>Ga0247609_10000952_pt1 | contig 36731 bp, 38 predicted proteins | sample 172DNAGHGlowgp2_FD_193487 | JGI IMG/M metagenome (GOLD analysis project Ga0247609, IMG submission 193487) | Sheep rumen microbial communities from Palmerston North, Manawatu-Wanganui, New Zealand - 1728 DNA GHGlow gp2 | ecosystem: Host-associated > Mammals > Digestive system > Stomach > Rumen ... | reverse complement strand
ATGTACAAACGACTGCTAAAATTAAATTCATAAAAGGATTAATAAAACGCGTACATATTTCAACCAATGTTAATTTATGTTGTCTGTCGCTGTCTTGATCAAAAACAGTACGCAACAGTGTTTTGGTTGGAATACGACGCACACGAAAAGATATATCATTATTATTTTCAACCAAATTCAAATCCATATCTAAATTATCAAATGTTCCCGTAGTAAAACCATTTTTGCCGAACATTTGTAGCGAACCATTATTTGTCACAATAGACAAACCACGAATTGTAGATATTAATTTTCCACGTTCTGCAAATACTAACATTTCATTTCTGTCACGTCGCATATCAGATATCATCAATTGTTTCAAATCATCCCCAGAAACATTATCAACATAAACAACCAAACCATTAGCCAATTTAGTAAACGCACCTTCTTGTAATTTCAAATGAGCCAGCCCATAACGCAAATTCCATTGAGTGCTGTAAAATGTTGTTTGACTGGATGGAACAATCCATATATTCAAAACCAAATGTAAAACAGTCAACGCAGTTGCAAATTTTAATGCAGGCTTTGCAATTTGCCAAGGCGACAAACCAGATGCCATCATCACAGTTACTTCGTTTTCAGAAATCATTTTATTATAAATAAATATAATCGTTATAAATGTTACGAACGGTATAATGATAGAAACGATAAACGGAATCATTAACGAAGTTAAATAAACAAAACTGCCGAAATCGACACCATAATTAATAAGGAATTTCATCATAGCCATAATCTGCATCATCCATGCCAAACCCGTCAGGATTAATAACAGCATGACAAAGATACCAATCAATTGATTCCTGAAATATTTGTTAATAATGTTCATAGTGTAAAGTGTAAAACATAAAAACAAACCCGTCAAGCAACAACAGAGAAACACATACTATATAAACACTTTAAAAATTTGACAAATATACAATCAAGTATTATGTTTATAACAAAACCAATACAAAGGCATAATGTATGAAAAAACAAATGTTAAAAGAATTAAATTATCGATTAGATTATAAAAACAAAGCTATTAAAACATGGGTGTTTTTGACTGTTTTTAATGCATTGGCTGCATCTATTAATCTTTGTGGAACCATGTATAATGACGGTTGCAAAAAAATATTAAACATCGTTCTTTGCAGCGTCAGCGGTATTTTAGCACTGGGATGTGCAATCAAAGCATACAAAGACACCAAAGAAAAATCAGATATTGTAAAACAAATTCAAAAAAAGCAACGCTAAACGACAGGGTCAGATTAAATCTGACCCTGTTTTTTTATTCAATCGTCCTTAGACTTATTTTTTCTTCATCTACGATAACCAATTTACCTGTACCTATACCGAATTGACGCACAGAATTAAACGCATCCCTTTGACCATATAAAACATCATCACAAATTGTGAATACGCCGCGTAATAAACACAATTGATTATACGTTGTTTCATCACCGCACACTGCGATAATTGGAATATCAGGTCTGCGACATGCAATTTGTGTTGGAATATCTGTATCACGCGCAAAAACAACAATCGCCACCGCATTATTCAGATGTGCCATCGAAGATACAGATCGCGACCAATCATTTTCAGGTGTATTATCTACACGCGACCAATCATACGGATTTTCAATTGTATCCCGATCTGAATAAGACAAAATCTTGTCCATTGTTTCTATTACTGCCACAGGATTATCACCAATAGTAGTTTCTTCGGATGTCATTGTTGAATCAGTCCGCAAATATGCAGCATTTGCAACATCTGATATTTCTGCACGTGTTGGAAATTCAGAATGCACCATAGATGATAACATTTGTGTTGCCATTATAACAGGCCGATTTAATTTCCGACATTCACGAATTATATGACGTGAAATTGCAGGGACTGTTTCAAAAGGCATTTCTACTGCTAAATCGCCACGTGCAATCATTATTCCATCAGACGCAGTTATAATATCAACAATTCTTTCCACTGCATTTGGACGTTCTATCTTTGCAATCAATTTTATTGGGTGTGATGTTCTTTCGTTTATAAAATCACGAACATTTGCAACATCTTCCGCCCTTTGCACAAAAGACAATGCGACAAAATCTGGTTTTTTAGTAATCGCATATTCTAAATCTTTTTTATCTTTGGCGGTTAAAATATCTGTATCTATATCCGTATCAGGCAAATTAAAACCGCGCCGCGACCATATTTCATTACCACGAACAACAATCGTTTCAATTTTGTCATCAAACACAGCCTCTACACGCAATTCTATTTTACCGTCATTCAATAACACCCTGTTTCCCACAGACAAAGAACGTATAACATCTGTATCTGGCAAATGCACACGATGTTCATTTCCCGGTGTTGGATCAGAATCTAAAATAAACTTTTGACCGATTTTTAATGGATAATGACGTTCTGTTTCAAAATCACCAATTCTGTGTTTGGGGCCTTGAATATCAATCATAATTGCAACAGGTATATTTAATTGTTTTGATATATTGCGAATTAAATCTATTTTTGCACCTTGGACATCACCTGTATCATGACTGAAATTCAATCGGCATACATTAACCCCAGCCTTTATCATTTCAGTTAATGTCTTTTTGTCTTCACAATTTGGCCCAATGGATGCAGTTATTTTTGTAAATCGCATAATAAAATCCCCCCGTTACATAAAAATAATTGATTTTTATATTTGTTAATATATCATATATGTGACCTAAAAGACAAGGGGAAGAATATGAAAAATGCAAACCATGGCGCAATTGATAACGCCCAATTAATCAGTATTATCGAAAGAATTGAAAAATTAAACGAAGATACAGCAGCAATCGCGGCTGATATCAAAGAAGTATACAGCGAAGCAAAATCTGCAGGATACGATCCAAAATATATTCGTCAAATGATAAGATTACGTAAATTAGATCCAGATGAATTAGATGAAGCAGACGAATTAACAAAAATGTATCGTGATGCATTAGGACTGTAAATGAAAAAGTTTACTAAAACGACTGAAAACTTTACATGCGCCCATTGTGGCGCAGACGTTTTAGGCAATGGGTACACTAATCATTGCCCAAAATGTCTATATTCCAAACATGTTGATAATAATCCAGGCGACAGGCAATCAAATTGTGGTGGAATGATGCGACCAATATCAATAGAACAAAAAAACGGTAATTTTATTATTACCCACAAATGTGAAAAATGTGGAAAAACGATAAAACAACATGCTGCACAAAATGATGATATTGAAACTATTATATCAATATCATCAAATTCAGATTTTATCTTTGGTAAATAATTATTTTATTGGCATATAAACTTTTAATTCATATAATCCGAATATGAAAGAATTCTTAAATAATCAGTATAAAAATTTATTTTTATGGATGCCGTTTGTTGTGGCATTTGGTGCAGCACTTTATTTTTCACTTGGCACCGAACCAGATTTTCATTTTCCAATTTTAATTACGATTTTATTGGGTGCGATTATTTATAAAAACAAAAATATTTTGGTTCGCATGTGTGCCCTGTTTTTATTTGGATTCTTTTATTCAATGTCTTTTACACATATTATTAATACACCACAAACACGCGATTCTTTTGGTGCAACACATATTTCAGGAACAATTACAGACATAGATTATACAACCGAAAAAACGCGTTTAATGATACGCATCCCCACAGACCAAATAAAAACAAATTCATCACACAAATATACCAATGTACGAATTACGATATCTGATGATGTTTCAGATATAAATATTGGTGACATTATTTCTGGTGATGCAATGCTGTTTAAACCATCACCTAAATACGCACCAGCATCTTTTGATTTCGCACGATGGGCATATTTTGCAAAAATATCCGCAACAGGATTTTTCAATGATTACAAAATCACAAAATCTGATTCACCACAACATATACGAAATTATATTCATAAAAAATCAAACTCTTTCCTGACAGATTCACTGGTTCTTGGATATAAAAAGACATTATCTGAAAACGAAAGCAATATTTGGAAAACTGTTGGTATTGGACATGTTTGGGCAATAAGCGGTTTTCATATGACATTGGTCGGTGGATGGTTGTTTGCGTTATTTTATTTACTGTTCCGCGCAATTCCAAAGATAACTAAGCGCATACCTGCAAAATATCCAGCGATAATTTGTGCATGGTTTGGATTATTATTTTATTTATGTATATCCGGAATTAGCGTTGCAACAACACGCGCTTTTCTGATGACAACCCTTATTTTTGTTGCGATTATTGTCGGCCGAAATATTTTATCATTACGTAATGCAGCATTGGCATTTTTAATAATCTTTTTAATAAATCCTTTTGCAATAATGAATGCGGGATTCCAATTATCTTTTGCCGCAGTATTTGGATTATTATGGTTTTATCAAAATAAAACCTATGAAAAAAGAACATTTATTGCACGTAAAACACATATTTTATTTATGACGTTAATGACCGCTATTATTGCAACTGTTTTCACATTACCTTTCATAATTGCGCATTTTGGTTATATACCGCTATACAGTCTGATTGGAAACATTATTTTATTACCGATATTTTCAATTGTAATTATGCCATTGGTTATAATTGGCACAATATTTGCAATACTTGATTATCATTTTGTATTAAATTGGGCACATGATATTTATAAATTCACTTTGTCTGTTGCAACACATATATCCGAATTACCACATGCAAACATTCAAATGCCAGTTATGAATAACAGCGTTTTAATTTTATGTATTATCGGGTTATTATGTCTGATTTTAATCGTGAAACCAGATTCTAAAAATTATTTTATAAGAAATATAAATTATTGTTTATTTTCCGTATTTATTTTATGCGGAATCATGATACACACATTAACACCAAAACCAATGTTTTACGCCACCACAGATCATCAATTGGTTGCATTTAATATAAACGGCAAATTACAATTTAATAAATCACGTGCATCTAAATATTATTTTGCTTTTGATACATGGTATAATTTTAACAACGAAGAAAAACCGGACAAAAACACGCGTTTCAAATGCGACCATGGATTATGCAAATACCACACACAAAAATGGAATTTGATTTATATGAAAGATTTTACAACAATTATGAATAATATTGAAAGTATATGCTACGATAAAAATGTTAATTATATTGTTGCAACTTTTGATATAATCGCACCAAATTGTTATGCAAAAATCTTAACAGATGGATTGATAATTTATCCAAATGGACATATTACAAAAATTATAAATCAACGTCCGTGGCATAATCTGCACTGACAAAATACAGACCACACGCAGGTGCATTAATCCCCGCAGCACTGCGATCTTTGGTATTAAATATTTCATCAATGTCATATGGTTTACCCATACCAATTTCAACCAGTGTGCCAACCATATTGCGAACCTGGTGATGTAAAAAAGATTTCGCAGAAAATTCAAAAACTATTTCATCGCCGTTTTGTGTTATATTCACAGAATCTAAAGTTTTTATCGGGCTTTTAGATTGGCATTGTGCCGCACGAAACGATGTAAAATCATGTTTTCCAACTAATTTTTGTGCCGCATTTTTCATCGCATCTATATCTAATTTTTGTGGCACCCACCAAACACGATTTTTTTCCAAAACTACTGGTGCATTACGATTTATAACAATATATTTATAATGACGCGCAACACAAGAAAAACGCGAATGAAAATTATCATCAACAATTTCACAATTTAACACAGCCACAGGTTTATCATTCAAATAAAAATTCATTGCACGCATAACAGTTTGCGCATCTTGTTCGCGTTCCAAATCAAAATGAGCGACCATATTAAGTGCATGTACCCCAGCATCAGTACGCCCAGCAGAATAAACAACAACATTTTCACCACAAAACTTTAATATTGCATCTTGTAATAAAGATTGCACAGACGGCCCCTGTTGATTTTCTTGCCACCCAATCAACGTTGTTCCATCATATTCAAGATTTATTTTATATCGTGTCATTTTTCTTTTACCGCCAAACAATTCAAACATACATAAGAAATATCTTTCTTATGACCTTTTAATGGTTTTTCCAAGGGAACCCCAAAAGTTGTGACTTTCCCATCAAGACCAACAAATTTGGTTGCAAGAGGCACTATACAATGCTGTTCTCTTAAAATCCGACAATCTTCTTCGTTACAACAGTCTGAACCTTTAGTACAAGTAAAACACGGACATTGTCCTTCAGCATTATACCAAGAAACAACAACATATCGTTTTGTATAATAACAATATTTCTTAATCATTTGCATTTATCTTTGTTTTAAACAATTTATACAACGTTCCAATTTTAACTGATTTTTTTTATCTGATTCATCCAACAAATCTTGATATTGTTGACAAGATTGACAATATACACCCGGGCAATTCAAACACTTGCATTCCCCATTGTTATTATATTCAGAAACGACAACCGTGCTAGCATGCAAACCACAAACTTTACAGATAAAAATTTTTGCCATATTTTGTTTTGCCATGTTTATTATCTCTGTTGTTCATTTGTTGTTTTTATACAGTTTTGGCACACAACGGCCTGCATATCATCATCAGTACATGGATTAGTTTCCAAAACATATTTCCATTGGCATTGTGTTTTTTCACCATGACAATCCAAACAGTTCAAACATGGGCATTTATAGTTATATGACGATATAATAACTTCGTTATCATTAACACCACATGTTGCAGTTTTTCCAAAATCTTTCTTTTCCATATTGTTTGCCTTAACTTCTTTGCTTTTGTTTCAATCTTGCTTTGTGTAATTTATGAAAATCAAATTTCTGGCAAGTGTCTGTGGGGCACACATCACGCATCAAACGATATAAAAAATCCCATTGTGGTAAAACCCCAGAACAAACCATACGATTACGTGGTTTATGATATTTTGTGCAATAAAAACGTTTACAATAACAACAAATTTTGTGTTCGTTTCTTGCCTGTTCATCTTTTTTAATAATTTTCCATTTACTTGCCATTTTTATTCACCATATTTTACATCTGCACCATGTAAACCATTTATAAAACTTTTCCAATCCATTGGATTTTTACCAGACGGTTGAATTTTGATAATTTTCAATTCACCATTTTCAATTTTTGTTTCAAGTATTTTGACATCAACACCATTTATTTTGGTTCTGCCACAACCCAATGCACGAATTTGATTATGAATTTGTTGTGGTGTATTTTTCCAATCTATGATTTCATCATTACCTGTAAATTTGTGTGTAAATATTGGTTCACCAATTTGTTGTTGCGCAACATATTGATTTGGATTTTTTAAATATTCATTTAACATTTCAATTGATTCAGATGACACACGTTTTTCCATTGTATCATTAGTATCATTTTCGCCAATTTCAATATTACGGCGCATATAAACATCCCCGGCATCCATTTCAGAATTCATTTTCATCAAACAAACATCCATATTTTTATCGCCGTTTAAAATTGCAGTCCTGATTGGTGATGGCCCACGATATTTTGGCAACGCACTGGGGTGAATATTTATACATGGCGCACAATTTAAAACATTATCCCGCAAAATTACACCATAAGATATAACGATTATCATATCCGGTTTTTCAGATATATTATCAAATTCTTTAATTGAATTATAGACCGATAAATTACGATTTTCTGCCCATTGGTGTATTGGCGATTTTGTTAAAATATGTTTACGCCCCATCGGTTTGGGTGCACGCGTAAAAACACCGATTATTTCGTGTTTATTAGCTAAATCATCAAAAATTGGGACAACAAAATTATTAGTTCCCATCAAGACAAGTTTCATTTAATGTCTCCGATTAACCTTGCGCATTAACATTTCGCGTTTTACCCCAGACAGATAATCTATGAATAAAATCCCATCCAGATGGTCTGTTTCATGTTGCACAATGCGTGCAATAGTTCCATCAAATTGTGCTGTTTTTCTTTCGCCATGTTCGTTTGTCCATTCAACCATTACAGATTTAGGACGACGAACATTTGCATACACTGGTAAATTATCCGCCCCCAAAACAGACAAACAGCCTTCTTCCATAACACAGGTTTCATTGCTCTTTGATAAAATCTTTGGATTTATCATACGGTATATTTCATTTGTTTCAGGATTCATCATAACCAAAAATCTTTGTACAATACCCACCTGGGGTGCAGCCAACCCGACCCCACTTTGAGCCTCCATCATTTTAACCATTTCGTTCATGGTGTTTAATAATTCGGGCGTAATGTCAGGCACAGGACTACATTTTTCACGCAAAATTAAATCACCACAAAGTTTCATTTGCAACATTTATAAAACCTTTTTATAATTCATATATAGATTCTAGCAAAGGATTTTCAAATGACAACCTATATTTTTATGCTTTTGGGGGTTATAGTATTTTTATTATTGGTTCTGATATTCCGTAAACCCACCGTTGATATATCGCAATTACGCGAAGATAATGCCAGATTACGCGAAAGATTATCCGAAAGATTGGGTATGTTATCACAAAATGCCATAGAATTGAAAAATATCAGTTCTGATATTGCGAATTTCAAAGACATTTTAATGGGCAACAAACAGGCCCGCGGTACATTTGGTGAACGTCAATTGGCTGATTTAATAGCTGATATTATGCCACCCGAAACTTATGCGTTTCAAAGCGTTTTGTCCACAGGTGTACGACCTGATTGTATAATCAGATTACCCTATCCCCCAGGAGATATGATAATCGACAGTAAGTTCCCACTGGAAAGTTATAATCGCATTTTAGAAAACAAAAACGATATGGGTGCAAAGAAACAATTTGAATTAGATGTACGTAAACATATTGATGCAATTGCTGAAAAGTACATTATCCCGGGTGTAACCGCAGAAAGCGCAATGATGTTTATTGCTTCGGAATCTATATTTTCCACAATACATACCGAATTTCCAGACACTATTGAATATGCCGCCCATAAAAAAGTATTTATTGTATCACCATCAACATTATGGGCGACATTAAATACAATTCGCGCAGTATTGTCAGATATAAAAATCAAACGCGTAGCTGGTAAAATAAAACGTGAATTAGATATGTTATTAACTGATTTGAATCGCCTTAACGACAGAACAAACAAAGTTGCCCAACATTTTACATTGGCACAAACAGATATAGAACAAATTCAAACATCTATATCAAAAATATCACCGCGTGCAGAAAAATTGCGTGATATGGATTTCGGCGAAGATTAAAAACATCCCCGATTTTTCGGGGATATTTATTATTTCGTCACAGTATCCGATATTTTTTCAACTGCCAAATTTTTTACATATGATTTTTTGGCCATTTTATCCAATCTGGTTGGGTTGTCGAACAATTCATCCAATGTAGATGTTAACCATTTTGGTGTAAATTTATCCTGACTTATTGCAAATCCACCACCCAATTTTTCAAAAGATGCCGCATTGGCTGCTTGGTCTGGGTTAATATTTAATGGTACCAATATTGCTGGACGACCAATTGTTTCCAATTCTACCACTGTACTAGCCCCAGAACGTCCGATTACCAAATCTGCGTCTGCAATTGCTGTTGACATATCGCGGATAAACGACAACACATTTGCGTGGATTTTGTGTTCCGCATAAAATCTTTGCAATTTTTCCACGTTTTCTGGACGCGTTTGATGTGTTATGAATATCTTTTTGTTTTTCATTTCAGATATTGCAATTGGAACAATTTCATCCAATATTTGTGCACCAAGCGACCCACCGGTCACCAATATTTTATTTTTATGCGTTAATGGTGAGTTTTCATTTTTGATGAAATCATCACGAACTGGCAGGCCTGTATAAACCACATTTGCCGTGCTGTTTTTTGGCATATCTTTAACAGTTTCAAAACTGGTCATCAGTGTTTTTACCCAACGCATAGTAAACTTATTTGCACGACCAATTGCTGCATTTTGTTCATGCAGATATGTAGGTATTTTCCATACATGTGCGGCAAATACCGCAGGTACAGATGCATAACCACCAAATGCAACCAATCTGTCTGGGCGAACAAAAACAAAACGCAACATTAACGCAACCGCAGACACACCTATTTTAAACAAAGCCCACATTTGTTTTATTTTTGATTTAGCACCAACCCCAGATGCCCAAACAAACGCCATCCGTGCATTTTCTGGTTTTCCATCGCGCACCATTTTTGTCACACGACCATCACACGATACTGTTATTTTATGTCCGCGTTTTGATAATTCATTTGCGACACTAAGTGCTGGGAATACATGTCCACCTGTACCACCTGTTGCAATCCATATTTTCATTTTTACCCCCGTATTTTATTTATTCCATGTATCTTCACGAATAAGTGATAATATCATCCCAAAAATTATACAAAACGTCACAAATGATACACCACCATACGATATAAACGGTAATGTCATACCTTTGCTGATTACCAAATGCAGGGCAGTCATCAAATTAAAACAAATCTGTCCACCAAATAATGCTGCCACGCCAGTTACCGCATAAATAACCATATTATCACGTGCATGAATTGCATGATTTATCAATTTATTCAATACTAATAACAATAATAACAACAATGCAATACACCCAATTGCACCCCAATCTTCTGCGATTGAAGAATACACAAAATCGTTTGTTGATTCGGGCAACACATCTTTGACATATGCGTCTGGACCACTGCCGAATAATCCACCATGTTTAATAGAATTGATTGAATACCATGCCTGTGACCATCTGTCCACATCAAACATATGATAAAAACGATCACGAACGTGTGCTTTGGTCATAATTACTATGGTTGCCAATATTCCCATACCACCCAACACCAACGGTATAAATTTCCATGGGAATCCTGCAATAAATAACATAACAAACAAAACGCATATGTATAAAAACAGATTACCAATATCTGGATGTTTAAAAAACACTGCCGCACATAATGCAAAAATTGCTAAATAAGGCCACCAACTTAACCATTTTGCACGCCATGCTTCTTTGTTCAAGAATATATCGCCACCATATACATTACGCATTTTATTCAAAAACCATGCAGTTAAAACGATAAAGGCAGGTTTTAATATATCTGCCGGCATAAAACTGATTGGCCCCATGTGTGCCCAGCGCGCACTGCCCTTAATTGCCACAGGATGAACCAATGTTACAAACAAACCAATTATTCCGACACCCAAACACGCAATAGATAACCTGATAATCTGTTGTTTGTTTAACATACTGCATCCGAACAAACAACCCAATCCCAACAAATAAAACGGGAAAGCCTTTTTGATAAAAAAGAACCACGGTTGACCCATTTTTGCAGCCTGGGCAGACCCCGCGGTTAACATCGTTATTGCACCGATTAAAACCAACATCAAAATCAAACCCAATAAACCACGGTCTATTTCAAAAAACCAAGATGTTAATTTACTTTCTTCACGCCGTGTGATTTTTATCATTTTTCAATCCTGTGTTTATGCAAATTTTAATAAAATCAAAGCCAATCCAGAAAATAAAACAGACATCACAAAAAACCTGTCTACTATTTTGGATTCATCCCATCCTAATTCTTCAAAGTGATGATGCAAAGGTGCACGTAAAAATATACGTTTTCCGTTACCTGATATTTTGCGTGTAATTTTAAAATACATTGTTTGTGTGAATGAAGATAATAAAATCAAAACCATCATACCTGCTGCAACACCCATAATGATTTCTGATTTTAACAACATTGCCACAGTTCCCATAAATCCGCCCAATGCCAACGACCCAACATCCCCCATAAATATGGCCGCAGGTTTTGCATTAAACCATAAAAATCCCAACACTGCGCCGAATACCGCACCCAACACACCATACAGTGCACTGGTTTCAGGCAAGAATATAACAGCATCCATAAAACCTGTACGTGTGGCACCATAAAGTGCGACAACCAACACTATTAACACAGGCATATATAATTTGGATAACATACCATCTAAACCGTCTGTAATATTCGTTGCATTTGCAGAACCACAAATTACAAAATACGCAAACACATAATACAAAAATCCCAATGTTAATGGTATTCCAAATAAATAACCAACCGTCCACGAATCCAAAGGCAATTCAATACTGGAACCCAAAACGATAGATAAATTTGGCACATATCCCGGCATAGTTTTATTGATAAAGTATGCCAAGATTGCGACACAGATTGCTTCCAAACCTAAACGCATTGACGGGCTTAAACCGTTTGATGCCTTTTTAGATTGGCTGGCAATTTTCTTGTAATCATCTGCAAAACCAATTGCACCAAACATCAACAGTGAAGACAACGCAATCCATCCTGTTGCATTATGCATTGGCATAAACAACATACTGGATACAAAAATCGCAATCAAAATCAAGATTCCACCCATTGATGGGGTTCCTGCTTTCTTGCGATGTTCCAATGGGACATTTTCACTTATTGGTTGACCGTGTCCTTGAATTTTATGCATAAACCTGATGAAAGTTCGCCCGAACACAATCATTATCATAAATGCCATACCAAATGCAGTTGCAAATTGTGTCCAACCACTGGCGAAAAAATGAAATCCACGCGATAATAAATAATCAGTCAGCATAAAAAACTCCTTTCTTATGCTTTTATTCTATCATAAAATAAACGAATATAAATATATTTTTAAAATATTCCACCAACAACTGCTTTTTCATCTGACGCAACAGCATTTTGTGGTGGATTTGGACTTTGTCCGTCTTTGAAAACTTCGTTAATAATTGTGCCATTTGGGTCTTGAGATGCGGCAACCCCAGTATTTCTGTTCACACGAACGAAATGCAAACCATCTGGCACAGGGAACGGTTGATTGCTTTCGTTTTTCAACGCGACATTCATAAAATCAGCAAACACACGTGCCGCCATGTGTGACCCAGCACCCTTGCCCAATGGTTTTGGTGTATCATATCCCAAATAAACACCTGCAATCAAATTCTTGGAAAAACCAATAAACCAAACATCTTTGACATCATTGGTTGTCCCGGTTTTTCCCGCAATAGTATGCCCCGCAACACGTGCCTGTTTTCCTGTTCCACGTTCCACAGCACCCTGTAATACAGAAACAATTTGATATAAACTTTGTGGATCAGATAATGGTTCAGATTTTTCCGCTTCCATTGGTGGCAACAATGATGCATTCCATTCAATTTGTTTATGTTTTTCGCCATTTAAAACATTACCATATCTGTCTTCGATATAATCAACCAGTTTTGGTTCAATAACACGACCACCATTTATAAATGCAGAATATCCCAACACTAATTTTTGTAATGTTGTTTCGCCACTGCCCAATGCCATAGATTCATTAACAACCTTTAAATCTTTGGGATACACACCGAATCTTTGTGCAGATTCAATTGCGTTTGCAACACCGATTTGTTCAACAAGGCGCACAGTCGGCACATTCCGCGAAGTTTCCAAAGAAAAACGCAATGGGATTTCACCCAAAAACTTTCTGTCGTAATTTTCAGGCCGCCATTCTTTGTTATTTTCACGCCATCCAACAATTGGGGCATCTAAAATCAAAGTTTCTGGGGTATATCCCCTTTCCAGCGCAGCTAAATACACAAATGGTTTAATTGTTGAACCAATTTGACGATATGCCTGGGTTGCACGATTAAAAGCACTTTCCCGGAAAGAACGTCCACCAGACATTGCAACAATTCGACCAGTATGTGGATTCATCGCGATAATCGCACCCTGTAATTTTGGTTCATTTGGGCCCTTGGTACTGTTGTATGCATCTAATTCTTTGTTTAATGCCGCGGCGGCAGCCCTTTGATATTCAGGAACGATTGTTGTTTTGATATATAAACCCTGGTTATACAATACTTCACGGCCAATATTTTCCAATAATTTACGACGAACATCTTCGGCAAAATATTGGAATGCTGGATCCATTTGGGCAGTAAACCCAGAATTAATATTCAATGGTTCATTGGCGGCAACTTCAGCTTCTTCTTTGGTAATATATCCATCAGACACCATACGTTTTAAAACATAATTACGACGTTCAATGGCACGATTTCTGTCATTTGGTGCCTTTGGCAAAGATGCCAAAAATGCACATTCCGCCAAAGAAAGTTCTTTGACTGGCTTATTAAAATACATTAACGCCGCAGATCCAACACCATACGCACGTGCCCCCAAGAATATTTCATTAAGGTATAATGTCATTATGTGTTTCTTGGAAAAACTGCGTTCCAAACGCAATGCCAAAATTGCTTCTTTGACTTTGCGTGAAATAGTTCTGTCTGATGTTAAAAAGAAATTTTTTGCAACCTGTTGCGTGATAGTGGATGCACCAGTAAATTTAGTGTTAAATCCCAACATACGCATACCATTATTCAAACTGGCACGAATTATACCACGAACATCAATACCAGGATGTGTCCAAAAATTTTGATCTTCGGCAGCGATAAATGCATTAATCAATTGTGGTGGCATGTCTTCGAAATCAATGAATACGCGACGTTCTTCGGCATATTCAATCAACAACGAACCATCAGACGCATATAAACGTGTTGCAACCGGTGGTGTATAAGTCGCCAAATTTTTATAATCTGGTAAATCGTGTCCATAAATCAAAATCAGCGCAGCCAACCCGGCAATCCCAGCAACCACGCACCAGAAAATGAAGTTAATAAAAATACGTAAATATTTTTTATATTTCATAAATATAATTTTATGCTAAATCTTTCACATTTGCAAGTGTGTGATGATAAAAAACCGGCAATGCCGGTTAATTTATAATTCAACATGACCGTTGGTGGCGATTAAATCACCGCCATTGTCAAAAATCTTGCCACCTGATTCGCGAACCAATAATTCACCGGCGGCAAATTCTGCGAAATCAATTGGATCAGACACAAATGCATCGAATTTACCCGCACTGACCCATGCCAAATCCATAGCTGGACATCCTGTTTCAATTGCGTTGCCCGAAATAATTGGACGAATTCCGCGTGTATTATATCCAATTGTTAAATCGTTTGGTTCCGCCAAATTTGAAACACGTATTTTTTCAGAATGATATGCAGAAAACACATATGCACCCGCATCCCTTTCTGCATAATACAAACGTTCATCAATTGGGGAATAAACCAATCCTATTTTGGTTTCACCATTAACACGCAATGCCAAAGATATTGCAAAATGTGGATTTCCGCGTACAAAATTCGCAGCACCCGACAATGCCAACACGAATTCATCGCGACCGTCGCCCGTTTTTGAAACATTTGGGGTTAACAAACCAGCGTTTGGACGAACCAATGTTAAATCATTTAATATACTTTCTTCGATTCTGGATGACGCCTTGGCCACAAAATCACGTGCGCTTTTTAATGATTGCTGTAAATTTTCAACTTCGCCGAAATCATGACGCAGGCCTGATGCAGTATTTTGCAATGCCGCGAACATTTTATTTAATTCTGTTGAACCTTTGATCAGCAAATCCATATTCACGCCCCCCGAATCGATGAATCATTAAAATTTGAATCCAGCAAATTTAGCCTTGAATTCTTCGGAACGTTTACCTTTGACGCCGTCATTGCTGCGTTGACCGGTCCATGCTGGGTGATTCAAATTATCAGTAGATAAAACCAAATCTTTTTTCACAGAAGAATACATTTTTACAGTCTTACCGTCAGTAGTTGTGACGTTAATTTCATGATATTCTGGATGAATTCCTTTTTTCATCGTGATGTCCTTTTTTGTTATTTATAATCGAATAGCCCGAAAATTATACATGCTTTTTTCGTAAAATCAAGATAAAGTTATTGTATTTTGGGATTAATATTGTCCAATACAGCCCAAATAAGAATTACCAGTCGATTCGATAATGTTTATAAACTGATTCTGATTTTTTCCACAAAACAATGCCAATATAGTTCCCGCATCCGTTGCCAACATATCAGTAACTGTTGCAATTGAAGAATTCATTTTTTTGAAAAAACCGCTGGCAGGTCTTATTTCCGCCGCCAGCAAGTGATTATTTCCGTGTGATTTTGCATTTGTTTCAGAAACAACAACCATCAATTGACATTCTGGGGATATAATCATTTTTTCAACAATTACACCATTGCTGCCCAATAATTCACCCCACCAGCCTGTTGTTTCACAAAATACAGGATAATAAACAACCGCGTCCTTGTTTTCTGCAAATATCGCGGCCAAATCCAAATCTTCAACAATAACATCAGGCATTATACCTGTGGCATTATTTATAACCTTGCGCGACAACTGGTAATCAGCATTACCATTTGTTTTGTATGGCCAATAAAGAATCGGAAACTTACTCATCAGTGTGAATTATATCAGATTCGGTTGTGATAAAAAAGACCACTTTGTTAAATAAAGCACTTGATTTTTTATTTTTTTATGGTGGATGCCCATTTTTTAACATTTTTCCACATAGTGCCGATGTCATTTTTCGCTGTTTGATAATATTTGTCTGATATTTGAATTTTGAATAACATGGCGGTTAACTGCGGAATCATTGTCATAAACATAGCAATAAATATGCCCATTAATACAACAGTTATAAAACTGTCGTTCTGCATCATCAAACCATCCAAGAATATTTTCGAATCGTTTTGTGTCAATGCTTCTTGTATCCGATTCGCACCATTCCATGAACCAAATGCTGCATTCAAAAACATTACTGAAAATGCTAAAAATACCACAGTTAATGCAATCCCGACCACCGCTTTGATTACATCATCTATCATTTGACGAATCGTTCGTCCACCTTTTGGAAATATTGCAAAATCATCATCATCAAACATCCACGCCATCAACATTAATGGTAACATTATCAAATCCATTGATAATTTTATAAATATTTCTAAAAAATACAACGGTATCGGTAACAATGCCATAAAATACAACACCAACACCAACAACCCGCCAAAAAACAGCGGAACATTTGGAAAAATAGGAACCGTCAAAACCGTATGAAAATAATCTGTATTAAATGCCATATTCATCATTGTCCACCCCACCGTCATTCCCAAACCTGTGATTTGATGAATATTTGCCACTTCGCATGCCAATTGATGTCGCAATTTTGGTGAAAACGCCCCAGCCCCAGAAGCTTCTTTGGATATTGACACAGGATCAGATATCGCAGACACAACCATACATTCTGAAAAAGCATTATTATCAGTAACAACTTTGTCAAACGAAGTCCCTATACTGACCGCTGGTTCAATTAAAATATCTGTTATTAACCGTGGCAAAGGCATCAACAATAATCCAACCAATAATCCGAATCTTACAACATATCCACTAAAATTACCGGCAATTTTTGATGATTCTTCCAATTTTCCGTTAAAAAATCCTGAAAACAAACGCCATGCCATAAACAACGCCAACAAAGCTACAGACATTGGGATTACAACACGACCAATCGATGAATATAATCCTGGCAACAGGTTAGACATCGTAATCATAATGTCTGAAAAAATCTGACATGTCCAACATGATGAAAAAAAATTATATGCACTTTGCATATCAACAGGTGAAACACTGCGCCATATAGAAACACCAATTATTCCGACACCCGCACCCAACACACCTAATACCATCGGTGCAATTGCCCCGGCTGACAATGGCATCGCTGCGATAAACAGTATCCAAAATTTTTTTATCCATTTCATGCTTTTTATTATACCACAAAATATTGTAAATGTGATATAATTCAATAAAGAAAAAAATATACAGAGAATGTACAAACAAAAAAAGCATATATCAAAGGTATCAAATGTAACCAAAATTTTATTTAGTTTGGTTGCTTTTTGTACGTTTTTTATACAACCCGCACAAGCCGGAATCATAGATTCTTTTGATTTGTCATCTTTTGTCCCCATCGTTTTAGAACAGATGATGATAATCGCAACATCACTTTATAATTTTTTTGTTGGCAAAGGAACAGGTCCAATTTATATCTGTATATATTTTCTGTTAGCTTTTTATCTTTGTTTATATCTTGTTAAAATGTATCTACCAAAAGATTGGTTATCTTTTATTGGTTTTTCTGGTGGTGGTGAAATGTGGGATGGAACTGCTACTGGATGGTCAATCGCAGAAAATGTCATAAAACCATCATTACGTGCAATAATTGCTATTGTTGTATTGTTACAAATAAAACCTGTGTATGTCACAGAATGGCTGGTAAACCCATTTTTAGAATTTGGTTCTATATACACTGAAAGTATTTTAAAAACCGTGACCAGTACAGAAGCATCGGCCAAAAACGCACCCAAATGCCCGGCATCTATTGCGGAATCTGGTTGGATATCAGAATCCAGTTGTAATTTTTTGGTTCAACCTGTGCATGTAGTTTCGCAAGAAAATAATCGTGTGATAAAATATGGATTTACTTTTCTGAAATCTGGTTTGCGTGGATTATTAACGTTAATTCCACACGGTGGCAAAGATTTTTTAAATATTATTACTGGATTTTTATTAATTTCTGCGTTTTTATCAGCAAACGTGTTTATGGCACTATTAATTATCCAGGCTATATTTGATTTTTGTTTATCACTTATTATGTATCCGTTTAATGTTTTAACATGGGTGGCAAAAAAATCAGATAAATGGTTTGATATTTTACCCCCGTTCAGCCAGATTATTGATTCTTTGAAAAAATTAGTTATCACAATGATAGCGTGCGCATTTATATTATGTATCAATATCGCTGCGGTGCATGCACTGTTTTATGGGACATCCACTTCATTTGTTGTAGCAGCGGGCGGAACAGCATCTTCTAATGTGCCTTCGATGACAAATATGGGAATAGATTTTGGCAAACATTCTTTGTTATGGTTGTCTTCGTTGTTAACATTTTTCTTGATGCAAAATATATTCAAAATGACACGCGAAAGACTGGATATGTACACCAGTGGAACAAAACATACAATATACGATAAAGTAACAGGCGATGCTAAAAAAACATGGGGCAAAGTGAAATCCGCACCAGGCACAATAAAAAACATCATTGGTGGTGCAAAAAAGGTAATAGGAAAAAAGTAAAATGAATAATTTAGCAAACGGTTTAGTCGAAGGCGCTGTACAATGTTGGACTTGTCCAATATTTGATGCTTTGTTTGCAATCATTTCCAATGTTGCAGGTGCTACATACAAAAGATTAACTGTTTTTGCAGTTCTTGCTTTCTGTATATTATTTGCTTTTTACATTTTAAATATTGTTTGGCAAAACATAAAAAATGGTGGTGAAGATTCATTATTTCAAAAAACATTAAAACCTGTGTTAATAAAATCTTTGATTGCATTATCTTTGTTAAGTGCTGGTTTATTGGTTCCACGTTTAATATCAACTGTTACTTTTGAACCCGCAGCCCTGATAACATTGGAATATGCAAAATCTATGTCTGAAACATTTGGTGAAGTAAACATTTCACATTATACAGATTTTGTTCCATTAAGCGATAAAACATTCTTTAATAACGAATTACGTGAAACTTTGATACAATTAATCGAAACCAGTGTCACAAATTTCCAAGTGTTTATCAAGGCCGGTATCGCCATAATGGACGAAGCTTTTTCTTTAAGTGGATTATTAAGAGATTTCGGTGTTGGTGGATTAATAAAACACATAATCGTATTTTTCATAGGTCTGTATTTAACTTATAATTTTGGAAAGTTGTTTATAAAATATTCATTTTGTTTTATGGATATAATTGTTGCAATGGCTATGTTCGCGTTCTTTTTCCCGTTTTCAATTGTGTTTTTCATATTCAAAGATGCAAAAGATATCCCCAACTGGATGAAAAATTTAGGTGGAAATCTGGGATCCGGGCAAATAAAAAAATTAATAAACGCAATTGTATCTGTGGCAGCAACAATTTTAACTTACAGTGTGATAATGGCAATTATCGCTGGATTTTTAGACCCCAGTTCATTAACAACAGATACCGCAGAAGTAAAAAAATTATTTGATTTTGATTTGGATAATTCCAGTGTCATGGAAATAACTTTGGCCAAAGCAATTGTCTTGGTTTATGTTATAAATTATATTGCTGATGAAATACCAAATGTCACCAAAAAAATATTGGAAGCATTTGGTGTAAAACAAGAAGATTCTTTGTCCAAAGAAATGGGCGAAAATATGTGGAAATTAACAACTATTGTCGCAGGTAATGCTAAAAAGTTTGCAAAAATAATTACCAATCCAGATTCTGCGAACAATGTTGATAACAAAAAAGCAGACAACAAAGAAACAAAAGAATCAACAGACACCAAAGATAAAAAAGAAGAAAGTAAATAATGATAAAAAAATGGTTAATTGAAAAATTATTCAAAATAATAATCGGTGCCATCGCATTGGGGATTGGTATTTGGTATATTTCTTCTTCGATTGGTGGGGCTTCTTTGTCATACACCAATATGGATTTGTTTATGAAACAAATTGGTGCAACAGATGGAAATGCTGCAAATATTAACGGTTGTTTTTTATGTGGATATCTTAACGATTTATTTGAAACATTGGGTCGTGCCACAAATATGTTCTGGGAAGCAATCGTTAAAAACTTGTTGATAATAATGGCAATTGGTTTTGGCATATTCATAATATTCCACACATTGAAATTTATACGCGAACAGGCAACATCCAAAGATGTCAAAGATCTTACAGATAAAGAACCAAAAATAGAATTTGGCAAATGGTTTGAAAAAGTTTGGAAAACAGGTTTACGTATTATGATTGCAGGTGCTTTAATTGGTGGATTAAATTGGGCAGGTCCCGCGGCATTAAACACAGTAACCAAGATTGTTGTAACACCTGTTATGTATACCGGAACTATGTTATCAATGGCAGCAACAAATGTTATCAGTCACACCACATGTGAAACAGCATCAGTTGATGTTGACGCATCGGCAAAAGATTACAATCCTTTGACATCTGTATTACAACCTTTTATGTGTGTAATGGGTAATTTGAATACTGTCATGTTGGCAGGTGCCAGTGGTGGATTTGCATTAATGAATTATTCTTGGTTGGGATTAGGTGGTGGATTATTTACATGGCTGGCAGGTTTAGCATTAGTCATAATGTTTATGGTTATCGGTTTTAATTTAGTATTCCAGGTATTAACCGTTTTGTTCAAATTAATATTTATTATTATATTTATACCTTTGTTGATTGCGGCTGCTGCGTTTGAAGAAGTATGGTCTTTGGCCAAAGGTGTTATGAATTCTTCAATAGATATGTTGGTAAAATCCGCTGTATCTATATTAAAAATTACTCTGAAAATTGTAATAATATATGCAGTGGTATATTTTGCTGCGGATGAATATTTTCCAACACCACGTGATGGATTCACATCTATTATGCCACCATTATTAAGTCAAATAACTCCTGAAAATCAAGATGCAAAAACAATGTCCGTAATAAATGTGTTTAAAAATTGCGAAGCCGAAGCCACTGTTGATAACGAAATTGATAAAGACACATTTGTTGCATGTTTTGACCGAGAAAAACAAATCGTAGAAAATCGTTATCCAGGTGCTTTTGATTTTATGGATGATGGATTTGATTTCTTGATATTTATGATTGGTGTATTCTTCTTGTATTTCTGGGTTATATCACCAGAAATTGAAAAACTGTTAAGTACAGACAAAGAAGGCAAAGAAACATTTGATTATGGTAAATGGCTTAAAGATGCTGGCAAAACAGCATATAACGCACCGGGTAAAACATTTAACAAAGTTCGCGACAAGATAAAGGAAAGCAAATAACCATGCGTATATTAAAAACATTATCTCGTTTATTTGTTTGTGCATTATGTGCAATGTCATTGTGCACTTCTGCATTTGCATGGGGTAATATGCCATTGGGAGATATCGGTGAATACGGAGATTGGTTAACCGGTGACAATATGTCAAAAGTCACAGACAGTGCATCAAGTGACATGGCAAAGTTCCAAGAAAGTTTTCAAACACAAATTCGTTCCACTGGTTCTGTTCCAATAGAAGCTAAATTAGGATTATCATTTATGCGTGCTTTGTCCGCCATTGATTATGTTTTACAAAAATCTTTGGTGCGATTTGTTATTGTATTTTTATTCGTAATATATGCGTTTTGGATTACCATAGAAGCATACAAAATGATACGTGAAGCATCTGATTATAAAACTGTACTTTACGATATATTCAAGAAAGGGATTATTATTGCAATATGGGTTGCCGTCTTAAATAAAGGTCCAGCAAAAATATTTACAATGTTAATTGAACCTATATTGGCATTGGGGACAACATTTTCTGATTTTATTTTGAATTCCGTTTCAAATATGTATCATCAAGATTTCCCGGACACATGTGGTGCAATACAAAAATATGTCGCAGACAGTGCTGCCACAGATATCGCAAATAACAACACCGTAAAATTACTGGTTTCCCCGAAAACAGCCGCAAATATTATGTGTTTGCCTGCACAAATATCTGTATTTTTCTATCACGGTATCAGTGCCGCATGGAAATGGATGTTGGGTGGGTTTGGACACAGTGGAACACAAATTGTTATGGGTGCAATTTGCATTGTGATATTTTTAAAATGCGTATTTAAATATGCGTTTATGACATTGGGTATCGTGGCCAATTTATTTTTAACTTTGTTAATGTTACCGTTTACCGCATTGGCAGAAGCAATGCCTACAACAACCGAAAAAAATTATGCAGGACAAATATTCAGCGGATTTTTACAATTATTCAATACAAAAAAATTATCAGCCGTAATTTCTGTATTTGTGAATGCCGCAATTTATTTCATATCTTTGGCAATTATAATCGCAATATGTGCAGCATTACTGGTAAATGTAGTATCTATCAGCGACACTCCTGAATATTCTGCAGGTGGTGGCATGGCGGCGATATTATGTGGATGCTTGATATTGTATCTGGCAAACAAAGCAGAAGATTTGGCAAAACAAATGGGTGGCAGTATCGATAATACATTCGGCAAAAAATTACAGGATGATACAAAAAGACTTTGGGGCAATGCCAAAAGCTTTTCTGGGAAAGTCTATAAAGATTGGATTAATAAAAAATAAATTTAAACAAATTTTACGAAATCACGCATAACATTTTTTATCCCGCATTTTTTAAATGCAACCGTCAAAGTGTTTTCATTTTCAGCAATTACAACACCTGGTCCCATTGTATTATGCATAATCATTTTACCAACCACAGATTCTGATTGTCTGGCAATCCGTGGATTTCTTTTTTGTTGCACAGTTTTTTGTGCGTTATATATATCGTTATTGTTTATAAACATTTTATCAATTTCATTAATAAACCGGGATTGATTTTGATACATACGTTGTCCAAATACTGTTCGCACCATTGCATGTGTAATTATGACACGTGTACGTGCACGCGTAATCGCAACATATGCTAACCTGCGTTCTTCTTCTATATCACTATCAGATTTTTTATCATTTGGGAAAATACCTTCTTCCCAGCCTGGTAAAAACACCGTATCAAATTCTAAACCTTTGGCGGCATGAATTGTCATAATAGACACAACATTTTTATCACCTGTTTCATTATCATTATCATCAGTCATCATCAATGCAGCATGTTCCAAAAACAAAGGAATTGTATCATATTTAGCTACAACCCCATTTATCAATTCACGAATATGGTCTAATCTTTCATTAGCATCTGTATCTTTGGATTCTCGCCACATTTTCAGATATCCGCTGCGTTCCAATAATTGTTGTACAGCTTCTTTTGGGGTCATATTTTGCCAATCAAAATCAAAAGCCGATAAAAAATCGTTTGCAGTATTTTGTTGTTTACTGGATAATTTTGCAACACGTAATGCATCCATTAAATGTTTTCCTGTTTCACGCAATTTAACAATTGCACCGTCACCAAACCCGCGTCGTGGTTTAGATATAATCCGTTCAAAAGAAATATCATCAAATGGATATACCAATAATCTGATATATGCGATTGCATCACGAATTTCTGCCCTGTCATAAAACTTGGTTGCACCTATTAATTTATACGGAACCCCACGCGATGTAAATTCTTCTTCGAATGTACGAGATAACGAACCCGCCCTTATCAATATTGCAAAAGATGAAAAATTATTATTGGCATTTTTCACGATTGTATCTGTTATAAAACGCGATTCATCCCAATCGGAAGGCAATTCAAACACATATACAGGTTCCCCATTCCCGTTATTTTCCACACATCTTAAATCTTTACCAAGGCGTCCCATATTGTTTCGTATCAAAGAATTCGCCGCCCCTAAAATATTTGCAGTGCTGCGATAATTAGTTTCCAATCTGATTATTTTTGTCCCCGGATAATTCTTTTCAAATTCTAAAATATTCCGGATTTCTGCACCACGCCATGAATATATAGACTGATCATCATCACCTACACAACAAATATTAGGTAATTCTTTGTCCTGGGTTAAATATTTCAATAACATCATTTGTGATGCATTCGTATCTTGAAATTCATCGACCATTATATATCTGAATTGTTTTTGATATCTGGCCAAAATATCAGCATTATTTTCAAACATTTTCAAAACATATAAAATGATATCACCAAAATCAATCGCATTAAGTCGCCTTAATTCTTCATTATACGCATGTAATATTTTTTGTTCATTTTGCGACAAATTCATTTTATCAAAATCAAAGATACCTTTGTCTTTGATACCAGATATTTTATCCACCCAATCAGACGGATTATATTCTTTGACATCCAATCCCATATTTGTAATAACACGTTTCAATACAGCCTTTTGGTCATCTTCGCCATAGATAAGGAAGTTATGTTGTAATCCTGCTGTATCCGTATTGCTGCGCAAAATACGCAAACATATTGAATGGAAAGTCCCCATCCATAAATCACCGCATAAATGTGCTATTTCACCATACTGAGCAACACGAAAGCGCATTTCATTTGCAGCCTTGTTCGTAAATGTTAAAGCCAATATTTGCCATGGATTTGCCAAATTATTATACAATATATGTGCCACACGTGATGTTAAAACGCGTGTTTTTCCCGTCCCAGCACCAGATAATACTAACAATGGCCCATCCGTAGTCGTTACGGCCAATCTTTGTTCTGCGTTCAAATTTTCCATATAATCCAAAGACATTTTTTCTGTTTTCCTTATTGTAATTTATAAAAGTTTTATATACAATCATTTTATTGAATAAAAACAGGAATATTATGACACGAATAATTTGCTTTGATATTGAAACCACAGGTTTTGAATATATGCGGGGTGACCGCTGTATTGAAATCGGTGCAGTAGAATTAATTGATGGCAAATTAACAGAAAACACTTTCCATGAATATATCAACCCCGAAGGCAAAATTATTCCCCCAGAAACATACATGGTTCACAAGATTTCCAATGCTTTTTTGGAAGACAAGCCAAAAATGTCTGTGGTCGCACCTAAATTTTTAGAATTCATCGGGGATTCACAAATTGTTGCACATAATGGATTTGATTTTGACTTTCCATTTATAAACTATGAATTGGAAAAATTGCATTTAAAACCAATTCCACGTTCTCAAATGCTGGATTCTATCGTGATTGCCCGCAATCGTGTTTACGGTCCCAAGGCTTATACATTGGATGCATTGGCAAAATGGTTTGGTGTGTCACTGACCGCACGTGCAGATGCACATGGTGCATTGATTGATGCTGAAATTTTGGCACATGTTTATGTAGAATTAGAAAATACTGCACCAGCTGTTGACATCAAAGATTTAATGCGTGAACAACATGCAGCTTTTTTGAAAACACCAAAAATCGGTGGTAATTTTCCACAACGCAAATTCACAATACCAAACGAAGAATTAGAAATTCATAATCAATTTATGGATAAATTGTTAAACGGTGATAAAAAATAATTAATTACCACTTTCATCCAATACGCATTCTTTGTAAGAATTCGCAACATAATTTTCTCCGCAAGATTCCACACATGTACCATTTTTGATATAACTTGAACATACTTTACATTTACCATTATCTTCATACGTTCCAGATGGACAAGTTAATACACAAGAGGTACCTGCGTTAAAATAACCATCATTACATTTACATCTGTCGTTGACATATCTGTCAATATCAGTGGTTGCATCAGTTTTCAAAACATCAAATGTTGAATTATCCGGGCACAACATTGATTCATAGAACATCTGTGAAATACCCTTGATAAGTTCTGATTTTTGTTCTTTGTCTATCTGTGACAGTTGCGCGGTTGTGCAAGAAGAATCATTTGGACATTTATCCATTTTGATATTGTTCAATTGTTCACCCATTTCTGCATCATACGCAAACACAGCATAACCACAGGTCAACGCGACATTATAACATGCCCCTGTCATCACACGATAGATATTATTAACCGTAACAGCCGAAGACCAAGATGTAATCTGAGTACTCTGTTGATTATAACAATCTTCGACTTCTGCCATACATGTTGATGCATAATTTGAAATAATACGTGATTGGGCGGCCTTGATATTCACCATAGCGCGTTGTATGTAATGAACAACAACTTCATTATACGGGTCATATTTCGCGGTTTTGTTGTTCTGGGTATATGTATAATCTTGACATTTATCCAGCACAGCACGACATAATCCGCCATCTTTGACGGTTGCCCCTGTTCCAATCTTTTTCATCAAATAACCAACAATACACGCACCATCATGATTTGGACACGATGTATCTGTTAATGAACCTTTGATAAAATTGGCATCAATTTGTGTATTGTTATAATCAGTCATAAAATTCGTGATATTTGGCAAATTCCGCCCCAAAACCACAGTACCATTTTCATCAATATATCTTTTTGTTGGATCCAAACATTTCACATAATCATCACCACAAACCATATCATCCAACATACAGTTTTCCAGCGCCCCCACACAACCCTTGACATCATATTCATTTTTGTTTTGCAATACCGCCAAACGCGCCTTTTGTAACATCAAATTCGCACTGCGCACATTATTTACCAATGTTTTATTTAATTTTTCCAAACCCTGTTCGTATGCAATACAATCTTTGGCAATTGCCAAATCATAATTGCCAGAAATTTGATCTTCGGTTCCACCGGCATCCTTGCAACGATTTAACACCGCCTTACAGCGTTTTTTTGCTTCGTTATAAAGCGCAGTTCCACGTTTAGATGAAATATCATTTGAATTTGATGAAAACATATCCAAACTGAACATATCAGATGAATCAGATGAAAAATCCATATCCATATTCAACAAAGAATCTGTGGTCGAAGAACCGGTTAAATCAACGGATGCACTGGGGTCCTTGATCATATCAGCGATATCATCTAACAACGAACGCGTTTTTGTATTATCTTTGGTTTTATTCATGACCTGTTCTGCTTCGGTTGCAGAAAAAATCGCACGAATTTCATCAGCAGACAACCCAACATAACGAATTTGTTGTGCAACATCATTTAATTCAGTATTTGCTTTTTCTACCGCTTCTTGTGCCTTGGCATATTTTGCCAAGTTGGCAGAACAAGAACAACGTTGCTGATTTGCATCAACCACAGCACAATATTGATCCATACATTCATTGTATTGTTGTTGACATGCACTGTTCAAATCAGATGTTTTTTCCATTACATCTTTGGCTGCAGCCAATGATTCTGCGGTTATTTGTTTCTGTTTTGCAAGTCCAAAAACCGAGGCACGTGATTGTACACCACGAACCTGTTCATCAATATTGGACCCAGTTTGTTGACCATCGCGCAAAGTTGCACGTCCACCCACTTCGGCGGTGGATGCACGCAAAGTCAACCCGGCACGTCGTACAGCAGGATTTGCATTTATACTCTGTGATTCTGTCCGTGCATTACGACCAACAGTATTCACACCATCGCCCAATGTTGTACGATTTGCATTTTTACGGGTATTTACCGAACGAGACACATTATTTGTATCACCCTTGCGTGATGAAACAACCATATTACTGCGTGTTACATTACGTGATACTGTCGTACGATTTGTATTGTTTACATCTGTTACATTTTCATTTGAATTTTTTGTTGGAATTGCGCGGGATATATTAGCATTCGCCCCAAACGCAGCTGCGGCATACAAAACACCAATTGAAAAAATCGTCAAAAATCTTTTCATCTCTCGCACAATATTATACCATAAAATCCCATCAAAAAAAAGCAGATTTACAATAAAAACACCCGCCAAATTGGCGGGCGAATAATAACAAAAATATCAGTTATTATTTAGATTCGGTTTCTGGAACCACAGATACTGTTTTTCTGTCGCCGTTGCCACGTTTAAATGTAACAATACCGGCAATTTTAGCAAACAATGTGTGGTCTTTGCCCATACCAACATTCAAGCCTGGGTGGACAGCTGTTCCACGTTGACGAATAATGATATTACCCGGAATAACACGTGAACCGCCACTTTTCTTAACACCCAATCTGCGTCCGGCTGAATCGCGTCCGTTTGTTGATGCGGAACCTGCTTTCTTATGTGCCATAATTTAACTCCTTACGTTTTTTGGGTCCTGGTTAGGCCTTGATTGATTTAATTTTCAAAACAGTGATAAACTGACGATGACCAGCAGTTCTGCGATAATTTTGGCGACGTTTTTTCTTGAACACCAAAATTTTATCATCACGTTTTTGTTCGATTACATCGGCAACAATTTTAGCCCCATCAATATATGGTGTACCAACTTTGTCACCAACCATTAACACTTGGTCAAATTCGACCGAACCAGTGGCATTCAGTTTTTCAACCTTTACAATGTCGCCTTCGGTTACGCGATATTGTTTACCACCAGTTTGAAAGATAGCAAATGTAGACATATTTTTTATCTCTTTGGTTTATTGTTTATTTGCGTCAAAATTTCGTTTTGCACAAAATTTTATGCAAATTATACATATAAAATACCCAAAGTCAATATTTTTGTTGAAAAATTTATGCAAAAACTGTAAATTTGTAATATTTTTGCAAAAAAAATTGATATTTTTATAAAAACTATTAAAAAACCGCCGATTTGGCGGTTTTTTTATGACTAATTGCCACTGTTTGTAGACGATTTATACCACTCTTTTTTCCAATCACGCAAACAAGCATCTGTTTCATCATCAGTACTATTACAATTTAATGCTTTTACCAAACATGTTTCACGTGCAGCCGCAGAATTTACATTATCCACAGAAGCATTGCCCTTTAATAGATCATTCAGGTTTTTGTCGTCTGCCAACGGCGAAACACCTGTACCATATAAAATTTCACTTATTGTCACGACATTACGACATGTATTTTTTGTATAATCTGTCGAATACAAGCATTTATCACTATCTGGTAAATCGATAACCGCAGTCAATTGTGATTGTAATGGTGAACAAATCATTGTTTCATAGCAATGTGGAACTTGGGATACCTGTGAACAATATGCCTTGATACGTGCAGTTGTCCATTTTTGGTCTTCATCGCTGTATTCGTCATAACAATCCCATATTTCAGATATACATTCATTAAAATTATCAATTGCAGCAGTTGCATCAGCCAATGTTTGCGCCTGTTCTTCTTGTCTGAATTCCAAACGTTTTTGTTGCAAAGCCTGTTCCGCAGCAATCTTTTGATAATTGATGTTTTGCGCTGTTTGTTTCAACGCCGCACCATATGTATCACATGCTGCATTTGCATCCAACAAATATTTCTGCATGATTGAACGACGTGCATCTGCAACTGGTCCACGCAAAGTATAATATGGATCAGACGATGTTGTTGATACTGCACGTGTTCCTGTTGTTGTCGCAGTGGTCGTATAACCAAAACATGATGCAGACGATGAAATATTTGATGTATTTGTGCTGCGATCACTTAATACGACATCACCAGTTTCAGAATCAACAGAAATAAAACTGTTATAATTAAACGGACAATTAGATGTTGCACCATTTGCACATTTCATACGAACAGTTTTTCCATTTTCTTCTATGGATTTTGGTGTTCCACATGCTTCATAAATACCATTAAAGCAAGAATCCAACACACGTCCACAAACATTGTTATGTGCATATTGGAATAAATCATATCCCCATTTATTTGCTAAATTATCCAAATTCGCAGTTTCATCAGAATCCGTATCTGTTATGCCTGTTAACGCATTAACAACCCCAGACACAGTAGTATAATTTTTCAACATATTATTATCATCAGACACAGTGTATCCTTTGGCCAAATCTTTGGCATCAGCCCATGCTTTTAATTGTGCCAAAATATCCGATGAAGACCCATCAATATTTTTAATATCAAATCCATAACTGTTATTTGTGCAATAAGATGGCATACCGCTGGTTTTCTTACTATCATTTTCAACTGTTGGATGTTCTTCATACCAATCTTCCGCGCTCATTTTACCAGATTGTACATTTTCTTTGTATGATACGCAATTCATAACCTGTTCTGCTTCTGTCAAAGAAAACGCGGATGCCAAATCATCGCCTTTACCCTTGGTTGCAATCAACAAAGACAATTGACCAGACAATTTAATTAATTCTTCGTTTGCTTTTTCCAATGCTTCTTCGGCGACCAAGAAATTCGTTGCGCGACCCGCACAAGAACAACGGCCCTTGGCATCACTTCTGGCTGTGCAGATTTCATCCATACAGGTGTAATAAGATTCCAAACAATTTGAATATGCATCTGCAGAAATCAACCCTGTTGTCGAATCAATAATATTTGAATATGATCCAGTGTACAATTTACTGCTAAGATACGTATAAGACGTAGAAGTTGATGCACGCGAACCTGCCATCACAGAACCAGTCGCACTGACACGTGAAGGCGTACTGGATGTACGCGCACGAACCGCGCGATTCGTACGATTTGACGCCGTATTATTACGTGTCGTTACACCACGTGTTGTCGCCCCAGTTGAACGCGTTGCCGCCGTTCCACGCGATGACACTGTCCGATTTGCAGATGTTACACCTGTTCCTGTTCCGCGCGATGCCGTCGTTCTGGTTGCAGCGCCCGGTCGTGCAACGGTTGTACGCGCCGTTGCGCGTGATGTATTTGCACGATTTGATGTTTGTGTTGCACGCGGACTTATTCTGCCATTTCTTTGTGGCACAGCATTTTGATTTACGATTGGATCAGCAAACACCGAACGCATTGAAACCAATGTCGAACAAACGAAAAAAGCCGCTGCCAAAAGGAACATTGTTCCCATCGCGTTTTTCACCGAATTCGTATTTATGCGAAAAGTCATAAATTTCTCCTGTATGTTATTATACGCGAAACACCCAGAAATCAGGGTTTTCGCATAAAATATTCCTTCACTTATGGAAATTATAACATTTTTCATATAGATTTGTAAACAACAAAAATACAGTCACAGGTATACAATCCGATATATTTCATTAGACACCAAAATAAAAATATCTTATTATGCAATCAATGAAAAAAATATCTGTATTTTTACTGGCAATATTAACTGCACCCGCTGTTGCAGATTCTAATATATTTTTCGGTGAAAAAATCAATGCAATAACACTTTATGGGGCACAAAGCACTGGGTCTGGTTCTTTGTTAAAACTGATTCAACCTGGCATTTGGGATTTTAATCCGCAAACATTTTTAATGGCACAATATAGTCAACCTATGAAATTCTTTCGTCTGGATTCACGATTAAATTTAAATATTGGTCAAAATATCGCGTACAATTCCAGCAAAGGTTTATCTTTCTTTGGTATGGGCATTTCAATAGACAGCGCCCTGTTTCAATATGACGGTTGGTATTTTGGTATTGGAATTGGGCCTTTCATGCGGGATAATATGGATCGTTGGGTAGAAAGCAGATTGGTTTTCGAAGAAAAAGTTTTCATTGGTAAAAACTTTGCAGATAATTGGCATTTTGAAATATTTACCGTACATTTTTCAAATGGCAATTTTACAGACAAAAACAAAGGCTTTAATTTTGCAGGTATCGGATTGGGATACAAGTTCTGATTTTTCTAAGAAAACGTACCTGTGGTAAATCATACAAAAATCACACATAATCACAATGTCTGAACACACGGCAGGCCCAAAGATAAATTATCGACGGTGACCTGAGTTGACAGACCAGTAATGTCCCTTGACCGTGGTTGGGGCGTTGCAAAATCCCGCTGAATTATTTCGGCGGGATTTATTTTTTATTTTTTTCTTTATATCTGTTCCAATATTTCATAAAACTTTGCATATCTTTGTTCTTGTCATTTGTTATCTTCATCCCATCAAAATCAATCAGACCACAAATATTCAAATCATCATCAAACATAAAATTGCGTACATTCATATCACCATGTGACAAAACACTGTCATCTGTAATTTCTTCGGCAAATGTATTTTTTGATGGCGATTCCAATTCAACACAAAACCGTTTATTATCCGGGATTTTTTTTACATCTATTGCTTGTAAATCAGATATTATTTTAGAAACACCTTTTAATATTTTTTCTTCGTGTTTTAATACAAATTCCGCATCAAAATCATAAATACTGCGTCCATCAATTAATTCTGTAACATACATATGGTTGTTTTTTGATGCATAAACACGCGGAATCGTAACATTCATATGTTTGCGAACATAATTTACCAGAAATTCAAAATCAGACAAACGTGTCCCCAGATTTTTTTTAAATATCTTTACAAAATATTTATCATTTATTACACAAACACAACGAGATGGTGTATGTTGACGTACAAATTTCACAGTTTTGGTTTCTTCGCCATAAACATTTTTGATTAAACGTGCCATTGTTGGTGTATATAAAACAGCATTCACGTGTCCACGTAAACTGTGTCGCCGGCGTTGTTGTTTAACAAATCCGGCCATAATATTTGCAATATAAAAAGGCAATGTAATCATACCAAAGATTATTACATATCCAGGAAAATAATCAAATATAAAAAAACGCCCGTTTGGGCGTTTTTAAATTAGCAACCTTGTTTACAAGTCGGTCTGACACGGGTATAAGTGCCAGCAGGAACATATTTTACAACAGGTTTGTATTGTTGTACTGTTTCGCGAACAAAATATTCACGATTTACAACTTCTTCGCGTGGTGCACAATCTACACACCCACAATCGTTACATGGCGCTGGTTCATATTCAACGGTCTTAGATTTAACAGTTGTACGCACAACACCGTTATCACATTCAACAATTGTAATAACCGCACGATTATTGTGTGTTGCACGATCCAGCGCAGCGCGCATTTCTGCTTCGTCACAATCATTAACAGATTCACGGTAAACATCTGCAACTGCAATAGAACTGAACACAGCGGCAATTGTTGCAAACAAAGACAAAAGAACAAATTTTTTCATAACTTTACCTTTTATGTTTTGTTCTCTCTCGCCCTGTATTACGAGTATCATAGACCATATTTTTGAAATTTCAACAAAAAACCGCCAAATGGCGGTAATTTTATCTGTGCTTTACATCTGGCATTAAACCATGTTTACGCAACACCGCATAAGCATTTTCTATTTCTTGTTTTTCCTGCGCGGCCCGTGTTTTTTCTGAACCAGATATTTTACAGCACAATTCATTTATCTTGCCCAACAAATCTTGTTTTGTATAAATCATTTTATACACGGCATGTTTATCGTCATATATTTTGTCAGGATAATCTGCATCAACAAAATCACTGGTACAAATATACCCAGATTTACATAATCTTTCATCATATGGGACACACATATGCCAAAGCTTTTCATTATCGTAATTATTATAAAAATATATATTACGCAAACAATTAAAAACCGCATCATCTTGTTTATATATATTTATTTTTCTGTATTCCCTGGTTTTTAATTCAACAATCAATTTATGTTTCATATTTTCCCATACATCTAATTGTGGATTTCGGATTTTTTCACCACATGGGCCATAATAAGCACTTAAAATATTCAGTGCCATAGATTTTTTATCCGGATTGATACGATACCAATAATAATGATCTGACCATGAATCATAATCATTACCTCCATATTCAACTTCATAAACTGGTGTTGCAATTGTGGCCAACAAATTCATATCTTCATGAACAATATGCGTTAATTTATTTTGAATTTTTTTAGGGAAAGCATCTGGATTATCATGTAATACTTTTCTTTCAGTGGCCGATAATCTTTCTGTAAAATATTTTTGTTTTGGCATTTTTCACCCCTTCATTTTTACCGAAAACATATATACTATAACTGAATAATTTTTCAATAAAAAAGATTTTTTACCTGCGGTATTATGTCTGTAAAAGTTTTATCTTTTATTTTATGACAAAAGATTTTGATTCTAAATCTTCTATTATTTTGGGCATGCATGATGCATTGGTATCATTGACAGGCCTGATTGCAGGACTGTTCTTTGCATTCACAGACACCAACATCATTATTATTTCATGCATAATATCTTCTATAACCGCTTCGCTTTCTATGGCTGCCGCTAATTATCTGGCGGTCAAAAGCAATAATAAAAATATCGCTTTGAAATCAGCATTCTATACTGGTGCAGCCTATATAATTACATGTGCATTGCTAATTTTACCGTTTTTTATAATTCGAAACCGTATAAATGCATTAATTGCTGTTTTAATTGTTGCAATTCTTATAATATTTTCATTTAACAGAGTTTTTTACCATGGGAAACATTTTTATAAACATTTTTTTGAAATGCTATGTATTTGTACAATCATATCAATCACAGCATTTATTATTGGGGAATTTGCTAATAAAATATTTGGAATATAAAAATTATCGTGTTTTTTGAACAGCAATATTTTCTAACAAACAACGTAATGTCTCTATTTTTTCGCGTTTAGCATTTTCACGTTGTTCCGTCACATGTTCAAAATGTTGTTTTATTTCTTTGATATCTTTGTCACGATTATTATTTAATTTTCTGATTTCAGAATCCAATAATATAATTCTGTTTATCGAATCTGATAATTCGCCATAATGATATTTAAATAATTTTGATTTTAAATTAACGAATTCTTGATCTGTAATAAAAATACTTTCAACCCAAAAATGCAAATCAGCTGTAAATATATCAGAAACATTACGCAATTTATTAAAATTACTCATAACAATATCTGGACAGTCAGATTTTTCACGTAAACTTTCGCGACCAATTTCAATTGCTTGGGTAAATACCCGATTTGCATATTCTAAATTATCAACATGTACTGTTACCCCTGTTCCGTCATAAAAAACATTTCTTGTAAATATGTATGGATACTTTTTTTCCACAGATTTGCGAACATTAATATATTTTTTAGTCAATTTTGGTGCATCAGAACTTATTTTTTCTGCAAATTCACGCCAATATGGTCCATACAAAATTTCATCCAAAGATGTATAATAATTTTTATCTATATCACAACTAAGTGAAAAATATATCTTGTTAACATATGTTGATAATTCTTGGATTTCGTCATCAGAAAAGCAAGATTTTATAAAATCTTTGTATTTTGAAAAATGCAACAACCAATATTCACGCCAAGATTGTTCCGCAATTTTTGTTACTTTGATTTGCAAATTTAATTTTTCTTGTTGTTTTTGTTGTAATAATAATGAATTAGGATTTGTTTTATCAAAATGTGCAATACTATCTTGTTGTTGTATAGAAACCGAGTGCGGTATTCTGTTCAATTCATCCTTGTTATTTTGTATTTCTTTGCGTAACTTTTCTTCATAAACACTGGAATTTTTATCATTGTCAACATCACTGGACATATTAAATATGATACCAGTTGCAATAAACAATAAAAATTTCTTGTTAAAAGACATTTTTCCCTGTTTTTATGTTTCGGTACAAATATAATACAAAATATTTCATTGTCAATATAGTTTTATAAAAAAACTGTCTTTATTTTCAAAACAAAATTATTGTCATAAAAAAAATGATTTTACACCGTAATACCAATTTATCTTTGTTTTTCAGATAAATACACCACTGTATTTGTTTGTTTAGAATTTATGTTAATATTTTTTTCTTTTTGAATATGATGTTTTGCCATATTCGCCATATAATGTGCGCCCAACACTGCTAATAAAGATACGATTGTAATTGTTGCACCTGCAATAAAAACTATTTTACACCCCTTTAAAAAACACCCTATTCTTCTTTGACGTTTTACACTATACAGATTATCTAAAAACAATGGTCGTTGTGACATACACCACCTTTTGCTACATATTTTTATATCATTAAATATTACATATATCAAGAAAAAACCGCCCAAATGGGCGGTAAATTTCGGTTTTCATATCGATCTGGATTTAATTCTGGCGACGACCTACTCTTCCGTGGCTTAAGCCAAAGTACCATCGGCGATGCGGCTTTTCCCTGTCTGGTTCGGAATGGAACAGAGGGTGACGTCCGCTCTATAATCACCAGAATTAAATCCAGCGAACATATAATAATCTAAAAATCTTCAATGTCAAGAATCTTTAACACTCTCTTCAAGCATATCGTTTGAAAAAAATCAAACGATAAGATAAAAAGTCAATGGTTCGATTAGTAATGGTAAGCTAAATCCCTCACAG
>Ga0247609_10000951_pt1 | contig 36735 bp, 25 predicted proteins | sample 172DNAGHGlowgp2_FD_193487 | JGI IMG/M metagenome (GOLD analysis project Ga0247609, IMG submission 193487) | Sheep rumen microbial communities from Palmerston North, Manawatu-Wanganui, New Zealand - 1728 DNA GHGlow gp2 | ecosystem: Host-associated > Mammals > Digestive system > Stomach > Rumen ... | reverse complement strand
AACAAAGGACTGACAACTCTCGGTCAGAAAGTTCTTGGAAAGTAGTTCCGCTCAGCAGTGCAGCTCCAATCTATCTGTGCATGTTCCGACGCGTCTGCCTGTCAGGGAATAGCATGAAAGTGTAGTGGGTGAAATTTCCCACGGTTCCCAGAAGAATCCATGCTACCTTTGCAGCAGACAACAAGAAAGCCCCAAGTCGCTGGGGGAACGGTCAGCGACACCACCATATTTTTTTTATATATGAGTAAGACATTGGATAAAACAAAAGAAATGATTTCAGTTCGTGGTGTCAAGCCCTTTTGGTATGTAGATCCTTGTCCAATTAAAGTGGAGCCGCTCATTGAGATCATTAAGAAGATTCTTGGAAAGTAGTTCCGCACAGCAGTGCAGCCCCAAGTCATCTGTGCATGTTCCGACGCGTCTGCTTGGCAGGGAGTAGCATGAAAATGTAGTGGGTAAAAAATCCCACTGGTTCTCCAAAGAATCCATGCTACCTTTGCAGCAGACAACAAGAAAGCCCCAAGCCATCGGGGAAAGGTGATGGCAGAGTTATTAACCTGTTAAATTTAAATGTCATGTTTATGTTAATCTTAGAAGCGGTGATAATGTTTTTGGTAAAGGTGTTGTTCAAGATGCTTTTTAAAGGCTAATTCCGTACCGAGTCGTAACCCTAAGCCATCGGGGAAAGGTGATGGCAGAGTTGTTAACTTTCAAAATCCTTTAATGCTATGGATTACATCAGCGATGAGCACCTTTCGGTTCTGATGGACCTGTGCACGAAAGCAGGCGAGTATGTCGGCGAAGCGCTCAGCAACCTGATCGACAAGGTCATCCCCGTAGAGGACTAGTGAGTTCCCGTGTTTGTTCCGACGCGTCTGCCTGGCAGGGAATAGCGTGAAAGTGTAGTGGGTGAAATTTCCCACTGGTTCCCGGAAGAATCCATGCTATCTTTGCAGCGGACAACAAGAAAGCCTCAAGTCGCTGGGGGAACGGTCAGCGACATCCCAAAATCAACTACCATGGATAAGACATTGGTAAATGGAGCGGTAAAGGTCGCAGTCGGCACGGCCATGGTCGGTGCAGGTGTAGTCCTCCAGACCAAAGGGTTGGCAACGCTCGGCAAGAAGGATTCCAGCAAGTAGTTCCGCACAGCAGTGCAGCCCCAAGTCATCTGTGCATGTTCCGACGCGTCTGCCTGTCAGGGAATAGCATGAACGTATAGTGGGTAAAAATTCCCACTGGTTCCCCAAAGAATCCATGCTACCTTTGCAGCAGACAACAAGAAAGCCCCAAGTCATCGGGGAAAGGTGATGGCAGAGTTATTAACTTTCAAAATCCTTTAATGCTATGGATTACATCAGCGATGAGCACCTTTCGGTTCTGATGGACCTGGGCACAAAAGCAGGCGAGTATGTCGGCGAAGCGCTCAGCAACCTGATCGACAAGGTCATCCCCGTAGAGGACTAGTGAGTCCCAGTGCATGTTCCGACGCGTCTGCCTGGCAGGGAATAGCATGAGCGTGTAGTGGGTAAAATATCCCACTGGTTCCCAGAAAAATCCATGCTACCTTTGCAGCGGACAACAAGAAAACCCTAAGCCATCGGGGGTAGGTGATGGCAGAGTAAACAACCCTCAAAGTTGCGATTATGACAAACGCCATAGTGAAAATTGCCTTGGGTACGCTTCTAATCGGTGCTGGTGTCGCACTCCGGAACGAAGGACTTGCAATGCTCGGCAAAAAGGTGTTAGGTGCGTAATTCCGTCCGGCTCTGAGCCCAAGCATCTGTGCATGTTCCGACGCGTCTGCCTTGCAGGGAATAGCATGAACGTATAGTGGGTAAAAATTCCCACTGGTTCCCAGAAGAATCCATGCTATCTTTGCAGCGGACAACAAGAAAACCCCAAGTCGCTGGGGGAACGGTCAGCGGCATCCAAATGTTTGTTAACTTTGAAAAAAATACTTGAGAAAACGGCAGTGAAGATCCTGGTTAAGATTCTGGAAAAGATCATTTTTGACGATTGATTCCTACCGAGTCGCAGCCCTAAGCCATCGGGGCAGGTGATGGCAGAGTAAACAACCCTCAAAATCAAAAGTTTATGAGTAAAATATTGGAAAAATCAAGGGAAATGATTCTTGAAAGTTTGATTAAAATCTTAATTCATGATGAACCTTGGTCCAAGAAACAACGGACACTCGGTCAGAAAGATCTCGACAAGTAATCCCATATAGTTCGTACCCCCCCCCACACAACCAAGTGGCTGTTTTTCTCTTAGAAGATTGGAGTCATAGCTGTTTTTTAACGACAGGTTGTCTTTTTGTCTTTTTTAGCCCAGTCTATAAAAAAACTATCCATAAATTTGGTTTAGAACAATAGAAGTTGTACTTTTGAATGAATAATCTATTGTTTTGTTGACAAATAGATATTTTCGATATTGTTAAACTTAATGATTCAAAAACACATCATGGCTAAATCAACTATTATTCCTATGAAAAAGCTTAGGAGGCATATCATAATTGATAGGCTTCTTCGGAATCCTAATGGAATGACAACTGAAGAGATTTGGATGAATTTTATAGATGATATTGAAGTTACTCTTGATACAATTAAGTATGAGTTGAAAAATTGGGAGAAAACGTACCATTGCATGGATACTAACGTACCTATCAGGAAAAGACAGCGGGTATGGAAATATAAAGACCCGAATTTTTCTATTTTTCGTCAGGAAATCACTCAGGCAGAAGAAATTTACAAGGCCATTGACAACTTGGGAAAATTCAAAGGTAATCCCATGTTTTTGATGTTGAAGTTTTATCTTTTGCAATTGACACAAAGCGTTGATCATCCAGGTAATCCGATTATAACATTTCAACATAGGCAAGAATATGAGGGCAAGCAGATTGATACTATGGAAATCATTGCTCAAGCGATGTTGAATAAAGGGGTATTACGCATCAAGTATCAGGATTTTGAGAACGTGGAAGAGACCTGTAATGTTCATCCATATCATTTACGCCAGTATAATGATAGGTGGTTTCTTTTTGGATGGAGTGAAAAACTCCAGGAAATCAAGAATTTTCCTATAGATAGAATCAAAGAGGCTAAGCAGATTGCAAAAGAATATCGTCCTTGCGATGTGGACTTTGAGCATTATTTTGATGATTTTATTGGAGTTTCTGATGTCCCAACAGAAGTGCAGACCGTTAGATTTAAAGTTAAGAAGGGGGGGGGCTACGGTCAATCTGGAAGTTATAATTATATTGTTTCCAAACCGCTTCACTCTAGCCAAGATGAAATAGAAATGCCAGAGGGAAGCGAAGATGAGGATTATGCCATTTTCACTATTGACGTGAAAATCAATTATGAACTGAAAATGTTACTCTTTTCTTATCATGAGAACATTGAGGTTCTGGAACCTGCGGAATTACGTGATTGGATGCGCGATAAAATCAACAATATGAAGCAAATGTATGATAAAGGGTAATAGTTTGTTTCCTTGTGTCATAGACAGAAAAACTGGGAATTGAAAATGTCAATTCCCAGTTTTTCATTCTTAAATCACTTTTTTATGAATTGAAGAGTTCACGGGCATTTGCTTCTCCGATATAACCAGCAAGACGTTCCCATTCTTTGTCGTATTTGGATTTCTTCATCTCTTGTTTGATACGCCGAACAGTGTTGATGAGTGCCTCTTTTTCTTCGTCGGTTAGAGTTTCTCTGACATACACAATTTTAGTATCTCTTAGCCAAGTTTTCACTCTGTCGTTACATACCTTAAGGTCTTTTATTTTATATTTACCAGCATTAGGCCCTTCGGTATATTTCTCATCGAGGATGGTGGTAATACCTGCTTCTAATTTGGCTTTTAATAATCTGAGTTTCTCTTTCTCTTCATTATCCTGCTCCTCTGCCTCGAGTTTTGCGATTTTTGTCGTCAGTGCTGCTATTATAGCGTCTTCTGCATCAGTAGCAAGTCCTCTTTTTGAGAGGTCATCCTTAATTGCCTCGTACTTCTCTATCGCCTTTTGCAAGTCCTCTTTTTTGTCGGATGCTTCCAAGGCCTTTGCTTCTTCATATCGAGTAGTAATGGTTGCTTTGTAAGCATTGGCTTTGATTCCTTCTCTTTCTTTCTTTGCTCTTGTGAAAATGGCAATGATGTCGTCTTGTTCCAAAAGCCTGGAGGAATTGCACCATTTTTCTATCATTTGATAGCTTTCAATAGCCTTATCTTGTAAATGTTCCTCCTTATACAACTTAGCATGATCAAACATAGAATTACAACATTGTATGAGATGTGAGGCTTTGTTTTTTTCTAGCGCATGTTTGGTCTTGTTTAGAATATCACTCACTTCAACAAGATGGGAAACATCTTTGTCGGAGCATAAGACGATAATATCATTGTATGCTTTGATAGCAGCGGAATAATCGCATTTGAGCAAACATGTATTCACTTGTTCTTCAAGCGAATTATATTTATCTTTAATATCAAAGACACAATCTTTTAGATAAGTCTCCTTGGCAATTTTGTTGATTGCATTCAAGTCATCTTCACTCAGCAATGTCTCCACTTTGTTGTTAGTCAATTGTTCCAGTTTGTAGAAAGCATCTCTTTTCTTTGATTCCCTGAATTCATTGAGCGTCATGATTTGGAGTGTGCTCACTTCATGTTCGCTGGTGATGTTGGCAAGTTTCTTCAGCTGCTTGCTTTCGTTCCATTTGAATGGCTTCTTCCTGCTCAAAGTGAAAACATTCATCGTTAGTTCAAAGTCACGAAGGTATTCATCCACGCTTTTCTGCAGTCCTCGTAGTTTAATGTCAGCATGCCCCAGTTTGCCATAACCGAAATTCTTGGCTTGTCCTATAGTATGGTATGATGTTTGAGTGTTATGGAATGTCAATACAGAAAGAATAGCTCCAATCTCCATGGGTTTCATGTTGTGGACATTGATTCTAAATGAGAACGTATGACCTGAAGGTATGCACCGAAGGGTGGATTTAACGTTTTCATTATTCTCATTCATTTCCTTTAAATCAGTTGTCTCCCCATTATGGAATACCCTATAGAACTTGCGTCCAGCAATGGCTGTTGCCGTGTCGTATGTCTTGTAAGGCTTATTAGTTTGCTGGAGATAAAGAGGATAATAGGATGCCTTTGGCTGTCCTAATAGTAGTTTCACCTTTGAAAGTTCTGAATCGCTGATTGGAACGATGCAAAAGGCATTGCTTATCTGCACTCGTCCTTTTAGTGAACTTTCCTTTGTGGCTGAACCAAAAATGGTTTCGGGTAGGTCATAACGTTTCTTGTCGATTTTCTGCTGAAATCCTACAAGTTGGTTCAAATCGCGTTGATATGGGTAACGGAAAAAACGAGATAGACCAATATGTTCCACCCTGTTGTTCTCTTCGATATAGAAAATGGCAATTCTATTGCCTTTTTTCATGTATTTGATGTAGTCTTCGAAATGTGGAGAAGGTTCATAGACACTCTCGAACCTTTCTTTCACTTCCTTGGCTATCTCCTTTCTATTGCTTTCATCTGCGGCAGAGAAAAGATATTCGTGAGCCTTACCTTTCGGCCTGGTATTTTGCATGAATCCTGTGCAAACAAGTCTGTAAATACCATCATCTGTCTGATAATCAGGATATAAAGAACCGCGATTGCTGATGCCATTGTTGACTTCCCATGGCGATTTCTTTCTCATTACCTTCATGTAAGAAGGTACTCTTCCACTTAACTCTTCAATCTCCACAGTTTTGAATCCATCCACACATGGATATAGATACATGGCCTCTCCTCTCAGTTCCAACCAACCGGCTTTCACTTTTCCTTCTTCCATCTTCATGTGGTAGTCTTGTCCTTCGTCTGACAAAACGCCTACTTCTCGATGACCAAACCAGCGATTGGTATAGTGCGTTTTTTCTTCCATTTTGCCGAAAGCCATCACTTCCATGGTGGAGCGGAGCATACCCTTGATACTTGTACCAGGAATATAATAAAGACGTTGCCCATCTGGTGTCATGATATGAGCTGAATAAGGTGTCTTGTCTTTAGGAGAAAAGCCAGAAGCTTGACCGTCACGTGTGAAGAGTGGCGACACGTTTTCCACGGTCACTTCTATAGTGCCGTCCTCACCATCGCTGAAGGGCATGTCGTGCGACACTTTGTCGCCCCATTCAGGATAGTAGATGTCCTCATTCAGAGGAACGAAATTATAGGGTGATGTAATAATCATATTTCTTGTCCTCCTTGTTTATTGTTCTCAAATCCCACGAAAACAAGTTTGTCGGGCACCAGAGTAATCATGCCCTCACAAAGTTCGTCCTTCTCTTCTTTCCAGAATTGCATGAACTTCAATTGATGAACACCCTCTATGCGGTGTGCGATGTAAGTCTTTTTTGTAATCGTGTCAGAATTCATCAAATCCTCATCTGTAAGTGTGCAAGCCTTGACGATATATCTCCCATCCACAAACTTGATGGTAGTAGATGTCATGCTTGCAGGATCCCAAAGGTTTCCTTCAATGACAAAAGGATTCTCGCCATCATTCAGGCTGGTGCAGAATTCCTTATCTCCTCGCAAAACCTCAGGTTTCTGCTGGTCACTCTTCCATAAGTAACCTATGTAGTTGGCTGTTTTTATCTCGTGTTTCATAACGCTTGTCCATTTTTAGTGAGTTGTCCTCTGAATATACCGTTGCCTCTGTTGGTCCCGCCACCTAAAGGTAATAGTCCGTTGCAAATGTCGAGAAGTGTTTGCTCCAAAGCCTTTTGGATAGCCCCGTCGCTTGGAAAACCTTCTTCACTGTAATCGAATGCACATGTCTTCACCTGTAGTTCTATTTTGTATGTATTGCCTTTGCCGATGATGGTTTTCTCTGTGAACAATGCCCCGTCTATACTGCCACGAGTGAAACGGTCAATAGCCACATGGTTTGAGATTTTCTCATTTGTATGAACTGAGAAAACATCTCTCATCAATACATTCCCTCTTACCACATTGTCCTTATCCTTTGTATAACCAAACAAAGCCTTTACGGCTGGATTGTCATCTCCCACAAGACAGGGGGCATCTACGTTGTCAGCAAATAGGTGTTTCAATTTGTTCCAATGGTATGCCACACGATGGGAAATGGCTCCCTTGACTGATGTTGCAGGTATCAAAACCTGTTCTTCACTGAATGATGGAGTACCATTGACCCAAGTCACAACTTCCTCTTTTACAGGAGTTATGTCTGCGTCTGTATCGCCAAAGCCAGAGGAGAAGAGGAAGAAATCGTCTGCAGTTAAGGTCAGGATGTAGGTAGTCCAGTTATCATCCGACTCCGTCTCAACTTCGAGAGGTTTGTAGCCTTCCCATTCATCCTGCAACGATGAACTCTTTTTCAAATATAAATTCAAGTCTGCCAAGTCATCCAATTTGAGGCTGCGATACAGAATATCAATGACCTTGATTTTTCCGAATCCGCTTCGGGTACCTCCACCAAGTCGGAACGATGTGCCTTTGAGCATGCCGAGTAGGGTCTGCATCAATGCGGTGCGGTCATCGCCTGAAAGCAGTTCCATTTCAAACACGAAGCGACTGCCTTTATAGACCACCTGCTCGTCGAATTTGCCTGTGTTCTTAGCCACTCCTTTATCCGACATACTTACATGCTGACGGATTGGTAAATTGTAGTAGTTGGCATAGAAAGGGTCATTGATGTCAATGGTTTGCAAACCATCGAGTGCGTCGCCCTTCTTGCCAATCAGTATGGCGTCTGTGATTATCAGTTCTGAGCCTTGCCCTTTGTCGCCTTTTTGGAATCCGAAGAGTTTGTTCGTATTCTTTTCTTCATGTTTCTCACTGTAGGCACTGCGCAGCACACCTGTGATCGACGTGCCAGGAATGAATGGCATATTGTTCACATCACGAACAACAAGGGCGTCAGTCATGATGTCTTTATCGCCACTGCCTATTGCCAGTGGAGTCTCTGCCTCAATGGTGATACGTGCCAACTGGCGGAAAGTGTATCTTGTTTTTCTCATTTATTCTCTCTGCATTTTTTCGCCATTTCTGACGCTAAGTTAACTACTGCTGATGGAACAATATCAACTGGTTGGTCGTTGAACCGATAGTCACTGACTGTTTTGATCCAGTTCTCTAAAGATTGCTTTTTACCACCTGATTTCCATTTGGTGAAAGCAACACCATGAGCTAGATAGGCAATGTTTTTTATCACTGATGTGCTTGGGTCAACGGGAGTCGGTTCTCGCTGAATCGTTACTTCGTGATCAAACAATTCTCTTCTAATATCCTCACATGTCGTACACAACATGGCTATGCTGCGTATCTTGCCCCATTGGGAGGCAAAGGTCACACCTTTGAACTTTCGCTCATTGTCCTTAACAAATTCATTGACTTCATCGTAGATAAAGTCCTCGATGTCTCTCTTGCGCTGCTGTGCATAGATGTAGTGGAGTAGCGGAGTGGAAGTGTTGCCGATGGGACATAGATTTCCTCTACTATCTTCAGTCTGTTCTGTTCCTTTAATGGAATAGAGTGCTTCTCCGTTGGTGTTTGCTTTGCCTTTCAGAAAGTCTGGATTATAAATCACGTGGCCGAATCCCTCGTTCCTGTAACTGCCAACATACTTTGACGTGGAAGGAGAAGAACCGCTCTTCAGTTCCACTACGAACACGCTGCCTTTCTCTATACCACACCGGTCGGTATCACGGTTCTGGCGCTTGAAATTCCAAGGGGCATACTGGAATGTCCTTACTTGAGTCTTACCCCAGTCTATTTCACCGTCATCAATGCCTAAGTCGCTGGCTGTTGGGCGGAATGTAGGTTGGCTGTAGTCGTCAAGGAAAATCAAACGAGAGTCGGCATAGACGCAAATGAATTGCTTGCCGTCAATCATTGTTGTTATTGAAGTAGAAGACGGTTGGAGAAAAGCGACAGCTTCTATCTTCACCAATCCGTATTGTGCCGTACGTGAACGACCGATGTGCTTTGTTCCGATAAGCTTTTCCTCAATCTTTTCAGCCAAACTATCCTTATCAACCTCTACTTCAAAGAAAAAATCCGCTCCGGCGTTGATGGATTCATAGCCGTACATCTTAGCATCTTCCGAACGACGCTTGTCACTGTCGTAAGCAGACTTGATAGCGAACGACTTTTCTACAGCCACGGGAGTTGCCTCTCCTTTGCTGAAGGCATAGAATCCCGTACGGCATTGTTTCAGTTGCTGAGGTTCACCATTTTGTTCCTCATCCTGCTCACGTGAGTAAAGATGATGGATGTAAGATTTCTCGCTAACTTTCTTCAGCTTAGGGTAATAGATGGATGCAGGGATGCGAAGTGTGCGCTGGGTCCCAAAAGAGGGGTGGGCATCTCCGAAACGCACTTTTCCGCTGTGGAAAATCTCCATCTGTTCTTCTGCCGTGAAATCATTGTATGAGGAAGCCACTATGCCGAGGAAATTGTTGCCAGGAATGAAGTCTAGGCTTTCCTGATTGCCCTCAGTGGCTGCTTTGACATTGAGAATCACGTCGCTTTTCAGCGTGCATTTGAATTGAAGTGTCTTCATGACTTGCCTCCTTTCTCTTTGTCTGTTATTTCTACTATCGTCAACTGGCAACGTCCCATACCTCTGTGGCGGTCCACTCCCATGCGTTTAATCATCGCAAGGGTTTTTCCAATGAGGTCGGTCATGTTGTCAGGAATATTCAGAATCTCTGCCTCCAAAGCGCAGGGAACCACTACTTGTATGCGCCTCAGACTGTGTTCGTCTGCCACGCCGTCTTTACCGATAGCTGTCGACGATACCGATTGATACATGAATTCTTGAGCCTTGCATCTTACGATCTCATCGTATTCCGTCGGACATAATGCTGCATTGGAGAAGAATGCCGTGCCCTTGCTGAATTCGCCTTTTTCATCCAAGTTGCCAAGGATGGAACAAATAGACGATTCGAGTTTTTCTGCTTCACCTGAAAGGGTGAGGTAGTCTTCCATCGCTTCACGGAAGAGCCCTTTAAGGGTCTTGCCGGGGATGAAGGGCATGCCGTTCTTGTCTTTCACTACAAGTGCATCCACATCGGAACCGGCAGAGAGGCCTGAACCGCAATGCCATCGGGAGAAAAATTCTATTTGGTATCTGATGTTCTTCATATTGTTTGATCTTTATTTCGTTTGCTGGGTGTTGATGGTGTGCAGGGTGAGGATGTCTTGCACAGGGTAGCATTTTTTCCCCTCACGTTCCTCTCCACGTAAGGCAATCTTTACCAATGTTTCCAATGATTTAGGAACAATGGTTAGCATTCTCTCTTTACGTTGTTCGGCTTGTTCCACACCGTCGTGGAGAATCGTCATCCATTGGCGCAAACTGCTCTTGGTAGCGTTGCCCTCTTTTCCTTTGAGTTTACCTGCTTGTTGCTGCAGTTCGTCTATCGTCCAACGGCCTTCCATTTCATGTAGGTAATAAGGACCGAACTCAAGAGAATGACCATCTTGGGGAGTCTTCTCCTTGGCAAGTATCTCATCGTAGTCCTCTACAAAACTGCTCTGAACCTTGTGGAAAGCGAGGCAGGCGGGTACTTTGCCGTCATGCACTCGTTTTTTTGCGTCTTTCTTGGCGATGCCACAGAGGGTCTCAGCCAGATTGTAACCGTAATAGAATGGATACGACGATTTGATATATGCGATGCCTGCGCAGGCAGTAAGTGGGTGTCCCATCTTTTCCGTCTCTTCCTCAAAGTATTGCATGAACCATTTTGCGTAAGGGATGGCAAGGTCGCCACGGCAGATGATGGTCATGTCATCACCACTCAGAACAACTGGACGGAGCGGAATCTTTGCTTTTAGAAGATCGAAATCCGCATTCAGTTTTTCAAATGCTAACTGAGCGGCTTTCTCCACTGCATGGTCAAGGTCTGAAGAGAACTTTTTCAACTTGCCTTGCTGCTTGCCAATGCTCGATACAATCTGACCTAGACCGTTGCCGTCGGCATGGATGATGGCTATCCAGTCGTTCATCTCGGTCAAGTCCTCGATATCGAACGCCACATTCTTGAAATCTAGTTCTTTCACATTCTCACCGAAACTCTTCTTGCAAAGCTTGAAAGTGGCGTTCCTGTCGCCTTCTTCAGTGTATTCCTTTGATGCCTTGATTTTCAATTTCGTACTCTCGTCGATGAAATCATTCTCTTCGATATTCACAGCTGGCAGACCCGTCTTACGCGAACGCTCAACGGCCATCAAACCTGTGGTAAGAGAAGGCATGGGGCGATTGCGCTGGGCGCGGAGTCTTCGTTCCAGTTCTTCCACAGCTTTACCGAAATTGTCATCATCGAAAACTACTACTGCCTGACTGATGGTGATACCTGGTGCATGTTCGACAATCGTCTTGGGGAAGTACTTCACTGTACGTTCACATTCTTCCCTGTCGGTGTAAAGACACTTCACGTTGCCTGCTGCCTCGACTATCATCTCTCCGCCTTGCTGGAATCTGTCAGTGAAATAGGTGGTACAGACACGCTCCACAATTTCGCTCGCACCGATAATGTGTTTCAGTTCATTGGTCTGGAAAATGAATCCTTGTATTCCTTGCACCGATGCGCCATATAAAAACTTTCTCATGTTACTATAGTATTGAATTTAGTAGTTAATGTGCCAAAATTACGAAAAAATTGAGAAAACAAATAGATTTAGCCCGAAAATTTTGCCGTTTTTTCAGTTTTTTTTATTTTTGCATAGAATTGTTGGAAATAAATACCGATTAAACCTTAAGTTGAATGAAAATCAAAACTATCAGTTTCAACGGACGATTATCACAAGCTGAGATACCCTATTTCCGTGCAGCCATTGTTAAAGAGGTGGGCGAAGACAGTGTGCTGCTCCACAACCACAAGGATGAAGGCCTACGCTACTCATACCCTCTTGTTCAGTATAAATGTGTGGATGGCAGACCAATGGTCACAGCTATTGGTGATGCTGTTACACTGTTCGACAGCTTCCACGCTACCACATCATTGCAGTTGAACATCGGAAACCGACAGATGGACACCATGGTGCTGTCCATTCATGAGGAGGACTACGAACCCGTATTCACTGAATCGCCGATAGAATATGGCGTGAAACGCTATATACCGCTGACAGGCACCAATGTGTCCGAGTTCCGACACCTGATAGCGTTCACCGACAAGGTGGAGATGCTTGAAGGAAAGATTGTGGGCAACCTGCTCTCTTTTTTCAAAGGTCTCGGTGTCCATATCCAAGATGAATTGAAGGTCGTCATCTCCGACATCACCGACCGTGGCGTTTTCCGCTACAAGAATGTCGATTTCATGACCTTCAACCTCCAGTTCGTCTCCAACATCCTCCTGCCCAACAACATCGGCATCGGAAAGAGCAGCAGCATCGGCATGGGCAATATTCATTTAATAAGAACAATTGATGCATAATGTTTATTGTGTTATGGAAGACCAAGTGAAAGAAGAAAACAATAGAAGACGTGTCCATATTGCACTGGTGGGAGGACAACCAATGCCTGTGTATGTGGGGATACGTTATACCAATCCTGATGAGGTCATACTCATCCATTCCAAAGAATCGAAGGCTGAAGCTGATAGAATAGCAGGATTGATTAAAACCGCACCGGTCGTTTTTAAAGAGTTTGCACCTGTTGACATGCAAAAGATCATAGCAGATGCAAAGGCACTAGTTGAAGAATTGGATGGCGAAAGTGAGTTGTTTGTCGATGTTACAAGTGGAACAAAACCATGGACAATTGTCATGTTTCAGTCTTTTGTCAATCATGAGAACGCCAACATTATTTATATAGGTCAAAATAATGGTATTTATGACGTTGCTACAGGAATAAGAAAGCAATTCAATAGCATTGTCAATATGGATGATGTCTTTGCGCTTTATAATACAAGAGCCACTGACTACATTTCTTTCTCTGATGTTACACAAGACGATATCAAGGCTGTTGATGAACTGATGAAAATGAGAATAGTAAACATCAGAGCTTTTAATGAACTGACAATGTTTAAGGACAACATCAGACGAATCGGTCAAGATGCATGGCAGGATGGCTCCTCTATCTCTTGGAATAAAGATGAGGGGTGGATAAAACTTGAACTTACAAGGAGAGGGAAATATCCAATCTATAAAAAATTCTCATCCCCCCATATCTTCAGAATCCTTTTCAATGCGGGATGGTTTGAGTTTGATGTCGCCAATAGATTGTCAAAGTGGATAATTGCCAGTGACATCAGAATTGGAGTGAAGTTCCCGTATAATAAAGGACAGACTAAGAATGAAATTGACATCATCCTGAATTTAGGCAACCGCTTGCTGTTTGTCGAATGCAAGACACAAATTTATGATATTACCGATTTGGACAAGTTCAGCAAGGCTGTGAGAAATTTTGGGGGATTGGGGAGTAAGATGCTTTTTGTCACTCTTGATAGAATGAAGGATACCGCTGTTCAAAAATGTAACGACAACGATATTTTTGCTTTATCCTATGCTGAAGCTAACCTCAACAAAACCGAAGTGGAAAAGAGGATGAGAACGTTGCTGAATGAAAAAATAACATTAATCAACAGGAAATGACAAATAAAACGAATTTAACTTCCCTATTTTTCAACATATCTAATCATCCAGTTGCAAAATGGAGGGAAGAACAACTTGATGCGGCGCATATGCTAGCCGATACGCTGATAGATATACCATTTCCCCAGGTGTGTCCTGATGCTTCAGAGGAACAAGTAGCTCAAATGGCAGATGAACTATTTGGAAATGTGCTGAACAGAGCAGGAGATGCTCCAATGTCGGTCATAGCCCATGTGATGGGCGAGATGACTCTTACATATGCTCTAGTATCTCGTCTAAAAAGTGCGGGAATAAAATGTGTTGCATCGACTACTGAACGGAAAACCTATATAGATGCTGGCGGAATGAAAGTCTCTGAATTCAAATTCATAAAGTTCAGAGACTATTGAACAAAATGGAAAGATGATTTGACTTTGCCAGATAGGGTGTTCCACTAAAACAAGGATTAAGACGCTCTTTGTTCTGCCAATTTGTTTGGCGTTCTACCACACGCAATGTTATTACTATATCTTTAATCGATATTCTTTCTGCCTATGGCCTTAGAACAATAATATCTCTAAACAAGATGTATTTATGGAAAATAGCGACATTATGAAAACAAAACCAAGGAAAGTGTTCATCTCTTTTCTGGGAACTGGCAAATACACGCCTTGCAAGTATGTCATTTATGGAAAGCCTTCTAAACTTGTCAGTTTTGTGCAGGAGGCCCTCGTAGAGTATTTGTGCGGGGATTGGACGGATAAGGACCGAATCCTCATCTTCTGCACATCCAAGGAAAAAACTGGTGAAGATGGCTCCAAGGAAATCAATTGGCTTGATAATGGATCAACCAATGCTACAGGCGAACCTGAGAAAGTTGGGCTTCAACATCGCCTTGAGGATTTGAAAAAAGTCACTGGAATAAAGGCGAAGGTCGAACAGTTTGATATCCATACTGGATTCTCTGAGGAGGAAATATGGAAAATCTTCAATACCGTCTATACCAAATTGATGAAGGGGGATGAAATCTATTTCGATGTGACCCATGCATTCCGCTCCATACCTCTTTTTTCTATTGTGCTCTTCAATTACTCAAAATTCATGAAGGGAACTAAAGTCATGTCCATCATGTATGGAGCTTTCGAGAAGCTTGGACCTGCATATAAAGTTAGAGAGATGCCTGTTGATGAAAGACTTGTCCCGGTCATCGACCTCACCAACATCATTCGTCTGCAAGAATACAATCAGGTTGCTAGTAATCTCATGGATTTCGGAAGGGTAAGTAAACTGAGAGACATCATCAAACCCGGACTCGTTAACAAAGAAAACACTGACGACACCCATGATGTGACTTTTGGCAATCTTAAGGTAACTTCCAAGAAAGGAGGAAATAAAGAGAGCAAGGAACTCATCAGATTATTCAAAGAACGCTATAATATCTATGCGAAAAATGAACTCGATGTTACTCTCGACCGACTTTGTATGGCGATTACTGAATTGGATGATTATATCGATACTATTAATATTTTTAGGATAAGAGAAGGCGCTTTCATCAAGGACTTCCGGGAATGTTATCAGTATGTAAGGAAAAACGGATTTTTGATTGAGCCAATCAGTAATCTGCTCAATAAACTGAATAACGAAACTGCGGATTTTATTCCTGGCGACTATTATCGTAATCTTGAGGCCGCCATTAATTGGGCTATTATACACAATATGCTCATGCAGGTTTATCCTTTGGCGCAAGAATACATTGTCTCTCGTGTGGCAGATTCTGTTTTCAACATGGATCCTGCGATGATGTCTAAGACCTATTTCAGAAGTCTGGTGTCTTCTGTATTGGGCATGAAAGAGGATTTTCTCATGAGTAAGATAGAAACTGAAATACAACTACAGGAACAAAGACAGCAATCAGAAGAACAAGTCGATAATTACCCGAGAAGCACCAATGACAAGATCGCTGAAAATCCCTATCTGGCAGCTCAAATAGCAGAGGCTTCCCTCGTGAAAGAAATACGGCCTCTTTACAATCCGATTCGGAAATTCCGCAACTCTTTGGCTCATGGCTTAGGCAATTTTAGCGCAGAGGAGTTGAAAAATGGCATAACAGATATCGTGGAATGTCAGGTATTCCTTAATCCCGGGTACGATTCGTATCCGTCCACACAACAAGCAAAAGACAAGTTGAAAGATAATCATCAAGACTGACACACCAAAACTCCCCTCCCCTAAGGGGAGGGGTGGCCGAAGGCCGGGGTGGGGTCCATCTATTGTGTATCTCATTGTGAGGGAGCCCTGTGCCCGTCCTTTTCATGGGCGGTGATATCACCATTAAAAGCTCCCCTCCCATCTAAGGGGAAAGGCTATGTGGAGGCGAGCTTTCTCGGGAATGGGGTAGGGGTGTTTACCCCCTCTTGGTTATCTTATTCGCCTCATCTATACTTATGGTCTTGCCTAATTTGAATTTGTCTTCCGATTGCACACAAATGAAGTAATAACCGGGATTATGTATGAACTTTTCGGGATTTCCGTATGTTCGTACAATGGAAACGTAGAACCAGTTAGGAAAACGACCGGAAATGTAGAGCGGTTTGTTCTCATTAATGATCGGCATCTGATACGAAGCCAAACGGTCTTCATCCAACCCGATAGATAGGAGGGTGAAATCCAAACGTACTGCTTCAGCCGTCTCTGTCACCTTAATGGCGTAATCTTTTTCCTGAACACATGCTGTCTTCGGAAGGATTTTCGGAGTAACGAAGCGATTTGACCATGAATTGTAGAAGCATAGGTCTTCTATTGAATCTAAGCACAGGCAATTAGCTATAATACATGCTACCCAATTGTTGTTGACATCAATAATCTTGTAGCGTCTTGATGGATCGTAAGTGTCACAAAAATAATCATGGAGGGCAACCGCTCTGTCTGTGGGTATCCACATTCTCTCAACCTCTATACCGTCACTCGTGTACCAGTGGTTGGTCTCTCCTATCGATTTCATCACTTCCCCCATATTGATATATGAATATGGCTTGTAGCCCGACTTGCGGATAAGGGTTTCTGCTACTTTCTTGATGACAATGGAATCAATTAACACTTTACCGCGTTCCAAACCCGAAATACAAGCCTGAATAAATGGTTCTGTATCAAACAACTCTTCACCACCTTCCAATTTTGAAACGATTGTGGCTATACATTCACAACCATGTTTCTCTCCAAAAATTTTCCAGTCTTTGATAATGTCCAAATCTTTACTGAGAACAATGAAAGAATCACAAGCGTCAAATAATTGACCTTTATCGTCCTGCAGCTTACCGCCAATATCAACCAAAACTATGTCCTGGGTTGCCGTGTGAAGAAGATTAACCCAATAATTAAAATCATCAGGCGAATTACTTCCCTTGTGTCTAACCACCATAACATCTTCTTGATTAGAATTGTTACTCCAAGAACCCTCGCCATCACCATTTGCGCGGATGATGGTTGATGCTCCGTAAGGCATCAACCTTTGGAGATTAGAGATAAATACTGATTTACCTGAGTGGGGAGGCCCACAAACGATTGTCTTCATATATATATATTAAAGGATGGCAGTTTGTTTCTTTTTCACACGCTCGACACAACATGCGTTCGATTCTATAATGCAAAATTAATGATATGTTTTAAATAATCATAATGATTATTCAAGAATTTCATTTTTTGGGGCGTTTTTTTGCATCTTGTGGATTCTCAAGGTCTGCCCATACTTTGGCCCAAATAACTAATAGTGCTTCAATCCTCCCTATTGCTCAATACATATTTAATACCTGACTGCCAGATTTTCCATCTTCTCATGATAGATTTATGCCTTAACCAGTATCTATACTAATATAAAGGTGATGACAAGTTGCAACACCTTCATCATACCTTCATCCTAACACACAACCTTTTTCTGTCTATGGAACTTATACTCAATAGCTTTGGAGTTACCCTTAACCGCGACAACGAGGCTTTCGTCATCAAAACACCCGATGGAAAACAACGCATACCTGTTGAAGGCGTCAAAAGCATACAGGTCTGCAAAGGAGCACAGGTCACAAGTGATGCCGTCATGTTGGCGGTGGAACATGAAATAGAAATCATATTCACCGACCGCACTGGCAACCCCGTGGCACGAGTCTGGAGCCCTAAATACGGTTCTATCTCCACTATTCGCAAGGGACAACTCAACTTCAACTACTCTCACGATGCCGTAGTCTGGATCAAGAACATCATCTGCCGCAAGATAGAGAACCAGCAGGCCATGATGCTGCTCCTCCTAGCCGACTATGCTGACCAAGCCACAGTCAACCGCAACGTCCGACGTCTTGACGACTACCGCTCAAAAGTTAACGCTTTGGAGGGAGAGGTGGTCGCCGACATCGCGCCCATCCTGAGAGGGTGGGAGGGACAGGCCTCCAAAATCTATTTCTCCACACTCAACCTGGCGTTGCCTCAAGACTTCAGGTTCAAGGAGAGAAGCCAACGGCCTGCCATGGACGTGGTCAACGCATTCCTCAATTACGGTTATGGCATACTCTACGGCAAGATTGAGGGTGCTCTCATCAAGGCGGGCATTGACCCCTATATCGGAGTGCTGCACCGCGACGACTACAACCGTCCAGTGATGGTCTATGATGTCATCGAACTCTACCGGGTTTGGGTAGATTATGTGGTATATACACTTGTGGCACAGAACACCATCACCGACGAATTCTACTCCATACGCGACGACGGGTCCTACTGGCTTGAGAACCTCGGAAGGCGCATCCTCATCCAGTCGCTCAACGACTACCTCGAGGAGGTAATCAACATCAAGGGCGTGACCCGTTCCCGGCTCACCCATATCACGCTATACTGCCAGGAACTGGCGCAGAACTTCAAAGCTTACGAATCATGATTATGTATGGAAGTAGCGTCACATCGGCTCTTGACGCATTGAAAAAAATCTCGGAGGAGATGCTGTTCCACTCACTCCGTAACCCCAAACCCGAAATCGAGGCGAGGATGAGGCAACTGAGGACTGTTTATAGCATTGACCAGAAGAAATACTCGCAGCTGAAACGCTCGCTGCCTTATTTCGTTTGTGGCATCTTCAATCCAGAGTATCGAAAGACGGAGAACTTCGCTTACACAGAGAGTTTCATCGTTGATATAGACCATATATCGGCAAAGGAACTTGACACTTCGGCTCTGCGGCAGAAGATACAGTCCGACCCCAGGGTAATGTTGTGCTTCATCTCGCCCAGTGGCGATGGATTGAAGGTGATGTTCCGACTCAAGGAGCGATGCTACGACGCTGGACTCTATTCTATATTCTATAAGGCTTTTGTTCGTGGGCTCGCCACCGACTACGGCATCGAGCAGGTGGTCGATAGCCGCACCTCTGACGTGGCACGGGCCTGTTTCATCAGTGTCGATCCTGATGCCTATTTCAATCCATCTTGCGAAGTCGTGGACCTCAAGGCTCTGGTCGATGACACCAACCCTGAACAAGTGTTGGAACTGATGAAGGAGAACAAGGAGGCTGATAAGGAGATGGGAACTACTGCACCATCCAATGAACCTCATTCAGCAGACCCCGACAAGGACATCATGGCACAAATACGGCAGAAACTCAATCCTGAAGGAAGAGCTACTCGAAAAGAGACGCAACCTGTGGTGGTGCCAGAAAGACTCAATGAGATTATCGAAGCGCTTAGGCAAAGGATAGAGTCTTTCGGACTGAAAGTGACAGAGGTAATCAACATTCAGTACGCCAAGAAGATTCGAGCTAAACTCGGTATTAAGGAGGCTGAAATCAACCTTTTCTATGGCAAGAGGGGCTTCAACGTGGTGAAAAGTCCAAGGACAGGAACTTCTTCTGAACTCAACGAACTTGTAGCCGACATCATCCAGGCGTTTGTCAGCGAACTGACCAATTCATAACCTCTATGGGTTGAACATGAGAGGGATGATAATCCTAGAAACATCAAAACAAACGAATATGGCTAAGAAATCCACACTAGTCAACTATATAGAGGTACTTCGCAAATTGGCTCATGCTGGAATGCAAGGGGCAGAATATGTCAATCGTAAAGGCGTGGTACTCTCCGACATCCCTACGCTTGAGGAGAGGGTTGAGAAGTTGTTGGGTGTGGTGAACAGAAAAAATAGGGAGGCAGGTAATATGTTGTTTTTCGTCATGTATGACATTGAAAGCGACAAGGTGCGCTACAATGTAGTGAAGTATCTTGAACGCATGGGGTGCGTCAGAATCCAGAAGTCTATCTTCCTCGCCGACATCAGCGCGGAAAAATACCGAAGCATCAGAAATGACCTCGCAGAGGTACAAGCGCTTTACGACAACCACGATAGTATCATCATCTGTCCAGTTTCCACCGACCTGTTGCGCAACATGAAGATTATCGGCAAGTCTGTCGATGTCGATGTCATCATCAAGTCTAAGAACACCCTTTTCTTCTGAGATGCCTCCCCTCCCATCTAAGGGAGGGGTGGGGTATATCCGGGGAGGTATGAAGTATTTCTAATATCGAATCATTTAAAAGTTAAATACATGTCCCAGAAAGGGACACCTCTTAATAACCGTGGACGCATGAAGCGAAGCAGAATGCACCCACGGATTCCTCTACAGATCCCCACACCACCGACCCTGGGGGTCTCCATCACCAGCCCCCCCATCAGCATGGCCAGAATGCCTTAGGCGTTCCATCCTTTCCTCCTCCCCTCCTTTGACAAATAAATGGGAATCCATCACCTTCGCAATACATCTCTTCTTCCATTGAGTGCTCGATTGTTGTGCCCAGTTGTTCCGTCGCGTCTGCGACGGCTTTTTCCTCATCCGCATGTATGTTGTTTATCGTTGTGCCATGTTGTTTCCAAATAAACCATCAGCATGGCTAGAATGCCGTTAGTCGTTCCCTCCTTTACTCCTCCCCTCCTTAGTGTAAAAATGAAAACCCTTGCGTTGTCCGTCGCGTCGCGACGCTGTTGTTTCCTATGGCAAATCTTGATGGAAGTAGTTGTTCAAAGTTGTGCCAAGTTGTTTCCAAAATTATCCCAAGAAGTCAATATTACATTCGTATGGTGGTCGCCATGCAGCCAATGCTTGTCATTTCCTCCCCAGACATAATTCCTTATTTAACTCCACATACTTTAGTAATTAACAGTTTTTTACCATCTTGCTCTTGCATATGTGAGAAAAACTTTGTAAATTTGCAAACGCCAAAAAGGCATACAATTTTTACTAAAATTCGTTAATAACTAATAAATTTTTGGTTTAATCTCTTTGAATATTAGGTGTTTATATTTTTACCTATCAGAGACCTTTTTCCAGTACAATAAGGATTAAGACACCGTCCATGAACCTTTTTGCAGCGTCCATAGATTTGAATCAGAGACCTTTTTCCAGTACAATAAGGATTAAGACAAATTTACGTATTTTAGTACGCGCCTTTTTTTTGTCATCAGAGACCTTTTTCCAGTACAATAAGGATTAAGACACGTTAATCTCTGCATCATCAATGATTTCATTCCATCAGAGACCTTTTTCCAGTACAATAAGGATTAAGACATTGCCCTTTTGGGGTTTTGCGTACTACAACCACAGATCAGAGACCTTTTTCCAGTACAATAAGGATTAAGACGATCCCAAGTGCTGCAATAGCAGCTAAAGTTTTTGTAATCAGAGACCTTTTTCCAGTACAATAAGGATTAAGACACAGCGTCCCTTCGCCCAATGTAGTGGGCATGTTGGGATCAGAGACCTTTTTCCAGTACAATAAGGATTAAGACTTCCAACAATAATAATACCAACAGGACAAATGACTCAAATCAGAGACCTTTTTCCAGTACAATAAGGATTAAGACGGTACAGACGTTGTCGTATCAAAGGCCTTTGCGCCTTATCAGAGACCTTTTTCCAGTACAATAAGGATTAAGACACCCCTTCCGGTTTCTCTTCCGTATAGGGGATTTGTATCAGAGACCTTTTTCCAGTACAATAAGGATTAAGACGATAATACACGAAGCTGAATCCATCAGGTAATGTGGTATCAGAGACCTTTTTCCAGTACAATAAGGATTAAGACCCCCCAAAGACGGTCCAAACTTTATCAACCACCCATTATCAGAGACCTTTTTCCAGTACAATAAGGATTAAGACAGATGAGGCTAAAGATTATGGAATTATAGATGAAGTTGTATCAGAGACCTTTTTCCAGTACAATAAGGATTAAGACACCATCAACATATAACCCTCAGCTCTAACGCGAATTATCAGAGACCTTTTTCCAGTACAATAAGGATTAAGACCATCTGTAGAGCCCCACTGGCTCAATCCGTTACACCATCAGAGACCTTTTTCCAGTACAATAAGGATTAAGACTATACATTCATACTTCTAGATCTCTTAATCTTAAAATTATCAGAGACCTTTTTCCAGTACAATAAGGATTAAGACTCTTATGCTCGGGGATATCGGTCTCGCAACCATTCCCATCAGAGACCTTTTTCCAGTACAATAAGGATTAAGACTAATCTTCAATTCAGCCCCTAGGTTAAACACCCAGAGACATCAGAGACCTTTTTCCAGTACAATAAGGATTAAGACGACTCTAATTCTGGACGCATCATCTTATTAAACAGCGATCAGAGACCTTTTTCCAGTACAATAAGGATTAAGACACGTGACTATCAAAGCACTAGATAGTCTGGTAGTATATCAGAGACCTTTTTCCAGTACAATAAGGATTAAGACCATCGCTAGGAATTTCCTCGTTTCCATTACTGTTCTGGATCAGAGACCTTTTTCCAGTACAATAAGGATTAAGACCACTGCCCCTTTGGGGTTTTGCGTACGACTACTATAGATCAGAGACCTTTTTCCAGTACAATAAGGATTAAGACGTCTCCAGATATTGACTGTACATACGATCAATAATAAAATCAGAGACCTTTTTCCAGTACAATAAGGATTAAGACACCTTTATCGGAAAATTGTCCGTCATATCTGCCATATCAGAGACCTTTTTCCAGTACAATAAGGATTAAGACTGATAATTGGCAATAGCAGGAATAGATCCCCAACCATCAGAGACCTTTTTCCAGTACAATAAGGATTAAGACCTAGATAGAATGCCACTTTTTACAACTCAATTTGTAATCAGAGACCTTTTTCCAGTACAATAAGGATTAAGACCATCTCATAGGTTTTATACAAATAGTCAATAACATCATCAGAGACCTTTTTCCAGTACAATAAGGATTAAGACAGAGTGCCAACGTCTCCAGCTGAGCTTGTAGGGCCGGATCAGAGACCTTTTTCCAGTACAATAAGGATTAAGACCATTATATGTATTTTCGAGTATTAAATTTCCCATTATCAGAGACCTTTTTCCAGTACAATAAGGATTAAGACATCCCGTATCTGAGTAGTAGTAGCATAAATCATATAATCAGAGACCTTTTTCCAGTACAATAAGGATTAAGACGTGGCAACGTTAGCCTCAGACAAGCTCAACCTTATCAGAGACCTTTTTCCAGTACAATAAGGATTAAGACGAGAGCACTTCGGCGGTATGAGATATACCACGGCATCAGAGACCTTTTTCCAGTACAATAAGGATTAAGACGGGTGTTAGTTCTTGTCTCCTAGAGGGCAAATCTTTCAATCAGAGACCTTTTTCCAGTACAATAAGGATTAAGACACTGATTATATTGCTTGTTCAGGGTATGATAAATATATCAGAGACCTTTTTCCAGTACAATAAGGATTAAGACTTGGAACCCTCTTTTCCATCCTCTTCGGATTTTGATATCAGAGACCTTTTTCCAGTACAATAAGGATTAAGACACATTGTATTGAATTCACATAAATCTCTTTTAGGTTATCAGAGACCTTTTTCCAGTACAATAAGGATTAAGACTTCCCCCTTTTTATTTTTTTTTATTTTCGCGTTGTATCAGAGACCTTTTTCCAGTACAATAAGGATTAAGACAATATTACATTTTTTACTTTACTTGGTATCTGGGGAGATCAGAGACCTTTTTCCAGTACAATAAGGATTAAGACCATAACTTTTCATTGCGGGAGATATTGGTTTTACAAAATCAGAGACCTTTTTCCAGTACAATAAGGATTAAGACGCCCCATTTGTGGACGTTAGCGAAGTACTTTGAAACATCAGAGACCTTTTTCCAGTACAATAAGGATTAAGACAAAGAAAGAGCCTTTAACTTCCTCAAGTTCATTACCGATCAGAGACCTTTTTCCAGTACAATAAGGATTAAGACTGTCCTCTGTATTCTTGAGGAAGTAGAGTAGCACCTATCAGAGACCTTTTTCCAGTACAATAAGGATTAAGACTCTCAAGAGTGATAATCTCCACGGTGGAAGGGTCAACGTCAGAGACCTACTTCCATCACAATAAGGATTAAGACTACTTACTATCTCCATATTCTACGTCATTTACTTCGTCAGAGACCTACTTCCATCACAATAAGGATTAAGACAAATCAACTACTCTAGTAACTGAAGTTATATCGTAGTCAGAGACCTACTTCCATTACAATAAGGATTAAGACGTCTCATACATAGTAAGTATGGCGCAACGAGCCGTCTGTCAGAGACCTACTTCCATCACAATAAGGATTAAGACCAGCAGGAACTGTACTGGAACATCACATAGTCTAGCCGTCAATGTTCAATGGTTAAAAATGTTTCAAAATGTCATACCCATGAAACATTTTTGCATATAACATTGCATGGAAATACAGAAAAACGCCCGAAATCACCCGAAAACCATGTATATTTATGCCATTTCTGCATAAACCCCTTCGTTTTAACATTTGTTATGGAACATATGACAAGCCAAATTTTTGTGTCAAGTTGTTCCGTCGCGTTCGCGACGGCTTCTTTCCCATCCGCATGGATATCTTGTTTAGAGTTGTGCTAAGTTGTTTCCAATTAAACCATCCGCATGCCCATAATGCCCTCTGGCGTGCTACCAAATTGTTGTGTCCAGTTGTTCCGTCGCGGACGCGACGGCTTCTTCCCCATCCGCATGGTTATCTTGTTTAAAGTTGTGCTAAGTTGTTTCCAATAAAACCATCCGCACACCCAGAATGCCGTTAGGCGTTCCCTCCTTTCCTCCTCATCTCCTTAGCCTAATAATCGAATAGTCCCCAGGCCGCATGCGACCAGTCCGTTGTGTCCCGTTGTTCCGTCGCGTCCGCGACGGCTTCTTTCCCATCAGCATGGCTACGTTGTTTAAAGTTGTGCTAAGTTGTTTCCAATTAAAAACCATCCGCATGCCCATAATGCCCTCATGCGTGCTACCAAATTTTTGTGTCCCGTTGTTCCGTCGCGTCCGCGACGGCTTCTTCCCCATCCGCATGGATATCTTGTTTAAAGTTGTGCTAAGTTGTTTCCAATTAAACCATCCGCATGCCCATAATGCCCTCAGGCGTGCTACCAAATTGTTGTGTCCCGTTGTTCCGTCGCGTCCGCGACGGCTTCTTTCCCATCCGCATGGATAAAGTTGTTTATAGTTGTGCTAAGTTGTTTCCAAATAAAACCATCCGCACACCCATAATGCCGTTAGGCGTTCCCTCCTTTCCTCCTCCCCTCCTTAGAATTTAGAATAAGAAAACACCACCTTCCCCAGACCCCTCGAACGAATTATTGTGTCATGTAGTTCCTTCGCACCCATGGGATGTTTCATTACTTGCAGTTTTTGCAACAATTCATTGCTCACTTTCTGCTTTTTTTTCGTACTTTTGCATATTAGGTCAACTACATAGCACCCAAAACTAATCCGCTAACAAGAAAACAACCTGATATGAAGACTTTACACAACATGTTCATCACTGCGGCGTTGCTGACAAGCGTCACTGCCGCACAGGCCCAGACGGGCAAGGAATGGGACGACCCTTCCATCACCAGCGTTAACAGAGAAACTGCACACACACTCGCCATACCCATGGCTAAGGAGGCTGATGTCAGACTCAACGATTTCTCTAAGTCGCCTTACTACCAGTCGCTCGACGGCACATGGAAGTTCTACTGGGTGAGTGCTCCAACCAAGGCCAGGGACACCATGTGCGCCGCCGACTATAACGACGCCTCATGGACCGACATCGACGTGCCATCCAGTTGGCAGGTCTGGGGACTCCACAACAACAAGGCATGGGACAAACCGCTCTACTGCAACGTTGCCTATCCTTTCTCGTTCAACGAATCCACATTCTCCGTGATGGCCGACCGACCAGGATGGTTCACCTACAACAGCAACATGCCCAACCCCGTTGGCACATACCGTCGTAAGTTCAATATCCCTTCCGAATGGACGGGACGCGATGTCTATGTACGTTTCAATGGAGTGGGACATGGCTACTACCTCTGGGTCAACGGACAACGGGTGGGATACTCCGAGGACTCCTACCTGCCATCCGAGTTCAATATCACACCTTACATCACAGAAGGCGAGAACACCATGGCCCTCCAGGTCTATCGATTCACCAGCGGCTCCTTCCTGGAGTGCCAGGACTATTGGCGACTCACCGGCATACAGCGTCACTGCTTCCTCTGGGCAGCTCCCAAGAGTCAGATACGCGACTACTTCTTCACCACCGACCTCGACAACGCGTACGTCAATGCCAAGGCCAACGTCAAGGTGACACTGACTGGCACCGAGAACGTGAAGGACGGCACCGTGGAGGCGCGCATCGAGGACAACGGAACCACCATTGCCAAGGCCACCGCTAAGACTGCAAATGAACTGAGCATCGACATGGATGTCACCGCACCACGACTCTGGAGCGCCGAGACGCCCAACCTCTACGACCTTGTGCTTGTACTTCGCAACGCCAAAGGTGAGACCGTCGACATCCGAGGTGGAAAGGTCGGCTTCCGTGAAGTCGGCATACGCTCTGACGGTGCGCTCATCATCAACGGAAAGCGTATGGTGTTCCACGGCGTCAACCGCCACGACTTCTCTCCTGTCAACGGACGTGCCATCAGTGACGAGGAAATAGAGAATGACATCAAGACCATGAAGCGGTTGAACATCAATGCCGTTCGTACTTCCCACTATCCCAACGATCCTATCTTCTACGACCTCTGCGACAAGTACGGACTCTACGTTCTGGCCGAGGCCAATGTGGAATGCCATGCCAACCAGCGCCTCTCGTCTGAACCGAAGTTCCGCAACGCCATGGTGGAGCGTTCACAAAACCACGTGCGCTGGATGCGCAACCACGTCTGCATCTTCATCTGGTCGTTCGGCAACGAGTGCGGTGGAGGCGACAACTTCAGGTATGTGGCACAGGGCATCAAGGCACTCGACAAGACTCGTCTGACACACTACGAGGGCAACAGCGACTACGCCGACGTCTCCAGCACCATGTACGGCAGTTACGACCACATCAACTGGGTAGGCTCATCCCGACAGGGACAGAGCGGACAAAAACCACACATCCAGTGCGAGAACAGCCACTCCATGGGAAACTCCATGGGTAATGTGCGCGACATGTTCGACCTCTACGAGAAATATCCGTGCCTCACCGGCGAGTTCATCTGGGACTTCAAGGACCAGGGACTGCTCACCAAGAGCAACACAGGAAAGGATTACTGGGCTTATGGAGGCGATTTCGGCGACAACCCCAACGACGGCAACTTCTGCATCAACGGTCTGGTGCATCCCGACTGGTCGCTCACTGCCAAGTCCTACAACACCAAGAAAATATACCAACCCATCGACTTCAAACCCATCAAGAACAGTGTCTCGTCTTTCCGAATCAAGAACAAGATGGCATTCTTGCCTACTACAGCCTACGACGTGCGCTACGAGGTGATGGATGAAGCTGGCAAGGTGTTGTCGAGCGGCAACATCACACAGGAGGTGGCTGCTGGCGATAGCGCCCTGGTCAACCTCGACCTTTCAGCTGTGGATGCTGTGCCTGCCGACCAGGAAGTCTTCGTAAGATTCATTGCCACCCAGCGTGAGGACACACCGTGGGCCGATGCCGGTTATGTGGTGGCTGAGGAGAAACTGCCGGTGAAGAAGGCGACGAAACCCATGTACGACCTGTCGCGACTTGATGCTTTCGAACCGCTCTCTGTTATCGATAAGGGCACTACACTGGCCATCACTGGCAACCGGCTTGAGGTCGTGTTCAGCAAACTGCAAGGCACACTCACAAGTTATACCTACGACAAGGTGCAGATGATTTCGAAGCCCCTCTTGCTGAACGCTTTCCGTCTGCCTACCGACAACGACGGACGACAGACCAGCAGTTGGGACAACATGGGATTGCGCAAGTTGACGGCGAAAGGCACCGGTTGCGAGGTGACCGAGGCCAAGGACGGCAAAACCATCACAGTTGCGCTCAGCAGCACTTACACAGGACAGAACGGCACCACATTCGACGTCAGCATGCAGTTTATTGTCTGCGCCGACGGAACCATCATGACCAACGCCTTCATACGTCCGTCCAACACGGGTTCGGTGATTCCAAAACTCGGATTCCGACTCGAGATGCCTTCTGCTATGGAGCACTTCACTTGGTTCGGACGTGGACCATGGGACAGCTACAGAGACCGTAAGGAAGCTTGTCTGCCTGCCATCTACCAAAGCACTGTCACCGACCAGTACGAGGAGTACATTCTCCCACAGGAGCATGGAACAAAGCAGGAGGTGAGATGGATGTCGCTGACAAACGACGAAGGACAGGGACTGCTCTTCGTGGCACCTGACCAGATGGCGGCATCTGCTGTACATTTCCGCCCCGAGGACAACTACACCGACCGTAACAACCGCTCCAGACATACCTACCAGTTCAAGAGTTGCGTCAACACCGTGGTGTCGCTCGACGCCGTCACACGAGGACTGGGCAACGCCAGCTGCGGACCTGATGTAATGGAGAAGTATGAGCTTCGTTCTGCCAACACGCCTTTCCGATTCTTCATCATGCCGCTGACCAACGATGTGGATGCCAAGGCTCTATCAAGGGTCGATATGCCCGTTTGCCAGCCTGTCAGCTGCGAACGACAGAACAACGGCACCATCCGAATGACTACCGCCACGAAGGGCGCTACCATCTACTACAGTATCGATGGTGAGGAATACAGACCCTACACCTCTGCCATTAACCACATTGACGTCTGCACCATCAAGGCTTATTGCGCCAAAGACGGCATGATGGACAGCCCTGTCATGAGTTACACGTTCGAACTCTATATCAACAAGTCGGCATGGAAACTGATCAGCGCTGACAGTCAGCATGGAGGCAATGAGGCGCGTCTGGCTTTCGACAACAACACATCCACTTTCTGGCACACCGAATGGGTGGGTACAGAACCCAGATGCCCACACACGCTGATTGTGGATATGGTCAAGACTTACAGCGTGACGGCTTTCACATACTTGTCACGACAGGACGGCAACTCCAACGGAATGGTGAAGGAATACGAAATCTATCTCAGCACCGACGGCAAGAACTGGGGCAATGCTGTGGCGAAAGGGGAATTCAAGAACACCACTGCACTCCAAGTGGCGAAGTTGACAAAACCCACTGCCGGCCGATACATCAAGTTCGTCGCCAACTCGGAAGTCAACGGCAACGCATGGACCTCGGCTGCCGAAATAGGCATCCAGGCTGATGCCGACGTCACTGCCATCGACGATGTGCGCCAGGACAATAGTCAGACTTCTTCCCGAATCTATGACCTCCAGGGACATCTGTTGTCAACAGTGCCCGACAAAGGCATCTACATCCAAAACAAGAAAAAGTATCTCGCCAAATAGGAACCATCCAATTTGCCAAATAGGAGTCATCCAATATGAACCCCAAAATAATGGATAACATGAAGTCCTGTTATTTACTCATTGCCGCTTTCACTGCAATGATGCTTGTCGGCTGCGGAGAAGACAAGCAAAAGGAACTCTGTGACTTTAGCCCAGCTGTGGATTTGACGGAGGTCGTACAGGCTTACGAATGGTACAATAATTACCAGGGCGAGGACAAAGACTCGCTGCTGCAGGCCAAGCTGCTGAACGATTTGCCCGACCCCGAGGAGGTGACATGGCTGCTCAGCGACACATCATTCGTGGTGCATCTCCCTCAGTACGCACAGTCCACACATCCTTTCCTCTCCTTTGCCGAGGATTTCTACAACAGTCTTCTTCTGGGCTGGAACCTCTGGACCAACGAGGAGATATGGTTCCACTCGGTGGTTGGGGACGGTGTTTGCGATACTGAGGACATCGTGGCGAGTACCAGCGGAATCAGTCTTGACTTCCTGAAAAACACGGATATCAAACGTGCCGCTCAACTCTACCAGAACTCCATGGTTCACTATATGCAGGACGATAATATGCTTCAGGAAGAAGAGGAACCACATCTGCCTTTTATGCTTCTGGAGGCGTACAATGATACCATCGACGCAAAAGTGTATAAGTTCTACCAGAATCCTGAACTCTTCGCTGACACATTGGACAGTGTTTTCAACTTGCTGAGTGAATTGGCTAAGGAGAAAATCAGCAAATATACAGAGGCGGAGACAGAACAGCAACTGAAAGTGATGCTGACAGAACTCAATTCCTGCAAGAACTTCGACGAGCAATGCGCACTATGGTGCAACTGGACCAACAACCCTAACTCCATCTCTGAGAATTTCTGGATTCTGGCTGTGGGAAAACGACTGATGGACAGTGGACTCTACCATCCCCAAATCAATAAGATTTGGTTCATCTTCAGAACCTTGTGCCAGTCGGAATTCTTCGGCCTCTCGCGCACTTCAATCATTCCCAGCGACTACTACAACACCTACCGGCGGAAATGCTATAAGACTTGCCTGAAACGCATCGAACAGCATCCCGACGATGTCATTGCCATGTACTGCGCCTACAGCATTGCGGGAAGAGTCAACGTGATTCGCTTCGGACAGAACTACTTCGGCAACGACGCCATGATTGAGGCTGTGGCTCTCATGCCAGGAAGGTATGGGGCAATGAACGAAGGCGAGGATAGCGAAGAAGAGGGCTTCGAAGTGGACACTGACGAAACGGCGGAACCAATAGAGTAGGGGAAACTACACTGACAACTAATTACTAACCTTAAAATTAACACTAAGATGAGAAGAATCCTATATTATTGCGGACTGGCATTCATCTTGCTGCATACCGGACTGCTCAAAGCACAGGAGAATGATGAGAAACCGTTACTGACACTGGCTTGTATATCTGACATACATACAGAACGGTCGCTCATCGACTGCGAGAACCTCAGTGACATCGCCTTGAGAGGTTCCTTCATGCAGACTGTGAGAAGAATCAAGCAGGAAGAGAACATCGACGTGATGATGTTGGGCGGCGACTGCACCAGCGATGCCACAATTCCCGTGGCCAACTGGAGACAGGTGCGTAAACTCATCGCCAACTACTCACGGAAAGCCTTCCCGACGGAAGACTCTCGCCCCGTGATTTACATCACTGGCAATCATGACTATGAAGTGGCTAACTGGGACAATATTCCCAAACCTTACAACGCCGGTGACTACTATACCTTCCCGATGAAGGACGATATCGGCGAACTTGGGGAGAATGACGCCTTCTATGAGGATGCCGACAATGGTTCACTTGGCACAATGTCGCTCCTTGCCGCATACCACTACGTGATTCACGGCTTCGATTTCGTAATCCTCAACTGCGGCAAGAACTTCTTCAAGAGCGCGTGGGACTACGTCTATTCCGAGGAGTCGGTACAATGGGTGGCCGACAAACTGGCCGAAATCTATGCCGACAATCCCGACAAGACCGTCTTCTTCGCCTTGCACGTCCCCTTCGCCGACTCCAACAGCATACGCTCTCCGTCAAAGGGCATCGCCTCCTCTCCAGGCGAGAAACTGCTGAAACAAACACTGAGCAAATACCCCAACCTCATCATGCTCTACGGACACGACCACGGCGAGGATAAGGCATACACCCGCGTGAAGACATCACAACGAGTGACACGTTACAACACTGAAGGGAAGGTCATCGACACCTACGACGAAACACACGTCGACGGCGTCACCCCAGAGGGCGTGACGGGCGATGACGAGGAAGTTCAGAACTGGGTGGGATGGCTGAAAAACCAAGCCAATGGACTGTACTTGGGGTATAATTCCTATAACCTGGCACCTGTGGAGACGCAATTCAAACTGACATTCAAACCTACAGAGGAAAAGACATTCACTGCCACATTCGATGCAACCAACCCCTCGGGAACCACCACAAGCTCCATTCATGTGGGCTCGAATGGTTATTATTCTGGTGGTGACCCATCCCAACTCTTCCTCTATGAACTCGATAAGGACGGTGACGGAACAAAAGCCCACCGCATCGGTGAAATAAAAGACGGCGCAGCCTACATGCTCGTGGGAAAGAACGGTAGCAACTACTACGCGCTCTCCAACACCACCTACAACTCTGGCACTGCGCAGCGAATGCAGCGCGTGCAGGTAACACTCTCAACCGACTTCGAAACCCTCACTCTGACCGAGGCACATGACGACCTGCTCTGGAATTTCCTTCCTTACACCGATGATGGACAACCGCAAGCCACATCCCACAAATGGTGCATGACAAGCTACACGACAGGCAAATACATGGGATTCAACTCCTACAACCTCGCCACCGTGGATGAAGAGAACGCTGTCACCATCGAACTGACCAACGCAACCACCAACGCTTACGCCATCAAGGTGGATGGCAGCGGGTCGGAGTCAAACGGCAACTACATCATCTCCAGTTCCAGCGGACGTTTCTCAGCTAACGTCGATAACTATCCAACCTATTTCTATCAGGTTTCTTCGATGGATGACAACCAGATTGTGGCACAGAAAGTGGCGGAACCAACCGATGGCGAACTCTACATCATCGTGGCTGAGAATGCCAAGGACCGTTCTTTGCTCTATGCCGTGACCAACGAGGAATATGCCGTGTCGGGAAGCCATCGACTCATAGGACTGCAGGTGACAGACAACAACGGCACCATCACCATTCCTGCCACGAACGCCAATGCGGTCTGGAAGATGACGGCCTACAAGGAAAAGGAGGGAACACCCAGCTTCTTCTCTGCCTTCATGGGTTCGATGCGCTATTACTACAACACCATCGACCCGGGCGACATGCCGGTGGAGACACCCAACATCGTCCAGGCGCTCATGGTCTATGTCTATTCCGACCGTGTGGAGCTCCACATGAAGAACTACAATAAGTATGGCACCATCAACGGTATCACTGTCAACCAATACCTCACTCCGTACATCTCCTATCGTAAGGTGGAGGTGCCCGACGACATCAAAACAGTGGAAGTCAAAGACGCCCTTCTCCAGACCTACAACATCTACGACATGAGTGGACGCCCTGTTAACCGGCCTTCTAAGGGATTGTATATCGTCAACGGACAAAAGACACTCTTGAAATAAAAAGTTTCCCACCCTTACGGAAGGACGCAGCTTACTGATGCTCTCAGCATCTTTCGGCTACAACACTCCATAAGGGTGGGAAACTCATAAGGGTGGGAAACTCCATAAGGGTGGAAAACACCATAAGGGTGGAAAACACCATAAGGGTGCGACACTCCATAAGGGTGGGAAACAACAATAGCATAAAAAAGTAAACCACATGAGCAATCTCTGCTAATGTGGTTTTTTAAAAAGTTTAACCCCTTAAATGAAGAGCGGAAAACGAGACTCGAACTCGCGACCCCAACCTTGGCAAGGTTGTGCTCTACCAACTGAGCTATTTCCGCAACATGAAGTTCAATTCTATTCTTACTGCTATTCTCGGAGCGGAAAACGAGACTCGAACTCGCGACCCCAACCTTGGCAAGGTTGTGCTCTACCAACTGAGCTATTTCCGCAATAGTGTGCCCAGAACAGGACTCGAACCTGCACGCCTCTCGACATACGCACCTGAAACGTACGCGTCTACCATTCCGCCACCTGGGCTTTTTTCGCTTGAAGAGCGGAAAACGAGACTCGAACTCGCGACCCCAACCTTGGCAAGGTTGTGCTCTACCAACTGAGCTATTTCCGCAACTTTGCAGCGCTTTCTCTTAAACGCGAGTGCAAAGTTACACCTTTTATTTTTTCTGACAAAGAATTTTCAGGAAAAAATCAAAAAAACTTTGGAACAATAGATTGAAAACTGCTCTGACTCCCCATATTATTCCAATTCCTCTGAATACTCTGAATACTCCAATTCATCCGAATACTCTGAATACTCCAATTCTTCCGATTATTCAGATTCCTCTGAAAGCTCAGACTCCTCCGATTATTCAGATTCCTCTGAAGGCTCAGACTCCTCCGATTATTCAGATTTCTCCGATTTGATGAATTCTTCCGCTTTGGCAATGGAATCGAGCTTCCCGACGTCCATGAGCTGGAGTGTGGAACTGAAGTCAGCGTAAATAGGTACACGGTCGCATACGGAGAGGTAGAAGTCGATGATGGAGAACTTACCCTCCCATGACTCCATCAGCGGGAGTAGGGAAGGATTGAACACGTGGATACCGGAGAAAGCATAACGCTGGCATTGTTCGACCTTCAGCTCGGGGTAGGGGGATTTCACTTCCCCTGTGTTAGTGTTGGTCCAACCCACAAGCATATTGTCGTCGTTGAACAGCAGGTACCTTGTCGAAGTCCGTCCGTTGACCATCAACGTCGCGGAAGGCGCCTGCCGATTGCCTGCAAACACTACCTCGCGATGCGTGGCTCTGTCCATGAACTCACCGAGGGCAAGGTTGCTCAGTATGTCAACATTGTGAATGAGGAATGGGGCGCCGTCCTGGCTAAACAGATTTGCTGCCTTTTTCACACCACCACCCGTCTCAAGCAACATGTCGGTCTCGTCACTAATGCGGATGTCGATGCCGAAGTTGTCGTTGTCGCGCAGGAAATCCTTAATCATCTCTGCGAAATGGTGGACGTTGACCACCACCTCGTTAAACCCCTCTTCACGTAGTTTCTCTATAAGTATCTGGAGCAACGGACGACCACCGACTGGCACCAAAGCCTTGGGCCGATTATCGGTCAAAGGACGTAAACGAGTGCCTAGACCTGCTGCGAATATCAATGCTTTCATTGGTTAAAGCGTTACTTTAGTAATGATGTTTAATTTATTGAATGATAGAGAGTAACTATCTATATTTCTCATCGTTAAATCGTTTCAACGATATTCCAACATAACGACATTGCGACACTTTGGCATTCCTTCATTCTGGCATTGGTTATTGGGCTTTCAGCACTTGGGAGATATGCTGTTCGCGATGGTTGATTCTGACCTCGATGCCGTATTTCCGATGGAGGTGTTCAGCCAGATGTTGTGCGGAATAGACACTGCGATGCTGACCGCCTGTGCAACCAAAGGAGAACATGAGATGAGTGAATCCGCGTTCCATGAAGCGCTCTACATGGAAGTCGGCCAGACGATAGACGCTCTTCAGAAAATCGAGCAGTTCTCCGTCTTGTTCCAGGAAATCGATGACGGGTTGGTCAAGTCCTGTCAGTTGCTTGTACTCCTGGTAGCGTCCGGGGTTGTGGGTACTGCGGCAGTCAAACACATATCCGCCTCCATTGCCCGACGGGTCTTCGGGAAGACCTTTCTTGAAGGAGAAACTCATCACATCCACAACTAATGGTTCCTTGTCGGCTTTCGTGTAGTTGACATCTTGTTCCAACAGTTCTGCAACGTGGTTGCCGAGGGGCTGTCGGTGCAGGTCGCTGTCGATGGTTGCCGTTCGCTCGCATTCCCTCATGATACGTGTGACCTCGGTGGATTGGACGATGTCGCCCACAACCGCTTTCAGATAGGGGTAGTGGTCGCACCATCCATCATTGACCAACTGCGACAATGTGGAAAGGGCCGACGGAATGTTGCGGATGAAGTAGGTTTTCTTCTCCCACAGTCCGCGGTAACCATAGGCTCCCAGCACCTGCAGCATGCGGAACATGACGAATTCCATTAACTTGGAAGTGAAGGTGCTGTCGTCGATGGTGGCATAGGGTTGCAAGGCTTCCTTGTAGGAGATGATTAACTCTTGGCGCAGGGCGTCGCTATAGCGTGCTGAGGCTTGCCATAGGAACGAAGCCACATCATAGTAGATGGGGCCCAGGCGGCCTCCTTGGAAGTCGATGAAGTAGGGGATGCCCTCTTTGACCATCACGTTGCGCGCTTGGAAGTCGCGGTAGAGGAAGGCCTGCGGCTGTGTGTTGGCCAGTGATTCTGCGAGACGGTCGAAATCCACTTGCAGTTTGAGCTCGTTGAACTCAACGCCTACAAGTTTCAGGAACATGTATTTGAAGTAGTTGAGGTCGAACATGCAGCTTTGCTCGTCCATCCGCTCCGAGGGGAACAGCACACTGGTGTCGAGACCCTTCACTCCCTCGAACTGCAATCGTGGCAGTTGGCGGATTGTGGCGTGTAGGAGTTGCTCCTCTTCGTCGTTGTAGTCGCCACCGCGCTTGCGTCCCTGACCGATAGCATCGAACAGCGACAAGTTGCCCAAATCCTCCTGGATATAAACCAGATTAGCGTCATCGACTGCCAGCACACGCGGCGTGGGCAGTTGATGCGATTCGAAACAGCGCGCTATCTCCACGAAGGCACGGTTTTCTTCCTTGTTGGTGCCTTCAACACCAATCAAAGTCTGATCATCAGGCGCAGTGAGACGATAGTAACGACGGTTGCTGCCAGCGGCGCTCAAAGGCTCAATGGAAGGCTCTTGGCCAAAGGTGCGGCGGTAAAGGGCTTTGAGTGATTGGGACATATTGTGTGATTGCTTTTTGCTTTTCGAGGCAATGATTAATGGACTTTACTAGCAACCAGCAGCAAAAAACTAGCTACTGGAAACTAACAACTCTACTCCTTTTGTCGCCAGATACCGGTAATTTTCGACCTGACTGCCACGACATTGATGATAGAAACCACAACGAGAAGGACAATGCCGACGCAAAGCGCTATTATCATGGAAGGCCGTTGCATGTTGGGGAAGAACGACTCAAGCATCCTGAGATAGACCTCACGGACAACTATCAGTAGCACCCATGCCAAAGCGAACACCAGGATGTTGAGACCTACGGTGAGCAGT
>Ga0247609_10000949_pt1 | contig 36775 bp, 31 predicted proteins | sample 172DNAGHGlowgp2_FD_193487 | JGI IMG/M metagenome (GOLD analysis project Ga0247609, IMG submission 193487) | Sheep rumen microbial communities from Palmerston North, Manawatu-Wanganui, New Zealand - 1728 DNA GHGlow gp2 | ecosystem: Host-associated > Mammals > Digestive system > Stomach > Rumen ... | reverse complement strand
TGAAACGGTCGGACGTGAAGGCCGTGCTCGCGGAACTGGCAGAGGTCATCACCGACCAGCTGGAGGCTGGCTTCGCAGTCAAGCTGGACGGCATCGGCAGCTTCTCGCCCCGCATGCGCGCCAAGTATCAAGCGGTGACCGACGCGGAACCCTACGACGTCGAGGAGAACGTGAAGTCCGTGGGCGTGCTGTTCCGCGCCGAGCGCAAGAAGACCAGCAGCGGCACCATCCAGACCCTCATGCCCGAGCGCAAGCTCAAGCGCTACGAGAACTACGTGCAGCAGACCAAGCCGCAGCCCGAGCCGTAGGGCGGATTACGGATGAAGGATTACGGAGTACGGAGTGAAAGCTTGCAGCTTTGGACTACGGATGAAGGATTACGGATTACGGAGTGAATGAAGAAGCCCCCCGGAAGGAGGGCTTCTTTTGTTGTCTCTCGACACTCTGTTTCTACTAAGAATCAGATGACCTTGAAGCGTACGCGGAAGGTCTTTTCGTGCTCGTCCCAGTTGGTGCCGAGCATTTCGAAACGGCCTATCTGCGAGGTTGAACGCACGTGACGGCCGATGCAGGGACAGACGTCGTAGTCGCCGATGCGCACCAGTCGGATGGTCTCGCTGGCATCGTCGGGCAGACGGTCGGGCGAGACGCCTTCGGGCAGGGTGTCGCGGGTGACGAACTCGAAGGTGACGGGCAGGTCCTCGTCGATGAGTCGCTGCATCTCGCGCTCTATCTCGCGTTCCTCCTGTCGCGAGGGCTTGTGGTCGAGCCGGAAGGTCATCTTGCTCTTCTTGCGCTCAATATGCGCATTGAAGGAGCGTTCGCAGCCGAAGAGCCGTATCATCGTCTGGTTCAGCAGGTGCTCGGCGGTGTGTGCCGGCGGGAACTCCTCCTTGTTGTGGTCGTTGAGTATGATGTCGTCGTTCATCATCGTTTTCCTCCTGTCAGTTATCGCTTATTGCCGGTCTTCATTTTCAGTACCACGCTGCCGCGCCCTTCCAGCTGGAGGGCCAGACAGCCGTCCTTCTTCAGCTGTAGTGTCTGCTTGCCGCCGCCGAGCAGGTCGGTCGCCGTGTACTGCTTCTCGGGAATGCCGAGGAAGTCGAAGGCGTGGGCGGGCAGGTTGACGGCGATGCTGACGGGCTGGTCGTCGAAGTTGACAGCCACGAGCAGCAGTTCGTTGCCGGCCTTTCGCAGGAAGACGTACTGGCGGTCCAGATGTCCGTTGACGTACATGAGGTCGAAGAACAGTCCGTCGGTAACGGCTTTCTCCTTCACGGCCAGCGAGAGCACCTTCTGGTGCAGGTCATAGACGTGCTGTTCCTCGTCGGTGAGCGACTTCCAGGCTGCGCGGCAGAGTGTGTCGATGCTCCAGTAGTCGAAGATGGTGGTGCGTCCGTCGTTGCCGCTGAAGCCCTCACGGTCCATGCCGCGCTCGCCGTATTCCTGGCCGGCGTAGAGCATGAAGGGGTTCTGCTGCATGAGCACGGAGGCCACCATGGCGGGCAGTCCCTTGCTGGCGCTGGCGGCGAAGAAGTCGCTGGCCACGCGCTGCTCGTCGTGGTTCTCGAGGAAGTAGAGCATGTGCTGACGTATGTCGTCGGTCTGCTGCCATGCGCCGGTGATGGCCGATGCGGGTGCCTGGTGGCAGATGACGGCACGCATGGTGTCGTACATGCCCACCTTGTCGTAGAGGTAGTCGAAGCCGCTGGCTATGTAGTGGCGGTACTCGTCGGGGTTATACACCTCGCCGATGAACTGCACGTGGGGGTACTTCCTGCGCACCTTGGCGGTGGCGTAGGCCCAGAACTCCGCCGGCACCATCTCGGCCATGTCGCAGCGGAAGGCATCGACCTGCTTGCCTGCCCAGAAGAGCAGGATGTCGGTCATCTTCTGCCACGTGGAGGGCATGGGGTCGAAGTGCCCCACCCTTCCTGCGTAGTAATCGACGCCGTAGTTCAGCTTGACCGTCTCGTACCAGTCGTTGCGTCCCGGGGCGTTGTTGAAACAGTCGTTGCCCGTAGCCTTGGCGGGTTCCTCGAGGTAGGGCTGTTCGGCTCCCTGATAGAGGTCAAAATGCGGGGAGAAACGCTCGCCCGGGCAATAGTAGAAGTTATTCTGCGGAGAAAATCCCTGCGTGGTATCGTCGCCCTGTCCCAGGTCCTTGACGCCGCGCGGCTTGCAGATGCTCTGGTACTGGCGGGCCACGTGGTTGGGCACGAAGTCAATGACGACCTTCATGCCAGCCTGGTGGGTACGTCCGACGAGGTTCTCGAACTCCTGCATGCGGCTGGGCACGTCAACCGCCAGGTCGGGGTCGATGTCGTAGTAGTCGGTGATGGCATAGGGCGAGCCAGCCTTTCCCTTGACGATGGCGGGGTGATTACGGGGAATGCCGTAGCGCGAGTAGTCGGTCTGCGTAGCATGGCGGATGACGCCGGTGTACCACACATGACTGACGCCCAGCTTCCTGATTTGCTTGAGCACGGCAGGCGTGAAGTCATTCAACTTTCCACAACCGTTTTCGGCAATCGAACCGTGCTCTTGCCGAGTCGTATTACGATTGCCGAAAAGACGTGTGAATACCTGATAGACGATGATTTTCTCCATCAATTCTTCAATTCTTCAGTTTTTCAATTCTTCAATTTTCCAAATCCGCAAGTCCGCGAACACTCACCTCGCCGTTAATTTTGGAAATCATGCCCTTCAGCGCCTTGCCGGGACCACACTCGGTGAAGTCGTCGGCTCCGTCGGCTATCATGTTCTGCACGGACTGGGTCCAGCGAACGCAGGAAGTGAGTTGGGCAATGAGGTTAGCCTTGATTTCGGCAGGGTCGGTATGAGGCTTACCATCGACGTTCTGATAGACGGGGCACTTCGGAGCGTTGATCTCGGTCTTCTCGATAGCTGCCTGCAGTTCGTCCTTGGCGGGCTGCATGAGCGGAGAGTGGAACGCACCGCCCACCTTCAGCGGCAGGGCACGCTTGGCTCCGGCAGCCTTCAGCTGTTCGCAGGCCTCGTTGATGGCCTCCACGTTTCCGCTGATGACCAGCTGGCCCGGGTTGTTATAGTTGGCGCATACCACGATGTTGCCCTCGCGGTTGATGCCGGCACAAATCTCTTCTACCTTCTCGTCGGGCAGACCGATGATGGCAGCCATCGTGGAGGGCTGTGCCTCGCAGGCCTTCTGCATGGCCATGGCACGGGCATAGACCAGACGCAGTCCGTCCTCGAACGACAGGGCACCGGCAGCCGTCAGCGCGGAGAACTCGCCCAGCGAGTGTCCGGCAACCATCTTCGGGTCGAAGGCGTCGCCCAGGCAGATGGCCGAGATGACGGAGTGCAGGAACACGGCAGGCTGTGTCACCTTGGTCTGCTTGAGGTCCTCGTCGGTACCCTCGAACATGATGTCGGTGATGCGGTAGCCTAAAATCTCGTTAGCCTTTTCAAACAATTCTTTTGCCTTGGGGTTGTTGTCATACAAATCCTTGCCCATTCCTACGAACTGGGCTCCCTGTCCGGGAAATACAAATGCTTTCATTTTCTTTTTTCTTTTTTTCTTATTTAGTTGGTTATGGGTTATTTAAGTTTATCAGGTGTTGCGGGGGTGGATTCATCGCCCGTGCGGTTCAGCGGTATGGTGAAGCTGAATGTTGAGCCCTCGCCCTCGACCGACTCCACATAGGCGTCGCCGCCGTTCTTGCGGGCGAAGTCCTGACAGAGCTGCAGACCGAGTCCGGAGCCTTCCTCACCACCCGTACCGTAAGTCGTCTCACCCTTGTGGAAGATGCTGCCGATACGGTCGGCAGCAATACCCACGCCGTGGTCCTGAACGCAGATGCGGACGAAGTCGCCCTCGCGCTTGTAATAGACCTCGATGCCCTTGCCCTCGGGGGTGAACTTGATGGCGTTGGAGATGAAGTTACGGATGACGGTCTTGACCATGTCGTTGTCGGCGCGGACGGTAATCTTATCGTCGGAGGGTATGTACTGCAGCTTGATTTTCTTCATCTCGGCAATCATTGCGAAGATGTCAACCACACCGGGTATGACGTCGTCGAGGTCGAAGTCCTGATATACCACGTTCATGCGTCCTGTCTGCGACTTCGTCCACTTCAGCAGGTTGTCAAGCAGGTCGTGGGCCTCCTCGGTCTCACGGTTGGCCTTGTCAAGCAGGCTGAATATCTCCTCGCCTACTGCTTCGGGCGAAACGACGCTGACCGCCAGGTTCAGCACCATGCGGATGCTGGCCATCGGCGAGCGCAGGTCGTGGGCAATAACCGAGTACATCTTGTCGCGGTTCGAGATGGTGCGGCGCAGCTCCTCGTTCTGCTGGATGATGATGCGCTTGGCAGCCACGAGCGATATCTGCTGGACGACACGCATGACGAGCTCTTCCTTGTTGAAGGGCTTGGTCAGGAAGTCGTTGGCACCCACCTGGAATCCCTTGACAAGGTCGGCGGGTGTGTTCAGGGCTGTGAGGAAAATGATGGGGATATCCATCGTCTCGGGGTCTTTCTTGAGGATGACTGCCGTATCGAAGCCGCTGATGTCGGGCATCATGACGTCAAGAAGAATCAGGTCGGGCTTCTCCTTCTTGGCCATCTCAATACAGCCGTTTCCGCAATTGGCCGTGCACACCTGGAACTTCTCGTTGGTGAGAAGGATTTTCAGCAGCAGCACGTTGCTCACCACGTCATCGACAATCAGTATCTTATAGTCGCTCCTATTGATTCGAGACTCTAAAGTTTCACCTATATTCATGAATTTGTAGGTTTTTATGATTCATTTGCTTGCAAAAGTAAGCAATTCCCTTGAAAATTCCAAATTTTTTCGCCCTTTTTATGCATTTCCGCCTATTCTACGGTGACTGACTTGGCCAGATTTCTGGGCTGATCGACGTCAAGTCCCTTGCAAACTGCCACATGATAGGCCAGAATCTGAAGCGGTATGGTGGCCAGCAGCGGCTCCAGGCACTCGATGGTGACGGGCAGTTCGATGACCTCGTCGGCGATGCGGCTGATGGTGTCGTCACCCTCGCTGACGATGGCAATGACCTTACCCTTGCGGGCCTTCACCTCCTGTATGTTCGAGAGCACTTTCTCGTACATCGCATTGTGGGTGGCGATGACGACGACGGGCATGTCGGAGTCAATCAGAGCAATCGGTCCGTGTTTCATTTCAGCAGCAGGATAACCCTCTGCGTGTATGTAACTTATCTCTTTCAGCTTCAAGGCGCCCTCCAAGGCTACGGGATAGCTGTAGCCACGTCCTAAGTACAGGAAGTTTCGGGCGTAGGTGAACGTCCGGCTGAGGTCGGCTATGCGGTTGTTCAGCTTCAGCACCTCGCGCATCTTGTCGGGGATGGTGTGCAACTCGCGCACGATCTCCATATAGCGTTCCGGGCGGATGGTGCCCTTCTCCTTGGCCAGGGCCAGGGCGAGCATCGTCAGCACGGTGACCTGTCCCGTGAAGGCCTTGGTGGACGCCACACCGATTTCAGGTCCTACGTGAATGTAACAGCCGGTATGTGTGGCACGGGGAATACTGGAGCCTATGGCGTTGCAGATGCCGTAGATGAAGGCCCCGTGGTCGCGGGCCAGCTTGACGGCAGCCAGCGTGTCGGCCGTCTCACCACTCTGGCTGATAGCGATGACCACGTCGTCCTCGTTGATGACGGGATTGCGGTAGCGGAACTCGGAGGCATACTCCACCTCGACGGGGATGCGGCAGTAGTTCTCGATGATTTGTTTGCCGATGAGTCCTGCATGCCACGACGTGCCGCAGGCGACGATGATGAAGCGCTTGGCCTGCAACAGCTGCTCCTTGTAGTCGATGACCGAACTGAGCACCACGTTGTCCATATCGACGTTCACACGGCCGCGCATGCAGTTGGTCAGGCACTCGGGCTGCTCGAATATCTCCTTGAGCATGAAGTGCGGATAGCCGCCCTTCTCCAGCTGTCCCAGGTTCAAATCGACCGTCTGCACGTCCAGGTGCAGCTTGCGGTCGAGCACATCGACCACCCGGAGCTCCTCGCCCTGCCGGAGGATGGCGATGTTGCCGTCTTCCAGATAGACCACCTGGTCCGTATATTCCACGATGGGGGTGGCGTCAGAGCCCAGGAAGAACTCTCCGTCGCCGATGCCCACCACGAGCGGGCTTTGTTTGCGGGCTGCGATAATCTGGTTGGGCTCGCGCTTATCGATGATGGCTATGGCATAGGCGCCAATCACCTGATAGAGGGCTATCTGGATAGCGGTCAACAGGTCAATACCCTTGCGCTGCATGATATACTCCACCAGCTGCACCAGCACCTCCGTGTCGGTATCCGACTGGAAGTGTACGCCTTTGGCCAGCAGCTTCTCCTTCAGGTCGGCATAGTTCTCGATGATGCCGTTATGGATGATGGCCAGGTTCTTCGACTCGGAATAGTGCGGATGGGCATTCACCGACGAGGGCTCGCCGTGCGTAGCCCAGCGCGTGTGGGCTATTCCCACGCAGCCCGTCGTGTCCTTGTCGCTACAGTACTCTACGAGGTTATCTACCTTGCCCTTCGTCTTGCAGACGTTCAGGGCGCCAGAGTCGTTTATAAGCGCCACGCCGGCTGAGTCGTATCCGCGATACTCCAGTCGGCGCAGTCCTTTAATCAATATGGGGAATGCTTGTTTCTTCCCGATATAACCTACTATTCCACACATGTTGTCTAGTTGTTTTGGGGTACATAAAAGAAGAAATTGGGACCTCGGTCCCAATCTCCTGTAACGTTTCTTCTTACTTTGTAAGGCTGATGGTAAACGATGCTACCGTCATCAGCATGGACAACACAGAGAACCAGATGGTGGTTGACTGACCCAGGTTCGAGTTGCGGGCCTTCACCTTGTTAGGCTCTACATAGACAATGTCGTTCTGCTGCAGGTAATAGTACGGCGAACTGACGATGTTGGCATCGTTCAGGTTCAGCGTATAGAAGTGCTTGGTGCCGTTGGCATCCTCGCGAATGAGCTTGACGTTGTCGCGATAGCCGTAGATGGTCAGGTCGCCAGCTTGTGCCAGGGCTTCCAGGATGTTGATTTTCTCACGCGACACGACGAAGGTACCGGGACTTCCGACCTCGCCCAGCACCGTCACGCTATAGCTGGACATGCGGACGCTGACGATGGGGTTCTCCTCGGCATTCATGTAGGGCTTGATTTTGCCCTGAATAAGCTGCTCGGCCTCCGACTTCGTCAGACCGGACACTTTCAGCTGGCCGATGACGGGGAAGGTAATGAAACCCTGGTTGTCAACCAGATAGGCGCCTGCTCCGCCTGACGTGCCCGTTCCGGAAGGAATGGACAGGTTGAAGGGGGCTGCTGCCTCGGGGTTGATGGTGCTGACGGTTATCGTCAGCTGGTCCTTCGGCATGATGCGGGCATCATACAGGTAGGTGGACTGGCTCTCGTCATAGAACTCCACATTCTTGAAATAAGGAACATTCTTCGTTGTTGCGCAACTGCCCAAAAACAAGGTCAGTACCGCAAAAGCCATTGGCAGGATAAATTTTCTCATCATTCTCTTTTAGTGTGATTATAAATACCGGGTGCAAAAGTAGTAAAAAAAAGTGAAAGGGAAAACCTTTCACTCTCTTTTTTTAGTAAAACTTGAAATATCTGCGTGCGTTGTTGTACGAGATGTCCTCCACCATCTTGCCCAGCAGCTCGCGGTCGTCGGGCAGCAGACCCTTCTCCACGTCGTTGCCCAGGATGTTGCAGAGAATGCGGCGGAAGTACTCGTGACGCGGATAGCTCAGGAACGAACGGGAGTCGGTCAGCATACCCACGAAGCGGCTCAGCAAACCCAGCACGGACAGGGCGTTCATCTGGCGCTCCATGCCGTCCTTCTGGTCGTTGAACCACCAGCCGGAACCAAACTGTATCTTGCCCGGCTCGCCGCCCTGGAAATTACCCAGCATGGTGGCTATCACCTCGTTGGCACAGGGGTTCAGCGTATATAATATGGTACGCGTCAGTTTATCCTCCATGTTCAGCTTGTTCAGGAACTTCGACATGGCCTTGGCCGTGTTGAACTCGCCGATAGAGTCGAAACCGGTGTCGGGACCCAGCTGGTTGTACATCTTCGTGTTGTTGTCGCGGATGGCGCCGTAGTGGAACTGCTGTGTCCAGTCGGCATCGGCATCCATCTCGGCCATTACCGTCAGGAAACAGTTCTTGTACTGGCGAATCTCCAGGTTCGACAGCTGCTGGCCGCGCATGGCCTTCTCGAAGATGACCTCAATCTGGGAGTCGGTATAATCCTCGTCGTAGAACTCCTCAATACCGTGGTCGGAGAGCTTGCAACCTTGCTCCTGGAAGAAGTCGTGGCGTTTCTGAAGCGCATCGACCATATCGGCAAACTTCGTGATGCTGACGCCGCTCACCTGAGAGAGCTGTTCCACGTACTTCGGGAACTCGGGCTTCTCGATGTTCATGGCCTTGTCGGGACGCCATGCGGGAATCATCAGGGGGTCGTTGGCAGCCTTGTGCTTGGCATACTCTATGTGGTTGTGAAGGTCGTCAACGGGGTCGTCGGTCGTGCAGACACACTCCACGTTGTAGTGCTTCATCAGCCCGCGGGCGGAGAACTCCGGCTGCTTCAGCTTCTCGTTGCATTCGTCGAAGATTTCACGGGCGGTCTTGGGCGACAGCAGCTTCTCAATGCCGAAAGCCGTCTTCAGCTCCAGGTGCGTCCAATGGTAGAGCGGGTTACGAAGTGTATAGGGCACCGTCTCGGCCCACTTCTCGAACTTCTCCCAGTCGCTGGTGTCCTTGCCTGTGCAGTACTTCTCGTCCACGCCGTTCGTACGCATGGCACGCCACTTGTAGTGGTCGCCGCCCAGCCACAGCTCGGTAATGCTCTTGAAACGGTGGTCGTTGGCCACCATCTCGGGAATCAGGTGACAATGGTAGTCAATAATCGGCATCTTGGCCGCATGGTTGTGGAAGAGGTCCTGTGCTACTTCGTTGTCCAGCACGAAGTTCTTGTCGTTAAATTGTTTCATTGCGATTGATAAGTTTTTAAGTTTATAATTATTTTCTGCAAAGATAGCACATTATTATTAGAAAAGTATTATCTTTGCACCATAAATCCACGTAAACGATGACGTACAACAGCAAGGTCCTTCTCATCTATACGGGCGGAACCATCGGCATGAACCGCAACCCAAGGACGGGGGCACTCGAGCCGTTCGACTTCGAGCACCTCCTGCACAACGTTCCCGAACTGGAGCAGTTTGACACGCAGATTGACACCTACCAGTTTGACCCGCCCATCGACTCCAGCGACATGACACCTGCGCGCTGGACACAGCTGTCGCATGTCATCAGCGACCGCTATGAACTGTTCGACGGATTTGTCGTACTGCACGGAACCGACACGATGGCCTACACAGCCTCTGCCCTCTCCTACATGCTCGAGAACCTCACCAAGCCCGTTATCTTTACCGGCTCACAACTGCCCATCGGCATGCTGCGTACCGACGGAAAGGAGAACCTCATCACCTCCATCGAGATAGCCGCCGCCAAGGACGAGACAGGACACGCACGAGTGCCTGAGGTGGGCATCTACTTCAACGGACGGCTGCTGCGAGGCAACCGCACCACCAAGCAGAGTGCCGACGAGTTCAACGCCTTCGAGTCGTTCAACTACCCACACCTGGCCGATGCCGGCGTGGAGATACTCTACCACCACGACCGCATCCTGCAGCCGCAATGGGAAACACCCATGACGCCACACTTCCGACTCGATAATAACGTCATTATATTCAGCCTGTTTCCGGGAATACGTGAAGATTTAGTTCGGCACATCATAGCCACTCCAAACCTGCGAAGCATCGTCATGCGCACCTTCGGTTCCGGCAATGCGCCACAGCGCCCGTGGGTCATGCAGGCACTCCGCGAAGCCACCCAGCGCGGCAAGATTGTCATCAACATCAGCCAATGCATGCAGGGCAAGGTCCAGATGGGGCGTTACGACACGGGCTACCAGCTGCAGGAGGCGGGCGTCATCAGCGGTCACGACTCTACCGTCGAGAGTGCTGTCACCAAGCTCATGTTCCTGCAGTCGCACTATGAAGACCCTGACGACATCCGACGAATGATGATGCAGAGCATTCGCGGCGAGATCACCATCTGAAAAACAAAAACACCACAGCATTTCATCATTTTTAGGTATTGCAGAAAAATTGCAATGCCTATACCTTTGCAGCCGATTTGTGAAACTATAATGAATACGGAATGAAGAAAATTCTCTTTTTGCTTCTCATAAGTACGATGATGAGCACAGCACAGGCTGCAGAACCCGACACGTTAGGATACAGCAGGTTTAGGTTTGGCGGATACGGCGAGATGGTAGCCAATTTCAAGGACTACGGCATCAACCGATTCTACGGACACAGCGAGGGAAACGCCAAACAAAACCACAACAAGATTTCCATACCCCGATTCGTTTTAGCCTTCGACTACAAGTTCTCGCCGAAATGGGTGCTCGGAGCTGAAATTGAGTTTGAATACGGAGGAACAGGAACTGCCGTGGAACTGGAGAACACGGAGAACGGCGAATATGAGACCGAGGTGGAAAAGGGTGGCGAAGTGGCGCTTGAACAGTTTCACATCACCCGGCTGATTGTGCCTGAATTCAACATCCGCGCTGGCCACATGATTGTTCCTGTAGGCTTGACAAACGAACACCATGAGCCCATCAACTTCTTCGGAACGTCGCGACCTGAGGGTGAAACGACCATCATCCCCTGTACCTGGCACGAAACAGGTATTGAGTTCCTCGGAAAGTTCGGGCGCGGCTATGCCGAGTTCGACTACGAGGCAATGATTGTGACAGGACTCAACGCCAACGGCTTCGACCGCAACAAATGGGTACGCGGAGGAAAGCAGGGACTCTTCGAGGGCGACAACTTCACCAGCCCAGCCTATGTGGCACGCCTGAACTATACGGGGGTTCCGGGCCTGCGGCTGGGGGCATCGCTCTACCATTGTCCCAACACGGGTGCCAATGCCGACAAACTGGTTACGTACGACGAGATAGGAAAGATTCCCGTAACCATCTATTCGTTCGATGCACAATATAATAATAGGTATGTGACGGCACGTGCCAACTACCTGTCAGGCAGCATCGCACATGCCGACAAGGTGGGCGCCAAAAACGGAAAGCTCTCCAACAAGTCAGGATACAGCCGACTGACACCCATTGCCCGCCGTGCCCTGAGCTACAACGCCGAGGTCGGACTGAACCTGCGCAATATTTGTGGTGGAGGTGCCAAATTTCCTGCCATCTATCCCTTTGCTCAGTATGAGTACTACAACTCCCAGGAGAAGGGCGAGGGTATGGACGTGATGGACGCCCGTTGCCAGGTGAGCAAGTGGAACTTCGGCGTGAACTGGAGGGCGCTGCCCAACCTGGTGGTCAAGGCTGACTATACTACCCGTCAGATTGGTACGAGCAAGGTATTCGGCACAGGTCCTTACAACAGCGAAAACGAGTTCAGTATCGGAATAGCCTATATCGGCTGGTTCTTTCAGAAATAAGAGTTCAGGAAAACTTACAAAACCATATTAACTGTTTTAAAATGAAAAAGAATGCATTATTAGTGAGTCTCGCCTTGATGGGACTCAGTTTGTTCAGCGCCTGCGGCGATGACAAGGAAGACAACACCAACCCCGTAGTCAATCCTGTGGAGGAAGCTACCATTGACGACTCAGAGTACGATGCCATCATCAACCAGTATGTGGATGCTGTGGTAATGCCAACCTACAACGACCTGAAAGTCAAGAACTCGGCGCTCTACCAGGCTGTAGTGGCCTTCGGAAACGCACCTTCGGATGCTAACTTCCAGGAGGTATGCAACGCGTGGCTGGCAGCTCGTGAACCGTGGGAATCGAGCGAGGCGTTCCTCTTCGGCCCGGTGGCTGACTTTGGACTCGACCCCAACATGGACTCTTGGCCACTTGACCAGGAAGCTATTGTCAACACGCTGAAGTCGCAGCAATGGAACCAGATGGAGTGGACGGGAAACTACGACGAGGACGACGAAGCCATTGCCTCGGCACAGAACATCCGCGGATTCCACACGCTGGAGTTCCTGGCATTCCGCGACGGCAAGGCACGTACCCTGCACGACGTGGCTGCAAGCGACGATGCGGCAGACTTCGTCTATAGCGAGGCCTACGCCACCGCATGGGCTCAGTACATGCGTAACACGGCACAGCTGCTGGTGGACGACGTGACGCTGCTGGTCAGCGAGTGGAACAACGGCTATGCAGAAGCCTTCAAGAAGCACAACGGCGGTGACTTCACCAGCGGACTGAGCTGCATTGAGCAGATTCTCGACGGCTGCATCGACATTGCAGGCGAGGTGGGTGACGCAAAGATTGGTGAACCATACACGCTCTACCAGGCAGGCAAGACCCAGGAGGCGCTCTATGCTGTGGAGTCATGGTACAGCTGGCACTCACGCGACGACTATACCAACAACATCCTCTCCATCCGCAATGCCTACTACGGCTCACGCGACGGCAGCATCAACAAGAACTCGCTGTCAAGCCTCGTCGCCAAGTATGACCCAGAGGTGGATGCCGAGATGAGGAATTCCATCACGCATGCCGCCAACGCCATCCAGGCCATCCCCCAGCCTTTCCGCAACAACATCAACTCCAAGGAGGCTGCCACCGCCATGGAGGCTTGTGCAGAACTGGTGGTCAACCTCGCAACGCTGAAGGCGACCCTACAGTTAATGACGAAATAAAAACAAATGAACAAATACTTTGGTATTTTACTGTTTTCAATAGGACTTGTCAGCCTGTCGGCATGCAGCGAGAACGAGCAGCTGGACGTTGAGGACATCGCCATTCCGAGAGGATATGCGTTGTCAGCCGGTACATCAACCGGCTTCTACAACTCCAGCGTGGCCTACGACCAGGCTGCCGACTGGCTGACGGGCACCTATGCCACCCGGTTCAACACCGGCGACCGTCTTTACGACAACGTAAAGACTTCCAATGAGAACGGACACGGCGGTGGACTCGGACCTGTCTATGCCGGCTACAGCTGTGGCAGTTGCCACCGTAATGCCGGACGTACAGAACCCACCTACTGGACCAGTTTCAAGCAGGGAAGCGACGACGGTTCCGGTCCTTATGGCTTTACAGCATCGCTCATCTATATCACCCGCAAAAACGGCACTTTCTTCCCCAACTATGGCCGTGTGATTCACGACCAAGCCATCTACGGCGTACATCCTGAAGGCAAACTGAAGGTACAGATAGACTCCATGACCTACAGCTTCCCCGACGGCGAGAAATACACGCTCTGCGTACCCAGATGGTCGATTACCGAATGGTACGCCGACAGCATCAGCCCCGAAGACCTTTTCTGTACCGTACGAGTGCCGCTCCGACATGTCGGCATGGGACAGATGATGGCTCTCGATCCCAACGAGATAGAGGAACTGGCTCGCAGGAGCAACTACCCGGAATGGGGCATCAGCGGACGTTGCAACTACATCAACGAACGCGGACGACTGCAACTCGGACTGTCAGGCAACTAGGCACAGCATGCTGACCTCACCGTGGAACTGGGCTTCTCGAGCGACATGGGTATGACCAACAGCCGTTACCCGGAGGAAATCTGCGAGGGGCAGAGCCAAATGGAGGAAGGCTCCATGATGGGACTGGCCTACGACATGCTCGACGTTTCGACAGAGGACATGGAGAATGTTGACCTCTACATGCAGGGACTGGCCGTGCCTGCCCGACGCAACATCAACAACGCCGACGTCAAGGCCGGCGAACAACTGTTCTACCAGGCAGGATGCCACCTATGCCATGTAGTGACGCTGCACACCAAGACACGCGGCTCAACGCTGCTGGCAGGAACCGAACTCCCCTGGCTGGGCGGACAAACCATTCACCCCTACTCTGACTTTCTGCTCCACGACATGGGTTCGGAAATCATGGGCGTAGGACTCAACGACAACTTCGTCAGCGGTCTGGCTCGCGGCAACGAGTGGCGCACCACCCCGCTGTGGGGCATCGGACTGCAGAAGAAAGTCAACGGCCACACTTATTTCCTACACGACGGACGTGCCCGGAACTTCGTGGAGGCTATCATGTGGCACGGAGGCGAAGGAGAAGCCTCGAAAAACAAGTTCAAGAACATGAGCAAGACCGAGCGGGAACAACTGATACAGTTCCTGTGGTCATTGTAAGAAAGGACGAAGGAGGAGAATAATTAAAAAAACATTATATGAAACACCTGACACTAAAGACATTGGCCATAGGATGCATGGCACTTTTAACCACCGCTGCCCACGCTGACAACGGCAAGAACGACAGCATCGCACAACGGCTCGACATGGAGAATGGCGTCATCCCCATTGCCGACGACCGAGGTTTCACACTTCAGAGCAACGACGGCAGCTTCGTCTTCAAGCCATATCTCTATATGCAGACCACCCTCAACTTCAAGTATTACGACGACGAGGGACTGGACAAGGCATACAACCAGGACAACGTGGCAAACTCGGGATTTGCCATCCCATACGCCATCATCGGTTTCACGGGCAAGGCTTTCGGCAAGATTGACTACAACGTGTGCGTCAACGCGGCAGCATCAGGCGGCAACGTGCTCCAGCAGGCTTGGATAGACTATGCTGTCAGTCCGGAGCTTCGCTTCCGGGCTGGTAAGTTCAAGACACCATTCACCCATGCCTACCTGACAACGCTTGGCGAGACGCTGTTCTCGTCGCTGCCTACGTCACTTACGGCATCGGCCATTCTTCCCCACTCGCTTAATGCCGTCACACCCGGCATCGGAACGGGCTTCGACCTGGGTGTCGAGATGCATGGTATGATTAACAACAGGTTTGGCTACGAGGTGGGATTGTGGAACGGTACGGGCTCTGCCCAGAATGGTGCCACCAAGACCATTAGTGACGACAAACACATCCCCTCGCTGCTTTATGCCGGTCGCCTGACATGGCAACCCTTCGGAGCCATGCCGCTGACCCAAGGCAATCCCAAGCTACAGCACGAAAAGAAAATGCTGATTGGACTGAGCGCCAACTACAACGTGGAGTCGGAGAACGAATCGACCAACGACTTCCGCGCAGGTGCTGAGTTTGCCCTGCTCCTCGACCGCTGGTACGTGGGGGCCGAGGGCTACTACATGCATATAGGATTTACCGACCGCCAGAAAATCAGCGACAGCTACAACTACTGGGGAGGTTACGCCCAGATAGGCTACTTTGTACATCCGTTGCTGCAGGTCGGAGTACGCTATGACCTCTTCGACCGCAACGGCTCCAGCAAGGACGGTTTCCTCAACATGCCTGCTGCAACAGTCAACTTCTTCGTGCCAAAGACCAACATCAAGCTGTCGGCCATGTATCAGTTTACAGGCCGTACTGGACATCAGACACAATTGGACCGCGATCTGGACGACCTCGGCATCTGCACCCACATGGCACAGGTGATGTTGCAATACGCATTCTAAGCAGGTTGTACAGGCATACCGAAAAAGAAATGACATACGAAACTTGGATAAAAAAAACAAAAAGGTAGAAAAAGAATTTGGACAATTAAATGAAAAAGATTATCTTTGCAACTCTTTTCGGACTGACAGCCGTCTGGCTTTCGTCGTGCGATGACGGACGCATCTACCCGGAAACCGCTATCCTGCCCGAAGGAAGGAGCGTAACGCTGACGGGGGTGCTTAACGGAGTCGACAGCTGGCCGGGCGGCTACAGACTGTCCATTTCGGGCTTTGAGAATGCTGACGACGAATATGCCGACGTGTCAAAAGTCATCTCCGCAAGCGACTTGACCGATGGCAAGGTGACCGTAGAGTTGTCTGGCATCAAGGAGAACATTACCGTGGTGCGGCTGTGCATTCTCGACCGTCTGAGACGACACATCTATTCGTTCAAGGACATCGATGTCTCGGCGGTCTCTGAACCAGTCATGGTAAATGTGGGGACAATCGACGTGAGCATGTTCAACGTCATTCAGCAGAGCTTCTTCAGCACCACATGCGCCAACTGCCACGGAGCCAGCAACCGCGCCGCTGCCGGACTCTACCTTACCGAGGGAAGGAGCTATGCTGCCCTGGTAGGCATCGACTCGAAGAAGGTGGCAGGCAAGAAGCTCGTTGAGGCGAACAACGTTCAGAACAGCGTGCTCCACATGGTGCTGAACCAGCAGGCGGTAGAGGGCATATCAATGGACCACCGCGACCTGGTGTCGGAAAAGAACGAACTCACCATCCTGCCTGTCATCGACACCTGGATTGGCAATGGAGCGAAGGAGTAACAGATAACAAGTAAACTGTAATCTACATATATGGACAAGAAACAACAGACCATTCACTTTGAGAATGCGACGGCAGACATTTTCCAGTTTGACAATGGTACCGAAGTCAAGGAGTATCACCTGATGATTCATGTCTCGTCGGCATGTCTATCCTATAGTCAACAGCTTGAAGCCGTCATGGGTGCCTATAGCCAGTTGGTAGCTGGCGAACTAAAGGGGGCTTACGCCGTCTTCAAGCGTTACTTCCTGAGCGATGCAGCAAACCAGGCTGACGAGGTAATTACAAACGATGTCACGGACTGCGCCAAGAGCATCATACAGCAGGCCCCGCTTGACGGGACGAAGATAGCCCTCTGGGTCTATATGATGACCAACGTGGAGACGGGCGTGACACCCAGCGGACTCTATGAGGTACGCCACGGTGAGTTCCGGCACCTGTGGAACGGCTCTGCCCACAACATGGCAGCCAACAGCGAATACCAGACCCGCCTGCTTTTCAACGAGTACAACATGCAGCTCATTCAAGAGGAGTGCACGCTGGAGGCAAACTGCATCCGCACGTGGTTCTTCGTCAACGATGTCGATCTGAACTATGGCGGCGTGGTACGTGCCCGCAACCAGTTCTTCTTCACACAGGGGCTGACGGTCCACACCCACTTCATCGCCTCTACGGGAATCGGCGGCCGACAGCAGGACCCCAACGTGCTGTCACAGATGGACAACTACGCCATTGCCGGCATCAGGAAAGAGCAGATTCACTACCTTTATGCCTCGACCCACCTGAACCGTACCAGTGACTACGGTGTCAGTTTCGAGCGGGGTACGCTGGTAAACTATGCTGACCGCAGACACGTCTTCATCTCGGGTACAGCCTCGATTAACAACAAGGGAGAAATCATGTACCCCAAGGACATCGTACGCCAGACCCATCGCATGTGGGAAAACGTCGAGGCGCTTTTGGCTGAGGCTGACTGTAACTTCAACGACGTCGGAGAAATGGTTGTCTATCTGCGCGATACGGCAGACTACGAATTAGTACACGAGCTGTATGAAGAGCGCTTCCACGGCAAACCCTACGTTATCGTTCATGCACCTGTATGCCGTCCAGGATGGCTGATTGAGATGGAGTGCATGGCTGTGAAGGCCGTTGACCTGCCCACCATGCCGAAATTCTAAAGTGAGAGGCTACAGCGAATTCTGCGTGTATAGGAAACTCCGGATATATTGGGAGAGAAGCAGTCTGCTCGTTGTCTGTTGCTTGTCGCTGGTCACGTCTGCTGCCCGCAGCATACCAACCATCAACGCCGAGCGCGCCAAGGAGGCAGCCCGCGAACAAGTAGTCTGGAACGGGCGTCTCTGTCCGCTTTCCACCCCTGCACACCACTTTCTACAGACTATCTACGGCAAAAGCAGCTACAAGGGGCTGTCACCCGAGCAGGTATTCTACGGGTGGCTGTTACGCCCTGATGCCTGGAAGAACGAGCCGATGATTCACATCACCGACGACAACCTCCGCCAACAGCTGGGCATCGGGAGCGACTATGCGTGCTTTGCCGAATTGTTTGACGACACCTTGGGCTATAAGGTCAATCAGCTTGGAGCCGGACTGCCGGAGCACATGCGCCCGTTTGTCAAGGAAATGCCTTCGGCAGTTGAACTGGACGAGAAAGTGGGACTTATCATCCTGCTTACACAGGGTAGGCTCGTACAGCCGCGCCCTGCTGACATGGAGCCGCTGACAGCCGTACGTGTCGAGGCGGAAATCCTATACAACCGCATTCCTAATACCCTGCTGCTCACCATATTGTTCTTCGTCATCGTTGGCGGCGGAATGCTGGTATGGCGTGCAAGAAGACCAGGTTCTTCTGGTACGCCAGAGCGCTCAGGGAAGTGAGCGAATGCGAAACTTTTTAAAAAATGCAACCATTCTGTGTGTTTTTTTTGCACAGTTCGGGAAATAATAGTAACTTTGCGGCCACGAAAGGAAGGATTGTGAATAGGTCAAATAAGTTACATAAAAAAGTCAGAAAGATTATGAAGAAGCAACTAATGATAGCCTTGATGTGGCTGCCCATGGTAGCTATGGCACAGAACGACTGGGAAATTCCCGACCAGGCAACGCCCACCAAGACAGAAGTCGTGAAGCCCAACCCCAATGAGAAATACCTGACAGGAGCCGTTCCCGTGAAGAACGGCAAGGTAGTGTTTGAACAGACGTTCTACGCTCCAGGGAAGAGTGCCGACCAGATTTACGACACGTTGCTGGACCTGGTGGAACGCATGACGCAGGGTGGCAACCAGTCGGAACAGAGCCGCGTTGTGGTGCAGGACAAGGAGAAGCACCAGATAGTAGCCGATTTCTATGAATGGCTGGTATTTACTGACAAGGCATTGGTGCTGGACCGTACCCATCTGCGCTTCTACATGATTATCAATTGTAAGGACGGACAGGCAACAGCAGAGATGACACGCATCAGTTACCTGTACGAGGAGGAACGCGACCCGCAGCGATACACCGCCGAGGAGTGGATAACCGACGAGGCATGTATGAACAAGCAACACACCAAGCTGTATCGCATGAATGGCAAGTTCCGCCGCAAGACAATAGACCGCAAGGACTTCATTTTCAATAAGTTTGAAGAAGAACTGAAGAAATAAGACGTAAAAAGAGGATGGAAGAATTAGAAGAGATACACAGCCGTCACCAGCTGCGGAATCACCAAAAGCCCACGCCCCACCCCAAGTTGCGCTTTGTGCTGAATGTCATTTTCATGGTGGCAGCCATCGTAGGCGTGACGTGGTATTTTGTGGCCGACCACTACACAGGCACCATCATTGTGCTGACAGGTATGGCCTTTAAGTTCTTCGAGTTAGTAATCAGAATATTCAAGCTCTAATGAAGACCACTCACCATTGTGTATTCTGCAGTATGCATTGTGCATTCATCTTCAAGTATTGTGCAGTAGCGCTCGTCTGTTGGCTGATGTCACTACCTGCCGTAGCACAGGACTACAACCAGATAGATGCTGACGGCAACGTCACAAGGCGCAACGAGATGGGCGACAATGGCAATTTCAACAAACACAAGACCGATACTACCAAGGCCAAAGAGATACCCCGCGGACTACGCGTATGGACCATTGACCGGCGTTTTGGCGACATCAGACCGGCAGAGATTGACACCATGCCACACCTCTACATGAATACTATTTTCAATACGGGTGTCTATGGCGAATACAACACCGTCGGCAACAACTACACGGCACGCCTGAGCCGTATCTTCATCGACCGTTCAGAGATAGAAGACTTCTACTTCACCCAGCCCTACAGCTGGTTCCTTCGCAAACCGGAAGCACTCCACTTCACCAATACGCTGTCGCCTATTACCAATATATCTTATGAGACATGCGGTAATAACCAGAATGGTGAAGACCACCTCAGGGCCAAATTTGCCATCAATGCCAACAAGCGGCTGGGCTTTGGATTTGACATCAACTATGCCTATGCCCGCGGTTACTATAGCGAACAGGCTGCATCCCACTTCGGAGCAACGCTCTACGGCTCGTATCTCGGAGACCAGTATCAGGCACACCTCATTTTCACGACCAATCATCAGAAAGTAGCAGAGAATGGTGGTATCCTTGACGACAGCTACATCACGCATCCTGAGAGCAAGGAGAGTACCTTCTCGGAAGACGAGATTCCCACCGTGCTCCATTTCAACTGGAATCGCAACAATAACACCCACGCCTTGCTAAGCCACCGCTACAACGTGGGCTTCTACCGCAAGGTGCCCATGACTCCCGAAGAAATCAAAGCCCGCGAGTTTGCCCAGCAGTCCAAAAAGGAGAACGAAAAGCTGAAACGCCAGAAAAATGGTGAAGAGTCGGAAGAGGACACACCAAAGCCCATGGGACGTCCTGACGACGCAAAGATTATGGGCGATGTGCCAACAGATGGCATACGCTCTGGTGCCGACACCACGCGAATCAACGTGGACAGCAGGGCGAAACGCGACAGTCTGCTGGCCATTGAAGCACATAACGACTCCATCAACGCCACGATGAAGGACGAGTTCGTACCCGTCACCAGTTTCATCCACACCCTTGACATCAGCTACTACAACCGCATATACCAGGCTTATTACACACCGGCAGAATACTACGCAAACACCTACTACGCCCGCAATCCAGAACAGGCATACAGCGCCGACTCCATCTACGACCAGACCAAGATGCTGAGTATGAAGAACACGTTTGCCATTGCCTTGCTGGAGGGTTTCAACAAGTATGCCAAGGCCGGACTGAAGGTGTTTGCAAGCCACCAGCTGCAACGCTACCAGATGCCTGACACCATCAGCGGGAAGGACTACACACAGATGGGCCGCTGGAACGAGAACCACATCACCCTTGGCGGACAAATCGTCAAGACACAGGGGCGTACGCTACACTACGGGCTGACGCTCGAGACGTGGGTGGTGGGCAGCAAGGCCGGTCAGCTGTTTGTTGACTTTAATACCGACCTGAACTTCCCGTTACTCGGCGATACCGTCAGACTGGCTGCCAACGCCTACATACATCGTATCGTGCCTTCGTTCCTTCAGGAACACTACCACTCCAAGCACATCTGGTGGGACAAGGACCTCGACAAGGAGACACGCATGCACATTGAGGGAGTGTTCAGCTATCCCAAGACCAAGACGCAGCTGCGCGTAGCTGTCGATCAGCTCAAGAGCTACACATACTTCGGCATGAGCTACGATGCCGATGAGAATGGACGTACCAAGATGAAGGCAGACATCATGCAGGAGACAGGCGGCATCAACGTGCTGACGGCCCAGTTGCGGCAGAACTTCCAGTTAGGCATCCTGAACTGGGAGAACGTGCTGACTTACCAGAACTCCAGCAACAAGGAGGTGCTTCCGCTGCCACAGCTGAACATCTTTACCAACCTCTTCCTGAAGTTCAAGGTGGTACGGCAGCTTACCTTCGAGATAGGTGCTGACATGACCTTCTTCACCAAATACGAGTTGCCCGATTTCTGTCCGCAACTCAACCAATATGCCATTCAGCAGACCGAAGCCAGCCGTGTGAAACTGGGCGGCTATCCCTATGTTGACGTGTATGCCAATATGCACTTGAAGCGCACACGCTTCTTCGTCATGTATAGCCATGTCACGCAGGGCAGCGGCACACGCGAATATTTCCTGGCACCCCACTATCCCATGAATGGCGGTACCCTGCGCTTCGGCGTTTCCTGGAACTTCTTTAATTAAAAGGTTATGCAAGACTACATACATTACGTTATTATCCTGCTGCTCATCGTCATCGGCTTCTTAGCCCTGAAGAAGGCAGCCAGCTGTCTGCTGAAGACCATTATCAGCATCGTTGTCCTTATCGGCATCGCCGTGGCATACTGGTATTTTGCCATGTAGAGGTTAGAGGTTAGAGGTTAGAGGTTAGCGGTTAGAGGTTAGAGATTAATGGTTAGAGGTTAGAGATGAAACAGAATTCTTTGAAGGCATGGTTACTGGCAGCACGTCCCAAGACGCTGACAGGAGCTGCCGTACCAGTCCTCATCGGACTGGCATTGGCATACGTTGACCTCCAGTCACCACTCGCCGCATACTATCCACCATTCAACTGGACAGCTGCCGTGCTCTGTCTGCTCTTTGCCGAGGTCATGCAGGTTGATGCCAATTTCATCAACGACTTCTTTGACTATGCGCGGGGCAACGACGATGCCGCCCGTCGCCTTGGCCCGTTGCGTGCCTGCACCCAAGGATGGGTCAGCATAGATGCCATGAAACGGGCTATTGCCCTAACCACCGTTGTGGCATGCCTCATCGGTCTGCCGCTCATTTGGTATGGTGGCTGGGAAATGGTCATCGTAGGTTTGTTCTGCGTCATCTGCTGTTTCCTTTATACCACCCATCTCTCCTATATGGGACTGGGTGACGTGCTCGTGCTCTTGTTCTTCGGCATTGTCCCAGTCTGCGTTACCTACTACATCCAACTGCATACCGTTACGTGGCAGGTGTTCATCGCCTCCGTGGCCTGCGGACTGGTGGTTGACGGACTGCTCATCATCAACAACTACCGGGACCGTGCCAACGACCTCGAAGACGGCAAGCTGACGCTGGTCGTCAAACTGGGAGCAAAACGCAGCCGACAGCTGTTCCTGCTCATTGGCATCGTCCCCACACTCATGGGTGTCGTCTTCTGGCTCAATGGTCACCTGCTGGCCTTTGTCCTTCCCTTTATCTTTCTGGTTTTCCATTTCTACACCTACCTGAAGGTGGTACGTATCCACCACGGCCGCGAGCTGAATATCTGCCTGGCCGAAGCTGCCCGCAACATTCTCATTTACGGTGTGTGTGTTGCAGCAGGACTCCTTATCGGATAAGGATAGCTATTTTTGTCTCTGCCTGATGCCCGACAGTTCTCTGAAACACCAACTGAAAGTTATCACCGTCCCGGTATTCATCGAGATAGCGCTGGTCATGCTGCTTGGAGCGGTAGATACCGTGATGCTTAGCCGCTACAGCGACAATAGCGTGGCAGCCGTCGGACTCGACAACCAACTCATATCGCTTGTTTTCCTCGTCTATCAGTTTTTCTCCATGGGTGCCGCCATCCTTTGTGCACAGTACATCGGAGCCGGACTCCGGAAGCGACTGGTGCAGGTGGTAGGCATGGCGCTGGTAGTGAACCTGCTGCTTGGACTGACGGTCAGCGCCCTGCTCTTCTTCTATGCCGAGGAGCTGCTGCAACTCATGGGGCTGCGCCCGGAGCTGATGGGCGACGGTGTGGTCTATCTTCGGCTGACGGGTGCCCTGTCGTTCTTCCAGGCCTTGTCACTCACGTTCTCCGCATCTCTGCGTAGTGCTGACAAAGTGGTATGGCCGATGGCCGTAACAGGCATCGTCAACGTGCTGAACATCCTGGGTAACTATGCCCTCATCTTCGGCCATTGGGGGTGTCCCCAACTGGGTGTAGAGGGCGCCGCCATAGCCACGGCTACAAGTCGTGCCGTCTCTATGTTGCTGTTGGCCGTCGTCCATTTCCGCGTCCACATCCGCCGTTTCCCGCTCAGTTATTTCCGTCCCATGCCCTGGCAGGAACTCAGAAACCTGCTGAAGATTGGCATCCCCGCCATGAGCGAGAACATCAGCTACAGTCTCTCGCAGGTGGTCATCACCTATTTCATCAACCAGATCAGCAACGAAGCGCTGGCAGCACGAACCTACTGCTACAACATGATTATGTTTGTCTATTTGTTCTGTGTCAGTATCACGCAGGGAGGCGATATTCTCGTAGGTCATCTCGTCGGCCAATGGCGCCATCAGGCGGCCTACGTGTTAGGCAACTACTTCTTCCGGTGGGCAATGGTCATCACGCTCACAGGCTCCGTCCTGCTGGCCATCGCCGGTCCCGGTATCCTGCATGCTTTCACAGACAACGAGGAGATTATCCAGATGGGCGTATGGGTACTTATTGTCGATATATTTTTAGAGATAGGCCGTACGTCAAACATCTTTGCCGGCAGCACGCTCCGTGCCACAGGCGATACCGTCTATCCTTTCGTCGTGGGTGTCATCTTCCAGTGGAGCATCGCCGTTGGCCTGAGCTACGTCATAGGCATTCCCTTGGGCTACGGACTTGTAGGCATGTGGGTGGGCTTTGCCCTCGACGAGAACATCCGTGGTGTCATTCTCGTGCGTCGATGGCGGTCGGGCAAGTGGCGCAGCAAAGGCTTTGTCCGGAAGTCACTATAGTTTCCACTTCGTCGAAGGTTCTTTGACCTAAAGGTACAAAGCGGCATAGCCGAGCGCTTGCGCTCGACAAAAAAAATAAACAAGTTTCTTTGTTTTGTTCTCGCTTATTCGTACCTCTGACTTCGTCGAAGGTACTTGCGCTCGACAAAAAAAATAAACAAGTTTCTTTGTTTTGTTCTCGCTTATTCGTACCTTTGCCAGCGACTTGAAGTCACAAAACATGTTTTACTAAAAGTAGAGAAAAAAATGAGAAAAATGATTTTAGCAATGATGGCTGTTGCTGCCATCGGATTCACATCGTGTAACAACAAGACGGCCAAGACCGATGTAGCCATCGACTCCACGTCGTTTGTTGAGGAGGCCTCTTCCGCCGAACTGGCTGGTATTGACGCTGAGAACCTGACCAAGGAGCTTGGCGAGAAGATAGCAGCCAACAACCCCGAAGCTGTGCAGACCGTCATTCAGCAGGCGAAGGACAAGATTGCCGAGTATGTGGCCCAGGGCGATGCCGAGGCAGCCAAGATTTACCAGGCGAAGATTAACGCGTTCCTGACTGAGAATGCGGAGAAGATCAAGGCTGTTGTAGGTGAAAACAACGAGGCCGTTACCTCGCTGATAACTGCCATTGCCGCCGTTCCCGCAGAGACCGCCGAGGCTGCTGAGGGTGCTGTAGATGCCGTCAAGGAGGGTGCCGATGCTGCCGTCAAGGCTGCCAAGGAGGATGCCCAGAAGAAGGTTGACGAAGCTGTTGACGCCCAGAAGAAGAAGGCTGCCGAAGCCGTTGACGCTCAGAAGAAGAAGGCTGCCGAGACCATTGACAACGCCGCAGCCGATGCTAAAAAGAAGTTGGGACTATAAAACTTTAAGTTAATTTCCTGCTGCCCGGTTCCGTTTCGCTGACGGAATCGGGCTTTTCGTTGATATTATTTGCAGGTCACAGCCGGTATGCCTACTTTTGCACCATCGAAATAATAACCTTTTAAAACAAACAAAATGATGAAAAAATGGATGTATTTAATGATGCTTTCTGCATCGGTGGTGATTTCAGCCTGTTCCAGCGATGACCCGCTGAGCGACCTGTATGACGGCACCACACCCCAGAACTATCAGGGTAACAACATGAATGGTGGCAATCAGAACAGCACTTCGGACGGGAGCAGCGAACTGCTTTCGTTCGACGTTCTGATTGACAGGACCACAGCCGAACCCGCCACAACGGCAGCGGCTACCTATCCGGAAACAACCGACGACATCAGCAAGAACAGCTTTGCCACGATTGTCAACATCGACATGAGCAACCCCGCGGCAAAGGAGGAGAACGGCGTGACCATTACGGTTGAGGGCAGCGACGTGACAGCCAGCCACGGCAGTACGGAGGGCGTCTGCTATGTAGTGACGGGCACCACTACCGACGGTTCGCTCACCATTGACGGCAAGACAGACTTCGAGCTGAACCTGAACAACGCCAACATCACCAACACGCGCAGCACAGCCATCGACATTGAGAGCAAGAAGAAGGCCTTTCTCGTGCTGACAGGCTCAAACACGCTGACCGACGGCACCACAGCCGACGACAGCCACAAGGGTGCGCTCTTTGCCAAGGGTAAACTGCTCATCAGCGGTACGGGTTCGCTGGACGTTTACGGTACCTACAACAACGGTATTCACGGCAAGAGCAACATCGTGATTGAAAAGGGTGTGAACCTCTACGTGAAGACAACGGAAAACCACGGCATCAAGGCTGGCGACGACCTCTACATCAATGGCGGCATCATCAACGTGGAGGTGTCAGGAGCCGGAGCCAAGGGCATCAACGGCGACATAGACATTACCGTCAACGGCGGACGCACCACCGTGGTGAGCACCAGCAACGGCAAGTGGGACGATGAAGACCTGGAGACCAAGGCTTCTGCGGGCATCGCCTGCGACTCCGTCATGACCATCAACGGCGGTGAACTGTACCTGAAGGCCACAGGCAGTGGCGGCAAGGGACTGAAAGCCGACTGGGAGGCCTACATCAACGGGGGCAAGCTACGCATATTGACCACCGGCGGACTCTACTACAGCAACGGCACTCAGGAGAGCCACAACTACACGGGCAATACCGACAATCTGGACGATGCCTACACGTCGTCGCCCAAGGGCATCAAGGTAGGCACCAAGAACGAGCACGGAGTGCTGAACATTACCGGCGGCGACATCATGATACGCACTACAGGCTACAACGCCGAGGGCATGGAGAGCAAGGGCACGCTGACCATCAACGACGGTAATATCCTGATATCAGCCCACGACGATGCCATCAACTCCTCTGGCGACATGACCATTACCGACGGAACGGTCGTTGCCGTAGGAACCAATAATGACGGCATAGACACCAATGGCAACCTCTACATAGCCGGCGGTACCCTGATAGCCTTCGGAGCCAGCGGCGCAGAGACGGGCATAGACATTGACGAGCAGCACAAACTCTACATCACGGGCGGTAAACTCTTCGGCATCGGCGGTCGCGTGGACGGCACCCTGGGCAGCACCAGCCAGGGCGTGGCATGCACCACAGGCAGCGTACAGGCTAACGGCACCGTCACACTCAAGAGCGGCGACACCACCCTGGCATCGTTCACCATGCCTCCCTACAACTACAACAACGGCACCATCGTGGTCAGCGCACCCGACATGACCAGCGGCAACAGCTACACGCTCAATCTGGGCAGCAGCACCATTACGGTGACAGCCTCCAACAGCCTCAGCGGCGGTGCGCAAGGTGGTGGGATGCCTGGCGGCGGAATGCCCGGTGGCGGTCCCGGCGGATGGTGAAACACAATAATTGCCTGCATGGTAACGTTATATAGTATGATGAGAAACCAGCAGAAATATGAGAACCTGACGTACCTGGTGCTGTGGAGCCTGCTCTTCATGGCACCGGTACTCAGTCTCTATATCCGGTCGGCAACCGACAGCACGCTGGGTTTCCAATGGGACGAGGTGTTCATGGTGTGGCGCCAGCTGCTGTTCTTCTTCGTGGCGTTTGTGGCACACAATTTTCTGCTGGCCCCATTGCTGATATGGCGCGGACGGCGATGGACCTACTTCGCGCTGGTGGCAGTCATGGTGGCGGGTTTCACGTTGTGGCAATGCAGTCACAAGCCTGACCCTCATTCCCAACCGCCACGCATGGAGCACCCTGTAGAGCATCCCATGGAGCACCCAGCAGAGCATCCGATGGAGCATCAAGGTCCCCCACCCCATGACATGAACCAGCGGAAGCCGCCCGTCATGATGGGCGAACACGACATCGTAGCTGTCATCGTACTCATCCTGATGCTGGGCATGAACCTCGGCGTGAAACTCTACTTCAAGCAGCTCCACGACCAGCGGCAGCTGGCAGAACAGGAGCGGCAGAACCTGGAGCAGCAGCTGGCGTACCTTCGCTACCAGATTAACCCTCACTTCTTCATGAACACGCTGAACAACATTCACGCGCTGGTCGATATAGACCCGGAGAAGGCCAAACACGTCATCCTGGAACTATCGAAGATGATGCGCTTCGTGCTCTACGAGGGCGACAAGAAGACCGTACCGCTGAGCAACGAACTGAGCTTCCTGCGCAACTACATCACGCTGATGAGCCTGCGCTATACCGACAAGGTTGACATCAAGGTGAGCCTGCCCGACGAGCTGCCTGCCAGCGAGGTGCCTCCCCTGCTGTTTGTCACCTTCGTGGAAAATGCCTTCAAGCATGGTGTGAGCTACCAGCAGCAGTCGTTTGTTGACATTCAAGGCGATGTGACAGGAAACAGTTTCTTCTTCCGCTGCGTGAATTCCAAGGTTGCAGGAAGGAGTCATGAGGGAACAGCGGGAGCAGCTCCTGCGGGTGGCGTGGGACTGCGTAATGCACGTAAACGCCTGGACATTATCTATGGTAACCGCTACACGCTGGACATCAGCGACACGTCCGGCACCTATGCCGTTGAACTCGTGATACCATTGGACAATCAATCGAAAAAAATTGAAGAATTGAAGAACTCAACTTTCGCAAGTAGAGTAGTTAAGAGGAGTTAGGGGGAGTTAAGGGGAGTTAGGGGACAATAGTTCTGCTGCTCCAATGCTCTAAAAAGAAAAAGAGACAAGCGTTTATCCCACAAACGTCCCTTAACTTCCCAGGCCGAAGGCCGATAACTCCCTTTAACTCCCTTTAACTCCCCAAAGTGGAGCTTGCGAAACTTAAATCAGTAAATCGAAAATAAGAAAATCGAAAATGATCCGTTGTTTAGCCGTTGACGATGAGCCGTTGGCACTTCAGCAACTCGTCACATACATAGGGAAAGTGCCGTTCCTGGAGCTGGCAGGCAAGGCCAGCAACGCTGTAGAGGCGCACGCCATCCTGCAACGGGAAGCCATCGACGTGATGTTCTGCGACATCAACATGCCCGACCTGAACGGCATGGATTTTGTGAAGTCGCTGGCCGCCCCGCCCCTGGTGGTGTTCACCACAGCCTATGCCGACTATGCCGTAGAGGGTTTTCGCGTGAATGCCGTTGACTACCTGCTCAAACCCTTCGGACTGGACGAGTTCCGCCGTGCTGCCAACCGCATTCAGGAGCGTCTCTCCAATGAGGCCAGGCAGCAGACGTCGCCAGCCCTCCATGCTGACGACGACACGCTGTTCGTGAAGAGCGACTACCGCGTGGTGCGCATCGGCATCAGCGAGATACGCTACGTAGAGGCCATGTCAGAATACCTGCGCATCTATCTTGACGGGGAGCCTAAGCCGGTCATCACGCTGCTGTCGATGAAAAAAATAGAGGAACGGCTTCCCGCACACTTCATGCGCATTCACCGTTCCTATATTGTCAACCTTCAGAAGGTTCTGGAAGTCAACAAAAACCGCGTCATTCTGGATGCCGACACGCTGCTGCCCATCGGCGACATGTACCGCGAGGCCTTCCAGCAGTATCTTGACCAGCGGTTCCTGGGCAGGTCATAGACATATCCCAATCAACAAAACAATCAAACATAAGAAAATGAAAATCGTAATACTCGACGGCTACACATCAACGGGAAACCAACAGGAAGAAAACCGGCAAGGAGCCCTCACATGGGAGAAACTTCAGCAGCTGGGCGAACTCACCGTCTATGACCGCACAACGCCCGACCAGACCGTGGCAAGGGCTGCAGAAGCCGACATCGTGCTGACCAACAAGGTCGTACTGGGACGCAGCGAGATTGAACAACTGCCACGGCTGAAGTACATCGGCGTGCTGGCTACAGGCTACAACGTGGTGGACATCCAGACCGCCCGGCAACAGGGCATCGTGGTGACCAACGTGCCGGCATACAGTACCGAGAGCGTGGTACAAATGGTCTTTGCGCACCTGCTGACCGTCACCAACCATACCGAGCGCTACGCCATGCAGAACCGCCAGGGACGCTGGTCCAGGAACCCCGACTTCTGCTACTGGGACACCCCCTACACGGAACTGGCAGGCAAGACCTTCGGCATCGTGGGGCTGGGCAACATCGGACAGCGGGTGGCACAGGTGGCACAAGCCTTCGGCATGAAAGTCATGGCCCTGACCAGCAAGACAGCCGACAACCTGCCCGCAGCCGTCAGCAAGGCCACAAAGGAAGAGCTGCTGCGCCATGCCGACATCCTCTCGCTGCACTGTCCGCTGACCGACAGCACCCGTCATCTGATCAATGCCGACAGCCTGCAGCTGATGAAGCCCACCGCCATACTCATCAACACCGGACGCGGACCGCTGGTTGACGAACAGGCCGTAGCACACGCGCTGGACCAGGGACGACTGGCAGCCTTCTGTGCCGATGTCATGACCGACGAACCTCCCAAGGCCGACAACCCGCTACTCCAGCACCCCCATGCCTACGTCACGCCCCACATAGCCTGGGCGTCCGTTGAAGCCCGTTGCCGGCTCATTCAGGTGGCCACCGACAACGTCCGCGCATTCCTTGAAGACCAGCCGGTCAACGTGGTATAGCTGACAGTAATAAATACGGTATTATGTTTGTATCAGAAATATCTTTGATGGGCGCAGCCTCCTTTGTCGGCAATATATTGGCTGGCGTGATAGCGCTAAGGATAATGTGGAAAATCAAATAATTACATTATTAACATAATTATACACTTCGTTTCATAGCAAAATGTTATTTGTTATTTGATATTTGATATTTTCAAAAATAAAGCAGGCTGACCATCGCGGTCAGCCTGCTTTTCTTCAACCCTTCAACCCTTCAATCCGTAATCCTTCATCCGTAATCTAAAAGCTCTAACCTCTAACCGATAAATTTTTGTTTTCGCTCGGCTCTGCCGCTTATTCGAGCATCGCGAGTCTTAAGAATTTTGAGCGTAGCGACCAAAGAATCTGTGAGATCCGTGAAATCTATGTGACATAAAAAATTTCTGTGATTTCTGTGATTTCTGTGTGACCTTAAATAATCTGTGAGATCCGTGAGATCTGTGTGACATAAAATAATCTGTGTGAGATAAACCGAAAACGAAAGCCCCCGGAGGGGCTTCGTTTAAGGCTCTGGTTCGGGCTCGTCACCGCCATCCTCCATGCCCGAGGTGGTGATGGGCTCGTACTTGTACTTCCTGCGAGGCTTGGTAGAGCCTTCGGGAGTGTACTCCCCGTCGGGCACCTGCACCTGGTGCAGCGTGAGCGAGCAGTTTTTCTTCATGGCTTTCGAAGTAATGTCGTCCAGCTTCGTGCCGTCCGGCAGGAAGCGCACATGGATGCCCTGTACCAGACCGTCGGCGCCGAGCGCACGGGCTTCTTCCAAGGTCGGTGCTCCACCCTTAATGGACTGTGCCGAGGGGTAGAACGTGCCGATGCCGTTCAGCTTCACGGCGACGCCCTGCGAGAGCAGCTCCACCAGACAGCCCTGCATGGTAGTCATGACGCCCTCGATGGTGGCGCGGTCGAACATCGTGCCGTGTTCCGTCATGTGCTTGCAGAAGCCGCGGGTGTCCAGCGTTCCTGTGCGGTCGATGTAAGGGTAGTAGAACCCGTACTGGTCAGACTTTCGATTGGTGTTCTGGCGCAGGTTGATGCGCATTTGAATGTTTAAAGTTCCCATAGTAGTAATTTAGTTTTTTAAAAGTTAGACAATAATTTTTTCGTTTTCGTCTTCGTTTTCGTCTTCGTTTTCGTTCGTTAGTAGTTACACTTTTGGCCGTCCGTGTATTTCAGAGTCTTATGTTTCGTGTCTTCATCTGCCGCCTTTCGGGTCGATATCCGGCACCTTTCGTTGAGATTTCCGGCACCTGTTCCGGCGGCTCCGGGCATCACTGCCCGTGTTTGATGATGCAAAGTTACGAAGATAGTTTTGCATCTCCAAAAAATAGGTAAAAAATCGTCTTTTTTCATGCAAAAAAGTTCGTAAAAAACCACGTAACACGCTAGTGCACAGAAGGGTAGGTTCCGCTGTGCGCCTCGGTTCTCATCGAACTATAAATTCTTATTTTCTATTCCAAATGTGCTCGTGACAGAAAAAGGCGGCACAAGCACATCCGATTGGGATGACTTGTGCCGCTTTAGGATATTTCCAGCTGGAAAAAGATTACTTCACCACCACCTTCTTGCCGCCGATGATGTTGATGCTCTTCTGCGGAGCCGCGAGCCGCTGGCCTCGCAGGTTGTAGATGGGAGCTAAAAGCTCATTGATCCATCGAAAGTACGAACGGGGGAGTGCCCCGTTGAGCGGCGGCTACGGCTTCCCATCGTTGTCTGGTTCTTGTTAAATTGTGGGGAAACGGGCTTGGCCTTAGTCCGTACGGACGGACTGCGAGTCCGAAGCCTGCGGACTGTGAGTCCGACCACGACGGATTGACGGCCTGCATGAATGGTACGTGTGCGGGCCTCTTGTGCGGACTACCTCAAGTCACTAATGAACTTGATTTGTCCGTCGGCGAAACTGAAAAAACATGGAATCTGAAAATGTCCCTCACATCCTAACGTTTTTGCCGGGAATGCCGATGTACAAAGGACTGAGCCACGTTAGGGACAAGGCAATGTCCCTAACGTATCCCTAACATTTTTCAGCTGTTCACTCACTTGTTTATGATATACTGAAATTGAAAACACGTCAACGCTGTGTGAGGGTAAGAGGGCAGAAACGTTAGGGAGACGTTACCCTAAAGCTCATCTCCCTAACGTGCTTGAACCCCTTTCTACAAAGGCTTTTCCAACGAAAACGTTAGGATGTGAGGGACATTTTGCTCACAAGGGGTCCCTCTGTGCTCATGAGTCACTTGGCATCTACATCTTTGCCAAGCAAGAACGGAGCGCAAGAATACAAAGGGGCAAGAAAAAGACCGCCACGACGGACGGCCTATAATGTATAATAATGTGGAGAAACGAAGAACGGGAAGCGAGGCCGAGGATGTCGGCGCGGGCTCCCACCCTTGTTCCTATCACGGTGAATCGGATTCAACTAATCTTTTACAACTTTCTTCTCAAAGTTGAAAGAAAATGGCTTGTCGGAATAGTATTTCACAATAATTGCATATCTTTGAGTCGCCTTCGTGTCGAAATGTATTTTGAAAGTTACATCATCCATTCGCTCTACATTAGATATATTGTATTCTCCATCGTGGTCAGCCCTCAGTTGTGCAAGATACTTGTCAGCTTCAGGATATTGCTTTTTGTTTCCCCCTCCTGCCTCAGAAAGACCAAGTACCATTGCTACCTGAAAAGTTGTCTGTGAAATCTGGCTTCTGATGTATTGATCACTCCAGTTTGGATGCAATTTCCTTAGTTGTGCAGACATTCCAAGCAAATTGATACCATCTTCATACTTAATGCCAAGCATTTCGCATACAGCTGTCATCATTTCCCTACGTTCTGCCACTTCATCCTTGACTACGGCTTTCTTTTCCCTTATTCCAAGCGTCTCTTCTATATACTTAAGGGTTTCTTCATCCAGCGTTCCTCTTACATTATATTTGTTCTTCTTGTAGTCCTCAATTACCAAAGCATTTCTCATCCAAAGCTCTGCGTGGCGGTACTCGCTGTTGGTCTCTCCCCAATACTCTTTAAGACCTTCCTTTAACTGGAAATCATTTTTGTTGCAATAATCTGCAGCCTTCTTATACAGACTCTCGAAAATCTTATTACGTTTACCTTCTAACCATTCATGGTTACAGCGGGCATAAATTCCATGGCCAACCATATAAAGTGCTACTATCGACGTATCCTGATTTGCCTGTTCTACAGCCAACTCAACCTCTTTCAGTTTCTTCTGTGCGAGAGGCTTGCCATTCTCCTTCGAGACTTGTCCAATTTTCACATAAAGGTCTTGAGGCAGCGGGTTATCATTAGGCGATGCTAAATTATCCAACATCATTAGCTTTGGGTAATCATTCTCTTTCGAATCTTGCACAATTTTTGCAATAAGGTTTTGCATTGGGTTATTATCTGGAGAAACCAAATCCTCCTTTGGGAAATCTGCAGTTGTGAATAATGGATATTCATAATATGAAGAGAACTTGCACTTCTTCGGAAATACGATTTGAAGAGCCCTGCCAAGAACTGCTCCACGTATTTCAGAGACAAGAGTGTCAAGGGCACAGTTGTAGTCCTGGAGCATATTGTGGAGGTTCCACTTCTCATAGTAAGTGGAAAGAAGATAAGATACTCTTTTGAGATTACCATTTTTGTCATAAACGAAACGGCCTCTTACACGATAGTCTGGATGATTTTCAAAAACTCTGAAATTAGTATCTATTGGATACGTTACTCCCTGGTAATTACTTTTTTCAGTAAATAGCCATTCCCACCCTTTTGTCTGCTGTATGAAGTCAGTGTCATCACCAGCAGATACCGTCAGTACACTTGCAGTCAAAAGTCCAAATAAGCAAATCAGAAATCTTTTCATGCACACATTGTTCTGCCCTCCAGCCGCCACGAGAGCCTTTAATTGTTATGAAGCGTGGAGCTGATACCACTTCTTCGAATGGAGGCTGTGAGAAGTGCCCTTAGATGTAGATGCAGTAACCAGTCCACGCTATACGCGCGAACCGTTATCACTGTCCTTGCATCTAATAGAAGTTTCTCACATTTCCATTCGCAAGTCGAGCATAACGCTTCGTTGTTTCAATATGTCGTGCAAAGATGGCATGTCGCCACTATGCGTTGCAAAGGTACACAAAAAACTTCAATTATCGCAACTTTTAGTGTTGTATAGGTGTGTTTTTAGATAAAATTTGCTTAAATTATGTGCGAAACAATAATTTTATGCCATCTTCTCAATAAAAACGTGTACCTTTGCAAGGTAATGTATAGGAACCAATATTATTGGAAAGTCATTTAGAATGGAATTAAAGGCTCTGATAGCAGAATGTACTGCATACGACTTCAAGGTGATGCTTGAAGAGAAGAAACCTAAGAGTTGGCTGAAGAGCGTAAGTGCTTTTGCCAATGGCTTGGGTGGTTCTCTTTTCTTTGGCATTGATAATGACGGAGTCGTCAAAGGACTTGATGACGTGCAGTTTGTATGCGAGGCTATCAGTAGCAGGATTCGTGACTATATGGATCCCTTGCCAGAGGTAGAGATGATTCCTCATGATTTAGATGGTTTACATATCTTACAACTAAAAGTCAATGCGGGGCATTATACCCCATATTACTATGTAGGCGATGGTCAGCGTATAGCATTTGTTCGAGTTGGTGATGAGAGCATGCCAGCCACGGCAGAACAGATGGTTCGCTTGGTACTGAAAGGTTCCAACAAAACTTTTGATTCCCTTCACACTGACTATAAAGCAGAGGACTATTCCTTTACGATATTGGCGAACACGTTCAAAGACCGCACCAAACAAGAATGGGACAAGAAATATCTCTTGTCGTTTGGACTGGTAACTGGCACAGGGAACCTTACGAATGCGGGTGCTCTGTTTGCCGATGATTGCCCACTCTGGCAATCCCGTCTTTATTGTACCCGATGGGATGGAACGGAAAAGGACGATGCCATCAACGATGCAGAGTTTACAGGCAATGTCCTCATGCTACTCCGTGAAGCAATGAACTTTGTGAAGTCAAACACCAAGCGAGGTTGGGAGAAATTGCCTGATGGGCGAAAGAATAAACCAGAGTATGCAGAACGTGCTGTTCTGGAAGCAATGGTAAACCATTTCATCCATCGTGACTACACAGTGATGGGTAGTGAAGTTCATCTTGACATTTACGATGACCGACTCACCGTTACATCACCTGGAGGAATGTACAATGGTATGCTGATACAGGATTTGGACATCGCAGACGTTTCTTCTGAAAGGCGCAATCCCATACTTGCAAACGTGATGGCTCAACTTGACTATATGGAGAAACGAGGTAGTGGACTCACACGCATTTGTAATGAGACCAAAGCCTTGGAAGGTTATAAGGACGAACTGAAACCAGTCTTCAAATCTACTCCGACCCAATTCCAAACCATCATCTTTGCCTCTTCCGACACATCGAATGTCGGAGATAATGTCGGAGACGTGTCGGAGACGAAACTCACTGAGCGTCAGCAGAAAATACTTAATCTCATCAAAGAATCTCCGACAATCACCGGCAAACAAATGTCGGAGACTTTGTCGGTGAGCCAACGCACCATCGAACGTGACCTTTCTGCTTTACAGAAGGTTGGAGTTCTGAAGCATGAAGGCAAGGATAATGACGGAATGTGGGTAATTGTGAAGAATAATGTCAACTGATATTATGAACACAGTAGGTTCCGCTGTGCACTACGGACTGGTTACCGTCAACGGCATCATCCACCGCTGGGCGCCCGACGGGGGCAGGGTGGAACGTAACTACATCAGCTACGTGGAAGGTCAGATGAAGCAAAGCCAGCCCGACTGGGACGGAATCGTGAAGCCCAAGCTCATGCACCTCTACGTACTGGCAAAGGCCATGTGCTGGGTGGAAAGCCACTACGTGCTGACGGAAACGGCCTTCCGCATGGCGGTTGACCTGCTGCCCATTGACTACCGCACTCATTGGTTCTTCAAGAAAGGCGAAAGGAGCTGACCATGGCAGCAGTAGAAGTGGTAATCAGCAAGACGAGAGGCGGCATTGATGTGCCTCGCGTCATCATCAAGGACATCATCGGCAACCGCGAACTGACGCGCAAGGTGGCAGAACGCGCAAGGCGCGTATCAGCTCCCGAAGTGCAATTCGTACTGACGTTCCTCATTGAGGAAATCTACGAACAAATCATGGAGGGCAAAAAGGTTGTCATTGACGGGCTTGCCGCCTTCTCGCCCCGATACCACGACGATTTCCTCTCCGTCCGCATCGACCCCTCGCGCAAGTTCATTGACGCCATGCGGCCGGTAAAGGTGAAGAAGCGCAGAAGCCTGTCGGAAGAAGTTGACAACGGCGGCGTGGTAATCAACGAGGAATTTGAACGAAAAATCGATAAATTCCTGTAACCTGAAGAAAAATCCCTCAACCCGTGAATGGTTGGGGGATTTTTATGTTCGAAATAATATTTTTGTAATGATAAAATGGCAGAACAGGTCGCTTGTGGCAGTCGCTGATACTGGGCAAGCTGCACCCGCTGTTTGAGCATCTGCCTGTGGAGAATATGGTTTATAGTAATCAGCAGCAATACTACGATGCCATTACTGCCA
>Ga0247609_10000945_pt1 | contig 36845 bp, 37 predicted proteins | sample 172DNAGHGlowgp2_FD_193487 | JGI IMG/M metagenome (GOLD analysis project Ga0247609, IMG submission 193487) | Sheep rumen microbial communities from Palmerston North, Manawatu-Wanganui, New Zealand - 1728 DNA GHGlow gp2 | ecosystem: Host-associated > Mammals > Digestive system > Stomach > Rumen ... | reverse complement strand
TTACTTATGAAGAAGGAATGTATATTACTGTTAATTGTAACAAAGATGATCATAGTGCAATAACTATTGTAGAAGATGATTTCTATGTTGTACCAGAAGCTGATTTAGAAGATTGCGACTTGGTTACTCCTGATGTTAGAGTATTTGAAGCAACTAATAAAGTTTCAGTTACATTTGATACGGTTGATGGATTCGATTCTGATCATTATCCTGTATCTGTTGTTGCTTATTATCCTAATAGCCACGCTTCTGATCCAAGAACATTTAATTATGGTGATGAAGTAGCACCTGAATTTGATTATGAAGCTGGAATGTATATTGAAGTAAAATGTAATAAAGATGATCACTCTGAAATAGTTGTAAATGAAGATGATTTCTACTGGATGCGTACTATTACATTACACTATTCAGGAGGAGGACAAACTCGTACTACTACTGTAGAAGTTGGTGACGAATCACCAATTCCTGAGGACACATATTTATATACCGGTGGTGGGGGAGCACGTTATTACTCTGATTATACATGGTATATTGATAGTGATCATTCTATTGTATACAATAACGAAGGCGTTACTGCAAGCTTTGACTTATATGGTGTACGTAGTTAAAAGACGATTTATTCGTCTTTTTCTATTGTTTAAAGATAGTTAAAATGTTATAATTTTATATAGTAGGGGGCTTCCAATTAGAAGCATGAAGGTTAGTGATGTTATGGCAATCAAGAAAGGTAAAAGTATGTGCTTTTTCTCTGCTAAAGGAGGAGTAGGTAAAACTACTAATATTTTGAATCTAGCGGGAATTTTTGAGCAACTTGAAAAAAGAGTACTTATTATTGATATGGATTTATATAGTGGTGCTATTGCTGCTTATTTAAATCGTAAGAACGATAAAAATATTTATACATTAACATTTGATTTGATGAATGGATCTTTTAAGGATTTTAATGATTATGTAGTTAAAGTTGATAATTACATAAGTATTTTGTGTGCTCCAAAAGATCCTAGAGATGCTAATAAAGTAGATAGTACTTTTATAAAAGATATTATTGAAATGGCAGAAGCTAATTATGATGTTGTTTTAGTTGATACTAACCATGCTTTAAATGATGTTAATTTAACGGTATTGGATTCTGTTAATGAAATAACATTCTTTGTTACTAATGATCCAATTGATCTAAAAAATATGAGAAGTTTGCTTGCTATATTTGATAATTTAGGATTCGAAAACTATGGTGTTTTATTAAATAATAGTAGAGATCCTTTTAAAACATACTTTAGTTTATATGAAATTAGAAAACTTATTAATCATGATATTAATTATTCATTATCTAGTGATTTGTTTTTAAGAGATATGGAAAAAATGGTTATGAAGGGAGCTATTATATCTTTGGATAGAAAGTTTGCTGAAGTAATGCCTAATGATTATAAGACGTTTGTAGTTATGGCTACGGATTTACTAGAAAGGACGTATAAAGATGAGTAGGATATTAGAAGAATTTAATATTAAAAAGAATAAAAACGTTATTTCTAGTGATTATGAGATGTTTGAGGATAAAGATCTTTTAGATGAATATAGAATTCGTATTCTAGAGGATTTGAGTGATAAAGGATTAAATAAAGAAAATGTCGACGCCGAATTAATCAACTTAGAGATTGACGAAATTGTTACCGATCGTGATTTAAGCAATAGTGAAAGAATTTCGTTATTTAACCTAATAGAAAATGAAGTTAATAGTAATGGGCCATTAAATGAATTATTATTAGATGATAATGTTACAGAAATTATGGTTAATAGTCCTTCTGATGTTTATATAGAAATAGATGGAAGTATTCAAAAGGATGAATCAATATCTTTTGTTAATGATGAACATATAATTAGAACTATTAATAAATTAATTGAACCAGTTGGTAAAACAATTGATATTAATAATCCAATGGTAGATGCGAGACTTGAGGATGGTTCAAGAATTAATGCTGTTATTCCACCATTATCTAAAAGTCCTGTTATAACAATTAGGAAGTTTAAAAAGAGTATTGTTACAATGGAAGATTTAATTGCTAATGGTACTTTAACACCTTATATGGCAGAGTTCTTGGAGGTAGCAGTTAAAGCTAAATTAAATATATTAGTTGTTGGGCCTTCAGGAAGTGGAAAAACAACACTTTTAAATATTTTAGGTAATTATATAGATGATAATGAAAGAATTATAACTATTGAAGATGTTATGGAATTAAACCTAAAACAAAAACATGTAGTTTCATTAGAAACAAGAAATGCTAATTACGATGGAGTTAAGGAAGTATCCATTAGAGATTTAGTTAGAAACAGTCTTCGTATGAGACCAGATCGTATTATTATTGGCGAAGTAAGAGGTAGTGAAGCATTTGATTTATTACAAGCAATGAATAGTGGACATGACGGTTCATTAACGACGCTACATGCTAATAGTAGTAGAGATGCTTTATCGAGATTAGAAACAATGATTTTGATGGATGGTTTAAAGATACCAATGGGTGCTTTAAGAGAGTATATTGGTAACGCTATTGATATTATTGTTTATATTACGAGAATGAAGGATGGAAAGAGAAAAATAATAGATATATCTGAAGTAATAGATAATAATGATTCTGAAAATGCTTTGAAGAATATATTTACTTTTAAAAGTGCACATATTAATGAAAATGGTTCTGTTAGTGGAGAGTTTATTCTTAAACCTTACAAGCCACAAGTTTTGCATAAAATTAAAATGTTAGGAATTAATGATTTAGATCATATATTTAACAATAATAATAAAAAATAAAAGAATAAAGGAGGGATATAATGGACAATTATAGTGCTATATTACAGTTAATAGCTGTTTTAGTTGTTGTTTTCATTGGATACCTTCTTTTTAAATATGGTGTTTATTTAGTTAGAAAAAACCGTTTACAAGACTTTTCTTTGAAAGTAAAGGGAAGTAAGAACGGATTCTTAATTAGAACTATTAAGAAGTTTGGCAATTTCTTAAGGAAAATTAAAATTATTAAAGTCAAAAAGTATAATGCTTATGCGCGTTATGTAAATAATCTTGATGACGGATATGATATTTTAGCTAGTAAGATATTGTGTAGTTTATTTATACTGTTCTTATACTTAATAGTTTCTTTACTATATAAGAGTGATCTTAATATCGTAATTATCCTAGTTTGTTTAATTATCGGTTATGTTTTATTAGATTTCTATTATATATATAATAGTAGAAACACATATCGCTTAGTTAATAAAGATTTATTAGGTGCTGTTATTATTATGAATAATGGTTTTAAAGCTAATAGAAGTGTAGAACAAGCTATAAATGATGTTATAGATAGAAAAAATGGACCCATAAGTATCGAATTCAGAAAGATAATGGATGATGTTGAATTGGGTTTAAGTTATGGGGAAGCATTCTTAAGAATGTATAAAAGAACAGGTATTAAAGTTTTATTAGATATTAGTCATGCTTTTTCTTTGTATACTTTAATTGGATCTGATTTAATTGATGTATTTGAACAAATAGAAAAGAAGATTATAGAGGAAGAAAAGTTTACAATTCAAGTAAAAGCTTTAAAAACATTTAATAAATTGTTTAAAATTTTATTTTATTTTTTACCAGTTTTTATAATAAGTTTATTGTTTGTTATTAATCCTGTGTATAAACAGTTGTTAACGACTAATAAAGGTTTGATAGTTGTATGTATTATGATTGTATTATACATAATATATATTGTTACTATTAATAAGATAGTAAGGAGATATAATTATGATAATCAATAATAAGATGTTTAAAAGAATAGAAAAAAAGATTAATTTAGCCAATTTAAATATTAAACCAATGGCTTTTATCTATATTAGATTGTTTACTGTTATTGGTATTTTCTTGATTTTATTATTATCTAGTAAATATGGATATATTTTAGGACCAGTATTTGCAATTTTAACTTATTATTTATTTGAATATATTTGCTTAGATAGAGTAATTGTTGAAAGAATGGAAACATTAGAAAAGGATGCATTAGAGTATTTTCCAGTCTTCTTAAATATTTTTAAAAATGGTAAGAATATAAAGAATGCTTTAGAGAAAACGAATGAAATAGTAGATAATGAATTAACTAATGAGTTTTCAATTGTTCTTGATAATGTTAATTTGGGTAAAAGTTTAGATGAAGCGTTATTAAGTGTAAGTAAGAGAATACCTAGTATTATGGTAAATAATATTATTACAGATTTAACTGAATCTAATAGACTTGGTAATAACATTGATAATAGTATTAATCTTCAACTTGATTTAATAAACGAGAAGAGAAATAAGGATATTATTACAGATTTAAGAATTATTCCTTTTAGAATTGTAATTGTCTTTATTGTATTTGTATTAATTGCAATTGGTTTGTTGTTCTTTTCAACGTTAATATAAAGACCTTATTGGTCTTTTTTAATGCATTTTTATATGTTATAATTCTTATAGTATGGAGATGATAGAAATGAAGAAAAAGCATTTTTTGATTACTTTTTTAGTTTCTATTGCTCTTTTTTCTTTGGTTATTTTTTTGATATATGTAATATATTGTTTTGCTTTTTATGATAATAATCAAGAAAAAAAATATTTAGAATCATTTAATAATGGTAAATATGACTTTGTTTATGATCATTTAGAGAATGCAGATAAGATTAATAAAGATTTATATAACTATAATGTTAATATTACTTTTAATAAGAATAAACTAAATGAGATTTATGAATTATATTATAAAAATGTAGATCATGATGAATTTATAAGCAATTATTATTTCAACAATATAACTGATAATGTTGATTATTATAGCGTAGGTAAAACAAATCTATTAAAGAGAAAGAATCTATATTATAGAAGTGTTGAAGTGGTTAATGGTAAAGGTGTAAAGACTTCTTTTGGTGTTAAGAAAAATCTTACTTTAAAGGTTGATGAAGATAGTAACCTTTCCGTTGATGATAAAGAATGCGCTATTGATAAAGATACTTGTACTTATCAATATATTATGGGTGGGAATCATACTATTTTATATACGGTTGGTCAAGTTACTTATTATGGTTTTTTGAATGTAACTAGTGATAATATGAATATTAATGTTGAAAATGTTGAATCTTTAATTAAAATAGGTGAAGTTAAAGAGGTACAAAAACCTAAAAAGACTAGTAATATTAAATTAAAAAGTGGTAAATATAAGGAAACTAAATGCTATATGGCTTTTGATTGTGCTAATAAAAAGAAGAGTTTTTTAATTCTAAATGATGATGGAACTGCTAATTTATATTTGTGGTTTAATCTTGCTCAAGCTGGGGATTCTTATTTCGGGACTTATGAAATAGTAAATAACTATTTAATTATGAAATTTAATGGTCATACTTATAAAGAATTTGACTATGACACTAAAGTTACAACAACAATAGATATTGATGTTTATTCTGAATTTAGATATAAGATTGAAAATGATCATACTATAAATAATGAGGAATATCGATTTGTTTTAAGTGAATAGAGAAAATCTATTCTTTTTACTTTTATAACGAACAAATATATGCTAAAATAAATAATGAAGGTGAATAGAATGTATAATTATATTAAAGGTATTATCGGTTCTTTTGGACCTAATTATATAAGTTTAGAAAATAATGGAATTGGTTATTTAGTTTTTGTACCAAATCCATATGTATATAAAGAAGGAGAAGAGTATACTGTATATATTTATACTCATGTTAGAGAAGAAGAGTTTACTTTATATGGTTTTAGATCTGAATATGAAAGAGAATTCTTTTTGAAGCTTATTAATGTTAAAGGAGTAGGACCTAAGTTAGCGTTACCAATACTTGCTAGTCCTACTGATGCAGTATATGACGCTATTGAAAGAGAAAATATTCTTTATTTAACTAAATTTCCTAAAGTTGGGGATAAAGTGGCTAGACAAATTATTTTAGATTTAAAAGGAAAACTTGTTAGAAATGATGATTTATTTACTAATGATGGCTTAGATGAATTAATGGATGTTTTAGAGAGTTTAGGATATAAGAAAACAGATATTAAGAAGATTTTGCCTAACGTGGATGCATCACTTCCAGTCGAACAACAAGTTAAGGATGCTTTAAAATTATTAATGAGGTAATTATGAGAATAGGAATTGATATAGATGATACTATTTCTAAAACTAACGAAAAATTAATTGAGGTAGCTTTAGAATATGATAAAAATAGAGTTAAAGGGAAGGGATTTAAAGATCCTGATGCTTACTCGTTTATGGAAATGTTTTATTGGAATGTAGTTGACGTAGATACTTTCTTAAAAACGTTTAGATCCGGGAATTACTTTTCGGAATTAGATCCAGTTCCTGGTGCTGTAGAATATATTAATAAGTTATATAATGAAGGCAATGAAATATATTTTATTACTCGTCGTCAAAATAAATTAAAGATGAAGATGATGACTAAAAAATGGTTAAAGAAGAATGGCTTTAAATATAATAAAATATTTTTCTATATTAAAGATAAAGGCAAATTTGGTTCTGATTTAGAATTAGACTACTTTATTGATAATGATGAAAAGAATGTCTATGATGCTTTAGAGTATGGTATTAAAGCTTATTTAATGGAAACTAAATATAATAAAGATATAGATGATGTAGAAAGAGTTAAATCTTGGGAAGAGTTTTATAATATAATTCATAGTTAAAGGAGATAGATTATGGGGAGAATAGTTGATGGTGAAAAAACAGATTTAGATTCTTTTGATCAAAGTATAAGACCTTCATCTTTAGATGAATATGTTGGTCAAACTGATTTAAAAGAAAATCTTAGAGTTTTTATAAAAGCCTGTAAAATGCGTGATGAAGTTTTAGATCATGTTTTACTTTATGGTCCCCCTGGACTTGGTAAAACAACTTTAGCTCATATTATCGCACATGAAATGGGTACAAATATTAGAACGGCTTCTGGGCCTTCTATTGAGAAGAGTGGAGATTTAGCTGCTATTTTATCTACTTTGGAACCTGGAGATGTTTTATTCATTGATGAAATACACCGTATTCCTAGATATATTGAAGAGATATTATATCCAGCTATGGAAGATTTTGTTTTAGATATAGTTATTACTAATCAAGATGGTTCATCTAGAAATTTGAAGATAGATTTACCACCATTTACTTTAGTAGGAGCTACAACTAGAGCTGGTGATATTTCTGCTCCATTAAGAGACCGTTTTGGTATTACTAGTAAGTTGAATTATTATACTGATGAGGAATTATTTGATATTATTAATCGTACCAGTAGAGTCTTGAATATGCCTATTTCTGAAGATGCTGCATGGGAACTAGCTAAAAGAAGTAGAAAGACTCCACGTATAGCAAATAGATTGTTTAAACGTGTTAGAGATTTTGCTTTAGTTTTTGAACAAGATACAATTGATGAGGAAATCACTAAGACTGCTTTAAATAGATTAAAAGTTGATGATAGTGGATTAGATCAAGTTGATATTCAATATTTGGAAGCTTTAATTGAAAAGTTTAATGGTGGCCCAGTAGGAGCTCAAACTGTTGCAACAAGTATTGGAGAAGAAGTTACGACAATTGAAGATGTTGTTGAACCTTATTTATTACAAGAAGGTTTTGTTAAACGTACTCCTCGAGGACGTATAGCAACGGAAAAAGCATATAAACACTTAGGTATTGAAATGGAAAAAAAGAAATAGATAACTATTTCTTTTTATTTTGTCTAATCATTTCAATTAATTTATTGGTTGCAAAACTATGTATTGAATCTTTTAGTGTTAAGATTCCAAATGAAGTTGGAGGTAGTTCTGGTTTGGTTTTTAAAAATAAAATATCTCGATTTTTCATTTCGTTTTCCACGAACTCTTTTGTAGCTAAGCCAATACCAAAACCAATTTCAACAAAATCTTCTAATAATGATGCACTAGCAATTTCTAGTTTTGTTTCAATTTTTATGTTGTTTTTCTTACAGTATTCCTCAAATAATTCTCTTGTAGTGGAAGGCCTTTTGTGAAGTAATAAATGGTACCGATTGATGCTTTTTAAAGGAATTATTATATCCTTAGGATCTAAGTATTTTCTAGATGATATAAAACAAGGATGTAACATTCCTAATTCTTCATAATCTAAGTTGTTATCTTCTTTTGACTGTTCTTTAGCTATTAGAATATCTATTTTGCCGTCTTTTAATTGTTCTCTCATGGAGATAGAAGGATCTGTAAATAATTGAATAGCAACATTAGGATATTCTTCATGGAATTTTCTTATTATTGGTAATAGAAAGATACGACATAGAGTAGTTGATATACCAATTTTGATTGTTCCAGTTTCTAGTTTCTTTAAATTAGAGAATTCTAATTCGGCAGATTCAAAACAAATCATTCCTTGTTTTATATGGTTATAAATGTTTTGACCATTTTCTGTTAAGATTACACCTCTTTTAGTACGAATAAATAGTTGTCCTCCCAATTGATCCTCTAATGTTTTGATTTGTTTTGTTACTGCAGGTTGTGAAATCATTAGTTTATTTGCTGCTTTGGTAATGTTACCTTCATTTGCTACTTCGTAGAAGACTTTATATAATTCAAAATTAATATCCATTATCATAACCTCCCGTTATCACAATAATAAAAAATAAGTATTTTTATTATAATAAAAAACATTTTATAATTCAATGGTAAGAAGGTGATATTATGTTTAAAAACATGAGAGGAACTGATTACATTGAAGGTGTTCACTATGATTTTATTAGTTTATCTTCTGGAAAAAAGACGAAAGTTGGTTTTGAAGATAAACAAGATTTAGGTGGTAGAGTTGATTTACATATTCATAGTACTTCTTCTGATGGAACTTTAAATCCAGATGAAATTATAAGATTAGCTATTTTGAGTAATGTAAGAACAATTGCTATTACTGATCATGATACGTTACTTGGAAGTAAGAGATTACTTAGAAAGAATAATAGAGGAATAGAAATTTATAGCGGCATTGAATTATCTGCTTTAGTTAGAAGAGGCAAATCTAGAATTCACATCTTAGGTTATGACTATGATGTTAATAATGAAGAAATCAACAAAGCTGTTGAATTTGTTGATAAATGTAGTGAATATAATTTTAAATTATATGTTAAATGTATTGAGGACAATTTCCCGGAAATTAGTATTCCTAAAGAGGAAATTGAAAAAGTTTTGGAAAAACGTAGAAAAACAGGAAAGAATATTGGACGAGTTGACATTTGTCGAATACTAATTAAGCTTGGTTATGCAGAAAAGCATAAAGACGAATATCCTGATACTTTTACTCCTCAAGATATCATCTTTGAAAAATATTTAAATCCCGTAAAATATCAAGTACAAGAAGAAAAATTGGGTATCACAGAAGAAGAATGCATTGATATCATCAAGAGAGCGGGCGGTTTAGTTAGTCTTGCTCATCCTTCATCATTAAAATTAAGTGATGAAGATTTAGAAGAAAGAATAAAACAATATAAGAATTTTGGATTGGATGCTATAGAAGTGTATCATCCAAATAATACTCCGGAACAAAGAAGTTATTATTATAAACTTGCTAAAAAGTATGGATTATTAATTTCAGGTGGTACTGATTATCATGGATTTGAAGTAAAACCAGATATAATTTTAGGGCATGGTCGTAGTGGAAACATTGACATAAGAGAAAACGATATTAGCTTAGTTAAAGCATTAAGAAAAAGACATTAGTTTTTTTCTTTTATTTTGGGCAAAAAGGGTTCCCTTTTAATTAAAAAAATGGTAAAATTAAGGAGAAACTTAGGAGGTTGTGTTGTATGGAAGGAAAGACTGATTTGTATGATGTCGGTGAAGTTAAAAAAGGCTTAATATCGACAACTTTAAAAGAAGTTTTTGAAGCTTTAAAGGAAAGAGGTTACGATCCAGTTAATCAAATAGTTGGATATTTAATTAGTGGAGATCCAGGTTATATATCTAATTACAAAGGTTCTAGAAGTAAAATTCTAGAGTTTGATCGTAGTGAGATTACTGCACTTTTATTGGAGGAATATCTTAATAAATAATGAGATGTTTAGGATTAGATTTAGGAACTAAGACTTTAGGTCTTGCTATTTCTGATAAATCAAATATGATTGCTTCTCCTTACAAAGTTTTAAGATGGGATGGAGAAGATTATGAATTGTTATTTAAAGATTTAGATAACATAATAAAAGAAAACAATATTACCGATTTAGTTTTAGGTTTACCTAAGAATATGAACAATACATTAGGTTTTGCAGCAGAAAGAAGTTTGAAATTTAAAGAAGCTCTAGAAAATAGATATAAGATGGAAGTTACTTTGATCGATGAAAGATTATCTACTGTTGAAGCTACAAACTATTTGCTTGATGCTGATGTTAGTAGAAAAAAAAGAAAGAAAGTAGTCGATGGTATTGCTGCTAGTATTATTTTAGATACATACTTAAAAATGAAAGGAAATTAGAAATGGAAGAAAATAAAGGAGTATTTACAATTATAAATGATAAAGGTGAAGAAGTAGAATGCGAGATACTATTTACTTTTGATTCTGATGAAACTAAGAAGAGTTACATAGTATATACGGATAATACTTTAGATGAAAATGGTTCTACTAAAGTATATGCTTCTATTTATGATCCAACTGGAAAAAATCCTGCTTTATTACCAATTGAAACTGAAAAAGAATGGTTAGTAATTGAAAACATTTTATCTTCAGTTCAAGAAAAAATTGATCAAGCATCTGGAGCTAATGAATAATCATGAAAAAGAAAATAATAGTCATAATTATTGCTATATTTCTTTTTTTTGTATTAGCAGGTATTGGATCTGTTGTGTATCTTAAGAACGGATTAAATCCAGTAGATCCAAACAATAAAGAAGAGGTACTTATAGAGGTTAAGACTTATGGAAAATCTCTAGTAGATAAATTATATGATGAGGGTTTAATAAAGAATAAGTATTCTGGATATATTTATTTGAAACTTCATAATGTAGCTCCACAGGCTGGAATTTATTCACTTAATAAAGCAATGTCTTTTGAGGAAATAATTGAGAAGATGAATAAAGGTGTAGTTGTTGATGATAGTATATCTGTAACATTTGTTGAAGGAAAAAGAATTCCATATTTTGTTAGTGTAGTTAATAAAAAGTTTGGTTATTCTGAAGAAGAAATATATAAAACAATTAGTGATAAAGAATATTTAAAAGAATTAATAAATAAGTATTGGTTCTTGACTGATGATATATTAAATGATAAATTATATTACGCCCTTGAAGGTTATCTATATCCTGATACTTATGCGTTTAAAAAAGATGCAAGTATTAAGGAAATCGTTGAAAAACTTTTAACTGGAATGGCTAATAAATTGGCTCAAAGTAGAAGTTTAATTGATAATAGCAAATATAGTGTTCATGAGATACTTACTATGGCGAGTATTGTTGAACTTGAGGGTGCTAATAGTAATGACCGAAACGGGGTTGCTGGAGTATTCTACAATCGTTTAAATAAAGGCATGAGTTTAGGTAGTGATGTTACTACATATTATGGTGCTAAAGTTAATATGGCTGATAGAGATTTATATCAAAAAGAAATTGAAGAAGTAAATGGTTATAATACTAGACCAGCTGCAATGGCTGGGAAACTTCCAATTGGTCCTATATGTGGTCCTAGTATAGATGCTATTAGAGCGACTTTAGATCCTACTGAACATTCATACTTATATTTCGTTGCAGATAAGAACGGTAAGACATATTTTAATTATGATTATAATGGTCATATTAAAACTATAAATGAATTAAAACAAAAGGGTTTATGGTACGAATACAAATAAGGTGATTAGATGAAAGAAAAAATAATGGAAATGGAACAATATGCAAGAGACTATAATGTTCCAATAATTGAAAAGGATAGTATTGCTTTTATCATGAAGTTTATTAAAGCTAATGATATCAAGGAAATCCTAGAAATTGGTAGTGCTATAGGTTATTCGGCTATTTTAATGGCATCAGTTAAAGATGATATTAAGATTACTACTATCGAAAGAGATAAAACTAGATATTTAGAATGTTTAAAGAATATTAAAGAATGTGGCATGGAAAATAAAATAGATGTTGTATTCCAAGATGCTTTAGAGATGAATTTATCTGGTGTATCTTATGATTTAATATTTATAGATGCTGCAAAAGGACAATATACTAATTATTTTGAAAAGTATAAATATTTCTTAAATCCTGGAGGAGTTATTATTACTGATAATTTAAAATTCCATGGACATGTTGGAAATAGAGAAAATATAGCTTCTAGAAATCTAAGACAATTAGTTGGTAAGATAGAAAACTATATTGATTTCTTAAAAGATAATGAAGAATTTGAAACTAAATTTTATGATGTTGGAGACGGCTTATCTGTAAGCATTAGAAAAAATGATATCTAAAATACTTTTATATGTTGATGATATAAAATACATTGACGAATATAGAAAAGCTGGAATTGAGGCTTTTCTTTTTGCTTTAGATGGGTATTGTGTTGGATATAATACATATTCATTAGATGAGATAAATAAAATTGATGTTTCAAATAAATATATATTATTAAATAGAGTTTTAGATTGTAAGGACATTGATAATTTAAAAGAATTATTACCTAAGTTTAATTGTAAAGGTATAGTTTATGAAGATATTGGTGTCTATAATTTAGTTAAAGAATTAGGCTTAGATTTGGAAATGATTTTTTATCAAAATCATTTTGGTACTAATGTTAGATCTATTAATTTTTGGTTAGATAGAGTAGATAGTATCTTTGTAAGTAATGAAATAACTTATGATGAAATTAGAGAAATAGTAAACAATGCATCTAAAAGTGTTGTTTTACATTTATACGGATATAATCAAGTAATGTATTCTAGGAGATTATTATTATCTAATTGGAGTGAAGAATTTGATATCCCTAAGAAGAATACTAATGTAATAGAAGATAAAGCTACTCATGTTAAATTTAGAGCGATTGAAAATAAATATGGTACTGTAATGTACTCTGAAAACATTTTTAATGGTTCTAGATTGCTAGATTTAGATAATGTTAAGTATTTCTATGTTAATCCGATGATGATTAACCATGAGGATATAATGGCTTATTTAAAGGATTTAAAAAGAGAATTAAAAGATGGTGAAGATGTAGGATTCCTAGATCGTGAAACTATCTATAAATTGAAGGAGAAGAAGAAATAATGGAAAGAATTGAATTATTAGCTCCTTCAGGAGATTTAGAAAGATTAAAGATAGCTTTATTATATGGAGCAGATGCAGTTTATATTGGTGGGCAAGATTATAGTTTGAGAGCCAATGCTTTGAATTTTAGTTTAGATGATATTAAAGAAGCATGTGAATTTGCTCATAAAATGAAGAAAAGAGTCTATGTAACAGTAAATATTGTTTTTCATGATAAAGATTTAAAAGGATTAGAAGAATATTTAAAAGAGTTAGATAAATGTAAGGTAGATGCAATTATTGTTTCTGATGTAGTTGTTATGGATTTATGGAAGAAGTTAAATCTTAAAATGGAATTACATGTCAGTACACAAGCATCTAGTTTAAATTACGAAGTAGTTAAATTTTATAAAGATTTAGGTGCTACAAGAGTAGTTTTAGCTAGAGAAGCATCTAAGGAAGATATTAAACGTATTAAGGAAGAAACGGGTATTGAGATTGAATGTTTTGTTCATGGAGCTATGTGCACTTCGATAAGTGGTAGATGTGTTTTATCTAATTATGCTACAAATAGAGATAGTAATCGTGGAGGATGTGCTCAAGTATGTCGCTTCGTATTTGGTCCAGATAATAGCGATCAAGTATTTAGTATGACTCCTAAAGATTTAAATATGGTTTCTAATATAGAAGAGATGATTAAAGTAGGAGTAAACTCTTTTAAAGTAGAAGGACGTATGAGAAGTGTTTATTATATAGCTACAGTTATCTATGTATATAGACATTTAATAGATATGGTACTATCTGGTACTTTGACTGATCAATATCGTAAGTATTATTTAAATATTTTAAATAGATGCGCTAATAGAGATAGTACAGAACAATTCTTTAATGGTCTACCTGGCAAAAATGAGCAATACTTCCTAGGTAGAGAAGAAGTAAGTAATAAAGACTTCTTGGGTTTTGTTTTAGATTATAAAAATGGTATGGTTATTATGGAACAAAGAAATTATTTCAAACCAGGAGATGTGGTTGAAATATTTGGTCCACATAAGGAACCATATACTTTAACAATACCTAATGAATTATATGATAAAGATGATAATTTAATTGAAGTTGCTAATCATCCACAAATGATTGTTAAATTCAAGTGCACTTTAGCCTTAGAACCTAATGATATGATGCGTTTAAAAATGTTTGACATTTCTTCTTTTTAATAGTATAGTGTTGAAAGTAATTTGTTGAAGGAGTTGTCGTGTATGGCAAAAGAAGAAGAAATTTTATTAACTGCAGAAGGTTATGCAGAGTTAGAAGAAGAATTAAATGATTTAAGAGTTAATAAAAGAGCTGAGAACGTTCAAGCGATTAAAGAAGCAAGAAGTCATGGCGATTTATCAGAAAACTCTGAATATGATGCTGCAAGGGATGAACAAGCTAAAATTGAAGCTAGAATTCAAGAATTGGAATATAAGTTGGAACATGCTACTATTATAGATACAGCTGATAAGAGTAAAGTTAATGTTGGTTGTGAAGTAACTATTTTATATGTAGATGATAAAGAAGAAGATACATATTATATAGTTGGTTCATTAGAAGCTGATCCTTTTGAAAATAAGGTAAGTAATGAATCACCAATTGGACATGCTTTAATTGGCCATAAAGTAGGAGATGTTATCCCTGTTGAAGGACCAAATGGTTCTTATGATATTAAAGTATTAAAGATAGCTTAATTGCTATCTTTTTTATTATGTGATATTCTTTACTAGAGATGATAATTATGAAAGACGATAAATTATTAAAACCTGTTACTAGGTTTTATATTTTATTTTTAATTCTTTTTTTGCCTTTATATGTTAATAGAACAGGTTATGCAAAAATATTGGAATCTAAATGGAATATGTATATTTTTGTTTCTGTAGCATATATTGTTATTAGTGTAGGCTGTATTATTTATAATTGCATTAAAGATAAAAATTATATAAAAAAGCTAAAACCAAATAAAACAAATCTGATTATTTTAGTTTTCCTTTTGATAAATATATTGGCTACTATTTTTTCTCCTTATTTAAAACAATATAATTTATTAATTGGCGTTGGTAGAGGAGAAGGTTTACTATTAACTTCTGTATACATTATTATGTATTTATTGATTAATAGAATTGAAGTATTAGATAAAAAGTTGATTTCTTATTTTTCGGTAGGTTCTATCTTAATTAGTTTAGTTTGTATTTTACAATACTTTGGTTTTAATCCTTTTAATTTATATCGAAATGGTATTGGTACACATAATGTTTCTTTTATGGGAACAATAGGTAATATTGATTTTTTGTCAGCTATTTATACTATTTATTTACCGATTTCTATTTTTGCCTTTTTGTTTTTTGATAACAAATGGTATGAAAATATGTTACATTTACTTAGTTTTATGTTTGGATTCTTTATTATTAGTATAATAAATGTCTTAAGTGGGAAGGTTGCTTTTTTAGCAATGACAGTAGTTCTTTTGATCTTCTTGATTAAGAATAATAAAGTGTTTTCAAGGTTTTTAGTTTTATTAAGTGTATTTGTTTTAGATTTAATTATAATTCTCGTTACAAATGTTACATATCATTACAGTGTAGAGAAGTTATCTTTTGATTGGCAATTTAATAAGTATACTTTGTTATTAAGTATATTGTTTGTTGTTTTACTTGTATTTGCTTTTATTATTAATAAAAAAGATTTTGAAATAAAGAATATGAAAAGAATTGCTAAGATATATTTTTGCTCGATATTTGGGTTGGCATTTGTTAGTTTGTTATTTTTATACTTTGTAAATATTAATTTTTCTTTGTTAGGAGAAATTCACGAAATATTGCATGGTAATTTAGATGATGCCTTTGGAACATTTAGAATATTTTTGTGGAAACGAAGTATTCCAATGATAGCTGATTATCCATTGATTGGAACGGGACCTGATACTTTTGCTGTTAGGTTTATGGCTTTGTATTCTAGTGATGTTGCTAGTATTGGTAAACTGACGATTAATGATACTGCTGCTAATATTTATTTAACTAATTTTATTAATACAGGTATCTTAGGTGGAATAGCTTATATCATATTTATTTGTTGTAAATTGTTTAAAGGATTAAAGAGTAAAAACATCATTTCATATGCTATTTTATTAGCTGCTTTTACTTATAGTATTCAAAGTTTCTTTAATCTTTCTGTAGTATTTGTTACACCTTTGTTTTATTTAGTTTTAGCTTTATTAAACGATTGCATTATAAATAAAAAAGAATTATAATTTTTATAGTAGGTGATAGTATGAATAAGAAGATAATAAATAACTTATTAGTTTTTGTTATTTTAATACTTGGTATTTTTATTGGGTATAATGTTAAATCCAGTTTTAGTATGAATCTTGAAGGGTATGGATATAAAGAAGGAAATAACGATGCTTCGAGTGGCAATGCTAGTTATTCTGACTTAGATGATTCATCTAGTTCTGATTTGGATGTTTCTACAAATTCTGATTTAGATGAAGAAGATAGACCAAATAATCCTGTAACTGAAGATGATGAATATTATTATGATAATGAAGTTGAAGATTCTTATGATGATCAATATGTTGTTTATGTTGCAACTAATTCAGATTATAGTTATGGTTTAAAATATGATGATAGTTACAATCATAAGCAAGATAAAGATTATTTAAATCGTAATGAAGATTTAGATGATGAATTAGAACTTGAAAAAGCTACTTTATTAATAACTAAAGATAAAGAAACTAAATATTTTGAAATGGAATTTGCTAAGAAAGGTACTTACTTAGCTAATGCTTATCTTGAATTTGATAATGGATTAGTTGTTAAACCTAGCGTTAAAACTGGTTCTAATAAATTTAAATATTTAGCAAAAGATTTTGAGAAAGACGGAAAATATAATTTAGCTAATATTTATTTAGTTGGATTAAATTCTGATGATTCTGTTTTCTGTGTTCACTATAATATATCTGGTGAATCAGATAATAATTGTTATGTAGGAGAAAAATTAGATTTCAAAATGTCTTTAGACGTTGAAAATAAAGAAGGAGATTTGTTATTTACTGATTTTGCTGCTTCTAAGTACGCTTATATAGATGATGAAGTTGATTTCCAACCTAATCGTTTAGTAATTATTCTAGTTTGTGTTGGAGTTGTTTTATTACTAATTATAATTTTAGTAGTATTCTTAGTAATTAAAAACAAGAAGAAAAAAACTGCACAGTTAGGTGAAGTTCCTGAACCAGTAGTTCCTGATAGTTCTACACAAGAAGAATCTAAAGAGGAAGAACCTAAAGTTGATTAAAAATTCAAAACTCGTTTTTGAATTTTTTTATGTATTGATATGTTATAATGGTTTTGGTGAACATATATGGCGCGCAAGTTATTTTGTCAAATTAATCCGACCTGTTATCGTATTTCTATGTATAAAGAAATAATGTTACGTTATATTAAGGATTTCTTTTCTTCATGTAGAATTGCTAAAGATTTTTCAGGGGATGAATTTAAGTATTTAATTAAGTCTCATACATCTATTGCATTACGAAATTTGCATAATGTTGATTTTGAATTGCAAAAAAATAAGATTACTAATTTGGAACTTGCTTGTGCCAAGATTAATGGCTTGATAATTAAACCTGGAGAGACATTCTCTTTTTGGAGAACAATTGGTGAACCAACAGAAAAGAAAGGTTATAAAGAGGGACTTGTAATAATTCCTGGCGGCTTTGGTAAGGGTGTTGGCGGAGGATTATGTCAGCTTGCTAATATGATTCATTATTTAGTTTTAAATAGTGAGCTAGAGGTTACAGAATTGCATCATCATTCTGATGCTTTATTTCCTGATGATCGCCGTCGTGTACCTTTTGGAACAGGCACTTCTGTTTGTTTTAATAATATAGATTATCGTTTTACTAATAAGACAAATAAAAATTACCAATTGCTATTATGGGTAGAAGATAGTGTCTTGTGTGGCGAATTACGTTGTGATGTTCCTGGTAAGTATAGATATAAATTGGTTGAAGAGGATAGTCATTTTGCTAAAGAAGGTAAGAAGTATTTTAGAATTTCTAAGGTTTATAAAATAACAATAAATAGAAAGACTAATAAAGAAGTTAAAAAAGATTTAATTTTAGATAATCATTCAGAAGTATTATATGATTATGATTTAATACCTAAAGAGGAGATTAGAAATGATTGATAAAATCTTTGAAAATATTTCAAATGATATAGCATTTAATAATCTATCCTATAAGGAAATGAATAATAGAGTAAATGAGTATTCTTCTTATTTAGAAAAACAAGGTAACGGACCTGTTTTGTTATATATGAGAAAATCTTATGATTTTTTATTAATGATTTTAGTTTGTCTTAAAGCTAAGAGATGCTATATTCCTGTTGATTCTTCAATGCCTTTGGGGAGACTTAAAGATATTCTCGATAGCGTTAAGGTTTCTTTAATTATCAGTGATACTGGAAAAAAACTATTAGGCTTGCAAACTTATACTATCAATGATTTAAAAAAGTTTAATGGTTTGAGAAAAAGGAATCATAATAATATTGCTTATACCATATTTACTTCTGGATCAACTGGTAAACCAAAAGGTGTTCAAATTACTTATAATAATTTAAATAATTTTATTAAATGGATTTATGATGTAATAGGGATAGATAAGAAGTTAAGAGTTCTAAATACTGCGAAGTTTAGTTTTGATTTAAGTGTTGTTGACGTATTTTATTCTTTGGTTTATGGAAATACTTTATATGTAGCTGATGACTATTTAGATGTATTGATTAATGAAGGCATTTATTTAATTGTTGCTACACCTTCTTTGATAAAACTTTTATTGTTAGAACCTATGTTTAATTGTAAATATATTAAAAGTTTAGAAGTTATTTATTTTTGTGGAGAAACTTTAGATAAGCATGTAGTTTTAAAATTATATGAAAGATTTCCGTCATTAAAGATTATTAATGCTTATGGACCAACGGAAGCTACAAGCGCTGTTAGTTATTATGTTTTAGATAAGGAGAAAATCTCTTCTTTTGAAACAATACCTATTGGTAATATTAATACTTGCGCTTGTGACATAAAGATTATTGAAGGTGAGATAGCGATTAAAGGAGAAAGCGTATTTCCTGGCTATCTTAATTATGATGTTTCTTTTAATAATGGTTATTATATGACTGGTGATTTAGGGGAAATAAGAGATGATTTATTATTTTATTTGGGACGAAAGGATAATCAAGTAAAATATCTGGGATATCGTGTTGATCTTTTAGATATTGAAGAAAATATTAAAAGAATTAATGGAGTTAATGATTGTGTTGTTATTCCAGTTTATGATAATAAAGGGTCTATTAAGATGTTTAAAGCTTTTGTTATTTTAAGTGAAAAGGTGAATGTGCGAGAAGAGTTAGGAAGTATATTGCCTTCTTATATGATTCCTAAAATAATTAAAGAGGTTGAGCAATTTCCTTTAAATGAAAATAATAAAATCGATAGGAGAAGATTAGATGAAGAAAATTGATGTTAAGCAATTACTTTTTGAAATAACTGAGGATGAGAGAGTATTTGATGACAATTGTGATTTAATACAAAATAATATAATGGATTCTTATACACTTATTAGTTTACTTTCTTCATTGGAAGACGAAGGTATAGAAATATTTCCAACGCGTATTGATCGATCAATGTTAAATAACTCTAAAAGTATTCAACAACTTGTCGATGATTATATTAAACAACATAAATAAGTTGTATTCTTGAGGTTTTTTCGGTATAATACTTATGTTTGAAAGGGAGAAATATAAAAAATGAAAAATGTACATGAAATAGAAATTGAATTAAAAGGTAAAGATTGGGATAACATTTTAGATGCAGCTTTTAAGAAAAAAGTTAAGGATATGAGAATTGACGGATTCAGAAAAGGAAAATGTCCTAAGAATATATATCTACAAAGATTTGGTGTTGAATCATTATATATGGACGCTGTTGATGTAGCTGCTGGTAATGCTTATACTAAAGCATTAAGAGAAGAAAATTTAATTCCTGTCTGTGAACCTAAAATGGATGTTACTTCTATTGATGAAAAACATATTAAATTTAAATTTACTATTATTACTAAACCTGAAGTTAAATTAGGTAAGTACAAAGGTTTAGGTGTAAAGAAAGACGAAATCAAAGTATCTAAAAAAGAAATTGATGAAGAAGTTGCAAAATTAGCTTCTAGACTTGCTGAGATTATTGTTAAAGAAGATGGTGAAGTTTTAGAAGGTAATACTGCTGTTATTGATTTCGATGGCTTTGTTGATGGTAAACCACTTGAAGGTGGTAATGGAAAGAATTATCCATTAGAAATTGGATCTCATACATTTATTCCGGGCTTTGAAGAAGGCTTAGTTGGTATGAAGGTTGGGGAAGAAAAAGAATTAGATTTGAAATTCCCTGAAGAATATACTAAGGAATTAGCTGGTAAAGATGTTAAATTCAAAGTTACTGTTAGAGAGATTAAGGAAAGAGTTTTACCTGAGTTAAACAAAGAATTCTATCAAGATTTAGGATTCGATGATATTGATAACGAAGAAGATTTTAGAAAAGAAGTTAAGAAAGCTATAGAAGCTAAAAAAGAAGAAGAAGTTAATAATAAATATTTAGATGATGTATTAGAAGCTGCTTCTAAAAACATGGAAATTGAAATTAATCCAGAAATAGTTGATGATGAAATTCATCGTATGATGAATCAATTTGCTGAACAATTAAAAATGCAAGGTTTAACTATGGATCAATATTTCCAATTCACTGGTGGATCTGAAGAAGATATGCATAAACAAATGCAACCAGAAGCTGAAAAGAGAGTTAAATATCGTTATTTAATTGAAGCTGTAGCTGATAAAGAAAAAATTGAGATTTCTGATGAGGATGCTGAAAAATCAGCTGAAGAAATGGCTGCACAATATGCTGTTTCTAAAGAAGAGTTCTTAAGTCATTTTGGTGGTTTGGAAACTGTTAAGTATGATTTAAGAATGAGAAAAGCATTAGAAGTACTTGGTGAAGTAGATAAGAAGTAATTGATTATATCAATTACTTTTTTTATTATTTATGTTATAATAATTATTGTAATAATAAAGGTGATTTTATGGCGAATAAAAAGGACATTGAAGAAACTAATGCTAAAGAAAAAGTTGTAAAAATAGAATCAGCCGAAGAAGTGTTGCCTTCTAAAGATAAAGAAGGAAAGAAGAGTAATGCTTATTTGTTCGGTAAAGCATTTGGCGAAAGACTGAGAACTGATAAATTATTTTTATTTTCTTTTCTTATTACTTTAATCTTTATTGCAGTTTTTTCTTATAAAAAATTAAAGAATTCTGAGAGTTCATATCCAAACTTAATTAATAAGTTAATAGCTGAGGATAATAAACAGAGTAGTAAGGACTCTACTAATACTAATAATAAGGTTTCTGTTGATGAAAAATTAGACATTGCTGATTATGTTGGTATTTATAGTAGAGAAGTTGAATTAAATGAGAAATTGAAAATTAACGATAGTTGTACAATTGATGCTTATAAATTTATTTATCAAGTAAAAAAAGATAAAACTATTTCAAAGTATTTATATAATGCTTGTTTAGGATCTATTAAAATGTGGGATGACAAGTTAGGTTATGTTACAAGTGGTGGAACAAAATATATTGGAACTGAACAGTTACATTTCTTATTCTCTGGAACTAGTATGAAAGAAGTAGATGGTGAAACTTATCGTATTGATGATGAATTTGTTTCTATTAGAGAAAAGAATAAAATAGATGGTCTATATACTTATTTCTTTGACAATAGTATTATTTTTAAAAATGCTAAAAACTTAATTCTACTTCGTGGCAATAGTATCTTGTTTAATTTGGATACTGAATATCCAAGTGCTGGTGGTAAACTAGATAAGAATGTATTTAAAACTGGAGATAAAACATTTAAGTTTATTGTGTTTAGTAATAATGAACCATTGAATTGTTATGATAAAGAAATTGAAGAAGATAAACCTCTATATAAAATCTATTCAATTACTTATAATGATTCGACAACTTCTTTTGATAAACCAATAGAATTAGTAGCTAGAAATATTAATGATTTGTGTACTAATTGGAAAGAAGATTATAAGGTTTTAAGTACTTAATTTTTTATAAATGTAAATTATATGTCGTATAAATTTTACTTATATCTTTGAAAAATAAGAGGAAATTAAAGTTTCTTCTTTTTTTGTTGTAAAAAAACGTCAAATCAATGGACAAAGGTGTTGCCTGTAATTATAATAAACATTAATTGAAATCTTGAGGAGGCGAGCCATGAAAAACAACTTACCAGTAATGCTTCTTAAGAGGATTGTCTTATTACCTTTTCAAGATGTTCGTTTAGACTTGAATAATGATATTAGTAGTGCTGTAATAGATTTGGCAATTAATAAATATAATAATGAAATATTAATCGTTTGCCCAACTGATCCTTACGAAGAAGCTCCCGACGTTTCGGATTTACCATCTGTTGGTGTTGTAGGAAAAATTAAGAATAAAATGGAGTTGCCTAATGGTAATCTAAGAATTGTTGTTAGTGGGCAGAGGAGAGTTAAAATCTTAGAATATATTAATGAAGTATCTGATGGAGATATTCTTAAAGCTCATACAATGGATATAGTATTACCAAAATTTGATGAAGTAGAAGAAACTACTTTAAGAAGAAAATTACTATCTTTATTAAATGATTATATAGAATGTTCATCTGCTATAAGTAATAGTATTCTATCTAGTGTTAAAGATTTAAATGATATTGATAAAATTACAGATATAATAGTTTCATTTATGCCTTTTACAATAGAGAAGAAACTATTATATATGCAAGAAATGAATGCATTGCATAGAGCTAATGCATTAGTTTATGATTTATCTATCGAATTACAAGTTGCTCAATTAGATGGTAAATTAGATGATGCTTTAAGAGAAGATTTTGAACGTAATCAAAAAGAGTTCGTTTTAAGAGAAAAAATGGACGAGATCAAGAAAGAACTTGGTGAATCAGATTTAAAAGACGAAATTATAGGCGATTACTTAGAAAAGATTAATAACCTTAAATGTAATGGAAAACTTAAGAATAAGCTTGTAAATGAGGTTAAAAAGCTTGATTATACTAATGAAATGTCACCAGAGATTAGTGGCATAAGAAATTACTTAGATTTAGTCTTAGATTTGCCTTTTGGTATTAAGAGTGAAGATGAACAAGACTTAGATAAAATCAAAGCTTATCTTGATAGTACTCACTTTGGTTTAGATAAGGTTAAAGATCGTATTCTTGAATATATTGCTGTTAAAAGCAGAAATAAAGAATTAAGAAGTCCTATTATTTGCTTAGTAGGGCCTCCGGGAGTTGGTAAAACCTCTTTAGCAATGGGAATCGCAAAATCGCTAAAGAAAGAGTTTTATAAGATTAGTGTTGGGGGTTTAAATGATAGCGCAGAACTAAATGGACATAGAAGAACTTATTTAGGTGCTAGCCCTGGCAAGATTATTCAAGGTTTAAAGAAATGCGGAACTGCAAATCCTTTAATTCTTATTGATGAAATCGATAAGATGGTTAAAGATTATAAAGGAGATCCTGCATCAGTTTTGTTAGATATTCTTGATCCAGAACAAAATGATAAATTCGTTGATAATTATGTTGAAGAAGAATTTGATTTGTCTGAGGTTATGTTTATTTTAACAGCTAATAACGAAGAGGATATTCCTTCAGCATTATATGATCGTTTAGAAATAATTGAGTTATCTAGTTATACTGAATTTGAAAAGTTAGATATTGCGAAAGAATATTTAATTCCTAATATTTACAAAGAGCATTTAGTATGCAGTAAAGAAATAAGATTTAGTAATGATATTATTCTAGATATTATTAATAGATATACTAAAGAAGCTGGAGTTAGAGATTTACAAAGAAATTTGAGTACAATTGTTAGAAAAATTGTAACTAAGTCAGTTAGAGAATTGAATAGTCCTATTAAAGTTGTAATTAAAAAAAGCGATTTACAAGAGTATCTTGGTCCTTATAAATATGACGTTAAAAATGAAGGAATAAATGAACATGTTGGTTTAGTTAATGCTTTAGCTTATACACCAATGGGAGGTTTAGTATTACCAGTAGAAACTGCTATTTATGAAGGCAAAGGAGATTTTAAGATTACTGGAATGCTTGGCCAAACTATGGAAGAATCAGTAAACGTAGCTTTGAGTTATGTTAGATCTAATAGAGAAGAATTTACAGTAAGTGATTATTATTTTACTGATCGTGATATTCATATTCACTTCTTAGAAGGTGCTGTTAAAAAAGATGGTCCTTCAGCAGGTGTTGCTATAGTTACTTCTATTCTTAGTTTAATTTTAAATAAAACAATTCCTCGTTCTGTTGCAATGACAGGAGAGATTAGTTTAAGAGGAGATGTTTTAAAAATTGGTGGATTAAAAGAGAAGATTGTTGGTGCATATAATGATGGCGTTAAGAAAATCTTCATACCATATACTAATAATTGCGATTTGGATGAAATTCCTAAGGAAATTAAAGATGAAATTAAGATTGTTTTGGTTAAGACTTATAAGGACATCTTTGATGCATTATTTAAATAAAAAAGAAACTTTAAATGTTTCTTTTTTTATGATAAGATTATATTAGTTAAAGATATGGTGATTAGGATGAGTAAAAGAGTATATGTTTTGTTGTTCTTTGTCTTTGCTATATCAATCTTTTTACTAGGTTTATCTTATTCTAAAGATTCTGGTAATGATATGGAATTAAAGATTAATGAGAAGATCGACAAGTATTTTAGAGTAGTATATTCAACTAGTGATGTATTAACTAGTGATATGAATAAAGTTGATTTTAGTGTAACTAATGTTACAGACAAAAACCAAGATTACGTTATTAAATTAATTAACAAAGGTGATACTGAAGTTTACTATTCACTTGATGGGGAAAAAGAAAGGATTCTTGATAAAGAAGTTATTTTTACTTCTTCTTTAACGAAGTATGGTACAGATGGTGATTATGCTCTTCATAGATTATCTGTTAAAGGTGAAGATAGATTTAATGTTAGTTTGTCAATTGGTAAACTTGATAGATCACTAAAGACTTATATTTTTAATTCTGATGATGTTTTTAAAGACAATAATGGTAACTTCCGTTATTTTGGTGATAATGTAGATAATTATTTAAAATATAATAATAAAATATATCAAATTATTGGCGTATTTGGTAATAAGATTAGATTAGTTAGTGATTTTTCTAAAAAGCCAGTAATGTATGTTGCTAGTAAAAACTATTTAAGTGTTGATGATTATTTACTTAGTTTTGATAAACATGATTTAAATGTAAAAAATACTTTAGGCAATAAATCTTGGCTTGATGCTGAATATCGTTATTGGTTAGAATCTGATCAAGCTGGTTTAAGTAAAATGGTAGACGCTGACGTGGGGGTTAGGGACGATTATAAAGGAAGGTTGCATTATGAAAGAGTAGTTACTGAAATTGATAGCAATTGTAATGTAATCAAAGGTAATGGTTCAGTATCTAATCCTTATGAGGTGTCTTATGGTAGTTAGTGATCAATTAAAAAAGCAAATTATTATTGAAGTCTTAGCTTTATTATTCTTAATTGGAGTTATTGTTTATGCTTGGTTTGCTATTCATAAAAGTAATCAAACTAATGTTACATCCCAAGAAGGAATGGTAATTGTTATTGATGATGAGAAGATGAAAACTTTCGAGAAACACTCTGATGGAGAAAGTAAAGATATTGTTGGAGCCAAATATACAGTAACCAACAATAATAAAGAAAGTGTTGAGTATGATTTGATTGTTGTTCCAGATGTAAATGAAGATACTACTCTAGATTCAATTAGAGTATCAGTTGATGATTTATATATTTCATCTTTAAGTGAGTTACCTCGTAAAGATGGTGGATATGTTATTTCTAGTTATACTTTAAAACCTGGATATACAAAGATACATTTAATTAAAGCTTGGTATAAATTAAATACACCTGATTCTGTTATCAAGAATCAACCAAGTTTTAAATATCGATTAGTTACAAAAAAAGGATAAGACTTCTTATCTTTTTTTATGTAAAGATAGAATAATAAAAAAATGAAATAATAGATATCAATGATATAATAAGAGTGGTGAAGTTATGAAAAAGGTATTTGAATTTATAAAAAGTAATTTATTGTTTTGTATCCTTCTAATTTTAATACTTGTTTGTACTGTTGTTAGATTACCATATGATGTTGAAATGCCTGGAGGTATTATTGATTTAGGTAATAGAATTACTGTTAACGGTGAAGAAGTTAAGATTGATGGAACTTTTAATATGGCTTATGTAAGTGTTGTTCAAGGAAGTATTCCTCATATAATTGGTGGATTGATTATTCCTGATTGGGAAGTAGTTCCTCAAAGTGAGATTACTTTAGAAAATGAAACTATTGAAGATGCTAATAATAGAGATCGATTATTATTAGAACAAAGTAAGGATTATGCGATTGTTAATGCTCTACGTGAAGCTGGTATACAATATGAAATTAAGAATAAAGTTAATTATGTAGCTTATATTTCTGAAGAAGCAAATACTACAATTAAGGTCGGAGACAATATTCTTACTTGTAATGGCGAAGATGTTGTTGATTTAAACTATTTTAAGGAAAAGATTACATCTTCTAATGTAGGAGATAAATTAACATTTACTGTAATTCGAGATAATAAAGAAATTGAAACTACTGGAGTAGTTTATGAAGATGAAGGCGAGAAATATGTTGGTCTTTCAGTTATGACTACTTTTGATATCGAAAGTAATGTTAATGTTCAAATCGATAGTAAAGCCTCTGAATCAGGACCTAGTGGTGGAATGATGATGGCTTTAATGGCTTATAATGCTGTAACTAAACAAGATTTGACAAATGGTTTGAAGATTGTTGGAACAGGTACTATTGATCTTGATGGTAATGTTGGAGAAATTGGTGGAGTTAAATACAAATTAATGGGTGCTGTTAAAAACAAAGCTGATGTTTTCTTTGTTCCAGTTGAAAACTATGATGAAGCTATTGAAGTAAAAAATAAGAAAAAATATGATATAGAAGTAGTTAAAGTTGCTACTTTAAAAGATGCTATTAATTATTTAGAAAAGATTGGAAACAAATCGTAAAAAATGGTGTAAAATTGCAATAAATTTTGGCCAAAAGGTTGTTATCGATTACAATATTTTATAGAATAGAATGTGAGTGGAGGAAATAGTATAATGATTACAGAAGTTAAACACAGATTTTTTATAGTACTATTTTTATTGGTTATTATTGTATTGGTAGCTATAACAGCTTAAGGAACTGATTTTAAATCAGTTTTTTTATGTACTTAATTGATTTTTATTTTTAGATATTTTATAATATAATTAATAATTAGGAGTATAGCGTATGAAGAAGTTTAATCCAGAAAAAGAAATAAATAAAGTTTCATTATCTAAGGATAGTAAAATTAGTAATGCCTTTATACCTTTATTGGTTTTAGGATGCTCTTGTTTAGCGATGATTGGTATTACCTTTTCTTATAAAGTAATTGAAACTAGTAAAGAAAAATATAATATTGATATTACTATATATAATGGAGTAGAAGAAGAGTTTCATGATGAAGCTATAGAAGGACCTTATAGTGCTAGAATTGTTGGTAATGGTGATTTTTCTAGTATAGATTGTTCTATAGGTAAGATGGATTATGATGCTTTTACTGAATCTATTAAGATTCCTCATTTAAATTCTAATATTAAGTGTGATTTATATTTTAATGATAATTCAGCTAAATATTTATCAGTTGATGGATTAAAAACTGTTAATGATAATAAAGGAACTTCTTCTTATTTTAGAGCTGACTCAGAAGATAATTATATTAAAGTTAACAATATGATGTTCAGAATTGTTAGAATTAATGGTGATGGAACTTTACGTATTGTTTTAAATGATAATAGTTTAATTAGTAATTATGGCCCTAATAATGTTTATCTTAATAGTAATTTAGAAAAAGTCTTAAATAATTGGTACAAAGTACATTTTGCTGGAAAGAAATATGTAGTTTTAGGTGATTTTGATATTAATAATTATACTGAAGTTGAATATGAAAATTTGATAGATTTAGATGGTTATTATGAAAGTTATGTTGGAACTATAAGCGTTAGAGAAGCTGCTTTGATTTTAGAAGACAGCAAAGCTAATTATTTGGGTAATATTTTATTAATGAACTCTAATGGAACATATGATGTTTATAGTATTTTAAATAATAAAGTTATCAATAGTAAAGCAAGTACTAATTTTGTTGTTAAACCAGTAATAAATATAACTGCTGATAATTTGGATGGAATTGGTACTATTGATGATCCTTATATACTAAAAGAAGATTAAAATCTTCTTTTTTTATGTTATAATAAGCGATAAGTGATGTAATATGAAGAGAAATGAAGTAGACAGAAGTAAATTAAGTCCTGGTATGAAACAATACATGGATATTAAAGATGAATATCAAGAAGAATTATTGTTCTTTCGTTTAGGGGACTTTTATGAATTGTTTTTTGAAGATGCGCTTCTTTGCAGTAGGGAACTTGAATTAACTCTAACTAGTAAGAATGCTGGTTTAGAAGAAAGAGTTCCAATGTGTGGAGTTCCTTTTCATAGTGTTAGACCTTATATTGAAAAATTAGTTAGTAAAGGCTATAAAATTGCTATTTGTGAGCAATTAGAAGATCCCAAGACAGCAAAAGGGACTGTTAAACGTGGTGTTATTCAAGTTATTAGTAAAGGTACAGTTGTTGATTATGAAATGTTAAAAGAATATGATAATAATTACATTGCTAGTATTTTAGATTTTAGTAATTTATATACTATTACTTATGCTGATATTTCTACTGGTTCTTTTTATATTATGGATGTTATTAAAGATAAAGAAAAATTAATTAATACTGTTTTAAATTTAGGATTAAAAGAAGTCGTTCTTTATGAAGAAGATAAAGATTTAATTGATAAATTAAAGAATAGTTATGATATTGAATGTAATATATGTCCATTTTATTTAGAAAATAAATACGAAAATCTTTATAAAGACTTAAAAGAAATGAGATATATTTTAGGTGTTAAGCACTTAATGTATTATCTTGTTATTAAACAATTAAAAGAATTAGATCATGTAAATAATGTTGAAATTGTATATCCTGATGATTATTTAGAGATGGATGTTCATACTGTTAGAAATTTGGAATTATTTGAAACTTTAAGATTAAAAGAAAGAACATATAGTTTGATATGGTTACTCGATAAAACGAAGACTGCTATGGGAAGCAGAACGTTACACAATTGGTTATTAAATCCTTTAAAAGATAAAGAACGTATATTAAGACGTTATGATATGATTGATAAATTAAGAGAAGAATTTATTCTAAAAGAAGAACTAACTCATGAATTAGATGAAGTTTATGATTTAGAGAGATTGTGTGGTAAAACAATTAATGGTAATTTGAATGGTAGAGATGTTTTACAAATTAAAAGAAGTTTAAGTGTTTTACCTGGTATAGATACTAAAATAAAGGAACTTGGTTTTGATTTTAAGTTAGCTGATGAATCTAAATTATACAAATTATTGGAAGATGCAATTTATGAAGAACCACCAATTACTATAAAAGAAGGATATTTAATTAAAGATGGATATAATAAAGAGTTAGATGAACTTAAAAGTATTAGAAGTGGTGGAAAAGAATTCATAGCATCTTTAGAAGAAACCGAAAGAGAAAGAACTGGTATTAAAACTCTTAAGGTTGGATATAATAAAGTATTTGGTTACTATATTGAAATTAGTAAAGGTCAAGTAGATCAGGTTAAAGATGAATATGGTTATGAGAGAAGACAAACATTAGCAAATGCTGAAAGATTTATTAGTCCTTTATTAAAAGAAAAAGAAGCTTTAGTTTTAAATGCTGAAGAAAAAATAATTGAACTTGAATATAATTTGTTTATGGAAGTTAAAGAGGAAATCAAAAAAGAAATCTTTAATTTAAAAGCTATAGCTAGAGATTTAGCTGAATTAGATGCTCTAATTAGTTTAGCTACATGTGCAGATGACTATAGTTTAGTTAGACCTGATATAATTGACGAGAGAAGAGTAGAAATAATTGATGGTAGACATCCTGTTGTAGAAAAGGTTTCTAAAGCTGAATATGTACCAAACGATTGCTTAATGAGTGAAGACGTTAATACTTTACTTATTACTGGCCCTAATATGAGTGGTAAATCGACTTATATGCGTCAGTTAGCAATTATTATTATTATGGCTCAGATGGGTTCTTTTGTACCTTGTAAGAGTGCTAAATTACCGATATTTGATAAAATATTTACGCGTATTGGTGCATCAGATGATTTAGTATCTGGTGAATCTACGTTTATGGTAGAAATGAAAGAAGCTAAGAACGCTATTATTAATGCTACTAGTGATTCGTTAATTTTATTTGATGAGTTAGGTAGGGGTACTGCTACTTATGATGGTTTAAGTTTAGCGCAATCTATTTTAGAGTATGTTAATAAGAAAATTAAATGTAAAACATTATTTAGTACGCATTATCATGAATTAACTAGTTTAGAAGAATTAAGTGGTATAAAGAACGTACATGTTGAGGCATATGAAAAAGATGGTAATGTTACTTTCTTACATAAAGTTAAAGATGGAGCTGTAGATAAATCTTATGGTATTCATGTTGCTAAGTTAGCAGGAATGCCTAAAGAATTATTGGATAGAGCTAGTGAAGTTTTAAATTATTTTGAGAATAATGGTAAGAAGAGTGATGTTAGTACTTCTAATCAATTAGCGTTTGATTTTTCCGATCCTGTTGAATCGGAAGTATTAGATAAACTAAATGAGGTTGATCCACTTAAAACAACACCTATGGAAGCAATAAATATTTTGTATGAATTGAAGGAGCTAAGTAAGAAATAATGTATAATGAAGAATACTTTTATGGAATTAGTGATTTAATGCATTTTAATGTTTATGCAAGTCTTTTAAAAGATGATATTAAATTGGAAGAAAGAGTAATTATTAAGGTTTTTAAAAAAGGGAAACAGGTTGTTGTTATTGAAAACAATAAAGGTAAAGATATTATTTTAAAGGATACTAGAGAAGACAAAAATGATGATTTAATGACTTATGATTTAGTATTTTTAAAAACTTTAGAACGATATATTAGTGACTATGAAATGCCTAATATGATTTATGAATATATTGAAGGCGTTGGTTCGTGGTATCGTGTTAAAGTAAAAGATTATAATCCTTTGGATAAGATTATGAAACCATTCTATTTAAAGAAGGTTGTACCTCGTAATAGATTATTCAAATATTGTAATAGTCCTGAAGATTTAGAAAAGCTTAATAAGTTTTGGGATTTAACTAATGGTATTATTAAATTTAGTAAACCAGAAGATGTAAAAAAACTATTTTCAATTATGGAAAAATAGTTTTTTTATTATGTTTGTGTTATCATACAAATAGATGAGGGATTTTATGGAAATAAGAAAAGTTGAACCTGTTTTAAAGACTTCTTTGGATTTAAAAAAAGATAGAGAAAAACAAAATGAAGAAAAGAGAAGAGCTTTACTTGAGAAGAAAAGACTTCTAGAGGAATTGAAGAAGTTAGAAGGTAAAGGAACTAGATTTGATAAAAGAATATAATTATTCTTTTTTCTTGGGGTTTATGGTATAATTTTTTCTGTGAGGTGAACTAATATGGGTGTTACAAGAAGTGAATTAAGAGAAAAAGCAATGGTTATTTTATATCAATTAGATATTTTAAAAAATAATGAAATTGAATATAATGTTGAAACAGTTATTTCTGAAAATTTAGATGTCGATAATGATTTTGTTAGAAATCTTGTTTATGGTGTTGTTACGCATTTAGATGAATTAGATGAAACTGCTAACAAATATATGAAGAATTGGACTATTGATCGTATCGATAAAACAGGAGCTGCAATACTTCGTATTGGTTTATATGAAATATTATTTGAAGATACACCAAATATTGTTGCTATAAATGAAGCAGTTGAACTTGCTAAGAAGTATAGTGATGATAATGTTAGAAAAATAGTTAATGCTGTTTTAGATAAGGTTAATAATGATAATTAAAAAAAGAACACAATGTGTTCTTTTTATATTGCTCTATAAGCATCTTTACCTTTATAAGGATCTTTAGGATCTATTTTATCGGTAAATAAGATTCCGTCTAAATGATCTAGTTCGTGTTGGAAACATACTGATAGTTCTTCTCTGACACGCAACTCATATTGTTCTCCTTCCTCGTTGTATGCTGTTATTCTCATTCTGGCATGTCTAGGAACTATTCCGCAAGTTGGACGATTTATGCTTAAACATCCTTCTCCTTCTTCTATATAAATCATTTCTTCGGATGTAGATTTAATTTTTGGATTTATTACTATATAGCGATCAAATTTTCCGTCTTCTACTTCATAAACGATAACAAAGATTCTTTTTGGAATTCCTAATTGAATAAAGGATAATCCCATTCCAGCTCTTAAATCATATTTAGCTCTTATATCCTCAATTTGAGACATTTCTAGATAATCCATTGAGTCTTTAATTAATTTTTTAGTTTCTTTGTCTAATGGAAAAGTTACATCAACGCTTTTAGTATGTAACTTTTTATTAGCTTTTGGATCTTGATCATCTAGAATTTCAATTTTTGGTAATTCTTTTGGTAATTCGTGCATAATATCACCTCGCCTGTATCATTTTAACAAATAATCTAGAAAAAAACAAATTGAAGAGGGTTTTTCTTTGTCTTTTCTTTGACATTTATATTAATTTTAAAACTCATGAATTGCTCTATATATGGTATTATTATAATAGGAGTGAGCAATGTGAAGAATGCTTTAAAGAATATTAATTATCCTTTATTACTTTTAACCATTATTTATGCAGTCTTTGGTTGTATAATGATTTTTTCTGCTTCAAGCGTTGCCGCTGTACTTAGATATCAAGTTCCTACCAATTATTTCTTTTTGAGACAAATAATGTGGTGTTTGTTTGGTTTTGGATTGATGACGGTTATTGTTTTCTTTCCAACAAAATCATATAGGTTTTTTAGTAAAATTGCTATGTGGGGAGTTTTAGCATTACTTGTATTTATCTTCGGAATGGGTAAAATTGCTGGTGGTGCTCAATCTTGGTATAACATTGGTTTTGCCAATTTACAACCGACTGAGTTAGCAAAAATAGTTTTAATTGTTTATCTAGCTGTTTATTATCATCGTATATCTTTAAAGAAAAAGATTTCTTTGTGGAATATGCTTTATCCATTAATTTTAGCTGCTGTTATTTTTGTTTTAATTGCTTTGCAACCCGACTTTGGTGGAGCGTTTATTATATTTGGTATTACAGCTTTAATTTTTATATCTTTGCCTATAGCAAAAAAACATAAAAAAACAATTTATAAAACGATTGCTGGTTTGATTGTTATTGGTGGTTTGTTTTTATTAATTGCTGGTAAGAATATTTTACAATCTTATCAAGTTAAGAGAATTCTATATTTCCAAAATCCTTGTGAAAGATATGCTGACGAGGATGGAACCGGTTATCAAGTTTGTAATGGATATATTGCAATTCATAATGGTGGCCTTGGTGGGGTTGGACTTGGTGGTTCATCTCAAAAGTATTTGTATTTACCGGAGGCACACACAGATTTTATATTTCCTATTATTTGTGAGGAGTTAGGTCTTATAGTTGGTATACTAGTAGTCATTGGTTATTTTGTTATGATGTTTATCATTTTGATGATAGCTAAAAATGCAGTCACTTTAAGAAATAGTATTTTGACTTATGGTGTTTTTGCATATTTATTACTGCATATACTTATTAATTTATTAGGTGTACTTGGACTTATTCCATTAACTGGTGTACCTTTACCATTACTTAGTTATGGAGGTTCATATAATATTATTGTTTTAGTTTCTTTGGGTATTGTACAGAGAGTTAATATAGAGAATAAAACTGATCGTATTATAGAGAAAATTAAAAAATTATAGCATCTTAGGATGCTTTTTTTTATGGAAAAAAAGGAAATCAGACTTTGATGGCGAATAATTAGGGTGAAGGGAGGTATTTATGTTAGAAATTATTAAGGACTATAAAAAGGTAATTATATTATTTGTTTTCTTAGGTTTATTTGTTTGGGGTTTCTTTTTATTCAACAAATCTAATCATAAAGATAATATTGAGGTCAGAGAAGAACAAGTTCAAAAGGTGAGTGTTAATGATTCAAAGATTAATGAAAAAATTGAAGAAGAGAAACTCATTAGTGTTGATGTTAAGGGTGCTGTTAAAAAAGCAGGAGTTTATTCTTTAAAAGAAGGAAGTATTGTTAATGATGTATTAAAACTTGCTGGTCTAAAAAGTAATGCTACGACTAAGAATATTAATTTGAGCAAGAAATTAATTAATGAAATGGTTATTGTTATATATACTAAATCTGAGTTAAAGAGATTAAATGAAGTTAGTATTGCCGATTGCGTTTCAACTGAAGTAGATATATCAAATTGTGAAGGCTCAAGTGTTATTGTTCCTAATGGAAGTAATACTACAAGTCAATCTAGTAATAATCAGGATACATCTTTTATTAATTTGAATAAAGCTAATAAAGAACAATTAATGACTTTAACTGGTATTGGCGAATCTAAAGCTTTAGCTATTATTAAATATCGTGAAGATAATAATGGTTTTAAATCTATAGAAGAAGTAATGAATGTTTCTGGTATAGGAGAAGCTTTATATAATAAAATTAAGGACAGTATTACAGTCTAAGTACACTTATATAATAATCATCATTTTAACTTGTTTTGTTGCTTTTTTATTTAATATTAAAAGTAAAGAATCTATTTATAATCTTAATGACAATGTTTTTTATATGAAAGTAACTGACTATAAAGTTAAAGATGATAAACTTACATTGTATTTAGATGGTGATGAAAAACTGATAGGTAATTATTATTTTGAAGATTTTAGTGATATAGAGCAAATTGAGTATGGGGATTGTGTAAGACTTAAAGGTAATTTAAAATTACCAAGTAATAATACAATTCCTCATACTTTTAATTACAAAAAGTATTTACAAAAAAAGAATATTAATTATATTCTTTCTATTCAAAAAATCGAGGTAGTGAAAAAGCCTTCTTTTATTTATAAAGTAAAAAATTGGATTAATGATCGAATAACAAAAATTGATTCTACTGGATATATGAAAGCTTTTATTTTAGGGGATAAGAGTGTGCTAGAAGAAGATGAATATAATAATTATAAAAGTATCGGTATTTCGCATTTATTTGCCATATCTGGAATGCATATTGGTTTATTAAGTGAAATACTCCTAAAAGTATTAAAAAGGCTTAAAAAAGGCTTAAAATACCTTGTAATTGATGCTTTTTTGATAACTTATGGATTTATTGTCTGTTTTCCAGCTTCTATTAAGAGATGTATACTATTTTATATTATTAATAGTATTAATAAAATATTTGATCTCGGATTAAATAATAAACAAATTTTATTATTTACTGTTTCTATTTTGATTTTAATTGATCCTTATATTCTTTATGATACTGGATTTTTGTTTTCTGTTTGCACAGTAGGTGGAATTATTATCTGTTGTGATTTTATTAAAGATTATAATAAGTTTAAAGAAGCTTTTAAACTATCACTTGTAGCTTTTTTATTTAGTTTGCCAATAAATTTATATACTTTTTACGAGATAAATATACTTAGTGTTTTTTATAATATGGTTTTTATTCCGTTTATTAGTATAATCGTTTATCCTTTATCGTTAATTTCTTTTGTATTTCCTTTTGTAAATAATGTTTTTCAATATTCGATTAAGATACTTGAATGGAGTAGTGGTTTATTATCATCAATTAAAATATTTAGATTTTATTTATCTTTTAATATAATCGAAGTCTGTATCTTTTATTTGTTTTTAATAGTTTTATTCAATAAACGACAAAAAAGATATATTTGTTGTTTATTTCTCGTTTTCATGTTGGATTTAATAGCGCCTTATTTTGATTGTAATGCTTATGTTTATTATTTGGATGTTGGTCAAGGTGATGCGACTTTATTAATATCTCCTTATAGGAAGAAAGTTTATTTAATTGATACAGGTGGTATCCAAGATTATCATGTAAGTGATAATTATGTGAATTTGTTTAAGTATTTAGGAATTAAATATATTGATTATTTGATACTTACTCATGGGGATTTTGATCATATGGGAGATGCGGAGTATTTGTTAGACAATATAGATATTAAAAAGATTATTTTTAATTGTGGTTCTTTTAATGAATTAGAAACTAATTTAATAGATATAAAAATCAATTATTATGATTGTGTTAATAGATTAGATAATCTATATTTTTTAAACTCTACTATCTTTAATGACGAGAATAATGATAGTAATATTATTTATACAAAGATA
>Ga0247609_10000944_pt1 | contig 36878 bp, 21 predicted proteins | sample 172DNAGHGlowgp2_FD_193487 | JGI IMG/M metagenome (GOLD analysis project Ga0247609, IMG submission 193487) | Sheep rumen microbial communities from Palmerston North, Manawatu-Wanganui, New Zealand - 1728 DNA GHGlow gp2 | ecosystem: Host-associated > Mammals > Digestive system > Stomach > Rumen ... | reverse complement strand
CAGCTGACCAATAATCTTGTAGCGACCCTTCAGACCATCTTTGTTCTTACGGAAAATCTTGATATAGTCGTCCATGAAACCCAGGAAACCCAGCCATACCGTGGTGCCTATCATCAGCAAGAGGTAGATGTTGCGCATACGGCCCAGCAGGATAACGGGTACCAGGATGGCCACGATGATGATGATGCCGCCCATAGTAGGAACCCCTTTCTTCTCTATGCCAAATGGGTCAATACTGGGGTCACGTGCTGTCTCTGAAATGTTGCGGCGCTTCATCCATTTGATGAAGTACTCGCCAAACCATGCCGATATCAAGAGTGACATGATAAGGGCTAACAGAGCGCGGAACGAGATGTACGACCAGATGTGAGAACCTGGGATGTTGAACTGTTCAAGGAATCTGAAGATGTAATATAGCATGTTCTTTTGTTTTTTATATCGTTATAACGTCATGACGTCATTGTGAGATTCCGAAGATTTCCCTTACTACCTCACGGTCGTCGAAGTGGTGCTTGACGCCCTTGATTTCCTGATAGTCCTCATGACCCTTGCCGGCAATGAGAATGACGTCGCCCTTCTCAGCCATCATGCATGCGGTGCGAATGGCTTCTTTACGGTCTACGATGCTGACGACTTTCTTCATCTGCTTCTGGTCGAGACCTGCCAGCATGTCGTTGATGATGTCCTGAGGTTCTTCAAAACGAGGATTGTCGGACGTGATGATGACACGGTCGCTCTGCTTGACAGCCTCCTGGGCCATCAGCGGACGCTTACCTTTATCGCGGTTGCCACCAGCACCACATACGGTGATGATCTTTCCCTGTTTGCCTTCCATGACTTCGTGGATGGCATTGAGCACGTTCTCCAAAGCGTCAGGGGTATGGGCATAATCCACAATGGCGGTGACTCCTTCTTCCGAACGGATGGGCTCCAGTCGACCAGCCACGCTCTTCAGCGTGCTGAGTACCACGAGAATGTCTTCCGGTTTCTTGCCCAGCATGACAGCAGCGCCATAGACGGCCAACAGGTTAGACACATTGAACTTACCAATAAACTGTACGCCAACCTCCTGACCATTGATTTCCAGATACATACCTTCAAAATGGCACTCGATGATGCGAGCACGGAAGTCAGCCATGCGCTGTACGGAGTACGTCTTCACCTGTGCCTTACAGTTCTGTACCATCACGCTGCCGTTCTTGTCGTCGGCATTGGTAATGGCGAAAGCATCCTTGCCAAGTCCATCGAAGAAAGCCTTCTTGGCATCACGGTAGTTTTCGAAGGTCTTATGGTAGTCCAAGTGGTCGCGGGTAAGGTTGGTAAACAAACCACCAGCAAACTTCAATCCACCAATACGCTGTTGGGCGATGGCGTGGCTGGAGCACTCCATAAAGGCATATTCACAACCAGCCTCTACCATCTGGTGCAACAACTTGTTCAATTCAATAGGGTCTGGGGTCGTATGGTCGGCAGGAATAGCCTCACCCTCGATGTAGTTGCACACCGTAGAGAGCAGACCACACTTATGGCCGAACTTACGGAACATATTATACAATAAGGTCGCGATGGTCGTCTTACCATTGGTACCAGTAACACCCACCAGCTTCAGCTGTTGTGAGGGCTCGCCATAGAACACCGTAGCCACAGGGCCCACGGCAGCCTCCGTAGAAGCCACCTGCACATAGGTGACGTGCTCAGCGGTTTTGTCGCTGAGATCCTCGGGCATATCCTCGCACAGCACAGCCACAGCCCCCAGCTCCAATGCTTTGGGAATAAAGCGGTGACCATCTGTCTGTGTGCCTTTGATAGCCACAAAGAGATGTCCCTTCTCAATCTTGCGTGAATCGATGTTCACACCAGTGATGTCTACTTCAGCATTACCAACTATGGCAATAGGCTTAACGTACTTCAGCAGTTCACTTAATCTCATATACCTTATTATATTATATAGTGTTTTTATTCTAATGTTAACAGACACTCGCCGTTCTTGACAACGGCACTACCGGCAGGAAGACTCTGATGCTTCACCTTACCACGGCCATGCAGTTTAACTCGTAGGCCATAGGTTTCCAACAGATAGACAGCATCCTTGGCACCCATCCCCGTCACATCGGGAACCGTGGTGTCACTGACCTTGGTCTTTGACAGGGCTACACCATCGTGACGACGCTCCGCACTACCCCAGATAGGATTACCATTCGAGTAGCTGCCACCCCAGTGTTTATTGGTCTTTACACCCAGATCAGAGAGGACCTGACTGGCAGCGGCAATATTTCCGTTTTTCACATCGGGAATGACGACAGAATGCTCATCATGGGCATCGTCAACACGCATCTTCAGATGACGAGCCATCACACCCTCAGCAATATGGTGGAAGACGACACCACTCATACCACCACCTGATGCAGGCAGACCGGTCTTCTTGATACAGACAATACACGTGTAGCGAGGGTCGTCGGCTGGGAAGTAGCCAGAGAACGACAGCCAATAGCGGGTAACACCTGAATGGTAGCTACCATGCTGGTCTGCAACCTGTGCGGTACCAGTCTTACCAGCCACCTTAAACAGCGGAGAACCTGCTTTTCGTCCTAGACCTTGGCTGACTACATGTTCCAGAATGGTCTGCATGGTCTTGATAGCCTGTGGCTTGGCAATACGTTCTTTGATGACCTCTGGCTCAAACTCGGCAATGGTCTCACCGTTCTTGACAATCTTCTTGACAAAGCGTGGACGCATCATCTTACCATTGTTGGCGATGGCATTATAAAACGTTACCGTATTGATAGGTGCAATCTGCGTCTCATAACCAATAGACATCCAGGGCAAGGCCGTCTTGCTCCAGTTCTCATACTGGCCACGCTTATTCTTGTGGGGCATGCGGATACGAGGAGGCAGATAACCCACCAATGGCAGTTTCAGGTCTTCATGAATACCAACGCGGTAGAGTCCCTTGACATAACGCTCAGGCTCCTTGCCATAGAACTTATCAATGACATGACTGACACCGATATTTGAACTGACCTCCAGCGTACGGGCTACATTGATATCGCCATAGCCACCACGACGCCAGTTATGGTCTTTCATCCAACGGCCGTGCATTTCCTGAACACCACTACCCGTATGGATGACATAGCTGGTGTCCACAACAGCATCGTCGAGGGCCACAAGGAATGAGGCGACTTTGAATACGGAACCTGGCTCGCAACGATAGCTGATAGCACTGTTCACGGCCTCTGCATATTGGTAGTTTTCAGGACTGTCACCCATGCGCATCATATTGACAATAGCCTTCACGTCACCCGTCTTCACTTCCATGAGGATAGCAACACCCATCTCACCATTGACGAGTTTCAGCTCGTCTATCAATGCACGTTCAGCGATATCCTGCATGTTGACATCGATGGTAGTGACAATATCGGCGCCATCGACAGGCAGCATGACAGGGATATTCATGTACTTATTAAGCACCTTACGACGACCCGTGATACCTGGTGTACCACGCAGGATAGAGTCGTACGACATCTCCAAACCGAAGTAAGCAGAGTCCTTGGCACCGAACAAACCGCCAATGGTACGCTTAGCCAGCGAACCGAAGGGGCGGTTGCGCGAGTTATAGATTTCCTCCGTAAAGCCACTCTTGTTCTTCGACATATTGAAGAAGGGGAGTTGCTTCACCTCCATATAGGTATTGTAGTCGATGCGCTTCGGCCAGATATTCCACCAGCGGGAACCCATCTTCTGCTGACCAGTCTTCTTGTCGTACACCATCTTGTGGCGACCTTCCTCCAAATTGGCCTTAAACTCCTCGGCCGTACGCGTGGGGAATATACGGTGTAGTCCCTCACAGACAGAATCCACCTTGTCCAACCATAACGAGTCGTCCTCGAAGGCAGAAGCCTGGAAGTCCATAAAGATTTTATATTCCGGTATCGAGCTGGCCATCAACTGACCATCACTGCTGAGGATATTGCCACGGTTAGGTTTCACTACCACACTATCTCGCTTCAAACGACCTGCCACCTCTGTCCAGTACTGTTTCTGGGCAGTCATGATATAGAAGGCTTTGCCGATGACAGCAAAACCAATAAGCGTCAGCACTAAGGCTATAGCCATGTAGCGCGGCATCACTTTATCATTGTCAAACTTGCTCATTCTGGTACTTCTATGATATAGGGTGGCTGGTCTGCCTGGTGAAGCAGCGAATCATTATTCTGTTTCAATATCTCTAAGACGTGACTCTCACGACACTTCTCTGTCAATCGACTCGACGAACTCAACGCCCTGAACTTGGCATCCTTCAACTGCTGTTCCATCTTGTCAATAGTCAACATATCTTGCTGACACTGATAACGGAAAGCAACATAGACCGTTGAAAAGGCGACAATCAGCACAAACAGCCAGATTTGTGAACGTACCATCTCCGAAGTCAGCAAGTCACCACCAAGGATGGTACGCAGATTCAGTTGGGACGAAGGCTTAGGGTCTTCCTCACTCACCGTTTCCTTAATCTTCTTCAGCGTCTCCTTCAGGTCGCTCTCACCCTGACCTTTCTCATCGGCCTTCACAGGTGCCTCACCCTCTTGGATAAGCTCTTCTTGTATCTTTTCGTCAGCCATATATCTCTGTTAAATTCTTTCTGCGATGCGGAGCTTGGCACTACGGCTGCGCGGATTCTCCGTCTGTTCTTGTTCACTAGGCACTGTCACTTTATTGACAGGTTTGAAGGGCGAATGAAAACGTCCGAAAAAATCCTGTTCTACCCTACCCTCTGCATTGCCTGATTTCATCACGTTTTTCACGATGCGGTCTTCCAGCGAATGATAGGTGATGACACTCAGTCGTCCACCTTTTCTCAGCAGATGAGTAGCACCCTTCAGCATCTCACGCAAGGCATCCATCTCGTGGTTCACTTCAATGCGCAGTGCCTGATAGATCTTTGCCATGTCTTTCTTCCACTGGCTGTTGGGACTGTCCACATGGATACCCAGCACTTGCAACAACTGACCTGTCGTCTCTATGCGTTCCTGTTGGCGGGCCTTCACAATGGCTCTTGCAATACGGCGGGCGTCTTTCAGTTCTCCATAGAGATAGAAAACATCTGCCAACTGCTCTTCAGTATAGTCGTTCAGCACTTCAGCAGCGGTCTTACCAGCGCGATTGTTCATACGCATATCCAAAGGGGCATCAAAGCGGAAAGAGAATCCGCGTGTTTCGTCATCGAAATGGTGACTCGACACGCCCAAATCAGCCAGCAATCCGTCAATATGCTCCACACCATAGTACTGCATCCAGTTCTCTATATATCTAAAGTTGCTGCGTACGAAGGTAAATCTATCATCGTTAACGATATTTTTTTCAGCATCGGCATCTTGGTCAAAACTATACAGATGACCTTTGGCTCCCAGTCGTGAGAGTATCTCCTTGGAGTGACCGCCACCACCAAAGGTAACATCCACATAAACGCCATCGGGCTGGATATCCAGTCCGTCAACGCTCTCCCTGAGGAGAACAGGAATGTGGTATATCGACTCCATTTATAATTTTATGGTTTTTTATTTACCAATGTTAGCCGCTTCTTCCTCCACAGCCATCAACTCTTCCAACGCCTCACCGAATTCCTCGGGATTCATCTGGTGCTGCTCTGCCTGCTGACAACTCCATATCTCTATCGTATCGCCCATGCCCACGAATTTCACATCCTGATCGATATCTGCCATACGCAGATAACGCTTGGGCACAAGGAAACGACCATTACCATCGAGTGTCAACAGTTCAACCTCGCTTACGAACTGACGGAACACCTGTTGGTGCTGCTTGTTCCAACGGTTCAAGCGCTGACGTAAGGCATCCATCTGTTCATTCCACACGCTTTCAGGGTAGAGCACAAGGCAAGGCTGAAAAACATCCTTGCGCAACACCAAACGTAGACTATGGTCTGCGTCAGCAGTACCACTACCTCCAGCCTGCAGTATCTTACGGAATACTGCGGGCAGGAAAGCGCGTCCCTTGGCGTCCATTTTGGCTTCTATATTACCTAAAAATCGCATGCGTACTTATATAAAAAACTAGTTTCGGATGCAAAGGTATACAATTTCCTCCACATTCCCCCACTTTTCCCCACTTTTTTGAGTGAAAAGATGCAAAAGATTCCTTATTTGCGCAAATTTTCTTTAAAAGTGCAATTATTAGAACATTTTTCCGTATATTTGCATGCCATTAGTGCAAACAGAGAGAAATGGGACAGATAACAGAGAAGACTATCGACATCGACAGTATCCTGAAAAACAAGATGGGAACCAAGGCAAAATGGGTTCCACGTCCTTTGGTGTCATGGCTCAAGCATATTGCCCACCAGGATCAGGTAAACGCCTTCCTTTGGGAGTCGCGCGACAAGGTGGGCACACCTTGGCTAGAGGCTTGCGTGGATTATTTGGAAATGACACTTGAGGTAGAAGGCAAGGAGAACCTGCCCGACCCTGCCGACGGACGTCTTTACACCTTCGTATCTAACCATCCTTTGGGCGGTGAAGACGGTGTAGCATTGGGCGCACTCATCGGACGTCATTACGACTCTCGCTTCCGCTATTTGGTCAACGACTTGCTGATGTACTTGCCGGGACTCGCTCCACTGTGCATTCCCATCAACAAGACCGGCAAGGCCAGCCGCAACTTCCCTGCTATGGTGGAAGCTGGTTTTCAGAGCGACAACCACATGCTGATGTTCCCTGCAGGACTCTGCTCTCGCCGCCATGATGGTGTGATTCGCGACATTCCCTGGAAAAAGACATTCATCTCAAAGAGTGTTGAATACCAGCGCGACGTAGTTCCCATCCACTTCGGTGGACAGAACTCCAGCTTCTTCTATCGTCTGGCAAACTTCTCCGATCGTTTCCTACCATTCAACTTAGCTATGCTGTATTTGGTCGATGAAATGTATAAAAATGTAGGAAAGACGTTCCGCGTTGCTATAGGCAAACCCATCCCTTGGCAAACCTTTGACAAGAGCAAAAGTCCGATGGAATGGGCAAAATATGTGCAAGACATCGTCTATTCTCTTTAATCATAAAAAAACTTAACTCACAACTATAATGGAACAACCGATTATCCAGCCCATCGCAAAGGAAGTACTTAAGAGCGAGCTCACTCCCGACAAGCAGTTGCGCATGACCAACAAGAGCAACAACAAGATTTATGTCGTCACGGCACATAATGCACCCAACGTGATGCAAGAAATTGGCCGACTGCGTGAGATTGCTTTCCGTGAGGCTGGCGGAGGTACTGGCAAAGAGGTCGACATCGACGAATTCGACATTTGCGAGAACTGTTACAAACAGCTCATCGTCTGGAATCCAGAGGAAGAAGAGATTATCGGTGGTTACCGTTATTTATGTGGAACAGATTGGGATTATGACAAGAAAGGCCAACCCATCCTAGCTACGAGCCACATGTTCCATTTCTCCGAGCATTTTATTAAGGACTATGCACCATGGACCATCGAACTCGGGCGTTCTTTTGTCTCTCTTCCCTATCAAAGTTCACGAATGGGTGCCAAAAGTCTGTTTGCACTAGACAACCTGTGGGATGGACTTGGAGCGCTAACGGTTATCAAGCCCAATGTAAAATACTACTTTGGTAAGATGACGATGTATCCTAGTTACATCCGCAAAGGACGCGACATGATTCTCTACTTCCTCCAAAAATATTTCGACGACAAAGAGAACCTCATTATTCCGATGAAACCACTGGAAATAGAAACAGACGCCACCGAGTTGGCAGCACTTTTCTGCGGTAACGACTTTAAGGAAGACTATAAGATCTTAAATGGTGAAATTCGCAAATTAGGCTATAACATCCCACCACTGGTCAACGCCTACATGGGACTGTCACCAACAATGAAGTTGTTTGGCACAGCTATCAACTATGGGTTTGGTGACGTAGAAGAAACAGGTATACTGATAGCCATTGATGAAATCTTCGAAGAAAAGCGCAAACGCCATATCGACTCCTTCATCCATGAGCATCGCAACGAACTGAAGCTAACATCAGGTGCCAATAAAATCATCTATAAGGATAAGGAATAGGCTAGAATGAAGCATTACTACAAAGTCGCAGAACACGTATTCTCGGTAGACATACCCGAAGAGTCCTCTCTTCTCGATGAAATGGGGCAATATGCTCCATTTTCTGTCAACGAGAGCGACCATGTAGTTTTCTCACTACGTCTCGTTGAAAAGGACGATTTCCCACAGACTGACAATATCACCACAGAAATGAATCAGGACGATGACGGTTCACAGATTCTGGCAGGTCTACTAAACGGGAAACCATACTTTGAGTTCCAGCTATGGGGGCGTTGTGCTGCACGCATGATTACGGACAACCTTTACCAGCATGCTGACGTCCTATTGGTCGACGAGCCGTTGTTTGGCATTAATAATGCTCTGATGGTGATGTACGCCTTGTCAACGGCCAATCTGCAAACAGCCCTTTTCCACTCTTCCGTTGTCAGTTGTGCTGGCTACGGCTACATGTTCTTAGGCAAGAGCGGCACAGGAAAGAGTACGCATTCCAGCCTGTGGCTCAAGCACGTCGGCGCTACCGAACTGGTCAACGACGACAATCCTGTAGTACGCCGAATGTCCGATGGATTCTATGTTTTTGGTTCTCCTTGGAGTGGCAAAACACCATGCTATCGCAATGTGCGCTGTCCGTTAGGCGGTGTTGTCCAACTGAGTCAGGCACCTTACAATAAAATACAACGTCTGAGTCCTCTCATGGCCTATGCAGCGCTGGTACCATCCATCTCTGGCAAGCGTTGGGACAAACAGGTAGCTGAGGGACTCCACGAAACCGAGGATATGATGGCTGGCGAAGTAGATGTTTGGCACCTGGAATGTCTGCCCGATGCTGATGCTGCCCAGCTTTGTTCTAAAACGATACGTAAGGCATGAATACCATTTCTGATGACGAGATTATCAAGAGTGCCATCAAGTTGGTCAACGAAGGCCTACGCGTCACCTTCCCTGTGAAGGGTTATAGCATGCTCCCGTTTATCATTGGCGGCAAGGAGAGTGTCGACCTCGTCAAACCTATTGACATACAGGTAGGACATGTCGTACTAGCATGGGTTGAAGGGTGCCGCTACGTGGTGCATCGCATCATTCAGATAGACGGCGACAAGGTCGTGCTGATGGGTGATGGCAATATTGCTGGCGTAGAGCACTGCATGCTCAGCGATGTAGCTGCTCTGGCCGTTAACGTCGTCACGCCAAAAGGCAAACACAACAACCTCTACTCCCCATGGCGCATCAAAGCTAGCCACCTATGGTGGCGACTGCTTCCTATCCGCCGATGGATTCTGGCTATCTATCGAAGAACATGGCTGAAAATCATGTCGTAATATCGGAATATCGTTACATCGAAACATCGAAACATCGAAACATCGAAAAAAAGAAAGAATATGAAACAGAAAGAAGGATTTATACTGCGCACAGTCTGTGGCGAACACGTCATCGTAGCCGAAGGTCTGGGTACCATTGACTTTGGCAAACTCATCAGCCTCAACGAGACGGCTGCCTGGATATGGAAAAAAGCCGGTGAAATGGGAGATTTTGATATCGATAGTCTTGCAAAAGCACTTTGCGAAGAATACGAAGTCGATGCCCAACAGGCCCACGACGACATCACCAAGATGGTTAAGCAGTGGCAGGAACTGGGCATCATAGAAAACTCGTAATTCCTAATTCCAAATTCGTAATTCCTTGAAGTACGTCGTCTGGATCCTACGCAACATGGCAGGCATCAGGTGGAACACCCTGGTCCGTGTCATAGTAGGCATCACCCAAGTGATGCTAGGACTGGTTATGATCTGGTTCAGCAAGCAGTTCATCGATGTTACCATCCGTACGGGCACCGACCAGGATGTCGTCTTCATGGTGGCTTTGCTTGTCACACTGGTCGTCACAGCTATCCTGTTGCGCCAGTCCTATTACTACATGTCCACCAAGGCCCATACATACCAGTCCAACAGTATCCGCCTACGTGTATTTAGCAGTTTGTTCCGCCGTCAGATGTATGAAGACCAACTGCACTCCGGCGATGTCACCTCCCGTCTCTCCAAAGATATCGGTACTGTGGCAGACGTTACCACCTCATTACTTCCACAGTTTGTGGTGACGGGCGTACAACTCACTGGTGCTTTCTTGCTGATGTACTCCATGGACAGCCGACTGGCACTAGCGTTATTACTCGTCACCCCCTTCGTCGTGGCTTTCGGTAAACTCTTCGCTCACCGTTTGCGTGATATGACGCTTGACATTCGCAAACAAGAGAGCACGATCCAGATGCAGGTGCAAGAGGGTATGGAACATAATGCCGTTTTGCGCTCGTTAGGTAGTGAGCAATGGGTAACCGACCGTCTCAGCGATATGCAGGACCAGCTGATGGGACGTGTTTTGCGACGCACACGTTTCACCGTTGTTTCGCGACTGCTGCTAGCCTTCACCTTCAGTCTGGGCTACCTCATGGCATTTGTGTGGGGTGGTTTACAACTGCGAGCAGGCATCATTACCTTTGGCGTCATGACCTCGTTCCTCCAGTTGGTAGGACAGATTCAGCACCCCATTCTCAGCATGCTTAATATGATGCCGCAGTTCTTCTATGCTACGGCTAGCATCGACCGTCTGGAGGAACTGACAACAACCCAAGAAACGACAAGTAATACAGCAGAACACCAGATAACGGGTCCTATAGGAATCACAGCGCGTAATGTCTGCTTTACTTATGCCTCTGGCGACCGTGCCGTGCTGAGTAATTTCTCTCACGACTTCCGTCCGGGCACCAAGACAGCCATCATGGGAGAAACGGGCATCGGCAAGACCACACTGTTCCGTCTGATACTGGCATTCATCAAGCCCAATGTCGGTAAAATCGCCATTTTTGGTGACGATCAACAGCCTATTCCAGTTGATGAGCATACCCGCAAGCATCTTGTCTTCGTGCCCCAAGGTAACACTTTGATGAGTGGTAGCGTGCGCTACAATCTCCAACTGGCACGTCCAGAGGCCACCGACGACGAGCTTCATCAGGTACTCCATGTAGCTATGGCCGACTTCGTTTACGACCTGCCCAATGGCATTGACACTCAGTTGGGCGAGCGAGGCATCGGACTCAGTGAAGGTCAGGCCCAGCGCATAGCTATTGCCCGTGGTTTGTTACGCCCCGGCAGCATCCTTCTTCTCGATGAAATCAGTTCTTCTCTCGACGAGCAGACCGAACATGAACTCTTCAGCCGTCTCTTCGACTACTGCCATGACAAGACGATGATTTTCATCACCCACCGTCCCGCTGTCAGCCAGCTCTGCGACGACGTTATCAGACTGCAAGAATAGTAATTACAAATATTGATGACCCGTTTCTTCGTCGTTTTTTTATGGTGTCTACTGTCGATGAGTGCGTCAGCCGGCAGTCTTGATGATATCCGTCGTGCCTTGGAACAGGCAGGTCAGTCGCAAGTGCAGGAGAAGGTATATATACATACCGACAATGAGTGTTATTTTGTGGGCGACACGCTGTGGTACAAGGCATACGTGGTAAGGGCCGACCAGTTGGTGCCTACCGATATGAGCCGCATCTTGTATGTTGAACTGCTCTCGCCCGACGGTCTGCTGGTGGAGCGACAGAACATCATTGTCAGTCCTACCGGTCACACCTGCGGGCAGTTTGCCTTGCCCGACTCCCTCTATTCCGGTTATTATGAGCTGCGGGCCTATACCCGCTGGATGCTCAACTTTAATACGAGTCATCAGCGGTATAGCACTCAAGACACCTGGTATTTCTATAATAAGGAGATGGCTGCCGACTATTTCCGTACATGGGACGGCCTGTATTCTCGGGTCTTCCCCGTGTACAGCAAAGGAGAACAACCTGGTGACTATGATGTACGCCGTATGTATCAGCGTCCCAAACAGGATATTCCGCAACCTAAGAAGGATAAGCTGTTCGTGACCTTCTATCCAGAGGGAGGTCATCTGATAGCCGGCGTGGAGAACCGTGTGGCCTTCGAGGCAGTCGACCAATATGGTGAGGCTGTCACAATAACAGGCACCATTACTGGCAATGACGGCCAGTCTCAAACCATCCAGACGGAACACATGGGGCGTGGTGTGTTCACGACAACACCGACTGACAAGCGGTTAGAGGCTCATTTTACGTTTAGAGGCAAGAAGTATGACATCGCCTTACCAACTACTGAACAGCAGGGTGTAACCTTACGGTTGAATCATGCGCAAGACACCATGCACCATGTACAAGTGCACCTTGAAGCCATAAATTTACCACAGGACAAGGACTATGCTGTCAGCGTACTCTGTCGTGGCAGGTTAAAGTATTTTGAGGTGTGTGATGTAGCCTGCAAACAATTGGAACTTCCAATTGATTCGTTGCCAACAGGTGTCAATGAACTGACGCTCTTCGACAGTGACGGGCGCATCTGGGCCAGTCGACTGTTCTTCGTCAACCACCACGACTACGACGAATCCCTCGTCTCCCTCAACCTTCCACCATCAACCCTTCAGCCCTACGAAAAAGTTGAACTGCCTGTGATCTGTCAGGGTGTGACGGCTCCCACCACTTTCTCGCTTTCTGTTCGAGACACCAATACCGATGAGCCGACGTACAACAACGGCAACCTAATGACAGATTTGTTGCTGTCAAGCGATTTGAAGGGTTTTGTTGCGAAGCCTGCCTATTATTTCGAGGCCGACGATGACACACACCACCGTCACTTGGATATGCTGATGATGGTGCAGGGCTGGCGCAAGTATAAGTGGAACGAGCAGGCTGACACAACCCGCACTATGCGCTACCAGCCAGAGACTACGATGACCGTCGAAGGCATGGTCTGCAAGATGCTTGATGTGGCTGAGGTGCAGCCCGACGAGGTGACGTCGTGGCAGGACGGCCATGTGGCTGGCGAGACCACCATCGACATTGACGAAGAGGGTAATCAGACCAGTACCACGGAGTATGCCGACATGGAGCGTGCCAACGACAATATCGGCATCAACAACAAGGGTGTCCGTAAAGAGGTGGTGGTCGAGGCGGAGATCATTGTCGGCACCCAAATTGCTGGCACGACGCAGCGGACGAAGAATGGACGCTTTCTGTTTCAGATTCCCCCCTTCTATGGTCTGGGTTATCTGAATATGAAAGCCTATTCACCTTCAGACTCCATCAAGAAGAATATGGCATCGCTAAAAGACAAGAAGGTGTACGACGAGAAATCCTATCCCGACTACTATGTCAAGCGCAACTTGTTCTTCCCTATGACCACACAGCCCTACAACTACTATCAGAACCACATGCCCGATATCGATACAGATATGCTCATCGACACCCTCTCAACCCTCTCTATGGAGAACGATGTACATCAGTTGGCCAATATCAACGTGAAGGGCCACCGCCGAGGCCGTCGCGCCATCGACTGGAAGAAACCGGCCTACGTGCTGGATGCCTATGATATGTATAATGAACTGACAGACCGCGGTCTCTCCTTCGGCTATTTCGACATGCGCCAATTCCCACTGCAGATATGTCGTTATCTCTATGGCAACATGGGACGCTATCGCAAGTTCAATGTCGACGGACGATTGGAAAATTTCACGTATTGGCGCAACTACTCGCCTGTAAGCCGTGGTGCTGGGGAAGCTGAACAGAATGGTCTGTTCCGTGTCAACCGTACTGCACAGTCCATCTATCCCCATCTGCTCCTGAGTCGTCTGCAAGATATCCGTGTTTTTAGTGACTATGAGCCCCGCAACCCTGACTCTACGATGGTGGAACGCGAACTCTCGGCAGATGCCACCGTCTGGATGGTGCCCATTCCCAATGATGGCAAGCAGGTGGTGTTCCGCGACCGCCACTTCGTTTTCCACGGTTTCAACGAACCAGAGGCGTTCTACCAGCCAGACTATAGCCAGCGTCAGCCTGAAGAACTGCCTGCCGACTACCGTCGCACGCTCTACTGGAATCCCAATGCTGTGACTGACGAACAGGGGCGCTTCACAGCTGTCTTCTATAACAACGGCAAAGAAACGCGTATCCGCATGTCAGCTGCCGGCGTCACTTCCGATGGGCGCCTTCTTCATAGCCGTTAGTAACGGTATTCATTTAGCCCCCTAAAAAGTGGGCAAATTATCATGGACATGCGTTTTTCTTTGTTATTATTTTTTTATTCTTGTCTTTTTTAGTACTTTTGCACCTTAGAATGAGAATAGAGATTGAAGCACTGTGCCAGAAAGGCCTTGTACGCGAAAATAACGAAGATGCATTGGCAGTAGGTGACAAAATCCTGCGAGATGATGCGGCCACCGTTACTGTCGAACTCCAAAAGAAAGGTTTTTTCTATCTGCTGGTGGCTGACGGCATGGGCGGACATGAGAATGGCGAAGAAGCTAGCGAATACACCCTCAAGACCATCAAGGAACTGTTCAGCCAACGTCTTATGAGTGCCGACACCTTCGCAGAAGACCTCAACTATGCTACCCGCAACATCTCGTTCTCATTAAACTGCGCAGCTGCCGAACGAGGACAGCGTCTGCCCATGGGCTGCACACTGACAGGACTCATCTGGTTCTATGGACATGCCTGGCTTGTGAATGCCGGCGACAGTCGTACCTACCGCTACTGCGGCGGTCTCCTGCGCCAGCTGACAACCGACGAGACGGAGCGTGGCATGACGGGTAATCCCGACGCAGAAAAATACCTCTTGAACTGCATCGGTGGTGGTCTGGATGGTTCTCTCGCCATCGAGAACATGGATGGCAAACTGTTGACCGACGACGTCATCCTTATCTGTTCCGACGGTCTCACCGACATGCTGAGCGATGACCAGATAGAAAAAGCCATCACCAATGGTGCCACTGCTGCCGACCTCTATCGTATGGCGTGCGAAGCAGGTGGCATCGACAATGTCTCCATCATCCTCGCGCGTATAAAATAGGATTTATTAATCTCACTTCTCACTTCTCACCCCTCACCTCTAACCTCTTTTTTAGCGTAGCACCGAACTGGGGGACTCCCATTGCCAGTTCGGAATTAGTGTGTATCTTTGCATCGTCAATCAATGACAAAACAATTCACATTAATAACAACTAAAAATTATAGGAGATTAATATTATGCCAGTATTTTATAGATTACATCAAGATCAGAGTGTTGGAACAAAGCGTTCAGGTAAGTGGTATGCACGCATGGTGCCCACAAGTACTATTCACACCAAGCAGTTGGCAGCCATCATGCAGCGTAACTGTACGGTAAAGGTCAGCGACATTCGCGCCGTCATCGAAGAGATGATTGAGACCATGCGTGACCAGTTGCAGGACTCCAAGCGTGTCCACCTCGACGGACTCGGCTCGTTCAAGATCGGCATCAACTGTAAGGGTGCCCGTTCAGCCAAGGCGTTTACCGTCACCGACAACGTTGAGGATGTGCACATCGTCTTCACCCCAGAAATCTCTCGTGACTCTGCCGGCAACCGCTCAAAGACCTTCCTTGAGGGTGTCGCCGTCCAGGAACTCCCTGAGAACAAGGTCATCAAGGAGGACGAGGAGCCTGAACCCTAAACTACCACCCGGGTGGTCTTAAAACAACCACCTGGGTATTTTTACTTAAAAGACAACGAGAATCTTTTTTATTTAACGACAACCTGAACAACTAAGGACAACATAATTAATAGCCTACGACGCAACTGCGTCTACGGGATCCAAAATCAATGGTAGAAATAAAGAAGTTTTCCAAAGTTGTCTATGTTGTCGTTAATAATAAGAAACAAGTTGTCGTAAAAAAACAAAAAGGTTGTAGTATAATTAAAGTTGTATTTGAACGTATGAAGAATTCTAGGTTTTGGGATGTGCTGTTGAAGGTTCTAGTAGCAGCCATCACCGCCGCAGCCACGGCGCTGACCACCACATCATGTATGGGTCAAGGACCACTCACCTTATGGTAAATATCAAAACTGCTCGGAGGCGATATACCTTCGAGCAGTTTTCTTTTTAATAGTAAATAATTTCCTTTCTTCTAAATTATTATTGGTTAAGTATTAAATTAATCAGCAAAGACAAGTCAACCGTATCGTAGTTCCCATCGTGGTTCAAGTCACCAGCTTCGCTAATAAAGCGAGGATCTTCTATGCCAAGAATCTTATTAATCAATAAAGACAAGTCAACAGTATCAATCTTCCCGTCTCCATTCACATCACCGGGAATAAAAGAAACCTCTACAGAAATAGGAAACGACATCTCCGTATACGACACTCCACTTGCATCAGCCTCGGCCAATTTTACCTTACGGAAATATCCTATCGTTTCACCTAGAGTAATCTCGTCTGCAGCTTTTACGGTCAGTTTCACAATACCCCCTTTAACACCTACAATCGGCTCACTATTTGTTGCTACCGATATAAAGCGAAATGCACCATCCGATTGTTGTGCCATTGAGAGCATTGTACTCTCTGGAATACGATTCCCATCTGCGCTGTAAGCCTCAACGGTGAGACCTACAGGCAGATAAAGATCGAACTGGAAGGCTACGTAGGCAGTACTATTCTCTAACGAGATGCTCACCTCCTTAGTCTCACCAGGAGCGATAAGGAAATTGCTTATTGTAAGTTTATCCTCCGCATAAATCGTATTACATATTGCCATCAAGCTTATGGCAAGCATTATGATGTTCTTCTTCATAGCTGTCATTTACTTAATAACCTTTTTCTTACCATTGATGATATAGAAACCCTTCTTGAGCAATTCGTGTGCCGTGTTCTGCTTTTGTCCAGACAAGTCGTAAATTGCCTCGTCCTTCTCGACAGCCAACACATCAATACCCGTGCTAACCTTTAGTGTCTCGTCACGGAAGAAGGTGCGTTCCTCATTAAGCGATATAAACTGAATATTGCTTATCGTCACTTCACCCATGGCATTGCCAGAGAGACTTAGCTCCAAAAGTCTGCCGTTCACGTCGTTGAATAGCTCATTGGCCATGGAGAATCCAAGAACAGAATAGCTATTCTCCCCTATCTTGGCAAATTTCAAGACATGATTGTTCGCATGGCTCACCCGCGAAACATCTTCTAGCTCACAGCCGTCAGGTACCTTCACATCGAACTGGAATGCGGTAAAGCGTTCTGGTAGGTTAACACCCAGATAAACGTTGTTACCAGCAGCCGTCAGAAGAACGTTCTCTCGTGCGACATCAGAATCACCTGCCCTTCTCAAACCTGCAGGTCTTTCGTTCTTAGCAAGAATCATGCCAATCAGCTTGGTGACATCGAACACGTCAATTTCTCCATCGGGAATAACGTCAGCTGCTAACGTCCTGAACGATTCTGAAGGCGTTCCCAAGATATAGTTCACCATCGCCACTACGTCCACCATGTCTATCACACCGTCATCGTTGGCATCACCCATGAGTAGTAGGCGAGTGAAATAGCCTGGTGCACTCATACCGCCATCTATGCGGGCATAAGTCATGTCGGTATAGTTGCTATCGTATGCAAAACCCTTACCACCTATGAGACTTGTACAATCTTCAAACATCATATTGGAATAAATTACATTCTCTGTAGTCCAGCCTTCACCTACATAGATGGTCTTCAGTTTCTCACACTTCCTGAACATACCTGACATTTCTGATACCAGAGATGTTTGGAAACTGCTTAAATCGAGTTCCGTTAGATTCTTGCAATTTGCAAACATATTGTTCATAAGGATAGCGTTCTTAGTGTTGAAGTTTGTCAGATTGAGCTCTGTCAGTTTATAGCAACCTCCGAACACTAATCCCATGTACGCCACATTCTCCGTATTGAAATTGCTGACATCAAGTGCCTCAAGAGCATTGCAATTATAGAAGAAATAGGACATGTTCGTAACATTACTCGTGTCGAAATGGCTAACGTCAAGAGTCTGTAGCTTTTTACATTCACGGAACATGCCGTTCATGTTTGTTACTTTGGATGTATTAAAATGGCTTACGTCAAGACTTTCCAAATTGGAACAGCCATTAAACATGTTATGCATATCCGTTACTTCGCTCGTATTCAGATTCTCTATACCGCTGATACTTGTCAATAGAGTACAAGAACTGAACCAACCTTCTGTTGTCGTGGGACGTGCTGCTGAATAGGATGACTCAAATATAACAGTTTTTATAACAGAACGGTCCCATGGTCCTTTTGTACCAGTATTCTCCGTCTCAAAGACATTATCACCTTCTGGCATCGGGCCATATTTGAATGTCAGTGTACCTGTTGATGTATCAAGAATTGCATAACCACAAGGTTCTGGGACATATGGTTCACTACCGCTTGCCGTGAAGTAACCAGGATTGCTAGAGCCACCATCAATGTGGGCATATTCTTTGTTGACATATAACTTGTTATATTTTGTTCCCTTACCGCCAACGAGATTAGTACAGCCATCGAACATCTTGTCACTGTAAGTTACGTTTTCGGTAGTCCAGCCATCACCGGCAAAGACAGTCTTCAGACCACTACAACCGGAGAAGATACTGCCCATTAATATCACATTACTTGTGTTGAAATTGCTCACATCAAGACTGGTTAGCCCGCTACAGTTACTGAACATATTATCCATGTATGTTACATTACTTGTGTCGAAATTGCTAACATCAAGACTCGTTAGCCCGCTACAGTTATTGAACATACGACCCATGTCCGTCACATTGCTTGTATCGAAATTTGTAACGTTGATACTTTTTAGACTGCTGCAGCTGGAGAACATCCAATTCATGTTTGTAACATTGCTCGAATCGAAATTGCTCACATCAAGACTGGTTAGCCCGCTACAGTTACTGAACATATTATCCATGTATGTTACATTACTTGTGTCGAAATTGCTCACATCAAGACTGGTTAGCCCGCTACAGTTATAAAACATACGACCCATGTCCGTCACATTGCTTGTATCGAAATTTGTAACGTTGATACTTTTTAGACTGCTGCAGCTGGAGAACATCCAATTCATGTTTGTAACATTACTTGTGTTGAAGTGGCTTACGTCAAGATTTGTCAGCAAACTGCAACTCATAAACATCAAAGACATATTCGTTACTTCACTGGTGTTTAGATATTCCAAACCTGTGATTTCTTCCAATTTCACTGCAGCACTGAACCAGAGACTTGTTGAGGTGGGACGTGCCTCGGCATAAGAAGCATCGAAGACCACTTTTTTTAGACTAGTGCTAACCCATGGAGCCTTCAAAGAACTTGTTATTGAAAAATCAGTATTCTCCGTTTCCCAAACATTGTCACCTTCTGGTATCGGGCCATATTTGAATGTCAGTGTACCAGTGGATGTATCAAGCACCGCATAGCCACAGATTTTTATCCAGTCAACTTCAAAAGTAGTAACTTGAGAGTCGTTATAGCCATCCTTGAATGCAATGGCCTTTATGGTACAATTGCTGTCAATAGTAACTGGCAGGGTATAGAGTGAGCTCCCTGCTGTCGGTTCTGTCCCATCTGTGGTATAATAGATGGTAGCATCTTCTGTTTCACAAGAAATGGTAATGATATTCCCCTCATGTAAAATAATTGGCTTGGCAACTTCAAAGATGGAAACATCTAAAGTTGCGATAGGACTAACAACAACACCACCAGTCCATACTTCGACAGCTTTGATAGTCAAATTGTGACTGATAGTAAATGGTCCTGTATATAGCAAACTTTCTTTCGTTGGAGTTTTTCCATCTATAGTATAGTAAATGCTCGCTTCTGTCATTTTACCTATAATCCTCACATTATTATCACCATCGACTATAATATCTACTGGAGCAAGTTCAGCAGGATTTACTATTGTTATGTCGCAGTTCGCACTTAATGAGGAACCATCACATGTAGTCGCAGTAATAGTTACAGATCCTTCGGCGAGGGTTGTAACAATTCCATCTTCAATTTTTGCTATTTTTTCATCACTACTCGACCACACGACTTCTTTAGTCGTCGCATTCTCTGGATATATTTTGGCAATAAGCTCAACTACATCTCCAACATTTACGTAACGAACGACTCCATCAATAGAAATGTTTTCTGCATGAGTCGAGACTGATATCGGAATATCATAATCCGGCAATTTGTATAACGTTGATGGTGTATCAATGTCTGACATAAAAGCCCGTTTGATACAAATTAAACTATTCCCACTAGTCAAACCAGAATTGACTTGCAATTTCAAAAAAGCCAAAATACCAGAACGAGCGGTAAAAATAGCATTCTCTTCCGAAGAGCATAATACTCTATAATGATTTTTACTTATTTCCGAGAAGATAAGATGATGACGCTCACTCATAATATCTCCTGCAATTACTGTAACAAGCGAAATGCCGTCTGGGAGATATACATCGAATTGAGAATTTGTTGCAGGAAAATTATTTTCGACCCTTATTGGTATCATTTCATTAGTAGGTGTTGTTTGGGAATAGAGAGCAATTTCATCTACAAAAAAAGTAGCATGATAGTCATAATCAAGAACTTTCACATTACATATTGCACTTTGTCCATCCATTGTGGTTGCAGTAATTGTAACACTTCCTGGTCTCTTGGCAACAACATGACCTTCTTTTACTGTCGCAATCCGTTCGTCAGAGCTTGTCCACAGGACATCACTATATGTCACATCCTCAGGATATATTGTTGCTCTTAATTGAATACTGTCAAATTTTGTTACCTCAGACTCAGTTTGGCTTAATTCAATTTTTTCTGCAACAACAGGATTAATTTGTATCTTACGTTTCTCTGTAACATGATGACTATCTTGCGCTATTGCCGATATTTCGACTTCACCGCACTGTTTAGGATAAACAATTCCGTTTTCTACTGTAACGATACTCTCATCAGAAGAAGTCCAATCAATCTCCTTATAAGTTGCATTTTCTGGAGCTATAACCGCCTGCAACTGCTGGGGGCGGCCACACAACAAAGTCTCGATGTCCGACAGCCATATTGATTCCACATATATAGGATGTACCGTTATGCTTTTACTTGCAGATATACCATTATGTGTTGTAACTGTAATATCTGCAGTACCAACATCCATGCCAGTTATTTTACCATTTTCATCTACCGTTAAAATGGAACTATTGGACGATTGCCACACCAAATCTCTTTTTGCCAATTCTGGATAAATGTCTACTTGCAAATACTTACTGTTATGGATAGTTATAGAATCTCCTTGAAGAGATATCACCTCAGGATCAGGAAGAGTAACTGTCACATACCACGTAACCTCTCCATCCAAAAGTCGAGAATAATCATAATTCCAGTAATAGTATTTAGCTGTGACTGTTGCTGTTCCTTCGCCCACGCCCTTGATAACAGCCCCTACCATATACGTACTTGTAGAATTTATATTGACCACAGAATAATCGCTTATATCCCATAACACAGCTTGAACTCCCGTAGCATAAGTATATGTGAGAGTTGTCACATGTCCGGCTACAAGATTTACATTCCCTTGAGCATGCAACATGTTGTTTTGAAGCAGCATGCACAGTAGAATAAGAACTTTCAATATCGAATTCTTCATAGCTCTGTTAATTGTTTTTTATGAAGGCCTTCTTTTTCCTCGTTACCACAATACCCTTATAACTATCGTTCACCTTTATGCCGTTCAAATTGTATGGAATTCTTTCTGTAACATCATTTCTTCTCATAGTCAAATTGTTGTTTCCTGTTATTCCAGTTTCTTGCAGCATAATAGAGATATCATCTAATTTCGTTACCTTAGCATAGATAGTAGAAGCTATTGTGTTTCTTAAACGAATCCAGATATCCTCCCGTTCAGTACTTACATTTATTTCTAACGCAAGGAAGTCTGTGGCGTCGCTAGAGAAACACTCATTGTTCATGGAATATACAGCAATTCTAATCATATTATGAGATATTTCTTTGGTAACAATTTGATGATTCCCCATATTTATGCCTGCTTTCACGTGTAGCAACGAAACATTTTCAGGTAATTCTAGATCAAACTGAATTCCAGAGAAAAGGTTTGCATTACCTATCCCAATCCTCAAGTTCCTTGTGCCACCTGAGATTATTGTACATTCTGAAAGGAAGATTTTTGGCAAAGGATTTACATATGAGAGCATTCTCCGAGTTGGCAATTTGGAGATAGTTTCCTTGACATCCGAATTCATAACAACATCCAATACATCCTTCAGGTCATTTACCAAAACGACCCCATCTTTATTCATATCTGCTGCATCAAATATTAGTCCTTCCATATTTCTCTCCATAATGAAGTTGACAGTTCCAGCCACATCAGCAATATTATATTCCGCATCCCAATTTACATCTGCAGGAAAATAATCCTCAACTCTCACCTCACATGAAGCAATCAAGGAAGTTCCGTCTGTAGTCATCGCACTTACACATGCCACGCCCGTTTTCAAAGCAGTTATGACACCAGATTCCACCTTTAACACACTATCATCCGATGAGGCCCACACAACATCCTTATATGTAGTTCGACTTGGCATCACTTCAGCGAAAAGCTGAGCTGTATGATCTCTGAGCATGTTTATTTTTTCACAGTCCAATCTGATTGTTTCTGCCAATACCGGAGTAACCTCCAACAAACATGAGTCTTTCAAAAAAGTAGCATCTTTAGCTACGGCTTTAATATAAACGACTCCGACCTTCTTGCCAATAACAATACCATTCTTTACTGAGGCTATCGATTCGTCAGAAGAGAACCAGTCCAGATTTTGTATTACAGCATCATCAGGAAACACAATAGCATTTACTTTCAATGTGTCACCTTCTCTTACCACATATTTATTCTGGTCAAATTTTATCTGCTCAACAAAGTTGTATGGTTGTATTATTCTTTTGAATTTATTCCATCCTGGTGCATTTTGATAAAGCCTTCTTGTATTTTGAGGGACGTATAATACTTTACACTTTGAATTGTCGAAGACATTCTCAGAGATAATTGGTGGAGTCTCCCATTCCACCGTTACAGACCTCAATTCTGCACAGTTTGCAAATGCACTGTCGCCTATAGTTTCTACTGTAGAAGGGATAATTATAGATGTAAGCGTTGTTTCATTTCTAAATGCATTCTTACTAATCTCTGTTACAGCGCTTCCATCGAACTGCAAAATACCATATCCTGCTTTGTATTCATTACTAATTGCTTTTTTACATAATACGTCGTTTAGAAGAAGCGGTTCCCCATCAGAAGTTCTATACCATATTTCATTGTTCTTCCTTATTGGAATCGTATCCTCTGTGAAATTGAAATTCGATAAAGAGTTCATCCAACTGGAATAATCCGCATTTGCAGGATGATACAGAACGCTGGGACCACCAGATTGCCTGTAAAATAAATGAAAATTGCTATTTAAAATAACACGTGGCTGTTGTTCTCTGGATACTGTTATGGATTGTAAACTGTCACAATTAGCAATATCACCATTATATATATAATTGATGTTCTTTCCCATAGTAATGTGCTTGAGCTTTGAGCAATCACTTATAGTAGGGAAAAATTGGATTCCTTCTGGGATATCAAAGAAAACCAATTCTGAACATCCAGAAAAAACACCTTTACCGAGTTGAGTTAATGAATTAGGGAGTTCGGCAAAAGTAAGACTTTTACAGCCGTAAAATGCACCATCCCCAATTATTTTCAGAGATTTAGAAAATTCTACCGATTTTAACTCTGTACATCCAGAAAACGCTTCTACCCCAATGCTCTCCACCGAATCTGGAATAGTTATAGACTCCATACTCAAATTACCATAAAATGCATAATCACCTACACTTTTTATCGTATGAGGTATGACTGTTTCCGCAGTTCCTAATAATAGTGAATTAGTTTTGGTTTTTATGAGTCCATTACAATTATTTCTTGAATCATATGTTTCATTATCATTACTAACAACTATTTTTCTCAAGTGTTTGATATTGTAAAATGATAAGGAGGAAACATTATTAAGTTTTGCCGGAATAAATAAACTGTCCAAGCACTCACAGCCAGAGAAACAATAATTATTTATACTCTGAATTCCCTCTGGGAGGTGTATACTTTTTAAGTTCGTACATCCTGAAAAAGCATATTGACCAAAATTATCAATACCATCTGGGATTATAATACTAGTAAGTGTTTTCTTGTCCTTGAAACATTGTTGAGGAATCATTGGTAGGGACATATCAAAACGTACTATTCCCAGCCCATTATAATAAGAATTGTTTATAACAGATGGATACATTTTAGAAAGATACTGATTGTAATTGTTCCAATCATTTATAATAGGATTTATAATCATTCCATCATTTGTCGTGTACCATATTTCATTATCTGCCGGCTTCTTCTGATTGCTTAAACGCCAGCCTTTGGAAAAAAATATATTATAGTTTAAGGTCATCCAAGAAGTATAATCACTTTCCTTAGGACAGACTATCATTCCATTACTTTTCACTCCATAGAATGGATTGTCCACTAACTTGGGAGCCTCAGCAGAAAGACATATTAGCGAATCTAAAGAAGTGCATGAGCTGAATGCGTTATTATTAAGCAGAGTTACTCCTGTTCCAAGAACGACCTTCCTCAGTTTTTGACAATTAGAGAAGGCGCATGTCTCAATTTCTTTTACGTTATTAGGTATTGTCAAAGTGTCCAACACAGAACAGCCATTAAATGCATATTTACCTATTGTCTGAACAGATGCTGGAATAAAAACAGAATGAAGTTCTCTGCAATTGAAAAACGCAGAATCTCCTATGCAACTCACAGAAGATGGGATAAATGAACTTCTCACACCAAAAATCAACGTATTTGTAGCAGTCTCTATAACTGCGTTACAACTCTCGCGAGAATCATAAACCATGTTATTGTCATTAACGACAATACATTGTAATGATTCACGAGAATAAAAAGCATTAACACTCATATACTTCAAAGATGAAGGTAGTATCAATGTATCTATTCTAACTTTGCATAATGCATTTTGACGTAGAGAATCGATGCCCTCTGGTATCGTGAGTTTATTTATCTTCTGACCATTTAATATCAGATTTGAAGCATAATATAGTGGGTTACTGAAAGTATCTGTAAATCTTATCTTCAGCCATCTTTCCAAAGACTTGATTTGAACTTCCTTTAGCGATGTCATTCCAAAGAACGCATTTACATCTATGCTTTCAAGACTATTACCTATAGATATAGATGTTATTCCTTGACACTCGTAGAATGCCTGAAAACCAATAGTTTTGACTTTATCAGGAATTATCAATTGCTGGAAGTATCTGCAATTGTAGAAAGCTTTTTCTTGAATTTTGACAAGTGATTGGCCTAAAACAATTGAAGTACAATGCGACAATGTGTAAAACGAATTAGCTCCGACAGAGGTAATACTGTCTCCTATAATGACCTTACCTATTTTCCATGTATAGCTCTTCCAAGGTACCTTATCCTTTGATTCGAAATCTGCCATATCGCCCATACCTGAAATCATCAATACCTCTTTTTCATAATCAAATGACCATTGGGCATTTTCTCCACATGTACCACTATAAATTGTGCCATGCATGACAACGCAATACATACATATTGCCAACAAAACACAAATTCTTTTCATACATTCACATGCATTATCAAATAGTACTATTGAGGTCATCAGATTTGTCATTTGTAGCGTTTTTAGTTAAAATTTCTAGTATTATTCGTGGCAGGTCTTTCCACAGAAACAGAAACACACTGTTCCGATTGCAAATATAAGTATTTTTTTTGAGGAGACAAAGAAAAAGACTGAATTTTTTTGCTTGCAAAACAGAAATAAAAACAGAAGTAAGCATCACAAAAATTCTCCCCAAGAGCAAACGCTCCTGAGGAGAATTCTTATCACCATTAGTATCTTACTTGATAGCTATCTTCTTGCCATTGATGACATAGACGCCATGCTTCAGCTGGATTACCTCGTCAATTGTCTTGTCACGTCCCACCAAGGTACCATTAACAGTATAGACATTCACCGTCTTACTGTCACGGAATATGGCTCTAATGCCAGATGCCGGTGTCCAAGTTGCGGTGTAGGTACGATTACCGATGCTACCCTTAGCAATAGTCACTGTCATCGTTGCCTGTGTCAGGTCTGTACCCGTCCAACCAGCAAACTCGTAACCATCCTTTGTCGGGTTAACCAACGTGATAGCATTGCTCTCGATGGTGTATGTGGCGGGGTTAGCAGTTGCTACAGAACCACCATCAAGGTCATAGCTAATGCTATACGTGACAGGAGTCCACTGAGCAGTCAGGGTCACATTCTCAGCTGGCATCGTTGCAGGAACGTCCTTATCCCAGCCTGCAAACGTGTAACCTTCCTTCGTCGGGTTAGCAGGAGCAGTAATAGCAGTACCATAGTCCTGAGTGATGTCCGCTACCGCTGTACCACCATTACTGTCGAACGTGATGGTGTACTGGTTGATAGTCCACTGGGCAGTAAACGTCTTGTCCTCAGCAGGAACCGTTGCAGGAACCTCAGGACTCCAGCCACTGAAGGAATAACCAGTCTTAGTAACATTCTCGGGAGCCGTCAGTTCAGTACCATAGTTCTGAGTCTTGACAACATTCTCCTGACCATTATCCAGAACGAACGTCATCGTGTACTCATTAATCGTCCACTGAGCAGTCAGAGTCACATTCTCAGCTGGCATCGTTGCAGGGACGTCCTTGTCCCAGCCTGTAAACGTATAACCTTCCTTAGTCGGGTTAGCAGGAGCAGTAATAGCAGTGCCATAGTTCTGCTCCATCACTATATTCTCCTGACCATTATCCAACATAAACGTGATGGTGTACTGGTTGATAGTCCACTGGGCTGTAAACTTCAAATCGCCCGTAGTTCCCCTAACGATAGACACCTCAGTAGAAGGAGTCTCTTCACCCTCTTTCAGCCAACCAACAAAGGTATAGCCAGTTTTAGTCGGGTTCTTCAGCGTGAAGGTTTCCGTCTCTATGGTATAAGTCGTCGGGTTACCTTCCTCAATCTCTGCTTCCTCATCCAACACATAGGTAATTGTATAAGTGGTTGCCTTGAAATTAGCTGTCAGAGATACGTCTTCAGTAACTGTAAACACATACGGATTAACCTTTGATGCCTCATCTTCACCTTTAGTCCAATTCACAAACTCATAGCCAGTTGTTGGTGTTGCTGTCACTGTGACCTCACTGCCAGAATTATAAGAGCCACTTCCTGTAACAGTACCCTTGGTCTCGTCAGCAGAAACCACAGAAACAGAAACTTTCTTTGTTACTGTTACTGTAGCAGTATAATCCGGCTCTGTCACCAAGTCAACGGCTTCCTCACCGGAAGCATTCATACCTTTCAACTGTACGGAAGCAGTTCCTAAAGCCATATTTTCGGCAGCTTTCACCTTGAAAGTAAGTACAGCATCACCTTCCTTGTAACCATAATACTTTGTTCCACTACTAATCAAGAACGTCACATCATTTGGAGCTTTTAGATGTTCATCTAGATCATGTTTATTATGCAACCTTCCAGTCCTTAACACATACTTTGTCACGTTCTCCTCCTCATCTTCATCCCAAACTTCTGACGAAACAAAAGTAAGACCTTCACTCAAAATCATTTCTCCACCGAAATTAAACCTCTTGTCAGCTGGCGTAGTAGTCATTATCAGCGAGATTTCTTTAGTTTCGCCAGGTTCAATACTGAAGTCCTGCACGGAGAAGGTGACTTCATCTGCTTTTGCACCGATGATAGTCATGAATAAACTCAAAAGTAAAAATACACGTTTTTTCATTTGTATAAAATATTATTGGTTAAGTATCAACTTTATCATCAAAGACAAATCAACAGTATCATACTTGCCATCACCGTTCAAATCACCTGCCTCATTAATAAAGCGAGGATCTTCTATGCCAAGAATCTTATTAATCAGCAAAGACAAGTCAACAGTATCAATCTTCCCGTCGTTATTCACATCACCCAATATGACAGCTGGCTTTTCAGCCCACTGGGCGGTGTACATCAGGTTACCGGTTTTACTACCTTTTTCGATAGTCACATTCTTGGTAGGTTCCGTCAGACCTTCACCAATCCAGCCAATGAAGTCGTAACCTTCACGTGTCGGGTTGACCAAAGTGAAGGTCTCAGTCTCGATAGTATAGGTTGTAGGATACTCTCCATTGAAAGTACCACCAACCAGACTATACTCAATCTTATACTCTATGGCTTCCCACTGGGCGGTAAATGTCTTGTCCATAGCAGGAACGGTTGCAGGAACCTCACTATCCCAACCCGTGAAGTTGTAACCTTCCTTGGTCAAACCGTCTGGAACTACAATAGCAGTGCCATAGTTCTGCGTCATCACAACATCGTCATCACCATTTCCAAGTTTGAACGTTATTGTGTACTGATTGACGGCCCATGTAGCTGTGTAAGTGCGATCACCCGTACTATACTGAGCAATAGTTACCTCATCAGAAGTTCCTTCAATACCCGAACCTGTCCAACCTGCGAAGGTGTAACCTTCCTTAGTCGGGTTATTCAGCGTGATAGCTTTGCTCTCATAGTTGTACTCGGTAGGATTAGGCGTTTCTACGGAACCGCCGGCTAAATTGCAGGTGATGGTATAGGTAACCAACTCCCACTTGGCAGTAAACACCAAGTCCTCAGCAGGCATCTTTGCAGGAATAGGCTTATCCCATCCTAAGAAATTATAGCCGGTACGAGTCGGATCAGCAGGAACCGTCAGCGGAGAACCATAGGTCTGTGACTGAACGATTTCTGTCTGACCATTGCCCAGTACAAACGTTGTTTGATACTGTTTGACGGTCCAATGAGCAGTAAAGCCGAGATTACCAGAGCTTCCCTTAGTGATTGTGACATCCATTTTCGGTTCATCACCAAGACCTGTTCCTGTCCAACCAGTGAACTCATATCCCTCACGTACAGGATTAACCAACGTAAAGGTTGGGGTTTCTACATTGTAAGCAGCGGGGTTACTCTCGCCCTCAGGAAGTGCTCCTCCATCCAAATTATAAGTGATGGTGTAAGCTTCGCCTGTCATCCACGTAGCAGTGTAATCGCGATTACCTGTACTTCCCTTGACAATAGTCACAGTAGCATTGGCTACCGTAATACCTGTACCTTCCCAACCAGCAAAGGTATAACCCGTCTTAGTCGGGTTCTTCAGTGTGAAGGTCTCGGTATTAACGGTGTACTCTAGTGGGTTCGTATCACCCTGTGCCAATTGACCACCTTTAAGATCATAGCTAATGGGGTAGACCTCCACCTGCCACTGAGCAGTGTATATGCGGTTACCTGTCTTACCCTTCGGAATTGTCACGGCCATAGTTCCATCGGAGATATCCGTACCTGACCAACCCATGAAAGTATATCCCTTACGTACTGGATTCTTCAGCGTGATATCTTCACTCTCGATAGTGTAGTTTTCAGGATTGCTGTCACCAGCAGCCAACTCACCTCCACCAAGTCCATACGTAATGGTATAGGTGACAGGAGTAAATGTAACTGACAAGTCTACATTCCCATTCATAGTAACCGTACGTGGATTGTCGGTAACCTCATCCGACCACGCAGTAAACTCATAACCAGTAACTGGATTGGCCTTCACTGTGACTTGAGTACCACGGTAGTAGGAACCGGCTTCAGCACCAGTAACAGTGCCCTTTAACGGATCTGCTGTCACTGTCAGCTGAAAGACGCTGATGTTCAAAGCCTTCGGTGAAGACGGTATGCCCACCGCCTGACTACTCTGAAATACAATGTTGGCCTCTTCGTCAATAGACACCTCCTGATTAGCATCCTTCACATACACCTTGAACGACACCGTCTCGCCACTCTCTGCATTGCTACGCACACGCAAATAGCCGTAATGTACGGTCTGCTCGCTCACTGTTTGTGTCTGGATTTCACCGACGCCACGACACTCGTCACCGACAAACGCTGCCAACTCATAATTGCCTAAATCAGCAAAAGGCACCTCAACACCGTTTTTCTGCAACTGGTAATATACCGCCATGTCGTTCTGAAAGGCATCGATATCACATGTCCAGTGCGCCTGGGCACTGAGGGCCGAAGCCCACAGTGCCAGCACAACGCTGAACATGAATCTTACATGTTTTGTTTTCATAGTATTACTACTGTTTACTTATTACCCTTAAGTATTTTCTCGTAGTAGGTCTTACCCTCTGCCTTAATGGTAACGATGTACATACCGTCAGAAAGAGAGCCCGTGGTAATGGTTGCTCCAGTACCCAGGTTGCTGGCGCTCAGCACCATCACACCGCCCATATTGGTCAGCGTCAGGCTGTTGATATTCTTACCACCAGCATTGACCGTGATATAGCCGTTGCCAACAGAAATGAACAAATCCTTGTTCACTTCACTCATGCCAGTGGTCTCATTGCCCAAGGTCAGTTTCATGGGTGCGAACCAACTGCCACAATTGTCAGAAACGAAGGTTACGTTCTCAGCAACAGTGAAGTACTGCTCACTAGCCTTATTGTAAGCCTTGAAGGTAATCTCTTCGCCACCGTCACCACAGACGTTCATCATCAGGCGGCCCTTAATCCAACGACCTACTCCACGACACTCATCACCAGCAAAGGCAGCAACGACAAACTCACCATCATCATACTTCACACCATCCACATAGAATTCAGCGAACAGCGGCATGATATTAGGATAAGCATACTTGTCGTTACTCCAGGGACTGCCGATGAGCCAATTGCGCTTACCCACACGGCTGGCAGCTACAGACACGGTATTGGTATTGAATTGGATATCAGCGGTGGTAGCCGTCTTGAACAGATAGCCCTGACCGGGGTTCATAAGCTCCAAACCATTCCAAGTCTCTCCATCGTAGACAGCAGTACCATCATTGCCGACAATTTCATCGCCAACAGAAGCCTCAAAGTATTCCAAGGCCTCATTCACTGTCATTGTCTGATTCAACGGATAGCCTATCCAGTTCCAACCAGCCTTTACGCTAACAGTATTCTCGTTGGCATTGAGCTCGTTGCCTTTGATAATCTTGTCTGTATTTGCCTTCACCTTAATCTTGTAGCCTACAGCAGGCTGCAGCTCAGTGAGGCTTCCGATGAGTCCATAATTCGGGTCATTAATGACCTCACTGGTCTTACCAACGATACGCTCCACATTGGCAGCAATGCCATCGGTAAAGTCAGCCGTAGAAACAGCATTCTCCATGTTATGAGAAACCCACGTCCAACCTTTTAAAGCATAGCCAATAGTAGACTTCTTCAGTTCGTAGTTGAACTCGGCAACCTCACTAGGCTTTAGATCCTTACCTTCAGCAATGGCCTTGAGGGTAACATTGTCTGTAGTAATGACAATGGGTTCGTCAGCCTTGTAGGTCCGCACTGATTCACCGGCCTCAGCAGGATCACTTCCGTCCAATGTGTACTTGATGACAGCATCCTCTGTCTCACAGGACAGCTGGATCTTCTCACCATTATACAGCTTAGAGCCAGAGACGCGCGATGCTCTCGGGGCAATGGTCACCAGTTTCTCAGCCTCCTTCACGTTGACCGTCAGTGTGTCACGCACATCGGTACCCACTACGTTGAAGACCAGCTTCGTAGAACCAGGCAACTCTCCACTAATAACCAAGTCAGCCTGCCCGTTCTCGTCGAGCGTCAAGGTCTCAGCATCCACTGTAGCCACCAGTTCTGACAGCGATTGTACGCTGACCGTCTGGCCCTTGGCAGCTTCATTGGGCAGAGCACCCACCGTCACCGTACGAGTCTCGCCATACGTCACATTCACCAAGTCGATATCAGAATCAACTGTGATTTTGTTTACTACAAGCTCTACGGCAAAGTCCTGAGAATTATCTGCCTGCATGGAAATGCCTGCATAACTCTTCACAGCCTTGTTAACGATAAGTTGTAACCCATCGCCAGACGGCAGTTCCTCAGCAAATTTGAAGTACACCTTTGAGGCATAAGTCTGCGCAGCTCCCTTATAGGCTTCCTCCTCATCGAGCAGGAGTAGCTCACCCGCTACAGGATTACCACTTTGAGTGACATTGAAGTTGTAAGGTATCAGCGTAGCAGGATCCATATACATGTTAAACGTGATCTCGACACCCTCGCTTGAAGCCTTAACAGCCGTCACCTCGGGCTTCGACGTCCTCGTCATCGGCAGGTTGATATCCAACTGCGGGGGAGGAACAGGCAACCATTCACTCTTGGTCTGCAGGTAGCCTTCCTTCTCCAGACGTACCTGCCAGAGTCCGTTAGGCACATCCCACTGGTACATGCCGTTCTCGTCAGTGAACTGTGGGTTCACCTGAGCATAGTCCTCAGCATTCCACAGGTTCTCTACCCAGTACGACTCTCCGTACATGTCCTTCTTCTCTTCCTTATAATAGATAGAAGCGGTAACACCCTGCAGACGGTTGCTGCTGACAGCCTCATAGACATAACCCGATGGGTCGAGGATGGGGTTCGAGTGCTCAATACCCTCATCATCCTTGTCCTCACTGAGCGTCTGCTGCTGACCGTCTATCAGATACTTCACCTTGACAGCCGTAGGCAATGCCCATGACGAATAGCGCTGGGAAACTACCCAGATTTGCTTCTTTTCGTTAAACTGGGCATTCAGAATATCATAGCTGTTATTGTTCTTATAGACAATAAGCTGCACACCTGTCACCTTCTCCGAATTATTTACGGTAAAGGAGATGGTAAACGTAAAGTCCGTCGTGGTATAGAACATATAGGAAGCGGGATTGACCTTCTTCTCTATCATATCCCAGTCAACCTTAACTGTCTTTCCTAACCAGCCATTGTAGAACGACATATTGACCTCCTGAGGCAGGATGGCATTCTCGTCGAGGGTTACTATCTTGGTATCCGTCAGCAGTTCAGCCTTTTCAGGAGTGACAACACGTGCATAGACGGGATGTTCGGCCTTGTCAGTAGCGTCGGCTACCAGCTCACACTGCATCGACCACTTGCCATTAGCCTTCACCATTGTCTTGCCCATGAGCATGTCATCGACATAAACATATACGTCAGACTTGGCGATAGCCGTACCTGATGCCGTAAACTGAGGCTTAGCAATCGTTGCGGGTACATTGATGGTGACACCCTTTACCGTCGTCTGTGCCGAACCGATGGGCTGCAGCACCTTCTTACTACCAATGGCGAAACTGACGCTGGCACTGGGTTCATAAGTTCCCTCCTTAGTCGGAATAACACAGAAGCGAACCTGCTCCTTTGACATACCGATGGGCACGATCAGCTGCTTGCCATTGAGCGTATAGCTGGTAAGGTTCTTACCGAGCATCACTGAGTTGTCGACAAATTCACAATCGTCAGTCAGATTAACAACCAGTTCCACATTGCTTACCTGTCCGGCATAGGCATCCTTGAAGTCAACCTGTCCGCGCAGGGTCAGATACTGTCCGGCAGTGATCTGGCTCTTGTTGGCTGAGAATGAGGTATTGACACCGGTATAGTACAGTTTCGTCTCGTCCAGATAAGGCACCTTTGTGATGTTGACAACAGTCCATTCACCACTCTTGACGGTGACATTGTTTCTGACAAAGTCTACACCATTGCGCAGCCCCATCTCACCAAACTGTGACAGCTGACCCACGGTATTGAAGAGCTGGCTGTTAGCCATAGTTACTAACGTATAGCTACCATCCTTCAACTCGTCGATGACAAGCTTGTTGCCATTGTACTCATAACGCTTCACAAACTGTCCGTTGGCATCATAGAGGATACCCACGCAAGCACCGCTATTCTCGGTCTGTCCGAACGTTGCCTGAATGCCACCCAGCTGCTTGATGAAGAAGGTCACATCAGCCTTGTCGTGACTATCCACGATGGCATTGACCGTCACTGGCATGAACTTCTGGTTCTTGCTGGTGGCTGTAAGGATGAGCTGTGTACCCTGTTCCAGCTTGTTCTGCATGACAATCTTCGACTCCTGGAAACTCAGGCCAGTCAGCGCCTCACCAGTAGCAGCATTGACTACGGTATAGGCCACGTTGGCCACATCGTCATAGTCCTTCTGCTCACCATTGAGCGTTTGATAAGTCAACGTGAGATTGATGGTCGTTCCATTGATGTCGCGAAGAGCGAATGTATCGATGACTGTCACATTCAAGGTATCAAAGGTCTGCGTCTCGCTGATATATCCAGTCTTTGAGGCGGTAATCTCTGTCGGAGCGACATAGACTTCTTCCTTCAACGACCATTTACCCTCGGCATCTGTCTTAGCGGTGTAAGTCTTGGAGAATTTACCGTTGATGGTCTGCGACACAGCAACGATAGCACCTGGTAAAGCGACCAAATTATCCTCAGTGGACTTGTTATAGTCAATAACAGTACCCGTTATGGCCAACTTCGGCAGTGCTGTCAGCGTCACCTGGATGGCATTGTCACCATCTTCCACTGTATAGACGCCACCTTCTGGCAACTGATACTCCATAGCCAAAGCCTCTGAAAGAGTCACATTGTACTGAACGACATTGCCCTTCAAGAGATTCTTGATGGTTGCGCCCTGTGCCAGGAAATTACCTGCTGCGTCTGACCATGCAATAGTGGTCTTGGCAGTCACATCAGTATCACCGGCAAGCACGGTCAGCGTAACATTCTGTGGAGTCTCCAGACTCTCGAAAGTCACAGTGACATCCTGATTCTTCACTTCAACATTCTCGATTGTACCTAGTACTTCACCTTTTGCATTCTTCAAGTAGATGTTCCAAGTAGTATTCTTGATGATACTGTTGAATGTGTAGGTAATACTGTTGGTCATCACATAGCGCAGGCACTGTCCGCTCTTTGTGTTGACAGCTTCCAGATACATATCTTTATAGAGAGATGCGTCAGTACCTTCAGGCAGGTTTATCTCCAAATCGCACACATCAGTGCCCAACGGACGGATTTGCAGTCCTTGACTTATCAGATCCTTCCATACCTCTGCATTCTCATAAAGAGACAATGAAGCAGCAGGTACAAAGACCGTCACCTGGTTGACAATGCTCTGAGAACCATCAGTGAAAGCCCAACTGCTGATAGTCGGCGGGGTGACCGCATGCAGGTTGATGGTCGTCAGACTAGGACATCCCATAAAGGCATAATCCCCAATAGAGGCAATGCTGGCCGGAAGGCTAACAGTATTCAACTGAGAATTATCATTAAAGGCAAATCCCCTCACGTAATTCATACCTGTCGTGCGGCTCACATCGAGTGATGTCAGATTCTGACAGTTACCAACAATTGTACTGGCGTCCCATTCACCTATTTCGCCAATCATAATGGCGGAATAAACCTGATCAAAGTTGCCATCTGTCGCATTATAGGCTGCACTCCATGCTTCACCTGGCATAAAGTCGTCGAGCATCAGTTCACCATCGACAAGCAAGTTAGTACCTGGGTTACCGGGGCTAGTAGGCTTGAACTCAAAGACAGCGGTCAAAGTAATATGCTTCTCAGGCATCACGAAGTCGAGCTCACGCAGTGAAGAGATTTTCTTGTCGTCAACCTGCCACTCCTTGAAGACATAGCCGTTCTTGTTGGTATACGCATACAACCATGTTGTCGAGCCAGCCTCAACTTTGCTGACCTTGGGAAGGTTAAAATAACCAGCATTGGCAGGCTTACTTTCCAGCGTCAACTTATAGGTATTCTCTGCCGAAGCAGGGTCACCCGGATTCGAAGGGTTGAACTCGTAGACAGCCACCATGTTAACATCCTTCTGGGGCATGGTATAGCTGAAGTACTGGTCGGTTGACACAACCTCTCCATTGGCTGTCCAATGCTTGAAGCGATAGGTGCCATATGAATAGGTATCCAGCCAGATTGTACTACCGGCAGTCTGCACAGTGGTCCCTCGAGGATTGCAGTACACATTGTTCTTTATATTCGTACTGACAGTCAAGTTATAAGCCTCGAAAGTTGCAGAAGAATCAGGTGTATAGAGGAACTTGAATCCGTAAAAACCCAACTTCGAGCCAGTGGCATAGATCTTATAGGTACTGCCAGCCTTGACTGGGAAACCATACAGGCCACGATACTGCTCATCGGCAGTCAGTCCGTTGTAGCCTTCCATAGCCACCTCGTCCTCAAGGATATACAACTTCTTACCAGCATTGTGCACTACACCGACATCAATGTAGCCGTTGCAGTTAGGACGGATGATGTACACGGTACCACCATCACTTCTGCCATTCACTCCATTGCCGGAAGTATAGGCTTCGAAGCCCTCCACCGAATAATTCCAATTAGCTTCATTGAAGTCACTGTCACCGGCAACACCGAAGGTCAATGTAGCAACAATGCCTTCAACAGGAGAACCACTCTCGTCGAACACGTAGCCACCAATGTTCTTCGTATCACCAGCTATATGTGTTTCGCCGCCCTGCACGTAGTATCCTGACGTGTAGGTCACCATCTCCTGACCATCCTGGGCGAAAAGCCCAAGATGGAAGAGACAGATGGCGAATATGCTTAATAGTCTTTTCATAACTTCTGTGTTTTGATGTTATTAGCTATTAATGACTATTTACTTCACAACGGTCTTCTTGCCGTTCTGGATATAGATACCCTTGGCAGGTGCGTTAACACGCTGACCGTTCACATTATACCAGTTACCGGCATCCTTGCCATCGACAGCAACACCCTTGATACCAGTTAAGTCACCATTGCCAAAGCGAACAGCGAAGCGGCCCTCGACAGTGCCCTTGGTAGCCTGGAAGGTGTAACCCTCAGTGCCGTCAAGGCGAGTCTCAGCACCAGTCTCGCGGTCGATGAGGTATACCTCACCCTCAACCTTCGTG
>Ga0247609_10000943_pt1 | contig 36879 bp, 26 predicted proteins | sample 172DNAGHGlowgp2_FD_193487 | JGI IMG/M metagenome (GOLD analysis project Ga0247609, IMG submission 193487) | Sheep rumen microbial communities from Palmerston North, Manawatu-Wanganui, New Zealand - 1728 DNA GHGlow gp2 | ecosystem: Host-associated > Mammals > Digestive system > Stomach > Rumen ... | reverse complement strand
AAGGTGAGAATTAGGAAATTAAGAGTTAAGAGTTAAATATATGGCAAAGGACTTTATCGTAGCTATTGAACTGGGATCATCGAAGATTACCGGTATTGCGGGAAAGAAAAACCTTGACGGCAGCATTCAGGTGCTGGCCTGTGTCAAGGAAGATTCCTCGTCGTGCATCCGCAAAGGTGTGGTTTACAACATCGACAAGACTGCCCAGTGCCTGACGAACATCATCAACCGTCTGGAGAAACAGCTCAAGACGGGCATCACCCAGGTGTATGTTGGTGTGGGCGGACAGTCTATTCGCTCTATTCGCAATCTGATTGCCAAGGACCTGCCCACCGGCACGCAGGTCACGCAGGACATGGTGATTGAACTGATGGACGAGAACCGTAACATGAAATACCCCGACCAGCAGATTATCGACGCTGCTGCGCAGGAGTACAGGGTGGATTCGCAGTTCCAGCTCGACCCGGTGGGCATTCAGTGTAATCGCATTGAGGGCAACTTCCTCAACATCCTGCAGCGCAAGTCGTTCTATGCCAACCTCAACAAGTGTTTCGAGGCGGCAGACATCAACATTGCCGAGTTCTACCTTGCCCCGCTGGCACTGGCCGACAGCGTGCTCACCGAGGCTGAGCGCCGTTCGGGCTGTGCACTGGTCGACCTGGGTGCCGACACGACGACGGTCAGCGTCTATTCGAAGAACATCCTGCGCCATCTGGCCGTCATTCCCCTTGGTGCCAACAACATCACCAAGGACATTGCCTCGCTGCAGATGGAGGAGAGCGACGCCGAGAAGATGAAGCTCAAGTATGCCTCGGCGTTTACCGACAACAACGACATCGACAACAACATGAAATACTCCATCGACCAGGACCGTCAGGTGGAGACGCGCAAGTTCATCGAGATTGTCGAAGGCCGCCTGGAGGAAATCATTGCCAACGTGTGGTGCCAGGTGCCCGAGGAGTACTGCGACAAGCTGCTCGGCGGCATCATCCTCACCGGCGGCGGTGCAAACCTGAAGGACATCGAGAAGGCCTTCCAGAACTATACCCACGTCGACAAGATCCGCATCGCCAAGTTCGTGACGCAGACCATCACGTCGACCATTGCCGACATCAATGCCCACGACGGCATGATGAACACCGTGCTGGGACTGCTGGCCAAGGGCGACATCAACTGCGCCGGTGGCGAGCTGCCCCTGACGGGCGACCTCTTTGCCCCGCAGCAGCGCACCGTCACCACGCCCGAGACCCTCGAGCAGCGTCGCGCCCGTCAGGCTTCCGAGACTCCCGCCGGCGTGGTGCGTACGGCCGAGGAGATCCGCCGTGCCGAGGAGGAGGCCTTGCGCAAGAAGGAGGACGAGGAGCGCCAGGCTCGCGAGAAGGCCGAGGAGGAAGCCCGCGAGGCAGCGCGCATCCGCAAGGAGAACAGCTTCTGGAACAAGGGCTGGAAGAAACTCAAGAACCTTGGCGAGACCATTCTCGGTCCCGAGGAAGAATAAAACCGATTACTAACTTCTAATTGAACGAAAGATGGATAATAACATACTGCTCGACTTTGGCGAGCCCGAGAAAGAGAATAGCATAATCAAGGTGATAGGCGTTGGTGGAGGTGGCGGCAATGCCGTCAACCACATGTACTGCGAAGGCATCCACGATGTCACCTTCGTACTGTGTAATACCGACAACCAGGCGCTGAACGACTCGCCCGTCCCCGTCCACCTGCAGTTGGGCAAGGAAGGACTTGGTGCCGGCAACCGCCCCGAAAAGGCGCGAGCCGCTGCCGAAGAGAGCCTGGACGACATCAAGAACCTCTTTAACGACGGCACGCGCATGGCCTTCATCACTGCCGGCATGGGCGGCGGCACGGGCACCGGAGCCGCTCCCGTCATTGCCCGCGTGTCGAAGGAGATGGGCATCCTCACCGTAGGCATCGTCACCATTCCCTTCCGCTTCGAGGGCGACCGCAAGATTGACCAGGCACTGGACGGTGTCGAGGAGATGTCGAAGCACGTCGACGCCCTCTTGGTCATCAACAACGAACGCCTGCGCGAGATCTACCCCGAGCTCACCGTGCTCGACGCCTTCGGCAAGGCCGACGACACGCTCAGCGTCGCCGCCAAGTCCATAGCCGAGATCATCACCGTCCATGGACTCATCAACCTCGACTTCAACGACGTGAAGACCGTGCTCAAGGACGGCGGCGTGGCCATTATGTCCACCGGCTACGGCGAGGGCGAGGGTCGCGTCAGGAAAGCCATCGACGACGCCCTCAACTCGCCGCTGCTCAACGAGAACGACGTGTTCAACTCCAAGAAGATCCTGCTCAGCATCTCGTTTGCCGGCAACAAGGACGGCTCCGGCTCGCTGATGATGGAGGAGATGAACGACGTGAACGACTTCATGGGCAAGTTCGGCAACGACTTCGAAATCAAGTGGGGACTGGCCACCGACCCCGAGCTGGGCAAGCGCGTGAAGGTCACCATCCTGGCCACCGGCTTCGGCATCGACCGCGTCGACGGCATGGCCAGCCACCGCCAGCACCGCAACACGCAGGAGGAGGCCACCCGCATTGCCGCCGAGCAGGAGAAGGAAGCCCAGCGTCAGGACCGCCGCAACCGCTACTATGGCGGCGACGGCCAGAGCAAGCGCTACAAGCGCCGCCCGCACATCTACCTGTTCCGCCCCGAGGACCTCGACAACGACGACGTCATCTCTGCCGTAGAGCAGACCCCCACCTACAAGCGCACGCGCGAAATCCTCGACAGCATCTACAGCCAGGCCTACGGCGACGACGCTCCGCCCACCGCCGAACCCGCCGCACCACAGCCCGCAGAACCCATACAGGGAACCATCAAGTTCGGGTGAGGGATGTCCTCCGCACATTCCACTGATCTACCACGATATGGGCATCGAGGGCACGAATGGTAAGCGTATGGTTGCCCTTGCTGAGGTTGACCTTTAGCTGGCGAAGGGCCTGACCACGAAGTACATTCTGTTTCCAGCCTTCAGAACGGAAAGGTTCTTTTAGGTTATAAACCACTGGTTGCCGTCCATCGATGCTGACGCTGTAGCGCAAGTCGCCGTTATCATTAGGTTGCGTGGGGATGAGAGCAGTCTGTAGGATATAGTCGCCATCCGTGTCCACATCGAAACGATAAGTCAGCATACCATCTTTCGGCAAGGCTACGGCATTCATCGAATGGCCAAGCATCTGAATAACTTTTGCGCCCTCAGAGGCAGAATCATAATCGCAAGCATTCTTACACAACAGCATCGATTCTCCCTGCGAGAGTGTGGCATTGACATCTTCAAACACAGGCAGTTTGCGAGGTGCGGCATCCATCAGATAACGCCACTTACCCTCGTTCATCTCGTTATATTGCGAGGTGAGCGACTGGATCTCCTCATACGCCTGATGACTCTCCGTGCGGTTGGAAAGAATTTTCCGACTCATGGCGGCAGCTGCACGTACGGGGTATTCGATGGTGGCAAACCATGCATCGTGGAGTTTAGGTCGTAGCATAGGACGACATTCAGCGATGGTAGCCTCGATACGTTCAAAGGCAGCCAGTCGCAATGCCGCATCAGCGGCTGTCAGAGGCACCGTGTCGACTCTTGAAAGGCCACGCTCATAAATGCGTTTGTCGAGTTCCACCTGCGTATATCCCATGAACTCAGGACGTCGGATTCCACATAGCCGGTAGAACTCATGCATCGCGGGAAAGAGCCTATTGCAGACCTCCTGTCCAAACTCGCGACAGAGCCACGACCGGTAATGGCTGTTAAGTGTCTCACCATTGACGCAATCGATATTCCACGCCATATCGAGGAAGAGCTCGAGGTCGTAGCCAGCCACCTTCGGATCGTGTACATTGGCAATCCAGAGTTTCCGCACGTGATGGTCGTATGCCTGCCGCATTTCGTTGTAAATCAATCCTGGTTGGGTGGTCGTCAACCAAAGGTAATCGTGTGGACGCCCCCAGTATGAGAGGTGATAATAGACACCAGCGCCACCAGTACGTTGTTGTTCTGCCGTGTTCGACAGACGAGTGATATAGCCATAGTTGTCGTCACACCACATAAGCGTCACATAGTCAGGCACTTGCAAGCCCTTCTCATACAATTGCAGTACTTCCTTGTAAGGCACGAACACCTGCATCTGTTTCTCAGGGGCGCCGATATGCTTACGGAGCAGTTCCTGTTGGTCGTTGATGACTTGCTGAAGTCCGTCGAACTTCTCCTGCTCCGTCTTGTAACCCTCCATCGAACTATCGTGGATGCCGCGCATGCCAATGGTAAACATGTTGTCTTTTGATAGCTTCACCTCTTGCAGGCGTTCAATCCAATACTGATGCACAGCCTCGCGATTGGTGCGATAGTTGAAAGCGCCTCGCAGGGCAGCATCCCACTCGTCGACATTATTACGCAATAATGGTTCACAATGGCTGGTGCCGACGACGATACCACAGCTGTCTGCCATCTGCTTCGCCCCAGGAATCTTAAAGAAAGCCGTTGTGCCAGAATGCATCGCAGGCCAGACAGCATTGGCACGCAGACGCAGCAACAACTGGAAAATCTTCTTGTAGGTTTTGACGCCTATTTGGCCATTTGGCGCAGGATCAAAGGTCTTTCTGCTCCATGGACGCAGGCTCCAGTCTTCATCGTTGAGGAAGATGCCGCGATAAGTCACACTCGGACGTTGCTCTGTCACGAAATCCTCACTCATCATCAAACGGTCTTTCTTTTCTGGCACCACATCGCCCCACCATATCCAAGGCGAGACGCCTGCCAGACGTGAGAGTTCGAGCAGACCGTAAGCCATACCCCGTCCGTTACCGCCTTCAACGATTATCTGCCCACCTTTTATATAAATACGGAAACCGTCTGCCGTCAATGTCGGCGCATGCACTACCTGGATAGTCGCTTTGTCCGAGGCCACTGGTTCCACCCCAGTTACCTGCTGCATGTCGTCTTTCCACATCTCCAAGGCGGTCATCACTACAGGCTCCACGTCCTTCGGCATCTGGTAGGTTATCGGATGCTGTCCGTCAAACCATACAACCTCTGCGCCCTGTGCGCCCAAAACGCATAAGGCGAGCATCATACCATAGAATAATCGGAGTTTCATATATTTATCACATGTAGTTCGTTTCGGGTACAAAAATACGAATAAGCGAGCGAAATACCAAAGGAAAACTCAAATAAATTTGGTTTATCACTCGGTTTAATCAACTTTCTCACGCTTAGGAATGAAAATTTATTCTCATTGCCTTCGCTTAATCGAAATTTTGCACTACCTTTTCGCTTTGCGAGAAGATACTTTCGCTCGACAATTAAAACAAAAAACGCTTTTTGTTTTGAATTGTGCTCGCTTATTCGTACCTTTGTAGGCTGTATGGCAAACGAAACTAGCAATGCGACCCTGAAACGACAACTGAAAGTGCTTACCATCCCGGTATTCATCGAGATGGCGCTGGTGATGTTGCTGGGTGCCGTCGATACTGTGATGCTGAGTCGCTATAGCGACAATAGCGTGGCTGCCGTGGGACTGGACAACCAGCTTATCTCGCTGGTATTCCTCGTCTATCAGTTCTTTTCGATGGGTGCGGCTATCCTTTGTGCACAGTATATCGGGGCGGGACTGAGGAAGCGGCTGGTGCAGGTCGTGGGCATGGCCCTCGCCATCAATCTGCTGGTAGGACTGACAGTCAGTGCCGTGCTATTCTTCTATGCCGAGCATTTGTTGCTGATGATGGGCCTGCGCCCGGAACTGATGGGCGACGGACTGGTCTACCTGCGGCTGACGGGTGCCCTGTCGTTCTTCCAAGCCCTGGCGCTGACTTTTTCAGCCTCGCTGCGCAGTGCCGACAAGGTCATCTATCCGATGGTTGTCACAGGCGTTGTCAACGTGCTGAACATTATTGGCAACTACGCCCTCATCTTCGGCCATTGGGGCTGTCCGCAACTGGGCGTCGAGGGAGCGGCCATTGCCACCGCCGCCAGCCGCGCCATTGCCATGGTGTTGCTTGCCATTATCCATTTCCGCGTCCATATTCCACGCTTCCCGTTGCATTACTTCCGCCCCATGCCTTGGCAGGAGCTGCGTAACCTGCTATATATCGGCATCCCGGCCATGAGCGAGAATATATCCTACTGTCTGTCGCAGGTGGTTATCACCTATTTCATCAACCAAATCAGCAACGAGGCCCTCGCCACCCGGGCCTACTGCCACAACATGATTATGTTCGTCTATCTCTTCTGCCTCAGCATCACACAAGGTGGCGACATCCTTGTTGGTCACCTCGTAGGCCAACAGCGGCATCAAGCAGCTTTTATCTTAGGCAACTATTTCTACCGATGGTCTATGATTATCACTCTTACCGGTTCGGCCATTCTTGCTTTGGCAGGTCGTAGCATCCTCACCGCATTCACAGACAACGAGGAGATCATCACCATGGGCATCTGGGTGCTGGTTGTAGACTGGTTTCTGGAAATCGGACGCACGTCGAACATCTTTGCAGGTAGCACTTTGCGTGCCACGGGCGATACCGTCTATCCCTTCGTTGTGGGTGTCATCTTCCAGTGGACCATTGCTGTGGGCTTAAGCTACGTCATCGGCATCCCACTGGGATTTGGCCTTGTGGGCATGTGGGTAGGTTTCGCTCTTGACGAGAACGTCCGTGGTGTTATCCTCGTGCGTCGCTGGCGCTCAGGGGAATGGAGGACTAAAGGTTTTGTGAAAGACAATAAACCTTGAAAAAGCTCAAATACATTTGGCTGTTTGCGTTTTTTTTCGTACCTTCGCAGGCGATATGGCAACAATTAATGAGATACAAGACGAAATCATTGAGGAATTCGGTGGTTTCGACGACTGGATGGATAAGTACCAGCTGCTGATAGACCTGGGCAACGAACAGGAGCCGCTGGAGGAGAGGTATAAGACGGAGAGCAACCTGATAGACGGTTGCCAGAGCCGCGTGTGGCTGGTGGCGGACTGCGTGGACGGCATCGTCACGTTCCGGGCGGAGAGCGATGCGCTGATCGTGAAGGGCATCGTGGCACTGCTGATTCGCGTGCTGAGCGGCCACAGACCACAGGAGATTCTGGATGCTGAACTGTACTTCATCGACGAGATCGGGTTGAAAGAGCACCTGTCGCCGACGCGCTCCAACGGTCTGCTGGCCATGGTGAAGCAAATGAGGGTATATGCCTTGGCGTTCCAAGCCAAAGCGATGTAAGATGTTAGATGGAAGATGTCGGAAGTAATCTCTTACCTTTGACCTTCGACCTTCGACCTCTCTCGTAAGAATCGAGCCGGCGGAGGTAGTAGTCGCGGAAGTCGCGCCAACGGTAGTAGGGGGCTATGTCTGTCGGAACGGGCAGCGTAGCCTCCTGTTCGTTGAGCAGCACCTTGATGACGATGTCCTTGTCGTCGGGACTGCTGCGGTAGAACACGAGCTGGATGTTCGATGCCATGGGGAATACGAGGCACGCCCACCAGCCGTTGGGTTCGAGGGCGGCGAGGTCAGCGGTCTGGAAGTCGAAGCCGTTGATGCCCAGCAGGCAGGTCAGCGGCAGCATGACGGTCTCGTGGCCGAAGCGCAGCGAGGCTCCCGGGCGCGGCAGTCGCAAGCAGCTGTCGGCCTCGTGGATCATGTGGCGCAGCAGGTAACGCTGGGAGTAGGGCTGGTCGCCGCCGTTGAGTGGCGAAGGGCCGTAGTTGGCGTACCACCACGCATTCTCGCACTGCCAGAAGCAGTGGATGTCCTCATAGGTGAAGAGGTCGACGAGTTGCGACCGCTCGCTCATGCGCGTGTTCTGCTGGATGAGAGCCGACAAGAGCAGGTAGTAATTGAGCCATTGCTCGCCGTTTCGCGGCTGGAGGGTGGCCACGCAGCCGTCGAGCACCTTCCGTGCGGCGTCCACATCGGTGAACAGCATCTGCATGAGGCGGTAGTTGCCGATGAGCGGCTGGCAGAAGGCGTTGAAGGCCTGCCGGGTCTCGGGGGTCTCCATCCTGTTGCGCAGCAGCGTGTCCTGGTGGTTCATATACCACATGTCCTTTCGCGAGGCGCGCATGGTGACGTCCAGGCGCGGATTGAGGGCCACCAGCTGCTGGACAGCGGCACCCATCGAGAGCACGCAACGCGTGACGGTGGTGCTGCGAGCGTCGACGTAGGCACCGTCGCTGAACACCTCGGGGAAGCGTTCCACCATGCGGCAGGCTATCTGGCGGTGCTGCCGCTTGCCCAGTCCCGTGAGGTCGCCCCAGCGTCCCTCGGAGTCGTCGATGATGTGGCGCAGTTCGCTAAGCACGTCCTTGCCTGTCGGGGTGAGCAGTGCGAGGCTGTCGGCACGGCAGAGCATGCGGTAGGGTATGTCGTAGGCCTTGCGGTTGCTGAGATAGCGCGAGCCGTGGCGTCCGTAGTGGCTGATGTAGAAGGGCTTCTTGCCCTCGGGAGCAGGGGTCAGTGCGGGCAGCGTGCTGTCGGGATAGATGCAGTAGTTGCTGGCTGAGAAGTTGCGGTTCTGGCGAATCTTCTCGAAGGCCGACAGCGGCTGGCCTTCCGACACGCTTACCTGTCCCCACGCCGAAAGTGCCAAGAGCACTACTGCGAGTACTGAGAGTAATCTCTCACCTCTCACCTCTAACCTCTCACTTCTCACTTTCCTCATACGCGTCAAGTTTCTTTAGATAGTATTCGCGGAAGTCGCGCCAGAGGTAGTAGGGCCCATGGTGGTTCTTCAGCGGCAGCTGGACTTCGTTCTCGTTGAGCAGCACCTTGACGACGACGTCCGTGTCGTCGGGACTGCTGCGATAGAACACAAGCTGCAGGTTGCCTGCCATCGGGATGACCTTGTAGTTGGCCCAGCCCTTGCGGTCGAGCGATTCAAGGTCGGCGGTGGCCAGTCCGAAACGGTTCTCTCTTTGAGAGTGTGGCGCTGCAATGATTTCCAGCAGGCACACCAGCGGCAGCAGCATCGTGTCGTGACCATAGCGCAGCTGGGCGCCAGGCTGTTTCAGCTGGATGCTGACATCGGCGTCGTTGATGATTTTGCGCAACAGGGTTCGCTGGCAGTAGGGCTGACTGCCGCCGCTTGCGGGACAGAAACCGTAGTTGACATACCACCACGCGTTGCCCTTCCTCCAGTAGTCGTACAGCTCGTCGTCGGTAAACAGGTCGTACAGTGTCATCCGCAGGCTGAGGTCGGTGTTTTGCAGGCTGTTGGCCAGTTCGTAGAGGCTGTTGCTGAACTTGTCGGCATCGATGTGCTGCCGGACGTAGGCCGTATCGTTGAACAGCGACTGCATCAGGCGGCTGCTGGTGTCGTAACGCTGGCTGAAGGTGGTGAGCAGTGCCTGTGTGGCCGAATCCTGCCTCAACGCCTCCAGACGGGGGTCGGAACCGCACAAGTAGTACATGTCGCGCTGGGTGGCGTTGTGGTGGATGAATACCTTCGGACACATGCGCGAGAGCTGCATCATGGCATTCTCCATCGACAGGAATACGCGGAGCGACGTCGTGCTGCGGGCATCGACGTCTGCCCCCTCGGCAAAGACCTCAGGGAAGCGGTCGACCATGCGTCGCATGATTTGCTGGTGTTGCAGGGCACCCAGACGCGTCAGCTCACCGTAGCGGCCGTGAGCGTCCTTGCGGATGATGTCCAGCCTTTGCACCACGTCCTTGCCCAAGGGAGTCAGCTTGCCCAGACTGTCGGCCTCGGCCATCACGGCGTAGGGAGCCTCGTAGTCGTTGGCCCCGATGAGATAGCGCGAGCCGTGGCGTCCGTAGTGGCTGATATAGAAGGGGTGCTTACCCTCGGGAGCAGGCGTCAGCTTCAACTGCGCAGGTTCCGGGTAAGCCAGATAGTTGCCGGCCGAGCAACGGATGTTGTCGCGAATTTCCTCGCGTATACTCTGTGCCTCGATGCCCACGGCCATGACCGTCAGGATGGCACAAAGCAAGATTTTTCTCATAAGTTCTTTCAATTTGTGTGCAAAATTAAAAAATAATTCGTATATTTGCAAAATAAAAACCGAAAAAAGTCAGAATATGGCAACAAAACAACCCTGGCAAGACGATTATTGGCTGTTGCTAATGCAACAATACCTGCGCAAACCGACAGGTATGAAACCGACGTACGACCGCGAAATGGTGAACCTCAGTATGGAACTGCACATCCATCCGGAGGTGCTTCACGAGAGACTGGGCGACATAGCGCGCCTGCGTACTCCCCGCATAGAGCGCATCTGGAAGGAGTATGGCGAGAATCCGCGTCGTCTGAGCCGTGCTGTCAAGCTGCTGCGCCAGATGATTGGGTTCAACTCGGGAGGCGATTTCTTTGAGGGTGTCGACGTGCAGGAAACTTTCGAGCGCGACTTCCGTCCCATCAGCGAGGACGAACGCCTGACGCCCATCATGCTCGTGGTGACGCTCGACCTCTATTTTCGTCTGACACCCATCACGATGGTTGCTGAAACCCCTGAGGTGCAGGAATTGGCGCGCCTGTTGCGCATCCCTGCCAAATTGGTGGTAGAGATATTGGACGTGTACCAGCACTGCGACCCTTATCTGCGCCGTCGCGACGTGACGTTCAGTGCGTTGTTGCTGCCCTGTCAGCAGATTTGGCAACGCTATGGCAACATCGACACGCGACAGTTGGCCGACTATGCCGAGCAGCTGAAGGTGTACTTTAAGAGTTGAAAGTTAACAATTGAAAGTTGAAAGTTAATAAACCAATAACAACGTATGAAAAGAACAATGATTACAGGAGTGCTGCTCCTTTTAATGGCATCAACAATGACTGCACAAACAAAACTGCGTGCCGACAATATCGACGAGGTGTTGAAGGCTATGACGATTGAAGAAAAGGCCAAACTATTGGTTGGCGGTGCTAACAATTTCTTTGGCGCGGGAGCCGTCGTAGGCGGTGAGGCCGACCTGGTGGCTGGTGCTGCTGGTACGACACCCCGCATCGAACGGCTGGGAATCCCCGCAACGGTACTTACCGACGGCCCTGCCGGAGTGCGTATTGACCCCACGCGTGAGGGTACGACGCAGACGTACTATGCTACAGCTTTCCCCATTGGCTCGTGTCTGGCTTCGACGTGGAACACGGAACTGGTCAGCAGGGTGGGCGAGGCTATCGGCAATGAGACCAAGGAGTATCGCTGTGACGTGATTCTCGGTCCAGGCATGAACCTGCACCGCAATCCGCTGTGTGGCCGTAACTTCGAGTACTACAGCGAGGACCCGCTGGTGACGGGAAAGATTGCCGCGGCTTATATCAAGGGTGTGCAGAGTCAGGGTGCTGGTGTGAGTGCCAAGCACTTTGCCGTCAATTCGCAGGAGACGGATCGTACCAGCGTCGACGAGCGGGTCAGCCAGCGTGCAGCCCGCGAGCTCTATCTGCGTGGTTTCGAGATTGCCGTCCGCGAGAGCGACCCTTGGACCATCATGGCCAGTTATAATAAGGTGAACGGTGAGTTTTCGATGGGTAATTACGACCTACTCACAAAGATTCTGCGCGAGGACTGGGGCTATAAGGGTATCGTGATGACCGACTGGATTGGCATCCGCAAGGGTCTGCCCACCATCAACGAGGTTCATGCCGGCAACGATCTGATGGAACCAGGCCAGCCCGCCCAGGTGCAGGAGATTATCGAGGGTATCAAGAGCGGCAAACTCAGTATGGAGGACGTCGACCGCAACGTGCGCCGTATGCTGGAATATATCGTCAAGACGCCCAGCTTCAATAATTATCCCTATACCAACAAACCTGACTTCGAGGCTCATGCTGCCATTACGCGCCAGAGTGCTGCCGAGGGTATCGTGCTGCTGAAGAACAATGGTGCCCTGCCTTGGAAAGATGGTAAGATTAAGACCGTTGCGCTCTTTGGCGAGAATTCTTACGACTTCCTCAGCGGTGGTACAGGTTCAGGTTGCGTTCATCCGCCATACGTGGTGGATATGCTTACTGGTTTGAAGAATGCTGGTATCAACTCGTCTGCAACGCTTACCGACATCTATCGTAAGTACATTGACTATGCACGGGTAAAATTCCAGGCAGAGCGTCATCCTGCCAAGTGGTTCCAGACGGAGATGATGGGGCAACAGAAGTATCCTGAGATTGGTATTTCCCCGATTGCTATCGACAAAGAGGTGGCTGGTGCCGACGCGGCCATCATCACCATTGGTCGTCAAGCAGGTGAGGGTATCGACCGCGATATCGCTACCGAGTTCAACCTCGTTCCTGAGGAGCTGGCGCTCATCAAGGACGTCTGCAACGCCTTCCACCAGGCAGGCAAGCCCGTGGTGGTGATCATCAACTCGGGTTCTGTCATTGAGACGGCCTCGTGGAGTGGCTATCCGGATGCTATTCTTTGTGCTTGGCAGCCAGGTATGGAAGGTGGCAATTCTGTGGCCGACCTGCTGACGGGTAAGGTGAATCCGTCTGGCAAACTCACCATGACGTGGCCGCTTGCTGCTACGGACCATCCTTCGACGAAGGGTTATCCTGGCACGATGGACTTTTATACCTACGAGGTGACAAGAGGCTACACGGGTCAGGTTGCCGGCTACGACTATACCAATCACGAAGAGGATATCTATGTGGGCTATCGTTTCTTCGATACCTTCAACCGCGAGGTGGCCTATCCCTTCGGATTCGGACTAAGCTATACGACCTTTGAATTCTCGAAACCTGTGGTTAAGGCCAAGGGTAAGGATGTTGTTGAGGTAAGCATCACCGTTAAGAACACTGGCGCTGTCAGTGGTAAGGAGGTGGCCCAAGTCTATGTACAAGCACCTAAGGGCAAACTCGAAAAGCCTGCTCAGGAACTGAAAGCCTTCGCCAAGACGCGCGAGCTACAACCTGGTGAGAGTCAGACGCTGACCATGACCATTCCCGTTCGCGACCTTGCCAGCTTCGACGAGGCTGATTCTCAGTGGCTCACAGAGGCTGGTAGCTATACGTTCCGCATTGGCAACTCCAGTCGCAATCTGCCTTTATCAGTAGCACTCACCTTGAAGGAATATACGGAAAAAGTCAACAATGCGCTGGCTCCCCAGCAAAAGCTTAACTTATTGAAACACTAACAAAATCCGAGGAAGTTCGTCTATATATAAATAAGGTATAGCAATGATGAAAAGAACTTTCCTTTTGACGTTAGTGGGCTTGGTGGCTTTAGGCGTGCAGGCTCAGAAGCTGGTGGAAACCCAGCGACAGTATCTGAGTGGTCATGGTTGCGACGATATGGTGCAGTGGGACTTCCTGTGCTCGGATGGTCGCAATAGCGGTAAGTGGACGAAGATTGGTGTGCCCTCGTGCTGGGAATTGCAGGGTTTTGGCACCTATCAGTATGGCATGCGCTTCTATGGCAAGGCCACGCCAGAGGGTATTGCTGACGAGACAGGAAAGTATAAGACGGAGTTTATGTTGCCTCAGGAGTGGGCTGGTCGTCAGATTCAGCTCGTCTTCGAGGCTGCATTTACGGAGATTCATGTCGAGATCAATGGTCGCAAAGCGGGTAATGGCACTTATCAGGGTGGCTTTACGCGCCATACGATAGACGTGTCAGACCGTGTGTTCTTTGGTTCGAAGAAGAACCGCTTGGAGGTTGAAGTACTGAAGGAGAGCACCAATCCGCAGGTGAATCTAGCTGAGCGCAGGGCTGACTACTGGAACTTTGGCGGCATCTGGCGGCCGGTATTCATTGTCAGCAAGCCTTCGCAGAACATCCAGCGGGTGGCCATTGATGCTAAGGCGGATGGTTCCTTTACGGCTGATGTCTTCCTGAATCGTGCCGTTGCCGGCTCCAGTGTGACCGTCGATTTGGTTGACGCCAATGGAAAGAAGGTCGCCACAAGTCCGTCTTATATCGTTGCCAGCGACCAGGCCAAGGTTGAGTTCCGCACGGAGAATCCCAAGTTGTGGAATGCTGAACAGCCTAACCTCTATACCGCTGTCTTTACGTTGAAAGACGCAGAGGGTCGTACGCTCCACATTGAGCGTCAGAAGTTTGGCTTCCGCACGATAGAATATCGCCACACCTACAAAGGCGACAAGGAGGATGGTGTGTTTATCAATGGGCAGAAAGTGATTTTCAAGGGCGTCAACCGCCATTCCTTCCGTCCTGAAAGTGGTCGTACGCTGTCGAAGCAGAAGAATATCGAGGATGTGTCGCTGATTAAATCGATGAATATGAATGCTGTCCGATTGAGTCACTATCCTGCTGACCCGGAGTTTTTGGATGCTTGCGACTCATTAGGCCTTTATGTAGAGTGTGAACAGCCCGGCTGGCATAAGGCACACGAAACGATAGTGGGTTCGCAAATCGTTGAGGAGATGGTGACGCGTGATGTGAACCATCCTAGCATCATCTTCTGGAGCAATGGTAACGAAGGTGGCTTTAATTACGAACTGGAGCCAGTATTCGCGCAGTTCGACCCTCAACAGCGTGTAGTACTCTATCCTTGGGCTAATCGTAATGGTTTCGAGACCAAGCACTATCGTTCGTGGGGTGAAACAGCAGACTATATGCGCCAAAAGGAAATCTTTATGCCTACTGAGTTTCTGCACGGATTGTATGACGGAGGACATGGGGCAGGCTTGAAAGACTACTGGAAGTTGATGATGAGCAATCCACGTTGTGCAGGCGGTTTCCTGTGGGACCTGATGGATCAGGCTGTGGTTCGTACGGACAAAAATGGCATTCTTGACCCTGTGGGCAACTTCGGCTCTGACGGCATCGTTGGTCCCCACATGGAAAAGGAAGGTTCGTTCTATACCATCCGCGAGGTGTGGAGTCCTGTTCAGGTGTTGTATTTTGACAGCGGTGCCTTCACCATTCAGAACTGCTATAACTTCATCAACCTGAAGGACTGCCAGTTCAGCTACAGACTGCTCAAGATGCCTGCTTACGGAGAGTCGGAGGTCAAGGTCATCAAAAGCGTAAAGCTTACTTCGCCTGATGCTGCACCAGGTGAAAAAGCCCGGCTGAAAATCGAAAGGACAGATGCTGATGTGATTGAGTTGACAGCTATTGACCCGTATGGAAAGGAAATCTTTACGTGGAGCCATAGACACATGGTAAAACTCGGCACCGATAACCTGAGCAAGAGAAACCTACACAAGAATACCCAGAAATACTCGTATACAGAGGATACAAACCAATTGTTGGTGCAGAATGGCAATCGCCAGTATACCTTTAGCAAGAAGACGGGTAGGTTGATAGGCGTCTCCATAGGCGAAAAAAAACTCTCGTTCAGCAATGGTCCCCGCTTTGTAGCTGCCAAGCGTGCTGACCGTTCGCAGGATGGTTTTTACAACCACGACGACAACAAGGCCTTCCAGAAAAAGACGCAATATACGGAGTATCCTGACCAAGGTGCCTTTGATGGTTTCACCTTTAGTGACAGTACACTGGTTGCCAACTATCTGCATGGTTCCATCAATACGGTTACTTGGCGCTTCCTCGCTGATGGCGGTATGTATATGAACGTCGACTATTACTTCAATGGCGTCGTCGACCTGATGGGTATCTGCTTCGACTATCCTGAGACGATGGTGAAAAGCAAGCAATGGGTAGGCAAAGGACCCTATCGCGTTTGGCAGAATCGTCAGGAAGGTCCTCAATATGGCTATTGGCAGAACGACTACAACGACCCCATTCCTGGTGAGTCGTGGGACTATCCTGAGTTCAAAGGTTACTTTAACAATGTCTCCTGGATGAAGCTAAATACTACTGAAGGAGCCGTTGGTATAGAAACGATAGCTGGAAAGATTGGCGTCTATACGCCTCGTGATGGTCGCGACCATATCCTCTATACCCTGCCAGAGACAGGTATCTCTATCCTCAAGGCCATTCCTGCCGTTCGCAACAAGGTAAATACCACTGACCTCAATGGTCCCAGCGCACAGCCTTATTGGAGCAAGGGGAAAGGAAGCATCAATGCCATCCTGCACTTCGAGTGATTTCTAATCAACGAATCGAACGAATTACACGGATGCTATGAAACGACTGACCACACTTGCTCTTGTCCTGTGCCTCGCAATTATGTCGCGAGGTAACGACACGACTCGTCCTTGGACTTTCTGGTATTGGATGTATGGCGCCGTATCAGAAGTAGGCATTAAGGCCGATCTGCAGGCGATGAAGGATGTGGGACTGGGTGGCTGTTACCTGATGCCTATTCGTGGGTCACAAGAACGACCAGAATATCAAGGAACGGCTGATACCTTGAGTGAGAACTTCTGGCGAATGGTGGACTACTCGTTCGCGCAAGCCGATTCCCTCAGCTTGGAAATGGGCATTCACGTCTGCGACGGTTTTGCACTCGCTGGCGGACCTTGGATTTCACCAGTAGAATCCATGCAGAAGGTTGTCTTCTGCGATACCGTCGTCACTGGAGGCAAACACCATTTCCTCATGCAAAAGCCTCAGCACTACGAACATTACTATGAGGATATTGCGGCATATGCCATTCCTGTTACTGTGTCCTTGGGTTATCCCAAAGGCTCTCTATCTTATTCTCCTGAGGTCAAAATAAACACCAAGGGGGTGCTATGTGCTGACGAACCTTGCTGGATTCAGTACGAATTCGACAAACCTACGTTGGTGCGAAATATCGAGATAGAACCCTCAGGCACCAATATCCAATGTCAGCGACTAACGATAAAGGCGTCGCACGACGGAGTTATCTTTCAGACTGTCAAGCAGTTGACGCCTCCTCGTCAGGGTTGGCAAAATACAGACTTTAATACAACTTTCTCCATTCCTCCCTGTAAGGTGAAGTATGTGCGTATGGAATGGACGCCTGAAGGTTCGGAACCTGGTGCCGAAGACCTGGATGCCGCCAAGTGGAAACCCGTTTTGCGACTGAAGGGCATCAAGTTTGGCAGTTGGCCACTCATCGACAACTGGGAAGGCAAGGCCGGTTACGTTTGGCGCATAGCCCCAGAGACGCCAGATATTGACCTGCCCTACGAAGATTTCCTGCACCCTAGAGATATCAAACCATTCAAGATGCAAGGCGACTACGTTGACGTGGAGTTGCCTGAAGGCACTTGGCGCATCCTGCGAATGGGCCATACCTCAACGGGGCATACTAATGCTACAGCTGGTGGGGCAAAGGGCTTGGAATGCGACAAATTCTCTCGTAAGGCTGTCAGCAAACAAGTAGACCGTTGGTTTGGGCTCTTTATGAATCGTCCAAACCACAAAGTTGTTAAGTATCTGCACGTCGACTCATGGGAGTGTGGTTCGCAAAACTGGAGCCGAAACTTTGCCCAGGAGTTTGTGCGCAGGCGAGGCTATGATATCATTCCCCTCCTGCCCGTCTATGCTGGTGTTCCTATGATGGGGGCAGAAGAGACGCTAAGAGACATTCGCAAGACCATCAATGAACTGGTGAACGAGGTGTTCTTCGTCACCATTGCCCAAAAGGCCAAAGAATATGGTGTGCAGTTGTCATCAGAGAGCGTTGCGCCCACGATGGTTTCCGATGGAATGGAACATTTTAAGTATGTTGACGTGCCTATGGGTGAGTTTTGGTTGAATTCTCCTACCCACGACAAACCCACCGATATGCTCGACGCCATCAGCGGGGCTCACGTCTATGGGAAGAATATTATCCAAGCAGAAGGTTTTACTGAAGTGCGTGGTGTGTGGGAAGAGACACCAGCAAGTATCAAGGCGTTATTGGATAGGAACTTCGCCCTTGGCATGAATCGTCTCTTCTTCCACGTGAATACCCACAACCCTTGGCTCGACCGCAAACCAGGCATGACGCTCGATGGAATCGGCCTTTTTTTTCAGCGCGACCAGATTTGGTTCCCTGAGGCAAAGCCTTTTGTGGATTATATCACCCGTTGTCAAACACTCCTGCAAAAGGGCAAGCCAGTTATCGACATAGCCGTCTATATTGGGGAAGAAATGCCCTGTCGTGCCTTTACTCCAGACCGCCTTGTACCAATGTTGCCTGGTTTGTTTGGTGCGGAACGAGTGGCCTCCGAACGCAAACGACTGGCCAATGTCGGCCAGCCGATGGAGGAATCGCCTGTTGGCGTGCGACATTCCGTTGGAATCGTCGATTTAAAGGACTGGATCAATCCACTTCACGGCTATCAGTACGACTCGATGAACAAGGACGCCCTGCTCAATCAGCCCTTTAATTATAAGGTATTGGTTGTTCCCCAATGGGTTCTGGTTTCTCCAGAAGCCAAGAAACGCATAGCCCAACTGCGCAGACAAGGCGTTCAGATTGTTGACAAGCCCTACAAGGATAGCACTTTTGAGAAAGTTGCACCAGACGTCATTCTACCTGAAGGCATTGCCTACGCTCATCGTACAGGAAAAGGTGAAGACATTTATTTTCTCTCGAACCAAACGAACCAAGAGCAGACTTTCTCACCTGTTTTCCGTGAAATTGCTTGCCACACTCTGACTTCTGGGTCAGAGAACAAAGGAAAAGCGTTGGTTTACAATCCCCTAACGGATGAATCGTACGACTATCAAGACACCATCACATTGCCTGCTTACGGCTCGTTGTTTGTGAGCTACCGGCAAAGCGAATATTCCCAGGCTGGGAATAAAATTTTCCCACGCTGGGAACAAAACATTCCCACGCTGGGAATAAATAGCGAGCCTTGGACTATTACCTTCCGAGAGGCAGGCTTAACCATCAAGAGCCAGTCGCTCTTCGACTGGAGCCAACATGCAGACGACAGGATTCGCTATTTCAGTGGTCACGCGCGTTACACGACGACGTGGAAACTGAAAAAGAACGAAGTTCCTCAGGGGCGCACTTGGTTGTCGTTCCCCAACGTGAAGGATATCGCCCACGTATGGATTAATGGCAAGGATTGCGGCATTGCGTGGATGGCTCCCTACGAGGTAGAGATTACTGGTGCTTTGCAAAAGGGCAAAAATACGATAGAAATCGAGGTGGTGAACACTTGGCATAATGCCCTGCGAGGCGAAGACCTTGGCAAAGCGCCCTACGAAGGTATTTGGACGAATGCCAAGTATCGCACGAAGGGTGAAGGATTATTGCCTGCAGGCCTCCTTGAACCACCGGTAATTATAACGACCACAGATTGAACGGATTAAACGGAAAAATATGAGAAAATTAATTTGTGCCATCGTTGCGTTTATAGCCATCACAGCGAATGCTGAGGTCAAGTTGCCCCAGTTCTTCAGCGACAACATGGTGTTGCAACAACAGTCAGAATGTAACATCTGGGGAAAGGCGGATGCCAATAAAATGGTGAGCATCATGACCACATGGGACAATAAAACCTACAAGGTGAAGGCTGATGACATGGGCGACTTCGAGGTGAAGGTGAAGACGCCAAAGGCTGGTGGCCCTTACGAAGTGATGATTCTTGAACCATCAGCTGTCATCCTTCGCAACGTGATGATTGGCGAGGTGTGGATATGCTCTGGTCAGTCGAACATGGAGATGCTGATGAAGGGCTATAAGGCTCAACCTGTAGAAGGTGCCACAGAGGAATTGCTCTCTTGCAACGATAATGAACTGCGATTGTTCTATGGCAAGCGTCACGCTTCACTGGAACCGCAAACGGATCTCGCAGGAATTTGGCAACCTGCCAATGCTGCCAGTGTTCGTGAGTTCTCGGCTACTGCCTATTTCTTTGGCAAGGCGTTGCGAAAGATGTTGGGTGTCCCTGTTGGATTGATTTGTACTGCTTTTGGTGGTTCTGCCTGTGAGGCCTGGATGCAGGCAGACTGGCTCAAGACCTTCCCCAAGGTGAAGCAGACGATTACGGAGGAGGACGTCAAGAAGTTGCAGCAACGTTGTCCGACGGCCCTTTATAATGGACAACTCAAGCCCCTCATTGGTTATGGTATTCGTGGAGCCATCTGGTATCAGGGCGAGGATAATGTGCCTCGCTACGACTATTATGCTCCCTTAATGGCGCGTATGATTCAGGGGTGGCGCGAGGATTGGAAACAGGGCGACTTCCCTTTTTATTACTGTCAGATAGCACCTTGGGGGTATGACGAGACAGACTGGGCTCTCTACAACAGTGCTTTCCTTCGTGAACAGCAAGAGAAGGTGGAGTCGATGGTTCCCAACTGTCGCATGGCGGTATTGTTGGATACAGGTATCAAAGACGTCATTCATCCTCGCAAGAAGCGTCAGGCAGGAGAGCGCCTCGCTATCCTTGCCCTTAGCAACACCTACGACATAAAGGGTCTGCCCGACTTTGCAAAATACAAGGAAGTGACATTCCAAAACGATACTGCTGTTGTGAGTTTCGACCGCTCGAAGGAGTGGGTGTACTTCGAGCATGTCAACAGCCTTACGACAACTGATACTGACGGGAAAACCATTAGTCGCAATTTCGAGGTGGCAGGCTCAGACAAGGTGTTTCATCCTGCCACAAAGGTGTGGGCGTCTCGCAATCGCGTCTATGTTGTTTGCGACAAGGTTAAAACGCCTGTTGCCGTGCGTTATGCTTTCAAGGATTATGTGGTTGGCGACCTGATGCACGATGCCTTGCCTGTGAGTTCTTTCCGTACAGACGATTGGGAACCCACGCTTAACATTGTGAACAAAGCAACGGGAGATTATAATAACCCTAAATAAAAAGGTAAAAAAGCAATATGAAGAGAACAATAATGACGAATAACAGGTGGTGTATTAAGAAGGTAATTGTTTTATTGCCTTTTTGTCTTTTTACCTTTTTGCCTTTAAAGGCACAAACCTCTGTAGCTGGGCTCTTCCCTTTGGATAATAGCGGGCGCTTGGTGTGGAACTTCAATGCTGGCTGGCGATTCCATCTGGGGGATGTAGTTGGTGCAGAAAAGGCCGATTTCAACGATAAATCGTGGGAGGTTGTCTCTACGCCCCATACTGTACAATTGATGCCTGCTGAGGCTAGTGGGTGTCGTAACTATCAAGGCATTGCCTGGTATCGCAAGCACTTTTGTCTGCCCAGGGAATGCGCAGGTCGCGACGTCACCCTCCACTTCGAGGCCATCATGGGTAAGCAAACCATCTACGTCAATGGCCAAAAGGTCAAGGAGCACGAAGGCGGCTATCTCCCCATTACCGTCTCCCTGTCTGCTCTTGGCTTATCCGCAGGTGACGACTGTGTCGTCGCCATCTGCGCTGACAACAGCGACGACAAAGCCTACCCTCCAGGTAAGAAACAGGCACAGCTTGACTTCGCTTATCATGGAGGCGTCTATCGCGACGTATGGCTTATTGCGAAAAACAAGGTCGCCATCACAGATGCCCTCGAGGAAAACAAGGTGGCAGGTGGTGGCATCTTCGTCCATTATGCCAACATCAGCGACAAGAGCGCTGAGGTTTTCGTCAATACCGAAGTACGCAATAACGACAGTAAGCCCCATTCCATCACTATTGAGAACGCCCTCACACCGCCCATTGCACCCGTTGTTCCGTCTGTTGCTGTGGCACAGCAACAAACAAAACTGAGCCTGAAGCCAGGCGAGGCGCGCACCATTACCCAGCGTTTCCTCGTCAAAAACCCCAAGCTATGGTCGCCTGAGACACCTTATTTATATCATATAACCACTCGCATTAAGGAGGGTAAGCAATCGCTCGATGGAGGCGTTACTCGCATTGGCATCCGCTCTTTCGAATTTGTTCGCACGGATGATGCACAAGGACGCCAGCCTGGCTTCTATCTCAATGGCAAGAAATATCATCAGTTAGTTGGCGCCAATCGCCATCAGGACTTCGCCTATGTGGGCAATGCCCTGCCTAATTCCCAGCAATGGCGAGACGCCAAGCGCTTGCGTGATGCTGGCTTTACTATTATCCGTACAGCCCACTATCCACAAGACCCATCGTTTATGGATGCCTGCGATGAAATGGGACTTTTTATCATCGTAGCGACTCCTGGTTGGCAATATTGGAACAAGGAAAAAGGCTGGGACGAGAAGGTTCACGAGAATACACGCAACATCATTCGTCGCGACAGGAATCATCCCTGTGTCCTAATGTGGGAACCCATCCTCAACGAGACACGCTATCCTGAGGATTTCGCCTTAAAAGCCTTACAGATCACGAAGGACGAATACCCCTATCCCTATCGTCCTGTAGCAGCTGCTGACGTGCATTCTGCTGGTGTTGCTGAACATTACGACGTCGTCTATGGCTGGCCAGGGGATGACTTCGCGTCCGATGATTTATCCATCGGAGACCCCAAGAAGATCAAGCAATGTATCTTTACGCGTGAGTTTGGCGAATTGGTAGACGACTGGTATGCACATAACAATCTGAATCGCGCTTCCCGTTCATGGGGTGAGCGACCTATGCTCGTACAGGCCATGAGCCTTTATCGTTCTACACAGGAACTGTTCCATACCACAGGTCAGTTCATCGGCGGTTGCCAGTGGCACCCCTTCGACCACCAGCGTGGCTATCACCCTGACCCCTACTGGGGAGGTATCTACGATGCCTTCCGTCAGAAAAAGACCGCCTTTGATATGTTTGCGGCCATGCTACAACAACCTACAGAACAGCCCACGGTTACTATTGCCCACGAGATGACGCAGTTCTCTGAAAAGGACGTCACCGTTTTTTCTAATTGCGACAGCGTGTGCCTCACGATGTACGATGGTGAACATTGTTGGACACAGCCTGTGGATAAAGGTCTTGTCGTCTTCAAGGATGCTTGGGATTTCTTCGAGGCTCGTAACTGGAGTTACACACAAAAGAACTGGCAGAGCGTCAAGATGGTTGCTGAGGGTTTCGTGGATGGCAAAGTGGTTTGTAAAACTGAAAAGATGCCTTCGCGCAGAAGTACCAAATTGCGCCTTTATGTCGATGAAATGGGCAAAAAACTCGTGGCTGACGGTTCTGATTTCGTCGTCGTTGTCTGTGAAGTTACTGATGACTTGGGACATGTTCGTCGCTTGGCCAAAGAAAACATCCGCTTTACCGTTGAGGGCGAAGGTGAAATCATTGGCGACGCCAGTATCAATGCCAATCCGCGTGCTGTTGAATGGGGTTCTGCTCCTGTACTGATACGTAGCACGAAGCAGGCTGGTAAGATAAAGATTAAGGCTGAGGTGCAATTCCCTGGTATTCATGCGCCCACTTCTGCCGAATTGGAAATAGAGAGTATTCCTTACGATCTGCCCATGTGCTATCAGGAATCAAACCTTTCTAGAACATCTAGAGATTCTAGACAATCTAGAGAATCTAGTTCCTCTACCCTCTCTGACGCAGAGAAAAACAAGCTTTTACAAGAGGTAGAAGCCCAACAAGCTGACTTCGGAATACAAAAATAGGCCTCAATATTTGGTTATTCGCTCGATTTGCACTATCTTTTCGCTTCGCGAGAAGATACTCTCGCTCGAAAATACTCAAATAAATTTGGTATTTTACTCGCTTATTCGTATCTTTGCAGGCAAAAATAACAAAAGCAAGATGAAAAAATATGTAATTGCCGCCCTTGTAGCCTTGACAATGGCCTCGTGCGGAGAGAAAAAATTCCATGTAGAAGGTAACATTACCAACGCCAAAGACTCAGTGCTTTACTTTGAGAATATTGCGTTGACAGGTATAGACGTCTTGGATTCCGTGAAACTGGACGACGATGGTGCTTTCAGTTTCAGTGGTGCACAGACGGAGGCTCCTGATTTTTATCGCCTGCGCATCAGCGACCAGATTATCTCGCTCTCGATAGACTCTACCGAAACGGTGACTATTAAGGCTGAGTATCCACAGATGGCTTCGAAATATGAGGTGAGCGGTTCTGAGAACTGTCAGAAGATTCAGGAACTGGCCCTGTTGCAGATGGACCTGCTACAACGTGCCATCAACGTCAGTCGCAGTGAGGCACTGACTGTTGATCAGGCGAACGATAGTATTCTTGCCATGATAGATGTCTACAAGCAGGATGTAAAGGCACGCTATATCTTCGCTCATCCTGACAAGGCGTATGCTTATTTCGCACTGTTCCAGACATTAGGTAATAGCCTGCTTTTCAATCCGCGTACTGATCGAGACGACATCAAGGCCTTTGCTGCTGTTGCTACCAGTTGGGATCACCTATGGCCAACGGCAGAACGTGGTGCCAACCTGCACAATATCGCCATTGAAGGCATGAAGAACGTCCGCATTGCCGATGCAGAAAGCAGCCGAACTATCGACCCTTCGAAGATCCAGGAAGCTGGTCTTATCGATATTGCCCTGCGCGACAATAAGGGTCAGCTGTGTCACCTGACCGATTTGAAGGGCAAGGTGGTACTGCTCGACTTCCACATATTCGCAATGGATGATTCGCCAGCCCGTATCCTGTTGTTGCGCGAACTCTATAACAAGTATCATTCGCAAGGCCTGGAGATCTATCAGGTGAGCCTTGATGGTGACGAACACTTCTGGAAACAGCAGACCGCTGCCCTGCCCTGGATTAGCGTACGCGACGAGAGCGGCATCAATTCATCGATTCTGTCCCTTTATAACGTACAAAATGTACCAGAGTTCTTCCTGATTGATCGCGGCAACAATATCGTAGGTCGTTCGCAGACGATGAAGGATGTAGAGCAAGAAATCAAAAAATTGCTGTAGGAACACATGAACGTACAGATAGAACCTACGTGGAAGGAATACTTGCAAGGCGAGTTTGAGAAGCCTTATTTCGAACAGCTCACCCAATCGGTGCGTCAGGAGTATGCTGCAGGCACCTGCTATCCTCCAGGCAGGTTCATCTTCAATGCCTTCAATCTGTGTCCGTTCAATCAGGTGAAGGTGGTGATTATCGGACAGGATCCCTATCACGAGCCAGGACAGGCTCATGGATTGAGCTTTTCTGTTCAGGATGAGGTACAATTCCCTCCTTCGTTGCAGAATATCTTCAAGGAGATAGAGCAAGACCTCGGCATCCCTATTCCTACTTCAGGCAATCTGACGCGCTGGGCAGAACAGGGTGTGCTTCTGCTCAATGCTACACTAACCGTTCGTGCCCATGTGGCCAACAGCCACTCCATGCTGGGTTGGCAAAAGTTTACCGATGCTGCCATTCAGGCTTTGGCCCAGCATCGTCAACATCTGGTCTATATGCTTTGGGGCGGCTATGCCCGTTCGAAGGCGTATATGATTAATCGTCAACAGAACCTCGTGCTTGAATCTGTCCATCCCTCTCCACTCAGTGCCAATCGTGGTGGTTGGTTCGGACAACACCAGTTCTCACGCTGTAATGCCTATCTCCAGCAAAACGGCATAACTCCTATCAATTGGTAACTTACCTCTCACCTCTAATTACTCATTTAAAATGAACATCCCACCCATTCTCGAAATAGGAGGCGTCTTGATCTCCTCTGAGATACTGACCGAGTACTTCTGCTGTGACTACGAGAAGTGCAAGGGCATCTGTTGTGTCGAAGGCAGTGATGGTGCCCCAGTAACACTCGACGAGATAGCTTCTATTGAGGATGCTCTCGACACAGTATGGCCAATGCTCTCTGCATCAGCACAGAGCGTCATTGACCAACAAGGCGTGGCCTATGCCGATCGCGATGGAGATATGGTGACAAGTATTGTGAGGGGAAGGGACTGTGTCTTTACCTGCTACGATGGCGACAACTGCCTGTGTGCATTGGAAAAGGCTTATCGCGAGGGTAAGACCAATTTCTGCAAGCCCATCAGCTGTTCACTCTATCCCATCCGCGAGAAGATTTTCGGTGACGGACTCGTAGGTTTGAACTACCACAAATGGATGGTTTGCAAGGATGCTGTCGTCAAAGGCCAAGCAGAACACATCCGCGTCTATCAGTTTCTGCGCGAACCACTTATCCGTCGTTTTGGCGAATCGTGGTACGCAGAACTGTGCGAAGTAGCAGACCAACTATTACCTGACTTATAAGCCAGGCAGGGAAAGGCTACTTTTTCTGGTCCTTCTTGTACTTCTTCATGTAGTTGTGGTAGGCGTCCACCATCTTCTGACGCTGTTCGGGCGTGACGGTAATCATGCGGACATTGTAGCCCTCCTGGGGTACGAAACCATCCTTGGTGAAATTGAAACTGTAGTTCATTTCGCCGTGCATGTCGTCATAGACCTTGCCGTCTTCACCGTAAAACAGCTTCAGCTCGTTGGCTTTCTCGTCGTTACCATCGTCGTCAACGCCGCCCATCCAGCCCATGAGTGGCATCTCCACATTCCACTTGTTCATGGCAATGACGATATACTTCTTGCCTTCCAAGGTAAATTCGGGCAGCCTGTCGCCAAACGTCTTACGGTATTCCGACAGCAGATTCTCGTACAGCATGACGGTCATCGGGTCAGAATAGTCAATGCCCGGTTTCTTTTCAGCAGTGGCAAGCTTGCGCACATCCAGCATGTAACACAACGCCTTCGCAGGATCGCCGTTCATCAGGCTATACACCACGCCCATCCAGCCGCAGGTGATAACATAGTCCCTGTTGACGTCCACACCCATCTTCTCAGCACGCACCAGTTCGTCAGTGTAGAACAAGACCTTCTTCACGTCCTTCTTGTCGGAAGCCATCGTCATCAGCATGACAATCGACTCGAAGACAACGGAGTCGGGCACTTCCTTGTTGAAGCCGGCGGCCTGCTGGTAGATGCGCTCATAGTATTTGGCGGCGCGCGACATGTTGTAAAAGCTGTTCTCCTTGTCGAGCAGCATGTGGCCCACCTCCAACTGAGCCTGCCAGTTGGTGGGGTTCTCGTCGGCCTCCTTCGACAGGCGCAGATACTTGTCCATATTGCTCTCGGGCTCTGACGTCTGAGCATTCACTACTGTTGTCATTGCCCAGCAAAGGATAGCTGCCATTAAAAGCTTTTTCATATTTACTTGTATTACGTTTGTATTCTGGTGGGGCGATGGGGTGTTCACTCCGCCATTTATAAACGTAACTCGATGGTCAAGATTTCAACCTCTTCCTTGAGACGCTCTTCAACATACTGCGCAACCTTGTTTTTGGAAATGTCGACCGATGATACACGTTGTTTAACGTCGGCAGAGCCGATGGTGAGTACCTTCTTTGTACCGTCACTGTAGATTTCCTGAATGCCCTGATAGAATTCGTTTGGCATCATGGTAACGCCGCATCTGTAGAGGTTGTAGGTAAGGCTCTCTGTATCAATGCTGGCCGGTTTGGTCAGATAGAGCTTGAGATAGCCGTTGAGGTTCTGTTTATAGGTAACAGACTTGGTCCATTGCCCGTTGTTGACAACTTCTCTCTTTTCCTGTCCGTTCTCGTCGATATAGCCTACTTCGATCTTGTCGCAAAGTAAGTACACGTTGCCTTTGTTTCCGTCCACTTCCTTTGGGAAGACAAGGCTATAGTCCACTTGATAGCCTACAACCTTGGATTGGGCTGGCGACGTGTTGCCGTTGTCGTCGTCGCCACCGCAGGCGGTGAATACTGTTGTTGTCATTGCGCAGCAAAGGACGGCTGCGAAGGCTGCGATTAAGCGAGCACCAAACGAGCTCGTTCGTTTTGTCGAGCGTGAGCAGGCTCGACCATTGGTCAACGTCATCATAATCTTTTTCATTGTTGTAATGTATTAAGTGAATAAAAATGTATTTAGTTATGTATTCTTTCTTTTTCAGACATGGGCAGTTCAAAGTGCAAGTCTAATGAGCGTTGAGCCACGGTGGCCGACCTGTACGGCATAGACTCCTGCGGAGAGCCCAGGCAGGGAGAGGATACCGTCTGAGGAGGTTTCTGTGCGGAGCACGGGGCGCCCGCTGAGGTCGAACACGGTGACGGTTTCGGAGCTGTCGATACCATCGATATGTAGCGTGCGACCTTCGAGACGGAACTTCAGTCCGGCGGGCTGGTGCTTGGATATCTCCCTGATGCCCGTCAGTCCTAAGATGTCGAGCAGTCCGGCATAGGCATCAATCTCTCCCCAGCCGTAGTAGACGTTCTTGTCGGTGCCGGAGAATTCGGGCTCGGGCTGGTGGCTGGTGCGTTCGATGACACCCAGGATGTCCTCGGGGGTAAGGTTCGGTTTGGCTTGGAGCCACAGGGCGATGACACCGGCAGCGATGGGCGACGACATGGATGTGCCCGACATGGCCCACATTGCGTAGGTCTTTCCGAAGGCTTTGGCTACGTAGGCAGTATTGGGCACCACTTCCTGTGCGGTGGCCTCGTCGTCGTGGTTTTTGCGGTAGAAACTGTTCAGGCACGAGAGAATGTTGTGGCCCGGAGCGACGACGTCGGGCTTGATGCGGCCGTTCATCGTCGGGCCGCAGGAACTGAACGCAGCAAGATGTCCCTCCTCGCTACCTATGGCTAGGTAGGTTGACTGATTGTTACGAATGTTGGTGAACGAGGTGCGCTGGTGCATGGCTCCTACGGTGATGACTCGTTCCAGACAGCCGGGAGTGCCAACTGTCCCTGTCTGGCAACCACGCGAATTGAGTATGTTCTCTGGGCTGAACCGAACAGTCGACGTGTTGGTAACATACCCCATCATATCCAACTGTGCCGGTACATCTACGAGCAACTTTCCGTGCATCTGCACGGTGTTTTCGTCTTTCCTGATGACGTTCATAAAGCTGTCGGTCGGGGTAATGGATGCCACGTAGACGAGCTTATCGTAGGCACCCCGTTCGGCCTCGAAAGACACCTGCATTTCCGGAGTGTTGATGGTCAATTTCTCTTCCATGGCCACGGCTTCAAGGATTCTGTCCGTGGTGACGAAGAGCGTGTCTGCAATGCCGTCGAAGGTGAGGCCGAACATGAAGGCAGGCTCTTCGGGTTCGGTGCGCAGGAAGAAGACGAAATCGCCCGTGGTCGCGCTGTAGTAGACGTCCTGTTCTAATGCAGTGCCCGTTTCCTTCTTCAGGTAACTTTTTTGGTGACCGTTGTTGCCAGCCGATGCTACGACGATGTGGCCGGGGCCGACCAATTGGTTGAACACTTCCTCGTAGAGTGTGGTGTCGTTGAAGAAGTTGGCCGCAGCACCGAAGCTCCAGTTCACCACGCAAGGCTCACCTGCGGCGTCGGCAGCCTTGAAGATGTTGTAGAGTTCTACGAGCTCAAGCACGCTGGAGAGGTCCACATTGATTATTTCGTCACTGATAAAGGTATAGTCTGCGCGATGACTGAGGATGTATTCTCTAATACGCTCCAAGTAACTTTCAGTATAACGTCCCAACGGGATGTATGCCCCCATGATGTCTGCCTCAGGCGCCATGCCAACGTAGCGGCCGTTAAGTCCGCAGCCAGTCATAGAGCCCATGACGTGGCAGCCATGGTCCTCGCTGTCGCCATTAGTGCAGTAGCGGGCTGCCAGCACCTCGGCAGGCGTAGTGTAGACCATGCCGAGCCCGTCGTCAGTGGCATCGGGAGCCATCGGGTCCCAGAACCACTTGATGCGTGAGGTGCCATCGCTATTGCGGAAAGCGGGGTGAGTGAAGTCGAAGCCGACGTCCATCACACCTGCCACGACGCCCTTACCGGTGAAGGCCTGGGGAAGGGCCGACGATAGTTCCTGGTTCCACACCTTGTCGACGCCGAGGATGACGGCGCTGGTGTCGTTCGTCAATTCCGACAGAGCGTTGGCCTCCATGCGCAGGATGCTCGGGCTATTGTCCAGCTCACCCAGCTTGTCGACGGGCAGGAAGGCAGCACACACGGCGTTGCCGAAGTCCTGCAGCACCACGCCGCCTGCCTCACGGACGGCAGCGGCATCGTCGGTGTTTTTCACCAGCGCCAGAATGTAGTTCCTCACTATGCGGCCTTGCACGCGCTTCGGTCCGCCATTCTTCTTCACCTCCTGCATCTCCTGCGAGTACTTTACATGGAGCCAGGGCGACATCTTAGTGTCGGTATTCCACACCTGAGCTGTAATGTTCAGTGTGAAAAGCACCACAAGGATAGTTGATAATAGTCTTTTCATACTTACTTGTTATTATGTTTGTATTTTTGTTATTTCCTTGCTACCCGACGATAGTCTGAGGGTGACATGCCGTAGGCATCGCTAAAGATGCGGAAGAATGAGCTGCGGGAGAAGCCGGAGAGCTCGGCAATGATGGCCACGGCATCTGTTGTGGTGGCCAGCAGACGTGCGGCATAGCGCAGACGGTATTCGTTGAGGAAGCCGTTCACACTTTTACCATCGGTACAGGTACTGATGGCATCGGTCACGTAATGTTCATTGGTACCGAGGAGCTGGGCCAGGCGGTTGCGATCCAGATCGGCATCGGTGTAGATGTGGTCTGACGAATCCATGAGGTCGCAGATACGGCAGAAGAGCTGCTGGTTGGCTGTTAGTTTTTCTTTGGGTTCAGCTTTTAGCTGTACGATGGCCTGTTGTTCTTCCTGCTCGCGCTGTTCTATATCGGCTAATAGTCGGCGGTTCTTCTCAAGGAGTTCCTTATTATATTTTCGTGTACGCCAGAACAAGTAACCTATGAGCAGGATGACGAGGATAGCAGCGGCAAGCAGTACACGATGGATGCGAGTCTCGCTTTTGGCTTCGTTCAGTGCCAGCTCCTTTTCATGGGTCTGGTAGATGACGGCCAGTTCGGCCGCATCGTTTTGTTTCTGCCAGACGAGGGCAGAGTCGATGGCAGCGCTGACACTGTCGGCAAATACCAGTGCATCGACGTTGCGGCCAGCCTTGCGGTAGGCCATGTAGCGGGGAGAGAGACGTGTTGCGATGATGTCGAATGTCATCTTGGTGCCGTCGGTAGCCAAATAGGTACTGTCGATGCGTTCGTACCAGTCAGCTGCCTCGTCGTAGCGTCCAGCAGCCATCAGGTAGTCGGCCGCCTCTCTGTAGCCTATTGGCTCCATCAGACGGCTACGGGGGATGGCGTCATAAGTGGCTTGGGCTCCGTTTGTGTGACCCGACTCTAATAGATACAATGCCTGTTTGAGAGCAACATGGCCTTTCCATTCCTCAATTATCAGCGAGTCGCCTTGCTCTTGCTTGGCGAGGGTTAGCGCTTGTGCACAGCGGTCAAGCCATGCCATTGCCCCTTCGGTGTCTCCTGTCTTGTAATAAATGTCGGATATGTTGATACAGCCCCATGCCATATCCAATTCACTTCCGTTCCCATTTTCCGCTTTTTGTTCTATTGCCTCGTAGACTTTCTGACCCGTGAGCAGTGCCTCGTCGTACTGATGCAGCTGTAACTGGATTTCCGCCATGAGCATCAGCAAGGCAGTCTCTTGATCTTTGGGGAACGCCTCGTTTTCCTTTGCTTGATGCAGCAGTTTGGTGACGACGTTCAGTGCGCCCTCAGTGTCGCCTCGACGAAAGCGCAAATATGCCCAGCGGTAGCCCGCATCGGTATAAGAGCCCCAATCTTGTGAAGGGTCTGAGGCATAGCCTTGATAAGACTTCTTGTAGAATTGCTCAGCGATCTTCATCTGCCAGCCTTGGTCGTAGACAAGTCCACGCAGATGGTCGGCCTTTGGCGTACTGACCATCTTCTCCGTCTCCATGCTGTCGATGACGGCCAGGGCGCGATTTAGGTTCTTTGCATCGTAGGCTTCGTGATACCGCTGCCACGCTGCCTTTGCCTTCTCGTCGTCCTTCGTCTCGCTGCTATGAGTGCAAGACGCCACCATGGTCAACAAGGCGCATAATATTAATATGTATATCCTATGCTTCATTTATTATACGATTCCTGCTTTACGCATCTTCTGACGCTGCTCTTCGTTCTGACGAATGAAGCGCTCGATGAAAACGTTTTGGTCACCAATACGCCAACGCTGGTACATAATGATGACTACAAGTGCCAACACCACTACAATAAGTGCGGCGGTTAACGCAACTGTGAAGATAAATGTCATACCCATATGCATTGTTTGTTTGAATTTGTCTGCAAAATTAGGCAATCTTCAGGAAACAACAGTCCCACGGTAGGAAAAAAGAGTCTCAAAACGTGAAAAAGTAAGCCTGACACAGATTGCCAGGCTTAAAGATTCCGATGAAATGGGCGATTTTTGTCTGTTGCATGTCGCATCATTGAATTTATGGAACAAAGACTCTTTCGAAAGTTCCTTGATAGGTTTGGACGGTCAGGCAGATGGTGTCTGGCCGTTGCTTGTTCGGAATGAGGATGCTGACGTAACGGCGGTTGGTATAATACTCAGGAATGTCGTTTTGGCTATGCAGGAAACGATAATAGGCTGTGCGTTTGCCATCGGGATGAACCAACACGGTGTCCTGAGCCAAGCCGATGGTGTGAGGCTGTTCCTCGTCGTCAATACGTCCCGTCTTAATGAGCACCCCAAGGTTCAGGTATTTACCACTTTTAGCCATCCAGGCACTCTCTATATCGACAGGGTCCTGGCGTAGTTCCTTGAATTTCCAATGTGCAATGGGGTATAGTGTGGGTATCGAGCCAACGCCCATAATCTCAGCTTGTGAGGCGTCCACCTTATTATAATATATAAGGGTGCGATAGGTGGTGTCGACGCTCTCAATCCATTGGGCAGTATAGGGCGTTTTCAGGGTGTATTGATTGCCATCATCGGTGACAAACGACGTGGCTTGTTTTTGGCCATTGACGTTAAGTTCGCAGAGGTCCGCCTGCATGAGTGAATACTCGCCCTCGCCCTTCTCGTAGCTGTCCGTTTCACAGGAAGTCAGAAGGGGCAGGAAGGCAAGAAAGGACAGCCATAACACGGCTGCAGACACAACGGTTTTTCGCATATTCTTATTCCTCATTTGTCACTTTTAAATAGTTTCGTAATGGGTTGGCGTACATCGTCAGCATTCGTTCACGCAGGAAAGTCTCGTCTTTATTGGGTAACTGGATTTTTGCCAGCTGCCCAGCCAGATATTCCTCGAAGCGCTCTTGGTCGCTTTGCGTATAATGACTGGCATGAGTCTTGGTACCTTCCAATTCGTCGAGAGCGATGTAGTTGCAGGGGTAGAGCGTGTAACCGCGATAGATTTCTTGATCCATGCGCTCAGCCAATGCCTTAAACCATTCCGTCTTGGGAAGGTCAGCGAGCTCGTCAATCCACGTATTGATAGGTGCTGCACAGGTGTAACGTACACGCCCCTTATAGCCAAAGATACCGGTCTTCATGTTGTCAAGGTCATCCTGACGTGATTTCTTGAAGTTGGGGTTGTCGCGTTTTTGCTGGAACTCTTGCGCCTTCAAGTAGTCACAGGGATCGTATTCGTAGCTGATGGTCAGAGGCACGATGTTCAGGTCGCGGAGTTTGTCAGCGGCAGAATCGCTGGTCGCACTGCTGCCCATTGCCAGCATTTTGAGCACGGCATCCTGCGTATGGTCGCTAGAGTCCTTGGCACGTCCCTCGCGCTGGGCTATCCAGATGTTCTCCTTCTTCTCAGTGACAGCGTGGTGGATATAGCGGCTCATGAGTTGTGAAGCAGCCATCGTCTCGCGCAACGACAGACCTCGTCGAACGGTGAAGGCCTTGTTCATACGCACCAGACGCTTAATCCAAGGATAGATCAGCAGGTTGTCACCAATACCAATTTCAACGGTTGTAGGATAGCCTGCTTCGACCAGCATCACATCGAGGAAGGCAGAGTCGAGCACGATGTCGCGATGGTTCGAGACGAAGGTATAGCGGTCGTTTTGTTTGGAACAGGATTCTAAACCACCGTCGTCGAACGAACAGCCATCCGTATGTTTGCGGATAATCCATTTGACAACAGGCTTCATGAACCGCTGTTGGAAGTCGAGCGGCGTCTTTACACCGATAAACGCCAGCTTCAGCAGCCCATTGCGAACACTTTTGGGCAACCAAGGCACAAAGCCTTTCAGCACCAGCGAGAATTGACGGTCGTTAATCAACTCGTCAAACGCCTGTTGCATCTCGCCCGCCTCGTAGGGCCGTATCTCGTCGAACTCGTTACTCATACCTCTCAATTCTTGACTCTCAATTCATTAGAACTGATTCTCCACAATATCCGTCAGCACCTCTGTCATCGTCATACCTGCAGCCTTAACCTGCTGGGGGATGAAGCTGGTGGGCGTCATACCAGGAGTAGTGTTCACCTCGAGCATCGTAATCTTACCGTCCTTCGAGATGATGTAGTCAATACGGATGATACCGTTGCAGTGCAGGATGTCGTAGATGTGGCTGGTAATCTCGCGAGCCCTGCGAGCCCAATCCTCACTGATACGAGCAGGGGTAATCTCCTGCACCTGACCATTATACTTGGCATCGTAGTCGAAGAACTCATTCTGCGTCACCACCTCGGTAATAGGCAGAATCACTGTCTTCTCGTTTGTCTTGTAGATGCCAACGGTGATTTCCGTTCCTGCCAGATACTGCTCTACCATCACCTCGTCACTCTCCAGCATAGCCTTACGCAGGGCGGGAGCCAACTGGTCCTTGTTCTTTACCTTGCTGACACCAAAGCTCGATCCATCGGTAGCAGGCTTCACGAAACATGGCATCCCGATGCGCTGTTCAATTTGGTCCTCGCTGACCATATCCTCATAACCGCGACGGATAAGCAGAGAGTCAGCAACGCTGACACCATATCCGCGCAGATACTGGTTGAGCACAAACTTGTCGAACGTCATAGCCTCCACCAATACGCCACTGGTGGAATAGGGAATGTCTACGAGGTCGAAATAGCCCTGTAGGATACCATTCTCACCTGGAGTGCCGTGAATGGTGATATAGGCATAGTCGAAAAGCTTGGCCTTGCCGTCTTCCACAAACGAGAAGTCGTTACGGTCAATCTTTGCCGTGATACCGCCAGGCAGTTCCACGTGCCAGTCCTGACCCTTGATGTCGACGATATACACATTGTATCGCTCTTTGTCGAAGAACGAATAGAGACCTTGAGCCGAACGCAGTGATACGTCGTGCTCGGAAGAGTCGCCACCACAAACGATGGCAATGTTACGTTTCAGTTGTTTCATATATTTTTTATTTATTCGTTATTTCGTTATTACGTTATGTCGATATGACGAGTATAATTTCTCCATTTATCTATCAGTGCCTGCATATCATCAGCCAGTTCGCTGGTGAAGTCCATCTGTTCATGGGTCACAGGATGGACAAAGCCTAATGTCTTGGCGTGCAGGGCCTGACGCGAACAGAGCTTGAAGCAGTTCTGGATGTAGGCTTTGTAGGATGCCGTGCGCTCGCCACGCAGAATCTCCGTGCCTCCATAGCGTTCGTCGGCAAACAGCGGATGGCCGATATGTTTCATGTGAGCCCTGATCTGATGCGTGCGACCTGTTTCCAAACGACACTCCACCAGCGTGGTATAGCCGTAGCGTTCGAGCACCCGATAGTGAGTGACAGCGGTTTTGCCGACATCTCCTCCTGCAGGGAAGACTGCCATGCGCTGACGATCGCGCGGATCACGCCCGATATTGCCCTCAATGCGCCCGGTATCCTCTGTGAAGTTGCCCCAGACCAAAGCGACATAGCTGCGATGCGTGTCGTGATTGAAAAATTGCGCGCCCAACTCCGTCTTGGCATCAGGTGTCTTGGCAACGACGAGTAGTCCACTGGTATCTTTGTCAATACGGTGAACCAATCCGACGCTAGGGTCGTTGGGGTCGTAGGAGGGCAGGTTACGTAGGTGCCAGGCAATGGCATTGACCAACGTCCCATGGAAATTGCCCACACCTGGGTGAACTACTAATCCTGCCGGCTTGTTGATGACCATCAGCTGGTCGTCTTCGTAGACCACATCAAGGGGAATATCCTCTGGTTCAATGGTCGTATCATAGTGCGGACGGTCGAGCATCAAGGTGATAACATCTCCTGCACGCACCTTATAATTACTTTTGACAGGTTTGCCGTTGACATGGACAAAACCCGCATCGGCCGCTTTCTGGATGCGGTTACGGGAAGAATGCTGCACGTGCTCAGACATGTATTTATCAATGCGCATCGGCTCCTGGCCGCGGTCCACCTCCATGCGCAGATGCTCATAGAGCTGCCCGTCGCCCTCTTCGTCAAAGGCTGGCGAGAGGTCGTCCAACGCTTCGTCCAGAAGGTCTGAGTGTATTGCAGTTTCTTCTAACATATTATTCTCCCGTAACGGGTTCGGTTATCTCCTGAAAGTCATCAGTCAGATTCTCTTGGGGTTCAGCGTATGACTGGTCGACATATTCAAAGTCTTCCGAATCGCTGATAGTACCTCCGCCAACAAGCAAGGTCAGCGGATAGTCAATGGGGATACGGTCACCATTTGACACACGACGTCCACGACACACAATGCCATAGACCCAGTCGCGCTCGCCAGGAACTGTTTGTGCGGGCAACAGGCGGAAACCCATTGCCATCAGTTTGGCCTCGGCTTCGCGAACGCTGGAGTTGTCGACAATGTCAGGAATGGTAAACGACGGTGACGATGGTGAGTTGACCGTCACATAGATGATATGTCCCTGCTTTACCTTCGTGCCGTTGCCAGGTGTCTGAGCCAAAATGCAGTCGGCAGGCAGGGTCTTGTTGTAGCCGGAGTCGCTGACTAGAATGACGAGACCCTCCTGTTCCAACAGCAGACGGGCTTTGTTATACGTCATACCTTGCACTTTGGGCACTACAATGCCCTCGCCATGATGGGTGTAGTATTCCAATCCGTACTTGACTCCAATGCACAGCAACACCACTACTACAGCCATTGCCAGCAGGTTTCCCCACAGGTAGAGGCTCCCCATTTTTCCAAAGAATTCCTTTGCGTTCATGATTTATTACTCTAATCAGCGCCAAAGTTACGAAGAATTATTGATACAACAAAAAAATTGGGTATATTTCTTATAAAATACACCCAATTCTTATTGGTGACTAGCTTGAAATTACTTTCCGTGATGCTCGTCAGATACAGTTAACTTCTTACGGCCCTTAGCGCGGCGAGAAGCCAGTACGCGACGACCATTCTTTGTTGCCATGCGCTCGCGGAAGCCATGCTTGTTTACGCGGCG
>Ga0247609_10000942_pt1 | contig 36906 bp, 24 predicted proteins | sample 172DNAGHGlowgp2_FD_193487 | JGI IMG/M metagenome (GOLD analysis project Ga0247609, IMG submission 193487) | Sheep rumen microbial communities from Palmerston North, Manawatu-Wanganui, New Zealand - 1728 DNA GHGlow gp2 | ecosystem: Host-associated > Mammals > Digestive system > Stomach > Rumen ... | reverse complement strand
AGTAGTCCTCGCTCGCGAACTTTCACTCGAACAGATTAAGGAGATTCACGAAGCCGCTCCAGACGTGACGCTCGAAGCATTCGTGCATGGCGCACTTTGCGTTTCCTATAGCGGCAGATGTTATGCCTCGGAGTATTGCTTCGGACGTTCCGCAAATCGAGGCGAGTGTGCACAATTCTGCCGCCTTCCCTTCTCGCTCGAAGATGCAAACGGCAACACGCTCATCAAGGATAAATACCTGCTCTCGCTCAAGGATATGAACCGCCAAAAGTACCTCGAGGAGATGCTCGACGCAGGCGTCAGGAGTTTCAAAATAGAAGGCCGACTGAAGGACATCGCCTACGTGAAGAACGTGACGGCAGCCTATCGCGAAGCCCTCGACGCCATACTGAAACGCCGACCTGAATTCGCTCGTTCTTCCTATGGCACAAGCACTTACACCTTCCAGCCCGACCTCTCGCGCAGCTTCTCTCGCGGCTACACAGACTACTTCCTCTTTGGCCGCACAAACGACCTCGCTTCGCCCGACACGCCCAAAAGCCGAGGCCGCGAAGTTGGGCACGTAAAGGAAGTCAGGCGAGATTGCATAATCGTCTCATCCACAGATGTTTTCAACAATGGCGACGGGCTTTGCTTCTTCGACGAGGGAGGCAATTTGCAAGGCTTCCGCGTGAATCGTGCCGAAGGAAACCACCTCTTCGTTAATTCAAATTTCATTAATTCAGAAGTCAAAATCAGGAAGGGCGACAGACTTTGGCGAAGCTTCGACAAGGCGTGGGAGGACATGATGAGCGGCAAAACGGCTGAACGCCGCATTAACGCAAACTTCCTTCTTGAAGATACGGAACAGGGCTTCAAGCTTACTTTTTCTGCTGAAAACGGCACAAACAGAAGCGAGGAGTTCGTCCAAGAGCATCAACTCGCACGAACCGACCAAACGGCCTCAATCAAGGAAGTCCTCTGCAAACTTGGCGACACACCATACGTCTGCCAAAATGTGGAAGTGCGCTTCTCCCAACCTTGGTTCATCCCAAGAAGCGTCCTCGCTGAATGGAGAAGGAAACTAATTGAAAAGGAAAAGCCGATGAACGCCAAAGCAGACTTCGAGCAGAAAGCCAAAGCAAACTTCGAGCCGAACGCCAAAGCAGACTTCGAGCCGCAATCATTAAAGCTTGATTTCCAGCCTTCTACCCTTCCCAATCAACTCATGACCTGCAGGTTCTGCCTTCGTCATGCTTGGGGACAATGTTTGAAAGAAAGACACGACGGGAACGAGAAATGGCAAGAGCCGCTCTATCTCGTCCTCGGCGATGGGCGTCGATTCCGTCTCGGTTTTGACTGCAAGAAGTGCGAAATGACTGTGTTAAAGCCTTAGTTATGAGACACATCCGGTTATTGCTTCTGTCTCTCCTCTTCATTTCTTGCTATTATCAGGAAGAGGACGCCACGCTTTATGAGGTTGGCGACAACTTCGAACTTTGCGTGGACAGCTTGAAGTTGCAGAGCAACGAACCCCTCCATAACCAACCAATCGACACACTTTGTGAGCATTTGACCGTTTATTATGGCAACCCGTTGGTGGTAGCAGAAACGGCCATCATTCCAGAAGACTCCGTAGATAGTGTTTGGGTGAAACTGGCTCGAGACCAATTTACTATGGGCTGGGCTCATCAGCACGACTTCACGGAAAGCGTGGTTCCGGACGACCCGATTTCCAGATTCATTCATTTCTTTAGCGTTCGCCATTTAGGCGTCTTTTTGGTAGTCTTTGCCGTTTCCCTGATTGTTCTGTTTTGGCAGATATTGGGCAAAAGAAAGCTTCACGTCTTCTTCTTTCGCGACATTCTCTCGCCCTATCCCACTTATTTGCTCATCACCCTTGCCGCTTCCGCCCTACTCTATGCCGGCATCCAGCATTATGTGCCTGAGACTTGGGTACTCTATTACTATCATCCCACGCTCAACCCCTTCGGTTTGCCGCTTATCCTGAGCCTTTTCCTTTGCTCAGTCTGGGTTCTTTTGGTGTTGACAATCGCAACGATTGACGAGGTTCTGAAGCAACTTCCTGTTTCGGAAGCATTACTTTACCTGCTCTCCCTGCTCGGATGTTGCATTCTTTGCTATCTTCTCTTCACTTTGGCCGCATTAAGTCCAGGAGTCAGTTACATACTTTTCGCACTCTTTGTTCTTGTTCTGCTTTTGCGCTATTTCCGCAATTCCAGACCCCGCTACCTCTGTGGTTCTTGCGGAAAAAGGCTCAAAGAGTTGGGAAAATGCCCACATTGTGGTGCAGAAAACAAATAATTTTCTGCCTTCTCTTTGCTTTATGTCAAAAAAGTACTAACTTTGTCCTCAAAAAGTAACCATTATAAAAACTTCATTTCGCCACGTTGAAAATTTCATTTCGCCACGTTGAAAATTTCATTTCGCCACGTTGAAAACATAATGTAACCACTATATAGATATGAAAACTATTCGATTCCTTTTCGCTTTTGCTTTATTGGCTTTGACTTTCTCTGCACAAGCTTTTGAGTCAGAACAAACCGTCCGACTCGTAAACAATGGCTTGTCTGTCTTCGTGGAGAACTCTTCGCTCGACCAGAACAAGAACGCACTCCTTTGGACCGAGACGAATGTGAATGCCCAACGCTGGACACTCACGGCAAGGACAAATGGAACTTTTCTGCTCCAAAACGACTACACGGGCTACTACCTTGCCGGACTGACTTCAGGCACCTCCGGATTTGTAGGTCAAACAAGCAAAAGTGCTGCCAGCAGTAAAGGCTCTTGGGACTTCGTTCCCATCGAAGGCACTACCAATCAGTTCCAAATCTTCCAAGGCACAACAAAGAGATACGCACTTGCCTGCGAGGGCGATACTGTCGCCGCAAAGCTGAAAATCATAGACACCACAAAGGATTACGACCCCGCTCGCATCACTTGGACCGTCGAAGTTGTGGAGCCCATGGAAAAAGCCTTCACAAAAGACAAGCGCGACGATATGATGGAGAAGTGGAAAGCACGTTGCTACAAGAAAGCAAGCTCAGGCTGGGTCATAGGCAACGGAGGCTGGTGGGGCGACGCAGAGATGTTCGAGATTGTGCTCGATGCCCTCGAGACAACAGGCGACCAGCAATATGCAACAATGTTCGACAACCTCTATACGAACTTCATCGCTCGCAACAAAAGCAAATGGTATCAGAAAGGCGTCGACGGCTATAACGAATACAATGACGATATCGCATGGATGTGTATCGCCTGCATCAGAGCCTATTTGCTGACAGGCCTGTCTAAGTACAAAACGACGGCAAAGACAAATTTCGACGGCATGTTTGCACGAGCAGACTGTTATGGAAATGACCTGCTTCAATGGAAGCACAATAGCGGTCAGGGCACAAACTCTTGCATCAATGGCCCTGCTGCCGTTTGTGCTTGCTACCTCGCCATCGCTCAAGCAGACACAAGCTACTATCAGAAAGCTCGCAAGACCTATATGGCAGAGCGTGGCGCTCTCTTCGAAATGTCGGGTGGCAAACCTACAGGCAAGATTTGGGACAGCCTCAACCAAGCCACAGGAAACATCAACGACTGGGCTTCCACCTACAACCAAGGCACAAACCTTGGTGCAGCCATTATGCTCTACAATCATTATGGCGAGAAGATGTTCAAGGACGATGCAGATGCAATCATCAGATGGTCAGAGGCAAACTTGGCCAACAATCACGGCATCATCAATGCCTGCCAAACAGTAAGCGGCGACCTTTGCGGCTTCAAAGGCATCATGCTGAGATACATAAGAATGTACGCCGAAAGCTTCAATGCCCCATCGCACTATGCATGGATTGCCAAGAATGCCTATCATGCTTGGAACAACCGCAACTCCTCAGGCATCACATCTTCTGCCTGGCTTACCAAAGCGGAGGAGAACTTTAAGCACAAAGAAGGAGACAGCTACAAGAATTTTGGCAACGAAGGCAACATGACCTGCGTCTCGGCTGCCTTCAATTGCCACCTCGGAGCGGTTGATTATCATGATGCCTATGCCAAGAACGAGGCTGAGGACTTCAACTTCGTTCGTAATGCTTCAGTCGTTTATGAAGGCAACGCTGACGACGATAATGGCGGAATGGCTGGACCGATAAAATCCAATCACTACATCGGTTATCGCAGAGTCGACTTTGGAGACAAGCCTGCCTCTCATATCGAATTGCGTGCAAAGATTTCTCTCACCTCAACTGTCCTCAATGTCTATCTCGACCAGCCCAACGCCTCGAAAGGCATCCTGCTTTGTACCATTAATAACAGCGACATTCCTGAAACCAAAACTTGGGCGACGATACAGAAGATAATCAATCATCCTGTTACGGGCATTCACAATGTTTACTTCGTCTCTTCGAGTGCAGGACAGTCCTTCGTCAACTGGTGGCAGTTCCATAGTCTCAATAACGTCTATGCAGACTTAACAAATGGCGGAGGAACCCTAACAACCTCTTTTGCTACGGACGATGTCACGCCAATGATTGACGGCAATCTCACCACGGCTTCAACAAGCGAAATCGAGGCCGGAGCAGAGACTTGGATTCAGTACAAAGCGTCTTCTCCAATGCGCATCTACGGTTATCAGTTCTTCTCTGGCGACGACCTTGAGGGGAGTCCAACAGGTTGGGCACTTCAAGGCTCCAATAATGGCGAGACTTGGGAAACACTTCACGAGGTTTCCGATACAGTCTTTAGCGTTCACGGACAATGTTATCGGACAGATGTTGAAACATCAAAAGACTACACTCATTATCGTTTACTCTTCTCTGCCAACGAGACACAAACGAAACTCTCCGTTTCAGAATGGCAATTGCTTGGTCGCTTTATCGATGAAAATGACCTGACTGCTGATGGAGGAAGCATTACAGAAGGCCAAGAAGCACTAATCGACCACATAGGCGAAACACCACTGCAAACGCCACTCACTGTCGTCTATCACCCTGTCGGAAACTATATGCTTTCTGCCTATAGCATAACTGCAGGAGCGAAAGACTTGGCTCCCACTTCTTGGAAACTTGAAGGCTCGGCAAACGGAAGCTCCGGCTGGAAACTTATCGACCAACAGACAGAAGCTGACTTCCCTTATGACAACTACACATTTGTTGCCAAAGTCAATCCCGAAACTACTTACCTCTATTATCGTTTAACCATCAACGGAGAGGAGGCTCAGCTCACTCAATTGCAACTCTTCGGTAAGCTCGACTTCGGCAAGTATTATGCCAACATTATGGAAATTGCAACTGTCGTCAGTTGTGATGGAAGCGATGTTTTGCCACTTATAGACAAGGACGGCAACACCCACGCAATCCTCGAAGGAAACAATACATATTGGGACATTGCAACACCAATTCCAGTCCGACTTGTTGGTTATTCGCTTGTAAGTGCAGACGAAGCAGAGCTCGACCCGCAGAACATTACTCTCATGGGCTGTGATGAAGAAGGGACAGAAACACAACTATTCAACAAAACGGTCAACTTCCCTGCTCGAGGCTCTCGACTCACCTACACTGCTTCCTCGACAAAAAGCTTCAAACGCTTCAAACTTAAAGTTAACGGAATAAATGAGACGCGTGTAAAGCTTGCTGATTTCGAGCTTTACGGCACAGCAATTGCAGACACAGAAGACATGAACTTTTTAGCTCCAGCTTCTGTTGAAGCCTCTTCTCCCGGGCTCACCACATCGGAAGCCGTTGGCCGCATCAACGACGGCAACCGCCTGTACCATTATCGAGCTGCTTTCACCGAACCTGTCAGCATTACTTACACTATGGCAGATACCGTCAGCATCAATGCTTATAGCATTACAGCCAGCAAGAACGAGCCCACACGCGATCCTGCTTCGTGGATTCTTGAAGCAACTAATGACGGCGAGAACTGGACCTTGCTCGACACTCGAAGCGATGAGTCCTTCTCCAATCGCTATGCTACACAGTTCTACTTCATTGAGACAACGGAAACTTACAATACCTATCGCCTTACCGTAACTGCCGTAAATGGTGGTAATCAACTGCAGATAGGCGAACTTCAACTGCTTTCCATCACGCCTGTTGACCCGACAGGAATTGACAAAGATAACGTTATCGTTAACTTCAGCCATAACGAAGCAATCTTCAATCTTGCAGGTCAGCGCCTAAGCAAACCGCAGAGAGGCATCAACATCATTAATGGCAAGAAATACATTATTAAATAAAAACAAACGACTATGTTAACAGAAGATAGACATTTATACGTAGCTCACGGTCAGAACGGACCGATTTATATTAATGGTAAGATGGCGAACCGGCACGGTTTGATTGCAGGTGCAACGGGAACCGGCAAGACCGTCACCCTGCAAGTCCTGGCCGAGACTTTCAGCGAGGCTGGGGTGCCTTGCTTCATGGCCGACATGAAGGGCGACCTCTCTGGCATCTCGCAGACTGGTGCGATGTCCTCGTTCATCGAGAAGCGCTGCGCCGAGTTCGGCATCGAGAATCCTAAGTTTCATGGCGCTCCAGTTTGTTTCTACGACGTCTTTGGCGAGCAGGGACATCCGATGCGAACCACTATCTCAAACATGGGGCCCGACCTGATGTCGCGACTCATGGAGTTGAACGAGGTGCAGGCTGGCGTGATGACGATTCTCTTCAAGGTGGCCGACGAACGTGGCCTGCTCCTGCTCGACCTCAAGGACTTGCGCGCGATGCTGACCTACATTGCCGACAACGCTACAAAACTGACGAAGACTTACGGTAACGTCTCAACTGCAAGTGTTGGAGCCATTCAGCGTGCCCTCCTCGCACTCGAAAACCAAGGAGCCGACAAGTTCTTCGGCGAGCCTGCTTTCGACATCATGGACCTCCTGCAGGTCAGCGCTGATGGCAAAGGCATAATGAATGTCCTGGCTGCCGATAAACTGATGCACCAGCCCAAACTCTATTCCACCTTCCTGCTTTGGCTTCTCTCGGACCTCTATGCACGTCTGCCCGAAGTGGGTGACCAGGAGTTGCCGCGTCTGGTATTCTTCTTCGACGAGGCTCATACGCTCTTCACGGACACGCCAAAGAGCCTTGTGGACAAGATTGAGCAGGTTGTGCGTCTCATCCGAAGCAAGGGCGTAGGCGTCTATTTCGTGACGCAGAACCCCACAGATATTCCCGATTCTGTGCTCGCTCAGTTGGGAAACCGCGTTCAGCATGCTCTTCGTGCTTTTACGCCAAAGGAACAGAAGAACGTGAAAGCAGCTGCCGAGACCTTCCGAGCTAATCCGGACTTCAAGACGGAAGATGCCATCATGGAACTCGGCACAGGCGAAGCGCTCGTCTCTTTCCTCGATGAGAAAGGCACTCCGAACGTTGTGGAGCGTGCCAAAGTGCTCTTCCCGCTCAGTCAAATCGGCGCCATCACAGCATCCCAGCGCGAGCAAATCATCAAGACGTCGCGCATCTTTGGCCGTTACGACACAATGATAGACCGCGAAAGTGCGTTTGAAGTGCTCCTCGCAGAAAGCGAAAAGGAGGAAGAGGCTCGCGAGCTTGCCGAACAGGAAAAGCAGGCTGAAAAGGAGCAAAAGGAGGAAACGAAGGCGAAGAGCAAGAAGAAGGGCTTCTTCTCGAAGATTCTCTCTGCCGTCATCACAAGCGTCACTGCCGCCCTCGGCACATATGTTGCAAATACGGTGACAGGCAAGAAGAGCCGCTCGAAGGAAAGCCTCGGCAAAAAGATAACGAAGAATACGGTAAGCACAGCAACCAGAACCGCAACCCGCGAACTCGGCCGAAGCATCTTAGGAAACCTTATTAAATAAAACTATGGAGCAACAAGAGGAAAATCTAATACCAGGCATCGACGGTAATAAGTATGTGCCTTACGAAAAACGAACAGGCAACGAGTCGGTTGTGTATTTCACGCGTAATCTCTCGGCTGCAGGTCTCATCCAGGCTTACGAGCAGGTCTGCGGAAACATCTGCGGCAAAGTGGGTGTGAAACTCCATACAGGCGAGCAGAACGGCCCGAACATCATACCTCGGGAATGGGTGAAAGAACTGATGGCAGGAGATTTGAAAGGCGCCAACATCATCGAGACAAACACCTACTACGAAGGCGACAGAGACACGACAGAGAAGCATCGTGAGACACTCAAAGTGAACGGATGGACCTTCTGTCCTGTCGATATCCTCGACGAGCAAGGCACAGCAACTTTGCCCATCGAAGGAGGCAAGTGGTTCAAGGAAATGCATGTCGGCAAGAATCTGTTGAGCTACGACTCGATGGTAGCGTTGACGCATTTCAAAGGGCACACGATGGGAGGCTTCGGAGGCTCTAACAAGAACATCGGAATCGGGTGTGCCGACGGACGAATCGGCAAGGCCATAATACATACCGTGAAAGGTTCCGACGATCAATGGAGCATCAGCGAAGAAGAATTTATGGAACGCATGACAGAATCCGCTAAAGCCAGCATCGACTTCTTCGGCAAACATGTCACCTACGTCAACGTAATGCGCAATATGTCAGTCTCTTGCGACTGCGAAGGCGTACTGGCAGAACCTGTCGTGACGCCAGATGTGGGCATCCTCTCTTCGACCGACATTCTTGCTATAGATCAGGCTTGTGTAGACATCATCTACGCCATGACTGCCGAGGAGCATCACGACATGGTGGAACGCATCGAGACGCGTCACGGACTTCGCCAGCTCTCCTACATGAAGGAGCTTGGCATGGGCAACAATCGATACGTTCTCATCGACCTCGACAACGACTGCAAACGCATCACAGCTGCCGATGCCGCGAAGGGATTGAAGCCGTTTGTAAGCAAATAATTCAGTAAAACCTGTACCATGAAATTATTAGGTAACATCATCTGGGTTGTTTTCGGCGGTCTCCAGATTGCTCTCGAATACCTGATCGGAGCGGTCGGCTTAATGATTACAATCGTCGGCATACCCTTCGGCTTGCAGTGTTTGAAGCTGGGGTTGCTTGCATTGTGGCCTTTTGGTTCCAGGGTAAGAGAGAAGGAACCTCAGCACGGCTGCCTAAACCTCTTCATGAATGTGTTGTGGTTCTTCGTCGGAGGAATCTGGATATGGCTTTCCCACGTCTTCTTGGGCGTGGCGTTCTGCATCACCATCATTGGCATACCGTTTGGCAGAATGCATTTCCGACTTGCTAAACTTGCTCTTTCTCCATTTGGCAAAGAAGTTTTATAAATGAGCACGTTATGAGTCTAGCCATATATACACTAACGTCGGAGCTTCACGATGAAAGAAGCGTACAGTCCTACACTCAGGAATACTTGGGAAGCCTCCGAGTCGAGTATGAATTTCGAGGAAGCGATTATGCTGATTTTGGCAGTCATCAGCTTCATCTCATCTACGTCAGAACGGGTGGCACAGAAGGCATCTTCAAGCGTCTGCTGCCTATGCTTCGGGAAAAGTCGAAGCGGCCCTTCTACTTTCTCACCTCGGGGCGGAGCAATTCCTTGGCTGCATCGATGGAAATCCTTTCATTTTTGCAACAGAATGGCATTGAAGGAGAAATCCTGCATGGAAGCATCGAATACGTCAGGACACGCATTCAGACGCTCCTCAAAACCGAAGAAGCAAGGCAATTCCTTCAAGGAAAACGGCTCGGAGTCATCGGCAAGCCGTCGGATTGGCTCATCTCGAGCGATGCCGACTACGATGCGGTTCGCAGGCGTTTGGGCATCGAACTGACGGACATTCCCATGCAAGAACTGATGATTGCAATTGATTCGTGCGACATCTATACAGGTCTCCATACCATCATCTCCAAGTACCGCCTGAACGGATTCACGCTTCGGTGCTTCGACCTGCTGAGCGCAATGAAGACGACCGGCTGCTTTGCTTTGGCCAGGCTGAACAGCGAAGGATTCGTGGCAGGATGCGAGGGCGATGTCCCAGCCATGATATCCATGATGATGGCGCGAGCGTTGACGGGTGTTTCGGGCTTCCAGGCTAATCCCGCTCGCATCAATCCGGAGACGGGGGAACTGCTTTTCGCACATTGCACTATCCCGCTCGACATGGTGGAACGCTACGAATTGGACACCCATTTCGAGTCGGGAATCGGAGTCGGCGTCAGAGGTTTCATGAAGGGAGGGCCAGTCACGCTCTTCAAGGTCTCGGGCGACCTCTCTCGACATTTTATTGCAGAAGGTATGCTGACGGCAAGCGGTTCCGAACCCGACCTGTGCCGCACCCAGCAACACATCCTGCTTTCCGAAAAAACTCAGGCGGCTTACTTCCTGACCAACCCCATCGGCAACCACCACATCGTAGCACCTGGGCACATCGGAACCCTGCTGAAGAATCTCATCGAGGATTGACAAACACACACGTTCACCCTTTCGGGAAAAAGCATTCTGCAGATGGGTGAGAAGATAGGGCGTAGTGTGTTTCCAAACGCGGCACGTAATGATTGCAAACACGACACGTTAAAATTGCAAACACGACACGTTAAAATTGCAAACACGACACGTTAAAATTGCAAACACGACACGTTAAAATTGCAAACACGACACGTGATATTTTTCATCACGCCCAGTCGTGTTTATCGACAACCTATTTTCCGTTAGTCGGTTTGCTACTCTTAGAACAAATGAATGCCGCCGCTTTTCCTCGAGAAGTATCGGTCCATCTGTTTGATGAGGCCGCTCTTACAGAAGACGACAACCCTGTCGCCAGGTTGCAGCTGCGTGTTACCATAGATGAGGGCGCCTTGGTCTTCACCTCGTACAAAGCCACCTAGCGTGACGCCTGACGGCAATTTAAGTTCATAGACGGGCTTCGTACAGGATACGCTGCCTTCCTGCACGACGATTTCGGCTACATCGGCACTGGCTATGGTGAGGCACTTGACGTTGTGCGCATCGGTGTCGAGCATCATTTGATAGATGCGACCGGCCGCTATCATCTTCTTGTTAATGATGGTGCCGATGTCAAGCTTCTCGGCCATCGATATGTAGTCCATGTTATCGACGAGGGCTACGGTCTTGCGAACGCCCATTCGCTTGGCGGCAAGACAGGCGAGAATGTTTGTCTCTGTCTCGGGGGTAAGAGCACAGAAAGCGTGCATGTCGGAGAGTCCTTCGTCGAGGAGTAGCGTGGTGTCGCGTCCGTCGCCTTGAATGATACGGATGTCGCTGTCGTCGAGGATTTCGTTCAATCGGTGGCAACGCTCTTCGTTCTGCTCAATTATCTTGAGGTTGTAGAAGTCGGGCTTGCCTTCGGCCACATGAACGGAGGTGCGTCCACCACCCATAATCATGACGTTGCGTACGTCGTCGTAGTCTTCTTTACCGACGATTTCGCGTATGTACCCAATGTGACGTTTGGTGGTCATGAAGTAGGCTATGTCGCCGACGCGCAGCTGGTCGTTGCCCGAAGGAATGATGGTATCGTCGCCGCGCTTGATGACAACAATGCGGTAAGGTGTCTGGGCATCGCAGAGGTCACGGAGGGCAACACCTGTGATGCGAGCCTTTTCGCGAAGCTTGATGCCAAGCATGACGAGGGCTCCGCCTGCAACCTCCCAATACTGACGTACCCACGAACGCTTGATGCCATCGAGGATTTCGCGTGCAGCAAGGCCTTCGGGATAGATGATGGAATTGACACCCATCTGCTGGAAGAGGTCACGATACTGAGGCATGGTGTATTCAGCGGTATCGACTCGGGCTATCGTTTTGCGAGCTCCAAGCGTGTGCGCCAGCATGCAGCAAGTGATGTTGCGCGTCTCTTCGGGCGTTACGGCGATAAAGAGGTCGCACTGATGGACGCCGCCTTCCCTGAGACCGCTAATTGAGGTGGGCGAGACATTGAGTGTCATCAAGTCGAGGTCGCCGGAATTGAGCAAGCGTGCAGTCTTCTCGGGATTCTCGTCGATGAGAATGATGTCCTGATCTTCTCGTGAAAGGAGCGCGGCAAGATGTGAACCGACGGCTCCTGCTCCTGCAATGACGATTTTCATTTCAATTTTCAATTATCAATTACAATTGCTCGCCTTATGGCCTCCGCGTCGAGCCCCACAAGATGATAAAGCTCATCGGGGGTGCCGTGTTCTACGAAATGGTCGGGCAAACCGAGGCGAACGACTTCGGGATGAAGGTTATGGTCTGCCATAAACTCTAGAACAGCAGAACCCAATCCGCCTTGAACAACGCCATCTTCTACAGTTACTATACGGCGACATTTTCCAGCTTCCCTTAAGATGTCTTCATCTATTGGCTTAAGGAAACGCATGTCATAATGTGCGACAGATTTTCCTTCTTCAATAAACTCGCGCACGACTTTCTGCACAACATTTCCAATAGGACCAATACTTAACACTGCCACATCCTGCCCATCTGAAAGCTTGCGACCTTTACCTATCGGGAGTTCCTCAAAAGGACAACGCCAATCGGTCAGGACGCCTCGGCCTCTTGGATAACGTATCACAAAAGGTCCTTTATAGGGAAGTTGTGCCGTGTACATCAAGTTGCGGAGCTCGTGCTCGTTCATCGGCGAAGAGATGGTGAGGTTTGGTATGGGACGAAGTGCAGCAAGGTCGAATGCACCATGATGAGTGGCTCCATCCTGCCCTACAAGTCCTGCCCTGTCGAAGCAGAAAACCACATGCAACTTCAATAGAGCGACATCGTGGATAATGTTGTCGAAAGCCCTTTGAGCAAAGGAAGAATAAATGTTGCAGAAAGGAATCATACCTTCTTTTGCAAGACCTCCTGCAAAAGTGACTGCATGACCTTCTGCGATACCGACATCAAAAGTCCTTTCCGGCATTTCCTTCATCATGATGTTAAGGCTGGATCCCGTTGCCATAGCAGGCGTAATGCCGACAATCTTGTCGTTTTGCTTGGCAAGTTCGAGCACAGTCTCGCCGAAGACGTCCTGATATCTTGGCGGCAGACCTTCAGTATTGTCTCTGAGCCGTTCGCCCGTTTCAGGATCGTACTTGCCCGGAGCATGAAAGACAGTCGGGTTCTTTTCAGCTGGCTTGAAACCTTTACCCTTGATTGTGTGCAAATGCAAGAGCTTGGGCCCCTTCATGTCCTTGATTTGTCGAAGGGTATTGACAAGTTCAATAACGTCGTGTCCGTCGATAGGTCCGAAGTAACGGATATTGAAGCCCTCGAAGATATTCTGCTGATTGTTGAGCAATGCCTTCAGGGAGTTATTGAAGCGAAGAATCTTTTGCCGACGCTTTTCACTCAAAACGCCAAGCCGAACAAGCCCGTTCGAGAGACGGAAACGTACATTATTGTAGAGGCTTGAAGTGTGCAAATGATGCAAATATTGCTTCATGCCGCCAACACTTCGGTCGATGCTCATATTATTGTCGTTCAAGATGATAAGCAGATTATTGGGCGTACTGCTGACGTTATTGACGCCTTCGAATGCAAGTCCGCCGCTCATGCTTCCATCACCTATCACGGCCACAACTTTGCTTAATTTTGAATTTTGAATTTCATTTGCCACAGCCATACCCAAAGCAGCCGAGATACTATTCGAAGCATGTCCGCAAGCGAAGGTGTCGTACTCGCTTTCTTCGGGCGAAGGGAATGGACGAAGCCCGCCTAAATGCCTGTAAGTATGGAAGTCCTCTCTACGGCCTGTCAGTATCTTATGTCCTGCAGCCTGATGTCCAACATCCCAAACTATGCGGTCGTTTGGTGTATCGAAGACATAATGCAGGGCAACGGTCAGTTCAACCACACCAAGCGAACTGGCAAAATGACCTGGGTTGTCGGCCATTGCCTGTATAATCTCATGCCTGAGTTCGTTGCAGACCTGAGGCAATGATTCGAGTGGTAAAGTCCGAAGGTCAGACGGAAACTTTATATCTTGAAGAAGCTCTTGAGGCTCTTTTTTCACGATTAACTATATTTTTTGCGGCAAAGATACGTTTTTTTGCGGAGTTTTATGTAATTTTGTACAACAAAATCAGCGAAAGAAGAGAATGAGGGCGGAAGAAACCTGTTTCCGAACGGAAGTTGAAGTGCCAAAATGGACGAAACCAATGCAAAAGACTCAGCACTTTGTGCTACTCGGTTCATGTTTTGCCGCATACATTGGCGAGCGCTTCCAAAAGGAAGGTCTAGATGCTTTTTGCAATCCTATGGGAGCAGCTTACAATCCCGAAAGCATTGCTATTCAAGTTCAACAGGCTTTGAAAAATGACAAGGATTTACCAATCTTCCAATTCGATGGCAAGTGGCGTTGCTGGTGGGCAAACACGCTCATCACAGATACCGACGAAGAGCGATTCCGCGAAACGATTCAAAGAACCTTCTTTAAGCTCGGTCGCGCCATAAAAGAAGCTGATTGGCTCTTCCTGACATTGGGCACCAACGTCTGCTACAAGCTTAAGGAAAACGGAATGATTGTTGCAAACTGCCATAAAGTTCCGGACAAAAACTTCGAGGAAGTAACACTGGATATTGAAACATGTGTAAAGACCTTAAGTGATATGATGGACCTACTCTCGAAAGAATGCCCTCAGTTGCATGTCGTCTTTACCGTCAGCCCTTATCGTTACAAGAAATATGGTTTCCATGGGAGTCAACTTGCCAAGGCAACACTCTTGCTTGTGGTCGATGAGATTTGCAAACTCTTCCCTGATAAAGCAAGTTATTTTCCCGCATACGAGATTATGATGGACGAACTTCGCGACTATAGCTACTATGCTGGAGACATGATTCATCCCGCTCCCGAAGCTGTTGAACACATTTGGAACAAACTAATCCTAAACTTTCAACTATAAAACTAAACAGAATGTATAGTACTCTCGAAATAGCATCCTTCATCGGTGCACAAATCAAGAACTTGAAGGGATATAATATCGACTGGCTCCTGACGGACAGCCGAAGCCTTTGTTACCCCGAATCGACACTCTTTTTTGCAATCAAGACAGACAGAGGCAACGGGCATCGTTATATTGCCGACCTTTACCAAAGAGGTGTGAGGGCATTTGTAATAAGCGAAGTGCCTAAAGGAGATTTTCCCAATGCAGACTTCCTTTTTGTTCCCGACACATTGCAGGCGTTGCAAGATTTAGCAGCCGAACATCGCTCCAAGTTCAGCATCCCCATCATCGGTATTACGGGCAGCAATGGCAAGACTCTCGTCAAAGAATGGCTCTACCAATTGCTTGCACCAAACTTCACCGTTACACGAAGCCCTCGTAGCTACAACTCGCAAACAGGTGTGCCTCTCTCTGTTTGGGGACTTTGGGAGAAAACCGAGGTCGGAATCTTCGAGGCAGCTATTTCCGAGCGAAACGAGATGGCACGTCTGGAGCGCATCATCAAGCCCACTATTGGCATATTCACTTGTCTTGGCAGCGCCCATCAGGAGAACTTCTCCAGTTACGAAGAGAAATGTATGGAGAAGCTTCAGCTCATGAAGGATTCGAATGTCATCATCTACCTTACAGGCAATCCAATCGTCGAAAAGTGCATCAAGGAAATGGGCCTCAAGGGTAAGCTCATTCCCTGCCACAGCACGGGCAACGCCTTCGAGGACAACAAAGCACTTTGTCGAACGGCTTGCAAGGAGTTGGGACTCAATGACGATTTGATAGAAGAGCGTCTGCGTGCCCTCGAACCTGTTGCAATGCGGCTGGAAGTGAAGGACGGTCAAAACGACTGCACACTCATCAACGATTCCTATAACAGCGACCTCAGCAGTCTCGACATCGCTCTTGATTTCATGAATCGTCGTCCTGAAAAGGAAGGTCGTCAACGGACGCTTATCCTGAGTGACATCCTGCAAAGCGGAATGGAGCCTCACACGCTCTACTCCCAACTAGCAAACCTGCTCGAACAACGTGGCGTAAACAATCTGTTCGTCGTCGGAGGCATCATCTCTGCACACATGGACTGCTTCGCCGGGCTGCCAATTCGTGCCCGCTTCTTCCCGAACACAGAGGCGCTTCTGCAAGATGGGATTCTCAACACACTCAAGCATCAGCTCATCCTCATCAAGGGAGCACGCAGTTTCCACTTTGAACGCATCACAGACCGACTGGAGAAGAAGGTACACGAAACGATCCTTGAGGTCAATCTCAGTGCAATCGTAAAAAACCTCAACTACTATCGCTCTTTCCTGAAGCCCGAGACGAAGATGGTCTGCATGGTAAAAGCAGATGCATATGGAGCAGGGGCCGTCGAGGTGGCGAAAACCCTGCAAGACCAGAACGTCGATTACCTTGCAGTAGCTGTTGCCGACGAGGGTGTAGCACTTCGCGAAAAAGGCATCTCCAGTGGCATCATGATAATGAACCCCGAGATGAGCAGTTTCAGCACGCTCTTCCAGTATCACCTCGAGCCCGAAATATACAGTTTCCGACTGCTCGACGCACTCATCAAAGCGGCTGAGCACGAAGGCATTACAAACTTCCCCGTCCACATCAAACTCGACACAGGAATGCATCGCCTGGGCTTCGACCCCAAGAAGGATATGCCACAACTCATCGAACGACTCCAGAAGCAGAACGCACTCATTCCGCGCTCTGTCTTCTCGCACTTCGTAGGCAGTGACTCAGACGATTTCGACGCATTCTCTGCAAAGCAATACGAACTATTCTTAAAGGGCAGCGAACAACTTCAGAAAGCTTTCCCCTACCCCATCCTGCGGCATATCTGCAACAGTGCTGGCATTGAGCACTTCCCCGAAAGGCAACTAGAAATGGTACGACTCGGACTTGGTCTGTACGGCATTAATCCCCGCAACAACAAAGCCATCAATAACGTCAGTACACTTCGCACCACAATACTACAGATTCACGATGTCGAAGCTGGCGAAAGCGTAGGTTACAGCCGCAAGACCGTCTTAGAGAGAGACAGCCGCATTGCAAGCCTGCCGATAGGTTATGCCGACGGGCTGGACAGGCTGTTAGGTAACAGAAAGGGCTATTGCATTGTTAACGGGCAAAAGGCTGAATATGTAGGCAACATCTGTATGGACGTCTGCATGATAGACGTCACCGACATTCCTTGCAAAGAAGGCGACCTTGTCACCATTTTCGGTGACGAACTCTCACCGGCAGAACTTGCTTCCCGTTGCGGAACAATACCTTACGAAATCCTCACCGGCATTGCTCCACGCGTAAAGCGCATCTTCTTCGAAGACAAATAAAAGGCAGACACAAGAGGGTCATTTCCCGAAGGCGGCGGCTTCCTCCTCTTTGGTGCGCTTTATAATGTCATATTCGTCCCAAAGCGAGGCATCATAGCCTGCTTCCTGAAGGGCCGTCACGATGTTCTCTTTACTTGCCTTAATCACCGTTCCCTCCTGCTTGTTTTCCTCTATCGCAAAGAGGAGAACACGATAGGACATAAAGTCGTTACTGCCTTGAATGGCTATGTTGGAGACTGACGCAACGTCCTGGCTGTAGTCGTACTCCAAGTGGAAATCGATGGATATGGGAGAAGACATGATGCCCATCCTTACCGTACAATTGTTGCAAGAGCCGTCGAATCGGAGTAACCTGCAAGTCTCGGCATCCACATAGGCTGTGCCTGTGATGTTGCGACGGTTGTAGTCCATCGGCAAAAGGTCTTTACTCCAAGTGAAATCGAATCGGAGAAGTGCCTGTCCTTCCTCGCCATAAAGGGTCTGCATCTTCACCTTGTAGAAGCCCTTTAATGTCTCGTAGTGGGAAAGCGGCTTGACGAGAGGTTTCCAAAAGGAGCTGTTGTTGGTTCTCGGAGCGACCTCTATGAGTTGGTGAATGTTGGAGGCATGAATGAACATCGGTTTTTTGCCGGATTCCTTATCATAGCCTTGCAGCCCGCTTATTATCTGTGCCGAGCGGACATTCATCACGGAGAAAGCTTCCATGAAAGCCTCTGCGATGTAGCTTACCGAGTCTTGTTCCATCAAAGCACGGAAGAAGTACTTTCTCGTCCACTTGCTTCCTGTCTTATAATCCGACCTGAGATTTTCAATGACGCGCTTCAAGATGTCTTCCTTGTCGAGTGGCAGAACTGTGACTTCCTTCATCTTAACCGTGTAGGGCTTGAGCCTGATGACGTCAGGCATCTGGTCGGCTTTGAGGCTCAGTCTTTCGTAACCAACGAAGCTGAAAGACAGAACATCGTTTTCGTCAGTCAAAAGTTTGAAACTTCCCTCAATGTTCGTCAGTGTACCAATGCTTTTACCCACACGGATATTCACGTATGGCAAAGGTTCCCCCGTCTCGGCGTCAACCACACGGCCATGCAACGTCAACTCCTCGCAAAAAGCAAAAAGAGGCAGGAAAAAAGAAAAGGCAAACAAAAGGAGAATACGCATCTATATTGGTCTTTCGAATGCAAAGTTACGAATAATTATATATATTATCAAAAAAAGGAATTATTATTTTTGTCCAACTGAGAGATCAAAAACGCCGCACGCGAGGATTGTAAACGCCGCACGCGGGGATTGTAAACGTCGCACGCGAGGATTGTAAACGTCGCACGCGAGGATTAACGACCTATAATGGACCGTTTGGCATGAAAGCATGAATACTATACATCCTTTATTATACGCGTGCAAATGGAAACGCTATGCTGTTAAACATCTTTTAACGACACAAATGTCAGTTTTTCACGTTTTTCCTTTGAAGCTATTACTTTTTTTGCTATATTTGCAAGGCAGAATGCGAAATTTCAAATAGCAAATCGTCAAATTGCAAATATATTTAACGCCTATGGACAACGTACTTATTTCCGGTCTCAAGAGAGAAAACTTCCAAGCTGTCGTACAAGGCAAGGAAACCGACCTCTTTGTTCTCACAAACAGCAACGGCATGGAAGTCTGCATCACCAATTACGGAGGTGCTATCATGGCCATCATGGCTCCCGACAAGGAAGGCAAGATGGCCAATGTCATTCAGGGACATGACTCTATCCAAAACATGATAAACAGTCCCGAACCCTTCCTCAGCACACTCGTAGGACGCTACGGCAACCGTATCGCTAAGGGACATTTCGTCATGAACGGCAAAGACTACAGCCTTGCCATCAACAACGGGCCAAACCACCTGCATGGCGGACCGACTGGCTTCCATGCACGTGTTTGGGATGCTGAACAAATCAACGAGCACGAGCTTGTACTCCGTTACATCTCTGCTTATTATGAGGAAGGTTTCCCAGGCGAACTGCACATGAACGTGAAGTACAGTTTGACGGAAGACGACGAACTCATCATCGACTATCGTGGCACGACGAACAAGAAGACGCCCGTCAACATGACAAGCCACGGCTTCTTCTCACTCGCTGGTATTGCTAACCCGACACCTGAGGCACTCAACAACATCCTCACCATCAACGCGGACTTCTTCATCCCCATCGATGAGACATCCATCCCGACAGGTGAAATCTTGAAGGTGGAAGGCACACCATTCGACTTCCGCACTCCTCATGCTGTTGGTGAACGCATCGGCGACACAAGCTGTCAGCAGATTGTCAACGGCGCAGGCTATGACCACTGCTTCGTGCTCAACAAGAGAGAGCCAGGTGAACTGTCGTATGCCGTGAAGTGCGTTGAACCCGTCAGTGGCCGCAAGATGGAGATGTGGACAACAGAGCCTGGTGTGCAGTTCTACTCAAGCAACTGGCACAGCGGCTTTACAGGCAACGGCGGGGCAACCTATCCCAAGTACTCTGCCCTCTGCTTCGAAGCTCAGCACTTCCCCGACTCACCAAACCGTCCCTACTTCCCCAGCACCATTCTCAAGGCTGGCGAGATATACAGGCAGAAGACAATCTACAAATTCGGAATAGAATAACTAAACAAATTAATAAATTCAAAACTAAACATTATGTCACAAACAAAATCGAATAGCAATCTTGTTGCTATTATCACAATGTGTTTCATCTTCGCGATGATTTCATTCGTAACCAACATGGCTGCACCGTTCGGAACCATCTGGAAGAATCAGTACGAATGGGCAGGTATGACCGGTAACTTAATGAACTTCCTTGCCTATCTGTTCATGGGTATTCCTGCAGGCAAGATGCTCCTTAAGATTGGTTACAAGAAGACCACTCTCGCTGCCCTTGCAGTCGGTTTCATTGGCATCTGCATCCAGTACCTCTCCAGCTTCGAGTTCCTGCAGGGTTCTGCCATTTACGTTTATCTGCTGGGCGCATTCGTTTGCGGTTTCTGCGTATGTATGCTCAACACCGTTGTAAACCCCATGCTGAACATGCTTGGCGGTGGTGGCAACAAGGGTAACCAGCTCATCCAGACCGGTGGTACGCTGAACTCATTGACCGGCACATTGACTCCCCTGCTGGTAGGTGCCCTCGTTGGTACAGTTACCGACAAGACTGCCATGTCCGACGTATCTCCCCTGCTCTTCATCGCAATGGGTGTATTCGGCCTTGCATTCATCATCTTTGCCAGCCTCACAATTCCTGAACCAGCTCAGGAACGCAACACGAAGGTTTATGAACACAGCGCTTGGAACTTCCGTCACTTCGTGCTTGGCGCCATTGCCATCTTCTTCTATGTAGGTATCGAGATTGGTATTCCTGCACAGGTGATTTTCTATCTTTCTGATGCAAGTGAGAAGGGTGCAGGCATTGCAGTCAATGGAGCAGCCATCGGTGGTGCCATTGCAGCCATCTACTGGTTATTGATGATGGTAGGCCGTTTCAGCAGCACATTGGTTTCAGGCAAGATCAGCAGCCGTGCACAGATGATTACCATGAGCAGTATTGCAATCATCTTGATTCTCATCGCCATCTCTATTCCAAAGACAACCACTATCAGCATGCCCGGCTACAGCGCAGCCGACGGTTTCGCTATGTTCCAGGTTCCCCTGAGCTGTCTGTTCCTCGTGCTCTGTGGTATGTGCACCAGCATTATGTGGGGTTGCATCTTCAACATGGCAGTAGAAGGACTTGGCAAGTACACAGAGCAGGCTTCTGGTATCTTCATGATGCTCGTTGTCGGCGGCGGTGTGATGCCTTGGATTCAGGAAAAGATTGCAGAAGGTGCTGGCTACATGAACAGCTACTGGCTGGTTATCGCCATGCTCGTTTACATGCTTTACTATAGCTTGATTGGCTGCAAGAACGTCAACAAGGACATCAAAGTAGATTAACTCATACATTATTTTAAATTTAACTGCCAAACCCCTGCATGCAGTTCCCTCCCCATCCGAGGAGGGTTAGGGAGAGGGGCTGATAACATTATGAAACTTACTATCGACGACGTAAGAAGTCGTTTCATCAAGCACTTCGACGGCAAAACAGGATCTGTTTATGCCTCTCCTGGCCGCATCAACCTCATTGGCGAACACACAGACTATAACAACGGCTTCGTATTTCCCGGAGCCGTGGAACAAGGCATTATTGCTGAAATAAAGCCCAATGGTACACGCAACGTCGATGCCTACAGCATCGACCTCAAGGATCGTGTACAGTTCTCGCTCGACGACGAAAAGGGTCCTAATGCAACATGGGCTCGCTACATCTTCGGCGTTTGCCGCGAAATGATGGCTCTTGGTGTTCCCGTAGAAGGCTTCAACACCGCCTTCGCAGGTGATGTACCTCTTGGTGCTGGCATGAGTTCAAGTGCAGCCCTCGAGAGCACTTACGCTTTCGCTCTTAACGACCTCTTTGGCAACAACAAGATTGAGAAGATGGAACTCGCCAAAGTTGGTCAGCGCACAGAGCACAAGTATATTGGCGTGAACTGCGGCATCATGGACCAGGCTATCAGCGTCCTTGGTAAGAAGGGTGCTTTGCTTCGTCTCGACTGCCGTAGTGGTGAGTACGAATACTTCCCCTGGAATCCGAAGGGTTACCAGCTCATTCTTGTCAACAGCTGTGTTAAGCACGAGCTGAAAGGTTCTCCCTACAACGAGCGCCGCTTGCAGTGCGAACACGTTGCAGAAGTCATCGGCAAGATTCATCCTGAAGTGAAGAGCCTTCGCGATGCCAACTACGACATGCTGGAGGAGGTGAAGAACCAAATCACAGAGGACGAATACAAGCGTGCTCGCTATGTCATTGGCGAAGTTGTTCGCGTCCTGACCGTCTGCGATGCCCTGCAAAAGGACGACTACGAGACAGTCGGCAAGATGATGTACGAGACTCACTACGGCCTTTCTAAGGAGTATGAGGTAAGTTGCGAAGAACTCGACTTCCTCAATGATGTTGCCAAGGAAGAAGGCGTGACTGGCAGCCGCATCATGGGTGGCGGCTTTGGTGGCTGCACCATCAATCTCGTTGCAGACGAGCTGGCAGCCAACTTCAAGAAAGTTGTTGTAGAGAAGTTCGAGAAGAAGTACGGCAAGAAGCCAATCATCATTGATGTTGTCATTGGCGATGGATCTCGCAAACTCTGCTAAACCGAATTAAAGATTAGAGATTAGGGATTAGAGTTTTGCTCTTTTCCCTATTCTCTTTTCCTTTAACTCTTTACTAAAACTAACATGGCATTATTAGACTGGATTGTCATTGGCGTGTTCTGCTGTGCGCTGATTGGCATAGTGATATGGGTCGTTTCTCAAAAGAACGACAACTCGGCAGACTATTTCCTTGGTGGCAAGGACGCGACATGGATTGCCATTGGTGCATCAATCTTCGCCTCGAACATCGGTTCCGAGCATCTCATCGGTCTTGCAGGAGCAGGTGCTTCCTCAGGAATGGCGATGGCACATTGGGAGATACAAGGCTGGATGATACTAATCTTGGGTTGGGTGTTCGTGCCGTTCTATTCTCGTTCAATGGTTTATACCATGCCCGAGTTCCTCGAACGTCGCTACAACTCGCAGAGTCGCACCATCCTCAGCATCATCTCGCTTATCTCGTATGTGCTGACGAAGGTTGCCGTAACGGTATATGCAGGCGGACTTGTCTTCCAGCAAGTGTTCGGCATCAAGGAACTTTGGGGCATCGACTTCTTCTGGATTGCCGCTATTGGCCTTGTGCTCATCACGGCGCTCTATACCATCTTGGGTGGCATGAAGTCCGTGCTCTACACCTCTGTGCTGCAGACGCCTATCCTGTTGCTTGGCTCGCTCATCATCCTGGTGCTTGGCTTGAAGGCCCTTGGCGGCTGGGACGACATGATGGCTGTTACTGACCTGAAGCCCGTCAACGCTTACGGCGACGACATGAACGACCTGATGCGCGACATCAACGACCCGCAGTATCCCTGGCTGGGCGTTCTGATAGGTTCTTCCGTCATCGGTTTCTGGTATTGGTGTACCGACCAGTACATCGTGCAACGTGTGCTGTCGGGCAAGAACGAGAGGGAGAGCCGTCGTGGCACCATCTTCGGAGCATACCTGAAGCTGCTGCCCGTATTCCTGTTCCTCATCCCCGGCATGGTGGCCTTGGCATTGCATCAAAAGAGCTTGGGTGCAGGTGCAACGTTCTTGCCATTGCTTCCCGACGGCACACCGAATGCCGATGCTGCCTTCCCTACCCTCGTGGCTAAAATACTTCCAGCCGGTGTGAAAGGTTTAGTTGTCTGTGGTATCCTTGCAGCTTTGATGTCATCGCTCGCCTCGCTGTTCAATAGCTCTGCCATGCTCTTTACCATCGACTTTTGGAAGCGCTTGAAGCCTCAGACGTCAGAAAAGAGTCTGGTACGCATCGGACAGATGGCAACAGTAGTCATCGTCGTGCTTGGCATCCTTTGGATCCCCATCATGCGTAGTGTGGGCAATGTGCTCTACAATTACTTGCAGGACGTTCAGTCCGTGCTGGCTCCAGGTATAGCCGCAGCTTTCCTTTTAGGTGTCACGTGGAAGCGTGCCTCAGCCAAAGGCGGTATGTGGGGCTTGCTTTCAGGCATCATCATCGGTCTAACGCGTTTGAGCGCCAAGGTCTACTACAGCAATGTCACCGAGGCTTCCGACAATTGGTTCAAGGCTGTGTTCTACGACTTCAACTGGCTGTACTTCTGCGGAGCAATGCTTGTTGTCTGCTCTCTCATAATCATTATCGTATCGCTCTTAACAGAGGCTCCCAACAAGGAGAAGATACAAGGCCTTGTCTTCGGCACTTCTACACCTGAACAGATTGCTGCCACACGAGCCAGTTGGAATGCTTGGGATGTCATCCACACGGTCATTATACTCGGCATCACGATAGCCTTCTACATCTACTTCTGGTAAACGTTTTAATTAAATTCAAAGGCCTTCTTACCAATTTTGGAAAGAAGGCCTTTTCTTTATAACGTGCTTAAACGCCAAACTTAACGTGGCGTGTTGGCAAACTTAACACGTTAAAATGACAAAAACAACGTGGTGTGTTGAAGGATTTAACGTGGTGTGTTGAAGGACTTAATATGCTATCTTCTTACCGCCAACGATAGAGATGCCTTTTGGAAGCACAGACAACTGCCGTCCCTGAAGATCGAAGATGTCACTGCCAACTTTTATATCTTCCTTTTTAATCTCGTTAATGCCAGTCCCATTGTCTTGGGCAGACATCATATATGCATAGTAGAAGCCACCTGTCTTTGTTCCCGTCGGTGAGGTGAGGTGTATCTGAACGGTTTCCTTGCCACTCGTTGCCTCTTCGGGAATTGGGTAGCATCGTAGAATGAAACGCCCCGGGTCGTTGTGAAAAAGGCTTTCCGACCCGACCAAGACGCCGTCGCAGAGGATGTCGAAGTTGCGGATATCGCCCTCGTCGCCCCAATAGAGGAGCATCAGGTAGTTGCGGTTCGTCTTGTTTACCTTCATCGTCCACGTTTGCCCTGTTGTTCCCGAACCGTCGAGCCAAGTCCTGTTCCTGAAAGAGCCTAGGCTGCCATTGCTCGTATAGCTGTGCTGAGTACGTGAAGCAGCCCGCGTCGTCCAGAAGTAATCGACAGGTACAGTTCCGTCTGGAACGTTTTCCGAGAGCGCAGTATAAATGCCGAAGACTCCGCCCACATTGTTTTGAGCATCAATCGCTTGCATTTTAATTGTCACCTTCTCCTTGCCTTTCGTGAGCTCGAAGGGAATCGGGTGCCTCATGTAGTAGTACTCGCCGGGCATGAAATTATTGAGCTCATCGTAGGAGAAGACCGTTCCGTCGCAAAGAATGTTGTACCGACGATTGCCGCCATCACTACCCCATTGCTTTGTGATGAAGTCTGTGGGACGGCACGAATCAACCTTCAACTCATAGCTGATCCAGCCTCCATATGCATCGCGCCAACCAAGGTCGGGTCCCGTATTCATATTCTGTCCCTGCAAGTTATGAGCCTGTTCGCTTGCATTATTGCATATCTTCACCTCATCAATATAATCAATCGGGCGTTCTATCTTGCTGTCATCGATGGGAATCCAAACCTTCATGGCACAAGCATCGCGGTGAGCCCTTGAGAAATACGGATATAGGGAAATCAGTTTGTCGGTGGTTTCCACCTCATCGTCATTCAACGTTGCCTGTTTTCCATTCATGCGAATCCTCTGAATGCCGCCCTTGAAGAGCGTCGTCATTGTTGAAGGAGCTGTGCTTACCGTACCTGTTGCGCCCTCTTCGATAATGAGATTATCGAGCTTGCCACCATTGTCGATGCCTTCAGCGCAATAGACAATAGGACCACGCTCATAGGCACAAAGTCCCTCGTTACTCTTCAAGTTCGGATTCGAAACGACTTGATGTATGTCCATTGGAAGCGAGATTTCCACATAGTCGTCAGCCTGCCAATCTTTCTGCAAAAGGGCATAACCATCCTGAACGGTATAGTTAATCTCTTCGCCATTGAGTTTGATGACGACAGGCGTTGTGGTGGGATTAACATAGGAATAGAGGTCGCTCTCCACAGGCTTGTTCACCGCCCAGCCGGGGATGCGAACCTTCAGCGTCTTACCGTTTGCATTGCCCTCAACGCTGTTGAACGTCAGCTTCATCTCACCCTTATAAGGATATGAGCCCGTGACGGTTAAACCGAACGTAGCATCACCCACAGTTGCCGTTGCCGTGCTTGCCACGAAGAGGTTCCAATAGAGGGCATCATCATCGACTGCATAGATGTATCCAGGTACGGAAGGAATGAGGCGGCAGAGGTTTGTGGGGCAGCAACTCGTGCCAAACCATTCCGAGCGTGGGTCGCCTCTTTCGCTCGATGCCAAGCGATTCGGATAGTAGAACGTCTTGCCCTGAATGCCATAGCCATCGAGAGTGGTATTGTAGAGGGCACGCTCCATCATGTCGATGTATTTGCTTTCGCCATGCAGACGGAACATGCGGAGGTTGAACATGCAGCCCGAAACGGAGGCACACGTCTCGCAATAAGCCGATGCGTTTGGCAGTTCGTAATCCTCACCGAAGGCTTCGTTGTTGTCGCGAGCTCCAAAGCCTCCCGTTATGTAGAACTTCTTGCTTGCGATGTTGTCCCATATCGCAGTGACTGCAGTTTCGTATGCTTCGTCGCCACTATACCTCACCCAATCCGCCATGCCGCTGTAGAAGTACATTGCGCGGACAGCATGCCCCTCAGCGGTTCGCTGCTCCGTAGCAGGCAGATGGTCTTGCCAATACTTGCCGTTCACGCGCTGGTCGTTGCTCGTAGGGTCGAACTGACGAATACCCCTGCAATCAAGGAAGAACTTGCAGCCCTGCAGATATCGCTCCTCTCGCGTCAGTTCATAGAGGCGCACCAAAGCCATCTCGACAACAGCATGACCAGGAGCCATCCTGATACCCTCGTCGTTGAAAACATCGAGCATATTGTCTGCTGCCCGTATAGCACAATTAAGCAACTTGTCCTTGCCCGTTGCCATATAGTAAGCAATTCCCGCCTCTATCAGCTCTGCAACGTTAAACGTCTCGTGCGAGAGGTTCCAATCGCTCGTCCACTTCTGTCCGTTATACCAAGGATGAAGAGGGTTATGGATCGTGAAATTTGTCTGCAGGTATCCATCAGGTTCCTGAGCAGAGCAGATTTTGTCAATAATGCCGTCGCAAAGACTTTCGAGGCTCGAATTCTTTTGGGTGGTCAGGACGTAGGCCGCGCCCTCAAGCACCTTATAGACCTCTGCATCGTCATAGGGCTGCCCCGACTGGAACGTCAAGTCGCCTACCTGAGCCTCACCACTCACTATCTTTCCGGCATATTCGAAGTTACGCACCTGACCCGCATCCGTCACTTTCTGGAAAGCATAACGAATAGTTGTGTTGCGCATCACGTCGAGTCGCTGCTTCCAAAACTGGTCCTTCACCTGCACGTCAGTAAACGGAACCTGCTTTATCTCACCATTTGCAAAAGCGTCAATGCAAAATGTTAAACCAAAAATGATAAACGAGAATAAATACAACTTACTTTTCATATCAACTTTTGTGCTTATTTGTTTCTGTCTGTAAATTCACGAAAAAAGTCCTTTTCTGAGAAATGCGTTGAAAATAAATACTTGCTCTGATTTTAACACCCCACGGGGGGATTTCAAACGCCGCACGCGGGGATTGCAATTTCCGCGTGCGGGGATTGGCATCGCCGCACGCGGCGTTTTTTAACGCCACACGTGGCATGAGAAAAAGCAGCTACTTCAACCATTTGTTGCCGTTTTGAATATAAACATTATGATTGGTCGATTTGACAATCTCACGATTTGACAATTTACGGCCTTGAAGGTCGTAGATGCTTCCGTTAACATTACGAACACCATTAAGGTCGTCCATTCCTGTCCCTTCCTCTGCCACTATGACAAAGACAGTGTAGCTATTGGACCTTACTGTAAGGCGCGAGTCAGGTTCAACGGAAGTCTCAGTTGGAACAAAGCGAGTAGGTTGAGTTGGCGTATTCTCGCCGCTCAAGGCTCCGGTAAGGACGTAGGAACGGATGCTGCTTATTGCCCCGAAGTTTGTGATGTCGAGTGTCAGCCGACGGGCAGAGGTGCCATAATTAATAATGTGGAGAACGATGGTGTCGCCTGCTTCGTTACGAGTAGCGGTATAGTCGAGATTACTGCTTTGCGTACAGCTGCTTTCAATGAGCAAAGGCTGATGGTTCGTGGCAGCCATCTGCTGAGCGTAGAAAGGCGGTTGCATCCATACCTGCGAAGGAGAGAAAAAGATTTGTCCCTGGTCCCAACCGTTGTCGTTCTGCTTGTATGGCTGCAATGCATTTGCCGGGCTGTCCATCGGCACAAAGCCTCCTGCACGACGAACGACGTTTAGCATGACAGCATGAGCCAGAGCGCGAGCCATATCATGTGTGTTACCGTTCTCTTCGAAAATAGCGCAGCGCATGGTAGTCTGCGGATTCCAAGAGAGGAAGAGGTCGTGCATCTGACTGATAACTGCTTCTATTTCCACTGCTTGCTGCGGCGTTTCAGTCCATGGATGATAGTCCCAGAAGTCGCATTTGCCATCGAGAGACTGGAAGACGTATTGCATGAGTTCCGTATTATTCGGCCGCCACCAAGCCGCATTAATGAACTGCAATTCGGGATAGGCTTCGTGTATTGCATCGTAGAGAACAAGGTAACGCTCGACATAATGTTCGTAAGCGCTTCGAGCCGAAGAGCCGATGCATTCCTCGTTACCAATCTCTATGTATCTCAAATTGTAGGGCTCAATGTATTGAAGCAAAGCAAGAACGTCGGCCGGGTTGTCCTCAATGTTGATGGCGAAGGTAGGTTCCGCGCCGATTAGCCTTGCAAACTCCACGAATTCGGGTATAGCGAAGCCGTTCGTCGAGAACCTGTACCAATGCCCATAATAGGGCTGGCGTTCAAGGCGACTGCCTATCATGTCGTGCGTCATGTATTGAGTAGCGTTGACCATAGTGCCGCCATAACGAAGGAAGGTGAGGTGCTCATGTCGGAAGGCTTCTGTCAGGTCGGAACGGAAAGGATAAGATTCGGTGCAAAGCAACACCTGGTCGGCCCAGATGGTGCCCTCTTCTGCCAATTCAAGCACGAATCGGGCTTTCACATCGCTCTCGTTTGGCGTCAGTTCTGTGTCGAAACGTTGCCATTCGTCCGTAAGACCTTCTATTTCGGTGCGTGCATATTCCTTGCTTCCATTAGCGGATTGCAGGGCTATTTGCACTTTACCCATGCCTTTCAAATACAGAGAAGCCCTGAGCGTCTCATCCTTTTCAATGCCAATGCCCCAGCGATTGAGACCCATATTGTAGATGCCTGTGCCTTCGGGGCCACTTATTTTCTGCGAAGCCTTGCCAGTGAAGGGCTGTGTGGTGTCGTGCAGGAACTCGCCTTCACCTAATGCTGTCCACATACCCGAAATGCTTGGACCGTCTGTTTCGAAAATGATGGGCGTAGAGTCTATCTTCAGATTACGGAATGTTGCCGAGCCGCCATAAGAGCGCAGGCCAACATAGCCTGACTGCAAGGGGCTGCTCGTGTCCTCGTAATCCTTTATCTTCGTATCGTTGAGGAATACCTGAAGTTTTGCGCCGTTGATTTTAACGCGCAGTTTATTCCATTCGCCAAGCGGATTGAAGCTCATCGTTTCGTCCGAGATGGGCTGCCAGTTCTGCTGATGCTTGCCGAGAACAAAGGACATCTTGCTTGCATTCAGTGCCACTTCGTAACCATTGAAGGCATCGGCTCCAGTGCCTGCATTGCTGACGTTAACGATGAAGCCAGCTATGGCATTGATATCGTCCATGCGAACTTCCACCTCGACGGTTCCTGACGAAATGGTTTTACCCTGATATATGAGCTTACCATGTCGGGAAGTCTGCAACTGTGCCATTCCGTCCACGACGCTCCACTTCTCGTCATAAGACCTGAAGCCTTTGATGTTTGCCAACGCAGGTTCTTCAAAGCCTTCGCCGAAAATCTTCTGGTCATAAAGTCCTCCGTAGATTTCGTGATTAACATCCTCTGCTCCTGCACCATATATCAGCGGAGATATTTTGCACAAAACGTTCGAAGCATCAACCGTCAAAGTCTGAGCCTCGACAGGAGTACTAATTGCCATCATGCTGGCAAGAATCAGCACACAACTAATAATATTCCTCTTCATAACAGTTTATGTTTTTATTCACAAATCAATTCTGTTTGTATCTGCTCAAGGACATCGATTATCTCGTTGGCCATGATGCTCTTCTCTTCGAAGTAATGCTACTTCTAGCATCTGATAGCTCAAACCAGCAGCCATCATTTCATCGGCAATGCCGTTCAAACCCGCTTCCTCAGCCGTGCGACGAAGTAAGTGATGATGCTTGTCAAAGATAAATTCCCTTGAACGATTTATCCGAACATTCATAGTTTTAGCACAAGAAACAATATTTTCCGCTACAAATATACAACTTTTTGCCATACCAGAACGTACCAGCTGGGGCTTTTTTCACATGTTATACAACATGCCGAGAAAATTCACAGTTCATAGTTTATAGTTCATAGTTATTTTGTACCTTTGCTGGCACAAAACATAAACAAGGAATGCTAAACAACGATTCCAAATACAAACTCATCGTTAAATATGTGCAGGGAGGCATCATGTCTGGTCGATTACAAAAAGGCGACTGGATTCCGTCCATCAACGAATTCCGTCACATGTTTAACCTTTCTCGCGACACTGTCTTTGCGGGCATCACGGAACTGAAATCGAGGGGCATCATCGAGTCGAAACAAGGGAAAGGCTACTTTGTGGACAGCACAAACTTCCAGTCGGAATACAATATCTTCCTGCTCTTCAACGAACTTAACGAGTTTAAGGAGGAGCTCTTCAACGCCTTCATAGAAAGCATTGACAACCGTAATTCTGTCAACCTGCAGTTTCACAATTACAATCGCGACGTCTTCGACCAGCTGCTTACAGAAGCAAAAGGGAAATACACGACTTATATCGTCATGACCGGCAAGTTTCTCGGAACCGAAGACCTGCTCAATTCTCTTGGCGGTCGCGTCTATCTTCTCGACCATTATGATAAGGAGCTTTACGGAAAGTACTCGGCTGTGGCTCAAGACTTTGAACAAGACACATACGACGGCCTAAAATCTGGGATCGAGCATTTAAAGCAATACAAACGTTTCATTATGGTGCAGAACGAAGCCAAGGAACCCTACGAGCGCTTTTATGGATTGAAACGTTTCTGTCAGGAGTTCGATTTCGAGTGCAGGTACCTGAACAGCATTGAGAATCGACGCATTCACGAAGGCGATGTGTTTATCCTAGTAAACGACCGCGACCTCGTTACCATCATCAAACAGGCTGCCAAGCAAGACCTCACACCAGGCAAGGACTTTGGTATTATTTCATACAACGAAACGCCACTTAAGGAAGTACTTTGTGGAGGCATCACAACGCTCTCTACCGACTTCCGCCAGATGGGCAAGACAATGGCTTCTTTATTGGGGATGCCTGGCATCGAAGCCATTCGCAATCCGTGGCGCCTGAACATTCGCTCTTCTATTTGATCACAAGCACTTTCCTAAATACAACTTGCTTGCATAGCCACTTGTTTCTATGGGCAATGAATTTGTGGACGTATCAACCCAAGCACCTCAAAGAAAAAGTCTGCTTGCATTAAAGGCTCGCCTCCAGTAAACGTCAAACCACCCTTGTTGAGTTTGAAGATTATTCGTCAATTAAGAGTTTGTCTGCCAATTCCTTCGTCTCAACCTCTGTACCGCTTTCCCGTATCAAATTTCTTTTTCATTAGTTGCGGTTTGGGCTTAGTCCTTCTGGATTGTGACACCATTCGCATCTCAACGGACAACCTTTCAAGAAGACAGTTGTTCTAATGCCAGGCCCGTCGTTAATAGCAAACTCTTCAATGCTGAATATCGTTCCTTTCATGCAGCAAAGATATATAAAAAAAACTAACAACTGGTACGTTCAGGTACGATTTTGTTGCAAATTACTTAATTTTACTTACTTTTTCTTTGTATTTGGTGTTATTATTCTTATTTTTGCATAAGAAATAAGCAATGAATTATAAAATAATTGATAATGCTTAAAACTCTTATCGACATCGTTATCGAGGCATCGAGCCTGATGCTTACAGACGATTTTAAGATTACGGAGAAAGACGGCATCAGCAACATCGTCACTTCCTCTGATATTGCAGTCCAGGAGTTCCTACGGAATCGTCTCAGCACACTCCTACCCGACTCGGGCTTTCTCTGCGAGGAAGAAGATGCTCATGACCTTTCCCACGAATATGTTTGGATTATCGACCCAATCGATGGTACTGCCAATTATGCTCGAGGCATTCGTGAATGCGGCATCTGTGTTGGACTGAGACAATATACCAATATGGAATTGGCTGTAATATATCTGCCTCGAACCGACGAGCTTTTTACGGCTGAACGTGGCAAGGGTGCTTTCCTGCATCATCCTCATCTCCCCGTAAAGGAGGCAAGGGGAGGCACATCCAAGCAGCTTCATGTTTCGGAACGACCTTTCTCGGAATGCATCATGTTTACGGCGCTTTCACTCTATCATAAAGAGTATGCTCGTATCAGCTCAGAAGTGATTTACGACGTCTTTATGCAATGTAACGACATTCGCCGCTTCGGTTCAGCTGCTTCGGAGCTATGTTATCTGGCAAAAGGCGTGTGCGAACTCTTTTTTGAGTACATTCTTTCGCCATGGGACTTTGCCGCAGCTTCTCTTATCCTAGAGGAAGCAGGAGGCGTTCTATGCGACCTTGAAGGCAATCCGCTCGACCACACAAAGCCATCGGGAATACTTGCAGCCAACAGTCAAGAAAACCTTGACCGACTCATTGCTATCGTAAAGAAGAAAATAAAATGACTACAAGCATTCATAGCAACGGAAGCGAGGTGATTGTCTCTTTTGCAGGACACTTGGATACTGCAACTTCAGCTGAGGCAAATGCCAAGATTAACCGTGAACTGGACAAGGCAGGAGTTATCGACGTACTGACGATCGATGCTTCCCGGCTTGAGTACATCTCAAGTTCTGGCCTGCGCATCCTGCTTTCTTTGGCGAAGCGTCACAAGAACTTCTGTGTGACTGACGTCCAGCCACAAGTCTATGAAGTGCTCGAAACCACTGGCTTCACCAAGATTATGAAGGTTGAACGAGCCATGCGTATCTTAAGTATTGATGGCTGTAGGCTCATCGGCATTGGTGGCGTGGGAAAGGTTTACAGGTTGGATGGCGACACGATAATAAAGGTATTTCGCAAAGGCACGACAATGGAAGAGGTGCGTCGTGAAATAACACTCTCGAAGGAAGCATTCGTATTGGGAATGCCGACTGCAATATCATTTGACGTAGTAAAGGTAGAGCCACAAACAGAAGGCGAGACAGAGTGCTTCGGCTTGGTTTACGAGTTGCTGAAAACCAATACGCTGAGCACTTACTTGAAGCAGCACCCCGACAAACTTGACAAATATGCAAGGAAATATGCTGACCTCTTTAAGCAAATGCACGAGATTGAGGTGCCAGAAGGAGGTAATGTGCCGTCTGCGCTGGAACACGAACGCCAGCAGATTGAACAGATTCGCCACTATTTCCCAGAGAAAAATATTGACATGATGCTTGGCATATTGAACCACATTCCCGAAGGAAACCGACTGCTTCATCTTGATATGCAATCGAAGAACATCATGGTGCAAGACGGCGAATTGATGCTCATCGATATGGGCGAAATCAGTTACGGACATCCAATACTCGACTTGGGGCACGCATACTCCGCAATGGTAAGTCTCATTGGTGATTACGAGAAAACTATCGGTATGCCACGAGAACTGGGGCGACAGCTCTTCCATAAAGCAATGGCGTATTATTTTGAAGGGGGAAACGGAGAATGGAACATGGAAGAAGTTATGGCACAGATTGATGTCATATCATGCATCAGGAACTTCAGCTGGTTATCGCTTTCCGATTCCTTCCCTGAAGCGATAATAGAAGAGTGTAAAGCCGTTTTCGAAGAGCGCGTGGCGAAGCGTTACGACTACATCATGGAAGTATGTAAAACGATGAGAAAATGAAGAACAAATCGGGCGTTGTCATTATTGTAACTGTTGCGGTTCTGCTGGAGATCATCTTCCTCGTGGAATACATCTTTGCCCACAAGGGCATTCGCGAAGAGGTTGAGCATAAAGCTGAGACAGAGTTGCGCGTAAAGAACCTTGAAATTCAAAAGGTAATGGTAGCTGTAGAGACAGCTATCAGCAACACTGTTTGGGCTGCAGAACGAAACATTGATGAGCCCGACTCGCTCTATTCCGTACTTCGCAGGATGGTGGAGCAAAACCCGACTATAGTGGGAGCAGGACTGATGTTCAAGGCCGACTACTATCCGCAGAAAGGACATTGGTTCGAGCCATACGTGGCACAACGCCAAGACGGTTCCATCGAGGAGGCACAGATAGGTAGTAAATCGCATAACTATCTTGAAGCAGAATTCTATCTAAGCGGTCTCAAAGCGGGTCGAGGCGTGTGGAGCGAGCCATATTACGACAATGCAGGAGCGAAGATGATGCTCTGCACATACACAATTCCCATCTGCAACAGTAAGGGAGAAACAGTGGCTCTGTTTGGAGCTGACGTCTCGCTGAATTGGCTTTCAAGTGTCATCAACGCCAGCCACATTTATCCGTCGAGCTACAATGTAGTCATCTCGCGTACAGGTTTGGTGATGGTTTGTCCAGACGAAAACCTTATCATGCGTAGCACGATTCAAGAAGTTACTGAAGATGCTGTTGACACAACCACACGATACATCAACCAGCAACAGATGAGCGGGCAAAGTGGACACCAAGACATCACCGGCATTGATGGAGAAAAAGTCAGCGTCTTTTATGCTCCTATTGATGGCGAGGCGGGGTGGTCAATGTCCGTCGTTTGCAATAGAGAAGAGGTTTACGCGGACCTATGGAAAAGAGGCTTGTATCTGACGCTGCTCATGTTGGCAGGACTTGCCCTACTGGGTTACATCATTTACCGTACAGCTCGAAGTGACCGCTCTTTGCAAAGAGCAAATGCAGAGAAAGAGCGCATAGGAAGTGAACTACGCATAGCTCGAGACATTCAGGAGAGCATGTTGCCAAAGACTTTCCCACCCTATCCCGAACGTAATGACGTAGATATCTTCGCCACACTCGTTCCTGCAAAAGAGGTGGGAGGCGACCTATATGACTACCATATTCGCGGCGAAAAACTCTTCTTCTGTATTGGCGACGTTTCAGGCAAAGGCGTTCCAGCTTCGCTCGTGATGGCTGTTACAAGGAGCCTCTTCCGCTCTGTTTCTGCTCATGAAGACTTACCCGAAGCAATCGTCTCTACAATGAACGAAGCAATGACAGAGATGAACGAATCGGATATGTTTGTCACACTCTTTGTTGGAGTGCTCGACTTGAAAACTGGAGAGCTCCACTTTTGCAATGCCGGACACGAAGAACCGCTGCTTATCGGTAAAGGCACCGGACTTCTACCTACCAACAATAACATTCCTGTCGGGCTGATGGCGAATTGGAATTACGAAGGTAATACAACACTTATCTACCCGGGTACAACTATCTTCCTCTATACAGACGGACTAACGGAGGCTGAGAACAATGCCCATGTCGGATACGGAAAAGAACGTATGATAAAGACGGCACAGCAAATATTGCACGACAACAACGGAAAAGACCCAGAAACCATCATTGCTATACAGACGGAAGCCCTGCACAAACATGTGGGCGACGCAGAACAAAGTGACGACCTCACAATGCTCGCCATTAGATACAACAAGGAGTAAACACAAACACAACGTGGTGAGTTGACAAACATGACGTGGTGAGTTGACAAACACAACGTGCCAAATTCGTTAACATCACGTGCCTAATTGAACAAGACAATATGGCAACAACAGAGAATACTCCCAACGATGCTACAAAGATGAGCCAATAGCAAGCCTCGATGCAATTGTCACAGAACGGATAAAAAACCAGCATCGACGCCATCAAGCAGGGAAGAACCGTCATTATCATTTTCCACAACATCGGACAAATCATTGACGCCGACCAAATCTACGTTCTCGAGCATGGCCCTATAGTGCAATCAGGCACCCCTGACGACATTTACAAGCAAGGCGGACTCCACAAAGACATCTTCGACGCTAGTGCCCGAAGCATGAACGTCGATAAAATCGCTGACACTATATCGAGATAATGGCGGGTACTTTCGTGGCTATGTCGGACATTACCCAAAGATATACGGAGCTGAATAATACGCCGCATACCCGAAGGATGAAAACTATCTTCATCTGTATTTGTCATGCTCTTGATAACATGACAACTCGTCAGAAATGCATGGACACAATGCGGGAGCTTTTCCGGCAATTCATGTCGGTGCTCATCCAGGAGAAGGTACGGGTAGAATGTGAACACATCTACCTTGACCCGCGTATCTCTTTCAATGAGATTCCGCAATACTTCTTCTCAGGATGTGCATGCGCCTACTTCCAAGTGGCTACGGATGTCTATACGGACTTGCACTTCAATACCGAGGAATGGAACACCGACATGGGTATTTCCTGCTAATCTATTTCTATGGAGAAACAGCTTACAGAACAACAGGCCATCGAGGAGCGTGCCAAGTACGTGGCTGCGTTCAATGACACGATGATTAAAATCTGGCAGGAACAGATTACACTCCTTGGGGTGATTGACACGGGCCAGCTGCTGCGCTCTCCTGTCGGAGTTCGCGCTACGACAGACGGCAAGGTGTCGGAGGTACATCTGTCACAGGCTTTCCTCGAATATGTCTTGTGGCAGGATTACGGCACAGGAAAAGAGATGCCGCGTGGGAACCGAAGCACGAAGCAAGCGCAAAGCCAAACTGGTTTGAGCTTTGCCTTGTAAGAAGGAGGAAGGCCGAAGGCCAACAGTGGCGAATTGGGGAAACCCAAAGTGCGCAAGGCTCGCCACTAGTTTAGTAGAAAATATCATCTTCGGTGATGAACATCAAGGAGTTCATGGCAGATTCACTCGGCA
>Ga0247609_10000938_pt1 | contig 36982 bp, 46 predicted proteins | sample 172DNAGHGlowgp2_FD_193487 | JGI IMG/M metagenome (GOLD analysis project Ga0247609, IMG submission 193487) | Sheep rumen microbial communities from Palmerston North, Manawatu-Wanganui, New Zealand - 1728 DNA GHGlow gp2 | ecosystem: Host-associated > Mammals > Digestive system > Stomach > Rumen ... | reverse complement strand
TCCATATCTTGATATTCGATAATATCTTGAGCATCTGCTATAGTTTTTACGACTTCTTCGTTATCAGAAACGATCTTATAATTAGGTAAAAACATATTTTTACACAACTTAGAATTTGGATTATGTGGATCATATTCACATTTCTTATCAGTTGGTAAAAACATCGTATCTGCACTTATATATGGATCGATATAATAACCATCTTTATCACATTCCATCATCTCTTCGATAAGTTCTTCTTCATCATCGAGGTTTGAAATATGTAATTTCTGCGGTTTTTCTTTTCTTTCCTTTTCTCTGTTTTGTGCAATCTTATTTAACGATTTATCTATATTAATAATTGCAGCTTCAGTTGATGTAAAATCAATTGTAATAGTTCGCTGAAATTTCTTAATAAGATTTATGATTGCTCCTACAATTGCAAGAATTACATTCTGATGACTGAACGAAGCAATTTCATCTATAGGATTACCACTTTTATCAGTATGAGAAAAAGTAATTTTTGTATTAACCAAATAATTAGGATCTCGAACTTCAAATAGTTTTATCGATCCACTATCATTTGTAATTTGTTCTTCTGTCATGTTTTCATCTTTCGGAATCCATTCATCTAGGTCTTCATCATAAACCATATTTTTATTTTCTGCATTTGAATCATCTAGCTGATTTGCGGTCATCATAACCATGTTAGCTAAAAATACAGTTTGTTTTGGAATCGAGAATGGATTGAAAATCTGAAATTCATCCTTTTTAGCTTTGATTTCTTGATATTTTACTTGACTATCTATAATAATCAAGTCTCTTCCTTCCTCCTGATAAGAGAGTGTTGGGTCTCTTCCTATAGGTCTTAAAACTCCTTTATCATCTACATAGATATTTGCGAATTTTAATATAGGAAATAAATATCTTTTTAATAGCTCATAGATTTGCTCTGCACTATCATTTGCCATTTCGTCTTTATAACCTCCTTATATTATAATATATAAAGTTTTTTGTTTTTGATTGTGCAATTATATTTTTTATCTATTCCGTTGTAACTATCAACTAATTTAATTAATAATATTAAATCATTGAGTTTACTTTTAACTTCTTCATCTACAATTTTCTTTTCATGTATTAAACTTCTCAACGAAACTAAAATTCCATTTAATGAAAATAGTTCATAGCATCTTATAAATATTAATTTACTTTTAATAAATGGATGAGATATCAAAACATATCCTGCTCCATCAGAAATCTTTAAATTTGTATCCAACTCATGAACTTCTTCTCCTATACAATTGATAGGATTCAGAAGATCATCTAGAGTTATATTCTTTTTTTTATTTTTCATAATTTCACCTTAGTTATAAGATAGTAAGAAATTATCTGAATAATCCGTATTCTCAAATGTATATCTTCTATTCTCATCTCCCATTTCATACATAGCAGCTGGAATAGTTGTACATTTAGTTTCTATCAGATCTCCAAATTCTTCTGTATCATACCATCTTCTACCAAGATGAGAAATTGTGGTAAACAAAGATCTTGCATGATCAGAATTATTCAAATGTAGTGTGTATTTTATTTTATTATCCACATCTTGAATATCTATATAAGAATCAAATTCTCTTATAGCACTATAAATTCTAATATGCCTTTTTTCTGTTTCACCTATTTCTTTTAGTTTTCTATTGATTACATTTAAAGCTCTTCCTAGACTTTCAATTTCTTTTTTGATTATATCTTTAAATTCAGAATCTTTAAAAATTTCTTTCAAATTAGTTATATTATATCCACTTTTTGAATCAATAATTATATCAACTCTAAAAGGAATTGACATAGAAGCTTGAGTTATTATCGCTGATAAATTACCAATCAAGCCACTATATTCGATATTCAAAGTATCTTCAAATTCATTAGCCATCCATGGCAGAGTAACGTTATCTGAAAGATCAGATTGTCTATAGTTATATCCTTCCAATTCATTCAGATCGTATATAGCTCTATTTATAAATCCGAAATCTTTTGTTTTTCCGTCAATTCCTTTAAAATTATTTGGGCAAGGAATATGAGACGTTCCATAAACACCATTTGTAACAGACATCTCTGCAGATTCGATTACATTGGTTTCGATATTAGTTTTAGAAAATGTAAAGTCGTCTATACTAAATAAACTTCCTAACATTTTTCCAAAATGTGTCATTCGTTCAAGAACTCTATTTCCTTTATCTACTTTCAAATCAATACGATCTAATCGCACATTACCTTTTTTATCAAACGTTGCGTACTTTATTGTACGCAATACATCTTCTTCTTGTTTATAAACGTCTGGAACCAAAATCATTTTAGAAATCAGCTCCTTCGTCTGTATATCTATTGTTTAAATCGATGATATCTTCAATAAGATTCTCCTCGACACTATATCCTTTATCAATTTTTGTCTTATTAAAATCGGGTTGATTTTCGTCTTTATAATCTTTATATTTAATATCAAGTTTATCGCCACTCATAAGTGGTACATAATACATTCTTATACTACCGTATTTCTGTTCAATTAATTTTGCTTCCATTTTTACAAAATCTGTTAATTGTTGTAAATTAGAAGCTAAATTTTCTTTAAGTCTAAAATTAGAATATGGAACAGAAGTAACACCTGGTATAGTTTTAACTCCTATTCCCATTTGAGAATCATAGATAAATGAATATCCGTTCAAAATCGATTCAGCTGTCATTACAAAACAATCTGAAATTACATTTACAGAATTCAAATCACTTCTATTAGATGATTTCATTTGAATCTGTTGTATCAACGTTTTCATCATAGTATCATAGGTTTTCAAATCATGAATCTCCAAATATGTATTGGCATCAATAAGTTGATGACCTTCATATGTCAAAGATTCAGTTGTCCAGATAATTGAAAACGATTCTCCTTCATTCATATTTTGATGATTCATATTATAATATAGTGGAAGCGGAATCTTATTTCTATCTATATCTTTAATAGTAGCCAATGCTTCCATTTTTCCATCTACACTACAAATACTTTTATTATATTTAGTTGCATCATTTATATATGCTACACGTTCATCAAAATCATTTACTTCTTCAGCTGTATACGCATCTTGCAATACTAAAATTGCACCTTGTAGATCCATAGGACCATTAGGGAAAAATACATCATATTTATAAACAGCATTTTTAAGAATACTAGAATTTTTTGTAGTTATTCCAAATGCTTTTAATGAATCCGACACAGTTCCAGTTTCTACAGATAGATTTATCTGTATAGCTTTTCCTGTTTTACAAATTCCCATTTCATATTCAGTTCTATCTACGAAAAATATTAATTTTCTACTATATCTATCTATTCCACATGCACTTAAATCTTGTCTTGTCTTTTCCTCTGGGCTTACATATGGTTTAGTAATTAACACGTTTAACCTCCATTATATAATATATACTTATTTGCCATTGACAAGCGTTTCTACATTATATTCATACATTTTAACGTCAGAAATATTTTCATTTATTAAATTCTTTTCGTCCTGTAATGGTAATATAGAAATATTTGTTTGTGAATCTTTATATACTATTGTAAATCGTATATTATATCCATATTCCATCAATTCGTCATATGCTTTTTTGACAGATTCGAAAAAGTTTGCTATTTCAAATCGTTCATATTTTCTTTCCATCTCCTTAAACATTCTTTTTACATCTTTTATATTAAAACCCAATTCTTTATCAATAATTATTGTAAATGATTTAACCATTGCCAATAATGCAGTATTTTGAATAGAGCAAAGTGAATCATTTATATAATTTAACATTTCAGAATTTTTTCTAAGCATTTTATATGGATCATCTATATGAACTTTTGATACGTATATGTGTGTATGCTTATCAATTAATTCTCTTAATCTATATCCAACACCACCATAATCACGTGCAAACCGATCAAATCCTATCTCTAAACCAGAATCTGTGAAGAATCCACCATCATCATCAGTTGCTAGAATTTGATGATCCAAATTATAGAATCTTGGATCTGGAGGTACTACTTTGTTTTCATCGTGTTCTGAAGATCTATTTTTGAACAAAACTGTTTTACCTGTATTCATCCAAATAATGTGATTACAAGTTTCTGCAGTATCCTTAAATGTATCTATCATTTTATGTGAAAATCCATAGTCATGAATCCTAACCAACGCTTCCATATTTACAGAAGGCTGAAAATTATCAGGATTATAAAATATTGGATTATCAATAGTCCCATAATACATATTAACAGTATAAAGTAATTCTGTATTAGCTTGAAGACCGCCTACATTACCATTTTGAATACTGATATTCATTAATGAAAAACTATTATTTTTTGACGCCTCTAATCCGATAGTAGTATCATAAATTATAATACGCCTATCGAGTTCTTTATATTCTTGTATATCATTTATGTCGCTACTTCGTTGCTTTGGGATGATTAACATACGTTTTTCAAGTCTCCTTTATATAAACCATAATCTTTTAAACTAGATAATACTCTTAATTGTTTATTGTTAGCATTACCTCTGTATTCATATGTATATACACAAATACAATGAGAATATTCTATAAGAGAATCTAATATTTGTAATTCTCTATTTTTCTTTAATTCTTCTTTATTTAAATTACAATAATTTATTATTGCTGTTTTATGATCTGGTACTGCATATTTTATTTCACCATCAGGTGTAATAATTACCTCTAAATAACAAATAAAATTATCTTTGTGTTTTTTATAATCGAATGGTTCATTTATATAAACTCTTTCAAATCTGCCTTCTATATAATCAACTTGATTAGTCATTTGCTTTACATATCTTAAAAATTCCTCTTCATCAGGATCTATAATATTTCTATTTGCTTCAAGTAGTTCACCTAAATCACTCATACTTTTCTCCTGTTCGAAAATTAGGTTACTTCCATTTATTATGGAAGTAACCATATTTTACATGATAAATGAATTAAAGAAGTTAAGTACTTCTTTAATTATTTTTTCTTCATCCTTTTCGATATATTGTCCATTTAATGGATTGTTGTATGAACTATATTTATAAGTATTATTGAAGATTGAGATAATCATATTCTTTATAGGATTTCTCTTTTCAATAATACCTTGAACTGATTTATATTTCTTTTCCATGAGATTTTTATACATAGGATCTTCGTTAATAAGATTGTCCATGTATTTTGAAAGTCTTTTATATGAGAATTCAATCTTTTCACCAGAAATAAATTCTGATAAATAGTTTAATCCCATACGACTAAGAATCTTCTTAAGAATAATTATAAGTCTAATCCAATCTTCACTTCTACATCCACCAATAATATTTTCAATACCACTAAAGTATTTAGAGAATACATAATAGATAGCCGTTTTCTGGAGATCATGATATCTCTTATTATTCTTATAAAAATCAATTTCATCTTGTGTTATGATAACACCTTCACGTTTAGCAATGATACCAATATCTCTACTTGTTCCAAACTTTCGGAATATCATTGTTGCTTCGTCACGCTGTGTATTATAAGAATCGAATATTTCTACTTCTGTAAGAATAGAATCATCATCTGTTGAGTGGCCTTCTGTGCTACTCAATGAGAATATAGTATATGGATCTTTCTTTCTTAATGTATAAGACATTACTGATTTTCTTATTACAACAGTATTCAAATTCATGATATTTTGATCAAAATCATATTTTGGAATTACGTTTGTAATAAGTTTATTCATCGTATCTTCAATAACTCCATCTGGAGTTGTACCTAAAATTTTCAAACGATCCCACATTACTGCATCAGTATATGTAGTTTTATTTATAGCTCTTTGTACAAATAAATGCAATTTTGCATATACATCAATATTTGTACCTGTTTCAGCTAACTTAAATAATGCCTGAAATACATTCATTATAAAACCATTTATATCAGAAAGATTTTTTCTGTTATAAATATAATGAGTTGTAATAGGTATTATTAATCTACTCATAGTAGAAATCAAATATAAAATTTTATAATGTCTATCCTGGAATGTAGTTCCTTTATCATATCTGTGACGTTCTAAGTCTGTAGTTTCATCTACATTTGTTTTATAATTATCTTCGATGTATTTCCTAAGCATAGAAATAAAATCTGTAGGAAAGAGTAGTGTAATTAAATCGTTAATAAATGTATCTGTTGATTTTTTATCATATTCACCACGATCAATAGAATATTTGATCGTAAAGTAGGTAGTAATGAAACGATCTGATAGTTCTAGATCTCTATTCAATACTATATTATTCTCTTTACAGATCATGTCTGCAATTTTAGAATATGTCTTTTTACAAGCTATACTCATAAAGAACTCATCGTAATCGCTCGCATTTTTATCATCAAAATAATCTTCAAATTGAACAATTACATTTTTCAGATAAGTTCTAAAGTATTGAACTTTTGGGTTTTTTGCCATTATTTTTTTACTCCTTTTTATTGTAATTTGTTTCGGTTCAATTTTTATTCCACCAATATCGACAATCACAAACTGCATTTTTTGTGAATTCTTTAACCTGTTTCATAGAATAGAATCTTTTGATTTTTTTCGCCCTAGTGCGTTTTAGATACGATGAAATCAAAGTCGGGAATCTACTAAGCCTTGACTTTGAATCAGGAATAAAACCGGTACCACCGTAGCAAGTCCACTTACCGTTATGGTCCCAATCGCGATAGAAATAGTCTACGGTGACATATTTATCCATTCTATAAAATAGAAACGCTTGTTCCTTAGAGAGTAGATTTTTATTTGTCTCATAGATTATTACACAAGGATTCATTTCTATACCTCCTTAAAGTTTAATTTATGGAAGATGTATTTTTTACCATATTTTATTTACTTTTATTTTTTCAAACTAGATTTTAAATTCGATTTAGAGCCTACTTTGGCTATCATACTTGATTTTAAACTTTCGTTTTTCATATTACGCTTTAATTCCCCCTTTATACTATCAGATTCAAATCGTTTATCGAGAATCTTAATAGTTTTTTCAACATCTTTTTCTTTCTTATTTATAATATTTATTTCACCGCTTTGTTTAATTTTTTTATTTTTTTGCTTTTTAAGACGTAATTTCTTTTCTTCAAGATTCAATTGTTCGAACTTTTGCTCTTGAGACATAAGCATTTTTACGATACCATTAGTATTCATATTAGGCATCAATAAAGAATCTATTCTGTTTTTTCTATATCCTGTTACCATTTCTAAATGATACAATGCAATAAATACTACACGTTCAATACCATATATTCCATAAGGGTTTGTCTTTTTTGCTGGTTGTTTTAATGCTGTTTTGGAACAATATGATTTTGGAATAAATTCAGGAATATTATTAGTTTTATTAAACACATATGTAAAATCAAACATCCAACTAATAGAATTAGAAAATACTTTAACTCCATAATTCTTTACGGTCAGTTCTTCTTTAATTTCTTTATTTGTTGGATAAAACTCAACAACTACATCATAAAAAACAGGTTTTTCAAATTCATCATTTTTTTCCGAAGGTACCATAATATGTACCACATAATTATCACCAGATTTAACCGAGTAAAGCTTTATGTCTTTTGCGGCAAATTGATTATATCTAGCAATATAAGAATCAATAAGAGGACGCATAGAAATAGCTGAACCAATATTCGGGTGAATTATATCATCTAAGTGTAAAATATTATTCATAAAATCCTCCAATGATATAAAGTAATGTAATTCATGTTATAAAAATTAAATTTGTATTCATATGAATATTATATTATGATATTACATTTAACATTTAGTTATACTGATATATAAATCTAGGAGTTAAAATATATGGTTTCCGTATCTGTATTAAGTAATCTGTATAAGATTAAGTACTCAGTACTAAACAATACATTTCAATATTTACCTCAGTCGGTAAAGAAAAAACAATATTTAATGGTTATTGATATTGGTAAGATAATATCTATGATCCTGAAGATAATTGCAGCAAAAGATATAATTATTACCAAGAAAATTAAAACTCAAGTAATCGTAGCAATTTTAAATGTGATTGCTCATTATAGACATTATTTTCATGATGTTTTAAAAGCAACTAATTCATTTGTTTTATATTGTGAAGATCCCGATCACTATGATGAATACGAAGAAATAATTTCCGATATAAAAAATATATGTCAGTTTATTCCTAGCATAATTATAGTTCCAAAAGTGAAAGGAAAAATAAACAGATATTTTTATATCCACTGCGTTTCATATATAATAGAAACAAATCTGAAATTAAGTAAACGAGCTCAAAAAGATATGATTACTGTAGTATACGGTAATAATCCATTAGAGTATCAATATGCAAATATTACTGATGATATTTATTATGTATCAAATAATTGTGATATAAAAGTTAGAAATTTCGCAAATCTTTGGGAAACAATTCTTGAAAAAGATTCAAGATTTCATAATATCAAATATAGATATGAACTCAAACAACTTTTATATCCGTATATGATTTATTATAGAAAAATATCTGTGGACAAATGTCCTATTTCGTTTGTTTCTCACACCAAATATTCATCGAGAATAAACGGTTTATTTGATTATATTGATAATTTCAGAAATCCAAACGAACCTCGACATATTTCTTATGGAAAATGTATCGATGTTCCGAAAGAAGATATAAAAAGTTGTGATAAAGCTTTAAATATTTTATTATATTATAATAATTTGAAGTTGAAGCCATTTATATTGGAATCTATAAAAGCAAATTCTGTAAAATTACACGATAAGAAAATGGATAATATAAATGAATATAATGAAATTCTTTCTCAGACTAATATAAATATTATGTGGTTGAGAGAAGATAAAGGAATTTAATAAAAAATAAGAGAGTATTTAAACTCTCTTATTTTTTGTAAGGAGATAAAAATGGCTAATTTATATAGATATAATTTTAAAACAGGATTAAAATTTATTTTACCGGGAGATAAGACATTTGATATCCCTGTTATAAATAAAATTACAAAACATTTCAATTTTGCTAATGATTTTCTACCTATTTATGAATGCGATTGTGTTGTTCCTATCGATAAAATGACATTAATCCGTAGTAATCAAGATAGTATATACGCAGTTCTTACTATTCAAAAAGAAAGATATAAATCTAACGATTCTTTAACACCAGAAAGTACAGAAGAGATTTTAAATCAAACATTTGTTCCTTTCTTTACAGAAGATTCATTTAGTTCTATAGTACCTGGTGAATCTGAAACCGAAGAAAGTAAAGATACTCCAATAAGTACTTTTGATATGTCTGCTGCTCTTACAAAAAGATTGAAATTTGCTTTATATAGTGTAATCGGTTTATCGCTAAATAAAGTACTACTCAATTATGTAGCTGATGAAGCTGATGTAGGTACTATGTTAAAATTTTTAATCTCAAAAGCATTTGAAAAAATAAGTTCGGATAAAAAATTGGATCCAAATGAAATAAAAGGATGTATTATAGATAAACCCGATAATGACGATACGTATAAAAATTTAATTATAACTCCGCGTAATCTAAGTACTGCAATTAAAGAACTCCAAACTCGTTATGGAATTTATAGAAATGGATTAACTTGTTTCTTTGACCCGCCAGTTCTTTATGTATTAAATAAATTTTCACTCGATCACGATTGTGAAAAAGATAAACCGAATAAATTAATTTTCGAATGTCAAGTTAAAAATCCTTTAATGCAAGTAGGATTATCTACTGTCTTAGAAAATAAAGATAAATCATTAACTTATAAAGTAACTTCTGCTCCAGCGCCAATAAATCAAGATATTTCTTTGAGCGAATTAAATGGTAATGAAGTTCTTTTTAGCAACGTAACATTAGCTATGAATATGATGACTTTTGAAGGTGGCGAGTTAAAAGAATTCAATGAACCTACAAAATCAATGACTTCCGATATAGTACGACATAAAAGGACATCTGCTAAAACAATTGTTGATTACGATGAAACAAACAATCCGTATAATATTACTTCATTATTAAAGAGTTCTAATTTAGGAACTTTAATTACTGTTAATAGTATTATCGGTATCGATCCTGAATCATTTAAACCTAATTCAAATATTACAGTAAAAATAACTGATGATAATAAGAAAGATGAAGAATTATCCGGCGTTTATTCTTTATTGGCTGGTAGCATTACATTTGAAAGAGCTAAACCTGATGAAGATAAAATAATTTGTGGTATTTCAAACATCGTTCTTTCAAGAATGGATTCATAAAAAATAACTGGGCATTACGCCCAGTTATTTTATTTTTTATATCCAAATACAATTTTATCTTTATATTGATTTGCTTTAAAATCATCAAAATTAACTTGCTTAAGGTCTTTAAACGAACCCTCAGTTTTTGGTGTAAATTTTAATGTAGATTTATATGAAGTTAAAATAGAACCTGTACAATCATTTTTACATATAAGATTAATTTTATCATCTATTTCATTTTCATCTTTAGCGGCATCAAAATTCAATGATAATTTAGCAGTATCAAGATTTAAATTACATCCAGATACTTCGTTTGTATAGAAAATATTAAATACTCCACTAATAGCTTCAAAGTTATAATTGATAGTGTATTTATTAACATTATCAATAAACAAAACACTATTTTTTACTTTACCTTTCATAGTAAAGTTTTTAAGTTTTGAATTATTGAAAGCTGGTTTGAATGAGGTAATATTATTACCAACCAATAAAATATCTTTAAAATCAAAATTACTATCTTCCGAAGATATTTTATTCATACTTTCTATATTTAATTCATTTCCTTCAATTATACTTTTTGTGAAGTTTACATCACCTTCACCAGAATTTCCTTGTATATTAAATTCTTTAAATACATATTTGTCTTCAGATGAAAGTGCATTAGCCCCATCTGTTAATTGAATGGATATTTTATCACCACTAAATGATGTATCTGTAGTAAAAATCTTATTACTAACAATAAATTCAAGATTTTCTATATTAGCAAATCTAGATTTAAAAATAGAAATATTAGGAATATTTATAGAAAGATCTTCTATATTTTCTAAGAAACAAGATGAAAATACGATTTTATTAACACCTGCTCCACTATTCCATTTAATTGGCTTATTAAATTTTAAAGCTTTTACGCCACTTAAACTAACAGAATCTACGTTATCTCCATTAGAACTAAACAAACCTATTTTAGTTCCAAATAAAGCTGTGTATTTATACTCTCCATATATTGCTCCATTAGAAGTGTGGAATATATAAATATCACTACTTGGATCTAAGTTTTGAGTTACATAGACACCACAAGCTGTTAATTTATTTATCTTACTAAGAATTATCAAATTCTTTTTATATTCATTTGCCGTAGAATTTATAGAACCTAAATTAAGATCCATAGTATTTTCTACTTTCATAATATTCATATCTAAAGTATCAAAATGCAAATTAAGACTATTTACTTTTACAGTATAGAATCCTTTAAAATTAAACAATCTTTCTCTAGGATAAGAATAAGATTTTTTATTATTGTTATATTCAATACTATAAATATCGATTGTACTTTGCATCCATTTTTGCATATCATCTGTATTTGTATTTAAAAAATCAAATTTACATATTTCATCAGTAAAACTGATATAAGATATTTTAGCATATTCTTTTATAGTGGCTGAAAAAGTTGCTAAATATCTATCATTATATTTAGAAGATATTTTATCTTCATTTAAAAATAAATTATCTACACTTATTGATAATCCATTATCAGATAAAATTTTAATTATCGTATTTTCGATAGATAACGTTTTTAATTCGATTAATTTATTATCTGAAATAGATACTTCTTTTCCATCGAGATTCAAACCTATTATATCATAATTTTTAGCTATGAAATAACTTAAATCTTCAAATGTCATATCATAAAAATCATATCCTTCATTTGAAGTACTATGATATTCAATATATAAAGTTTTTCCACCTTTCAATTTATTGATTTTAAAATTCTCAAGATATTGTCTTAAGAATGTATTAACAAATGTTCGATGTTCGATAATATGTGGTTTAACTTTTAATATCTCTTCATCCGCATAATCTGAACCATTCGATACTTCTTCGGTTGTTTGTTTTAATATTTTTTTATATTTAGTATTACCATTCGGTAATTTAACACTTTCAAATTCAAACCAAGTGGTTTTTAATAGTGTACGTTCAAAAGTGTCAATACATGTTTTGATAGCACTTACCGGAGAATCTATTAAATTTCCATCACTATCATAGTTTCGAATATAAATACATAACTGCTTTATCTCTTCCTCTTTAGGTTCGATATTCCTCTGAACCTCTTCAAAAGAAACTAAATCAGTTATATTCATCTTAGCATATAATTCTGCTTCTTTTTCAGGCGAATATTCATATTCTGATTCAGGAATTTCTTCTATTTCATCTGCCATTATTCACCTCTATTTATTGCTTACAACTGTAGTGATTCGTATTTTTTTACCGTTTTCAGAATATGCCATTCCTTCATCACGTTCTATACGATTTATTTCACCAACTTGTCCACGTTCTACAGGATAGTCTTCTAATTCAATAGAAGTTCCTTTCTTTACAGCTTTTACGGTATCAGTTCCGAGATCATATACAACTTCAGCTTCACCGTTAAAGTCATATTTCATAGCTTTTTCATTTTTAGTTAACGATAAAGTGCCTTTATCCATCATATCTTGAATATTTGCTTCAAGCATTTCTTTTTCTTTTTCTTTCTTGATATCTTCAAGCACATTTACTGTAGTTCTATTATTGGAATCAATCAATTGTCGTGATCCCATTTCCTTTTTCTTTGTTTGCATATTACTAATTTCACTAATAACGTTTCGAATATATTCCTTATCGTTATTAACTTTTTCTTCCTCTACAGACTGAGCTTTCTTTTTCAGTTCAAGTTCTGCTACAGTTCGTTTTGCGTTCAATAAAGCAGTAGCACTTTGAATTGAATTAGATCTAAGATCGGAAAGAGTTTTAGTAATATCTACAGTACTTTTCGATGCACCTAAAGTAAATCCTGTAGGTTGATTATCTGTAAAAGTTTTATGTATTTCATTATAAAGCTCTTCATTTTTTTCATTTATATCATAAAAAAGATCCAAAACATCATCAAAATATTCACGTTTCAACGGTTCATTATTTATTTCTGTATTATGTTTAGTAGCCATTATTTACTCCTTTATTATTATCTATATATTAAAGTTCAAAATAATAAAAAATAATATAAAACAAATGGAGAATTACTTCTCCATTTGTCATAATTTAATTATTCTTATTCATTTTCATCTTCAATAAGTTCTTCGTCGACTCCAAATTCTTGGATATCGATTTCATCATCTTCATCTTCAGTTTCTTCGTTTATCTCACTTTCATCAAATTCTTCAAATGGTATATCTTCATCATAAGGAGAATCAGAATCATCATCGTAACTTTCATCAAGTTCATCTTCATCTTCTTCGTCTGAATCTTCATCTAAAGAATTTTCAGATTCGAATTCTTCGAATGCTTCATCTATATCTATGTCAGAATCGATGTCATCGAATTTTTCAACTTCATTTTCTTCTTGAGTTGATTCTTCAATTTCATCGTCTTCATAAGATTCAATTTCTTTGTCGTCAAATGTGCTCATAGTTCTTTCTCCTATATTTCTTTCGAGAATACTAAGTTTTTCATATCAACTTTACAAGTTGGTGTTAAACAACCGCTAACGCCAGGATCGGAGTTAGATGATTGATAAATGTCGACACGTCCCACATATGATGGATCAAATATACGAAATTGAGTAGATGTTAAAGAACCTCCAGATGATCCAGGAGAACCAGGACCATTGATAGTGTATCTTAATGCCACTTTTAAAAGTGCATTATCATTTACACCAGCATCATATTTTGCAATATTTAATGTAAGACCAGCTCTATTCTTTCCACAAATAGCACCAAGAATAAGTGATTCTGGACATTTTACAATATCGATAAGTCGATTCATATCTCTTGATTTTTCAGTAGTTGCCAAATATCTGTAAAGTTTTCTAAATGTTTCTTTCAAGAATGGATCGATAATCCATTCAGAAATTCTTATTCGTTTGTTTAAAAGATTACTAGATTTAGATGACAATGTTGAGAACTTCAAGAACATCCATCTTACAACTGCAAACATATTTTCCTTCGGTGATCCACCTACTAAATTTTCAATATTCGAAATAGTACGATAATCTAATGAAATGATAAAAGTTTTTACAAGTCCTTTTCCTTTCTCCAACGGATTGTTTTCCGATATCGAAGAACCTAAAATAATCTTCCATCTTACAACATCTTCGATAGCCTCTTTATCAAGACCACGTTTTTGACATTCGAGTACCGTAAAAATGAAGTTTCTTAAATTATAATATTTATCAAATGCTTCTTTATCGACTACTATATATATTTGTCCAAATTTAAAATATATATTTTTAGAATCTGGTGTTTCCGGTAAAGAATCAATAAACTTACAATACTTATCAGCACCAAAATATCTGAAAGTATTGAAAAATCCAAAATGTGCAAAATAATATAATAAAAATGGAACTTTCTTTTTCGTCATATACAAATAGAATACGTTAGATACATATCTATTTCCATAAGCATCAGCGGTTCCATTAGGTTTCTTTTCCTTAGCTAACTTAATAGCTCTTGTCTTTGTCTTTAATACTATCATATTTTCACGATTAGTGTATGTGATAGCATCGATAATTTGATAAGGTGCTGAATATTTATTTCCTTTTATATAGAAGTGATAATTATCTACATAAAGAGGGATATAAAGTGGACATTCAACATATACCTTTTCCATCATTCCTGTTTGTTGGTTGATATTAGATAACTCAAATTCGAACACACATAGACGGGCTGATGTATCATAGATCGACATTGTTTTACGATTCTGTCCAGATTTGTCTTTTCCTGCATTTAATTCTCTGAATCGTCTTCCAGTATCATCATAATGATAACCTTTATACTTCATATTATGAGGTATGTGTCTTTGTATTTCTCTCCAAGTTTCGTCAATATACTTCACCATGTCATCATTTTTTCTGATATTTAATATCACATCATCATTAAAATTATCAAACTTTTTCGAGTAGATCGAAGTAAATTGTAGAGCTTTAATTTTATTGCCTCCTCACTATTTTATAATATTTATTTATACACACACTTTAAATATTTTAGCTAAATATTACATTTAATAGTTTTTCGCGTTATAAAAAATAAAACGGGTAATAATAACCCGTTTTATTTCTTTTATTCTTTATTATTTTCTTTTGTATCTAAATTAAAAATAGAAAATTCGAAAATATAATCAAATCTATCTTCACCCCATTTAGGATTTTTATATCCTTTTTCTTCCAATGCACTGCATAATTTTTCCTGTCTTTCATCATCAGAAAAATAATTTTGAAGCAAGACAATTAACAATTTCATAAAATTGCCTTTTGTTTGATTAGTTCTATAAGTTATAGTTTTATAACCACTTCCATATGTAATTTTTGGATTTGATAAGGTCATAAATGTCTCTATACATTCGACTGTTTCATTTATCACTTTAGTAAGTGCTTTTTCATTTTCTTTAAGAATTTTCTTTTCAAATTCCTTATTAAAATTTTCAGCAATTTCAATACTATCCATTATTTCTTTTAGCATATATTACTCCTTCAAAATATAATATATATCTATTTTAAATATCAAAAAAATAAAAATGCCGTAACTGGATTGTTACGGACATTATTTATTTTTTAACAGAGCTTGATTCCAAAGAAGTCAAGTTTTTCGACTATTCCTTCTTTGAATTCTTCAAACTGTTTATTTGCAGATTGAAGATTGTCTACAATTCCTTCATAAGAACTGTATCCGCTAAACTGAGTATAGTCATCTTGCGGATAAGTTCCATCGGATGACATTTCGTTACGAATCCAATGAACATGATATTCGTCCCTACAGCTGAAATTTCCAAGTGGTTCTTTGTACTCTTTCATAACTACGTATACTTCTACAGTAAGCGTAGTATTATTGCCCTTGAAATAATCATCCTCAAGTTGTGCTTCAAATTTGAGAATGTTCGAAGTTCTTGTGACTGCGCTCAACTCGCTTTCAGATTCGCCGAAATGACTCATAAGCTCTTTAGCTCTCTTTTCAGTGTTATCACACTGAATTGAAACGTTTTTAAGAGTAAATTTGATAAGGTTCATAAACTACCTGTGATTATCTAATTAGCCTTTTCTCTAAGGGAGCATAGGTTTTCTCTCCTATACTACTTATTTTTAGTATTAACTTATCATACGATAAGCGAAGAGTTTTTTATTTTTATTATTTCTCTTCACAGTATAATATACCAATAAAAATGTATTTTATTACAAAAAAATAAGTGGGAGGAAAATCCTCCCACTTATTCTACTTCGACATACTATAAGCCATGTCAATCGGATCGCGACTTTTCATAGGATTATCATCTTTTACAATTTGAATCCAAGTTCTAGAATCTTTATTTCTAGGATCAAAACCTAACTCTTTAACCTTTCCTTCAAGAAATTCAATTACGTCATTAGAATTTCGAATTTTGTTTGTAAAATCTGCAACCCATTCGATTTCAATATAATAGAATTTATCATTAACAATAACAAATTCGATATTATATTTATCTTTCATCGGATCATTTTTGAACACAACTTCCATTGCATCTTTTTTCTTTGTAAAGAATACCGAAACATTCAAAGCTTCCATAATGTGTCTGAATACATCTGGATCTTCGATTTTTGTCTCGTACTCAGCTGTAACTTCAACCTTTCCTTTGAAATTTTTATTCTTATAACAAAGATAGTAATCATCATCAGATTTTCTGATACGAATTACATTTCCTTTGATCGGACAATTGTAGAATTCGTCAGATTTATGTACATATCCTTCGATAAGTTTTTTATTATTCTTTTCAAATTCTTTGTACTCATCTTTTGTGATTTCAATTTTGAATTCAATCTCATTCGCCATTTTGTTTCTCCTTTATTCGTATTATAATATTTATTTTAAGATTCATTTATTGCTATTTAAAAATTATTAAATTTTTCAAGTTCTTCTTCATAATTTTTAGATGTGTATATTTTTCTTTTTTCGTTTTCTTTTTTTATAAGCAAAGTGCTTTTCATATATCTAAAACCAAATCGTTTACTCATCATATTATAAACACAATCATTACTGAAATTAACAATAAATAGTCTTCGATATTTTTCTTTTCTATGAAGTGTTTCATAATATTTTTCAAAATATTTATTACCTATATTAGGAGTAGAATACAAATAGCATTCAATTCTATCTAACTTAGTTGGATATTTTAAAAAATAAACTAAATAAGCTAAACGTGCTAAAATTGAAGCAAAAGAAAAACCGATAAAAACTATCTTTTTATTTGTATTATTAAGATAATGTTTGACTTCTTTTGTTAATTCTGGTGCTATTGTATTATACAATAATACAAAACCAGTATGTACATAAAATTTCAATTTATGATAAAAGAAATCATAATAACAATATCTATCTTGTTTTAAAGGAGAATGCATAAAATTTTTTATCTTTGTGTTTCTAAATACATTATTCAATTTTTTATTTTGACAATAATTCATAAATTTATTTTCTGGTATATTTTTAACAACTTCTTCAAAAGTAATTTTAGAAGCTTCGCGTTCGTCTTCGATTTTTAAATTTCTCTTATATTGCTCATACTCTCTAATAAATTTGAAGGTTTTCTTACTACTAAGAAAAATAAATAATACTTCATCTTTTGTTTGTGCAATACAGAAATTAGCACCAGAATTTTTATTTATATGGAATTTTGCAAAATCTTTATTTTCTTTAGCTTTATTATAATACTTTATGTGTTTTATAATTTTCTCAAAAGATTCTCCATCCATAAATTCTTCCTTTTTAAAAGTATATTTATATTTTATTTAGTATTTACTTTTACAGGTGCAAAGTTCTTTATACAATACAAATAATAAAAAAGAGTATGGTTCATCTTTGTGTTGAATGGTGCTTTTAATGGTGTGATTTCAACATCATTCGTCGGCTTAAAGAAACCAAATTTATCAGGTGGAACATTTGAAACTAAATCATTTTCGACATTCATGATAAACAATTTCTCGCCAAGTTTAGACTCTTTAATAAATTTTGCAAGAATATTATTTCCAATTTTTGGTGTACCTGCCGTATAACATTCAAAATTATTTTCAGGATATCTGATCGATTGTAAGATATATGTATCCATAGCCAATGCAGATCCTAAAGAATGTCCACAGAAAATAATCTTTTCGAATCTTTTATCATTTATATATTTATCTACTATCATATTCAATTCTTTATAAATACTTTTATATTGCTTGATAAATCCACCATGAAATTCTATTCTAGATTTATACTTCTCAAATACAGATTTTAGAAATGTTCCATAATCAGAAAAATCAAAATTCTTTTTATCTGTGAATTCATCAACAAATGAACTCAAACTTGTTTTGAATGCTTCACTGAAGAATTTAATAGGTTTATCAAATAAATCTTCTCTCGATTTTTTATATTCATCCATACAAAGTTTATTAAAATCTTCTGAACTCATAGAGAAAAGTTTTTCATTATTTTCTTCCTTAAATTTTTGTTTGAAATATGCAAAATCTGCACCCCAATCTATTTTCGAATCACTTCCTCGGAAAGCAATAATTACTTCGCCATCATTCTTTTCATATATATTAAAATTTGTACTTGTTGCATCATTACCGAGATAATCAATTTTTATAATATTCTTTTTTCTTGCAATCTCTAAATCTTTTGTAAAAGATTTTTTATATTCAGGTGAGAAAAAATAGCAACTATTTCTCGGATCATCTTCAACTTTTCTATCTTTATGATCCCACGCTAATATCGAATATATAAAATACTTAAAAGATTTATCTTTAATCTCTTTAGCGTTCATTTGTCAAAACCTCCTCTATTTTTTGTATAATATTATTATCGATGTTTTTCCATAAATATTGGTCTTTAAATTTATATCCATATTTTTCAGTATAGATATTATCTAATTGCAGTTTTTCATCATATTCTATAACATTATCTTTTCCAATTATATTATAATTATTACTAATGGTTATCAAACCTTCTTTTAAATAATCGAAGTATTTTAATGATAGCATACCTTTATTAAAATCATTTTTCTCATCCAATAAAATTAAACCAAATTTTGAATTAGAAATCAATTTAATACATTCTTGATATGGTAATCGTGTAAATATTTCAACATTTGAAATATTTTTAATTAATTCGATTTCCTTTGAATTAAAATAATTTAATATAATCTTAAATTTCCATGTTTTATTATTGTTACAAAGATTTATCAATTTATCAAAATCTATTTTTCGACTTCGTCCTATATAAACAACGCTTTTTTCATCATTAGTGTGTGGGACAAAATAATCATTAGTACCATTTTCTATTAATAAACAATTTTTATTGTATTTCAAACTATCTTCATATAAAAATTTAGAACTATTTATAACTAAATCTGCTCTTTTTAAGAGTTCGTTTTCACATTCGTGGTTTCGATTATTATCCAAATAATTCCAATAATCACTTCGATCGTATATAATTTTGCATTTTATTTTATCTAAATCAAAACCTAAATTATTATTATCTATATATTCACTTATAATAAATAAATCATATTTATCATAATCTATACTTTGTTTATTTTCTAAACCTCTATATCCAGTATCTATATTAAACTTTTCTTTTAGTGCATCATTTAAAAAATGACGACGATATTTTATCTCCATCTTTGTTCCAATATAATGAAAAATTTTTGAATTATTCGTATATTCATTTTTATTCGAAAATCTATTAATATAAATCATATTCTACTCCTTTATGATAATATTTTTAATTAAAACTTCATATTTTTCTTCTATCAATTCATTCACATTTAAATAACAACCATATTTTATAGATATCTCATTAGGTATATTATCCAATATTTCTTTAATCATTATATCATCGATATTTATTCTTATTTCACTATTTGATAATGATACTGAAAGATTAAACTCTTCTATAAAATCACATATTTTCTTTTCTGTTCTTTTAGGTTTATTTAATTCGTTTTTAATATATTGATTTTTCACGAAAGAAAAATATATACCATCATTTTTTAAATAAATCTGACATAATGGTGTCGTACCATTATCTAAAGCATCTTTATAAACGTTTCTATCACGTTTATTAAATAACTGAAAGAAAACAATTTTATCATTTTCATTAAGTGTATAATTATTAATTTTATAATCCGCATTAAAAGAAATATTTTTATTATATATGTTTATAAAATCACTACTTATTTCATTTCTATAAAATTTTGAATTCGGTGTTTTATATTTTGTTAAGTTTCTATAAATAGAAAATGATAGATATGAGTTTTTCTTTTCAAGAAATTTTTCTATTTCTTCTTTAGTATCGTGTATTATAAATTTATCATCTTTTATATTATAATATGATATTAAATGATACATTTACAACTCCTGTTTTATATAAATATGTCAAAAAAATATGGACTCTAAAACGAGTCCATATTTTAATTAATTTTTACCATACGAATCTTCTTCAATAGAATCATCATGTTCAATATAATATTTTGTATCTATAATTTCAAAACCATCTTCTATCGGAGTTGGTTTTCTTACAACTACAAATGCTATACCAGCATTTATAATATTTCTTTTACACATTGAACAAGGTTCCGCATTTTTAGTATAAGAACCATCTGGTTCTACACCTACTAAATACAATGTAGAACCCTTCATATCTTTTCTACTTGCAGAAATAATAGCATTCATTTCGGCGTGAACAGATCTACAAATTTCATATCTCTGTCCACTAGGTATACCCATTTTTATTCTTAAACATGATCCGATATCACAACAATTTTCACGACCTCTTGGAGCTCCATTATAGCCGGTTGCTATAATTTCATCATCTTTAACGATAACTGCTCCATAATGTCTTTTTAAACATGTAGATCTTTCTGATACGGATTTAGCAATATCAAGATAATATTCTATCTTCGATTTTCTTCTTTCTTCACTCATAACCAAAAATCTCCTTTTGTTTTTGTATTATTTTTCTTTTCATAATAATTATCACAAAGTTTAACTGATTTAGATTCAAAATCCATTTTATTTTCCTTCATCTTTAATATCAAGAATATCTTTTTTAATAGTTGCTTTCCATATTTCATATGTAATACTAACTGCACCATATACTAGAAATATTGGTGTCAGTATTACTAGTGCTAATATAGAAGAAATCTTCTTTATCACCAAAGGTTGTTCCACTTTAAGCTCCTCTTTTTATTAATATTTTTTAATATATCTAATTTCTGTACAATTTGTATATGTAACAGAATCGATACCGACTTCAAATTCATTATATCCTTTTTTATAAAGTAAACTAATGAAATCTGAAGTCGAGTTATTTATTAAAGAAATCATTTCTTTATCTTTATCTGTCAAATCATCATTATTTATTTTGATAACCCACGAATCGGTTCTTACCAGATTTGCTTCAGCAACTTTACTTTCTAACCAGTTCAAAAATAATTCAACCTGTTTATTTGTATCTACTATTCTCATTCCATTTCCTTAAACTTTTCTTTTATTTTATTTATATCATATTGACCATTTAATACTAAAATAGGAATCTTATATTTGACAGCAGATATTTCTTTATTACTCATACCACCTTCCTGTCCTTTTATAAGAATATCAGTTTCTTTTGTAACACTACTTACAAATTTCCATTTTGGACATTCAATTTCAATTTCTTCTATTGCTTTAGCTCTTCTCTTTCCAACAAATTCACCAGTAATGCAGAAAGTATATTTTCTATCATCTGCTTTCTTAGCTTTAGGTTTTATGAATTTTACTAAAGAGAAAAGATCATCGAAATTCTTTTCATCTTGATTTAACCATTCACAAAGTTTTGCTTCGACAACTTTATCTGATCTTAAATATTTAATATCTTTATATTTTATTAAATCATTAAGATCTTCAATTCCCATTTTTTCAAGAGTTTTAATTCCAATAAATGGAATACCAAAGTTACCGATTATTTCTTGACATGTTTGATCTTTTGATTTTTCAAACGTATCAAGAAATTCTTTCATAGTGTCTGTGTTTCTATCAAGATTACAAAATTTTTCAACAACTATTGCTAAGTCTTCTTTTGACATAGCATACAATTCCCAAAGTGCATTAAAATGACCACAAGAAATTAACGAATCTATCATATTTGGTCCGAGGTTTTTAATACCTACATTTTTAAACCAATAAATAAATTTGTTAATTTTCTGAGATGGACACTCGAGATAATTACTGCACCAATAATCAACACCTTTCATTTGAAGAGGTTTTCCACAACTAGGACATTTATCCAAAGTTATTTCTTTTGAATATTGTGTATGCATTCTATTTACAATTTTTGGAATCACATCATTTGCTCTTACACAAAATACTTTATCAAATTGCTGAATATCATTTAATTTGATATAAGTAATATTATTAAGAGTTGCTCTATTTACAATTGCAGATCCAATTTCAATAGGATCAATAATACCAACAGGTTTTACAAATCCATTTCTAGATGTATTCCATTCGGTATCATTTAAGTTTGTCCAACCACCTTCTGGCTTTGGTTTAATTGCAATTGCATATTTATGATGATGATCTGTATCACCAAGTTCATCTTTAATTTTCTTTTGAATACCAATATTATTAAATACTAAAATTATTCCATCAGTTTCAAAAGGCCAAGATTCTCTTATAGTTTTTTCATATAATTCAAATCCTTCCCATGCTTCATCTACATTTCTAAATTTATTATACGGAACAGTATTAAATCCTAATTCCTTAAGTCTATCAAGTTTATCAGTTTCATATTTATAACCATCAACTATTAATTGATATGCTATAAAACGTACTTTACTATGAATAAATGATTTATCTTTTCGTTTAAGAGCTCCACTACAAATATTTCGTAACGGTTCTTGGTCTTCAGGATCTCGTTCTATATTATAAATCTTTTCAATATAAAACTCACCTCTTACTTTTACATCATCAGAATAATCATCAATATTTCTTTTAATACACTCGAGATTAGCATCATTAATTTTAACACCAATCTTTCCATTACCTCTCGTTGATGCACAAACAAATTTTCCATTCTTATAAGCGAGCTCACCTGATATACCATCAATCTTCGGTTCTTCGACCAAAATTTGATCTTCTAGATTATTAATAAAACAGCTATCTATTTTATTATTATACCATTTAGCTAGCTCTTCTTTTGTATGGACTTTATCCATAGAAAGCATAGGAACATCATGTACAACTTTATCACTTTGTTGTATTTGATCTTCAAATCCTACTTGTCTAAGAATTTTATTATTTGGGTCTAATTGTCTAAGTTCATCTTCGAGAAGATCATATTCGGCATCACTCATTTCGATATCTATATCGTCTATCATGCTATAATATTTCTTTTTAGCATTTACGATAAGATCTTCGAGTTCTTTAATTCTTTTTTCTTTATCCATTATAATATTTACTCCTCGAAATATAATATATTTATATTTTTTGTATTTAATATTCTTTTATTCGAAACATAAATATGAATGGAGGTTATGTAGATGTATATAGAAAAAATTAAATATTTGAAAGAATCTATTATGACAGATATTCTCAAAAATAAGTTGCTTGATCTTGTAAGCAAAATCAAAGAATATGAAAATTCACATGAAGAAGAATTAAAATCGGAACACCAAGATTCATATGATTTTAAAGTTCTTATAAATGAAATTTTTAATTATTTCTATGAGCTTTCTTCTTCTATTTTTGATAATTTTGTTTGTGAAGGCGGATCCGAAGAATACTCTTACAAAAGTTTTAAATTATTTTATATCAATATTTATTATTCTTTCTTAAAAGAATTTTTTGTTGAAAATGTTGATATTAAAAAATTCTTCTCAAAAATCAACGAAATTCAATATCAAAAAATCTACGCAACATGCGAAGATTCACTTTTTAATTTTATTGCACATTACTACTTTTCATCAAATTCAGAATATAAATCTAAAATTGAACATATTTTAAATAATATAATTCAATTTGATTGCGATACTCCTGATAAAGAAAAAAGATATAAACGAATATTATTCTTACATTACAAAGAATCACTTTGTAACGAATTACTTTCATATATGGACAAAATAAAAGATAAAATGAAAGATATTCATAAAGAAATAACTATGTTAAAACTCATAGTTAAAATTCTTAAAACTCATTATTATATTTACAATACACCTAAAGGATTAGCGAATAGTGGTCACAGTATGCTTCCAGATTATTTCTATCCAAAAGATGGTACAATGGGGTTAACAAGAGATTCTTTATTAGGAAATGTAAATTATTATAAAGAAGAAATAAAAAATAAATGTAAAGAATATTCTGGTCTTGAAAAAATTTATCATGCTCAGGGTGCAAAATATTCACATGCATTTGAATTGACACAAGAGAAATTTGAAAAAGGGGAATAAAAAAATAATCTACGGGATAAAACCCGTAGATTATTTTTTATTTGTGGAGTAGACTTATTGCAGCCAAAGTAATAACTTCTTCATTACCTTCAGCAATAGCAGCAGCCATTAATGGGTTTAATCCAAGAATCGCAGCGGCAGCCATCTTCTTATTTCGAAGATCTCTGTTCTGCTCTTCTCTATTTATTTTAGCAGATTCGACAAGAACATCATCTGCTTCATTATTTAAACATTGAAAGATTTCTTTGATATCATCTTCATCCAAACCAAAACAAGTTTTTAACCATGAAGAAATTCCATCAAAGTCATCTACACGACCACCGCTCTTAACCCATGAAGCCAAAAACATAATCGGCTTTCCGGTTTCTGTTTTATCACCTTTTTTAAAAGTGATACCTTTTAAATTAGTCATTTTATCTCCTCGATTTCTTCTCGAAATACAAAATAATCTTCTGTTTCTAAATTTCTATAAGCTTCGATATCAAAATGTGTTTTCTCCATCGAGGAACACCATTTTAATAATTCTGGGGTTTGTAATTTGATTAAATTACGTTTTTTATTTCTTCTTTTATTATAAGTTTTTATTCTCATAATTATCTCCTTCATTATATAATATATATCTTTTTTCTATATATATTACATATACCGAAACATTTTATTATAGGAGAATTGTATGATAGTATTAACAGACGAGCAAAGAAATGCTATTGTTAAAGCTTGTGCATGGTACTATGATACATCTTACAATAAAAAGAATTATTTTGTAATAAGCGGATATGCTGGAACAGGTAAATCTACAATAGTTAGAACTTTAATTGAAGTTTTAGGATTAGCAAATTATAATGTATTATTTGCAGCATTTACAGGTAAAGCTTCTTTAATATTAAGAATAAAAGGAAATATGGCTAATACAATTCATAAGTCATTTTATAATATTTATTATGGTGATAATGGAATGTATTATTTTTCAGTTAAAAGATCTTTACCTTCAACTATAAAATTAATAGTAATCGACGAATGCTCGATGATTAATGATAAAATGATTAAAGATATTTTATCTTTTAATCTACCTACGATATTTTTAGGAGATATTGGTCAGCTACCTCCAGTTATCGGTCAAAATTCATTATTGAAAGATGTTAATAATATCGATGCACAATTAACAAAAGTATTAAGACAAGATGATACTTCTGGTATCCTTGGATTAGCAACACAAAGCAGAAATGGTGAAAAACTTAAAGAAGGAACATACAAAAATTGTAGAGTTCTTCATTTAAAAGATATTGATGATATTACTAAATATGATATTATTCTCTGTTGGAGAAATAGTACTAGAAAATTATTTAATCAAGCTGTAAGAAAAGAATTAGGATTAAAAGATATATACCCGATAAAAGGTGAAAAAGTTATTGGTCTTAAAAATAATTATTTCCATCAAATCGAATATCAAGGAATTCCTATATTTCCGGTTAATGGTTTACCGTCAACTGTGATTAGCGATTATAAATTAACTGAAGATAAAAAAAATATTTTATTAGATTATAAACCAGATTTTATAAAAGATCCAAAAGGACCTTTCTTTAGAACTATGTGTCATTCAGAATATTTTAATAATTATGGATATAATATCGAAAAAGATCCTTTTATTAAAGAAGATGAAGATGATTTAGTACACTTAGATTTCGGATACGCATTGTCGACTTATAGATCACAAGGATCTGAATATAAACGTGTTCTTCTATTAGACGAATATCAAGGACCACAAGATATACATTATAAATTTCTATATACAGGAATTACTAGAGCTATGCAAGGTGTAGATATAGTTATAGATTATCAAAGATAATATTAAATGTACTACCGTATGGTAGTACATTTATTTTATACCAAAATATCAATTATTTTATTTTCTTTTTCATATTTATTAATCATATCCCGATATATATCCGATTCATTTTCGCCAGCTAAAACAGCAAAATATGTATTTAAAGTATTTATAAGCATGTTTTTAATTTCATCAGAATATCCAAATCTTTTACTTTGTTTTTCTACCATTTCTATAGCTTCTGAAACACGAATATTATCTTTATAAGATATCCAATCGCATAACATTTCCATTAAATCTATAAGAGTCATATCTGAAATACCATTTGGAAAATGCTCTGGATGATGTGGGTTTTCCTTATAATGCATTTCAAAAAGTTCACGGTATCGTTTTATTTTTTTATTATACTTTCTAGTTCCATATGGATATCTAGGTTCTTCATCCATCTTCTTCCATAAAGAAAATTCAGGTTCTTCTAGTTTACTTTTGTCGTGTTCACGCATTCTTATTAATAAAGCTGCAACTAATTTGCTTAATTTATTCTGTACTCGTTTTATGTGATTTCGTATATATAATTCGGTATCACACATCTTCTACTACTCCAAAAAAATAAATTACCATTTCCTACATTAATTTGTTAAAAAAATAGCACCTAATAAAAGGTGCTATTATAAAAGGTTAAAATGATTCTTCTTGCATATTTTCTTTAAAATTATTTATTGTAGTACTAAATAATTCTTTATACTTATCAAAAAGCATCACATGATATAAGAATGAAAATTTATCTTTTTCATTATTTATCAATGATAATGGATTGATAGTTCTAATCAATTGTTTTTGTTGATTAGTCAATCCTTTATAAGTATTAAGAAATTTAATACATAATTCTTTTTGATCTTTAAATGCTTCTTTTACTGTCTCCAGATAATCTTCTTCAGATAATCCGAGAGCTATTTCAAACATGTCATCGCTTGCTTTAATCATTATCTGATCTCCACATTTTGTGTAATACAAGCTTTTGTTTTATTTACAATCACAAATGCTTTATTATTAAAAGCAATGCCTTTATAAATTTTATCACTTACATAAGGAATGCTATTTGAATTCAAATAAGCTTTATGACATTCGATAATTGATGAACCCATTTTCGCCATTATTCTTCTACATCTTCTATTTTTATAAAAATGAATATCACATTCGTTTTTATCTTTATCTATTAATCTTATAAACCATTTATCATAATTAAGAATAATTTTTGCAAGAGTTGCAAAATTTATTTTAACAATACCATTAAATGTAATATATTGTTTAACTCTAACATATTTTTCTTTTTTACAATATGTTATAATAAGAATAGCAATAGAAAGAAATGTTGCTACTCCTGAATAAACAGATAATGTTGCTATTATAGCATTAGTATTATTCATTTTATTCACCTCTAATTATTAGATTGGTTGATCCTCTACATATACTAATTTTTCATTTTTCTTTTCTTTTTGTTTATTATCTAAATTACTAATTCCATAAGTAGAATTTATTCTTATTTTATAAATTTGCTGATAAAGTTTATTACAAACATCTCGTTCTAAATCTATAAATTTTATATCTTTGATTAAAGAATAAAAACTATAATCATGAATTGAAGCTTTTATTCCTGCAGTCAAATATAATTTTCTTAAAGCTTTCCATTTAAGTAATTGATTATATAATTTTTCAAATTCTTCATGTTTAGAAAGTTTTGTCTCTGAAGTTGGACCATTATAATATGGATGAGTAAATTTATCTGTAAGAATTTTATATTCACAATTAGATTTGAGTTCTTCTGTATTTTCTATAAAATTTATTTCATTTATATTTATAATATAATTACGATCGTTTGTTGCTGTAATGAATCGAATATATTCACCAGATTCGAACGAAAAACCAATTACATTATCTAAATCAATTGTAAAATTAACATTTTCTTTATTTTTTATACTAAATAAAGATGGGGGAATTATTTCTGTTATATTATATTCCCCTTCTGCTATCATTCTTTCTTTTATTTTTTCAATTTTATTCTTTTTAATATTTTTTACTATATCATTGAATATATAATAAAAACCTATTATTCCAAATAATATACTGACAATAGAAGTGATAATAAGATTTATTTTAACTTCAAGCATTCTGTACCTCGGCTACTCCTTCACGGATCTTAGCCTGACACATGGCATCACATTCAATATTGTATTTGTCATTATCATGACCTTTAACCCAATTGAATTTGAGATTTTGATATTTGTCTTTTATTTTAATAATTTTTAACCAGAGATCCTGATTTTTTACATCTTTACCGGTAAGGGTTTTCCATTCGTGTTCCTTCCACTTGTCTACCCATTCTGTACTTCCTTTAATTACATACATTGAATCAGAAACAATTTCCAATTCATCTGCTTTTGGATCACATTCGCCATTTTTCTCAAGAGCTTCAACTCCTTTCAAAACAGCTTTCAATTCCATCTTATTATTTGTAGTATCAAATTCTCTACCAGAGTCTTTTGTTAACTCTACGTATTCCTTTTTCTTTTCATCATATTTCAAAAGGATAAAAGCCCACGAGCCAATTCCTTTTGATTGTGTGTTACAAAATCCACCATCTGTGTACAATTTAAATAATTGCATGATCAAAATCTCCTTCTTCATTTTCTGTTATATCTGTATACTTTGGTGTAATAAAACTTGCATCTGTAACCGGTACGAAATCAAAATCATCATCTTCGATTTCATGGGCTTCATCCATGACTACTGAAGCTTCATTTTCGTTAGATGTAGATTCATTTTTCGGAAGAATTACAACTTCAGAATTAATAATATTACTTATCATATCATTTGAAATTTCTTCAGTTTTTTCAGGTTTTATTTCAACTGTATTACAGATATTTGTAGATTCGTTTTCTACCGTTTTCTCGTCAGTTTTCTCCTCTACATTTACATTTTGATCATTTTTTACTTTTTTAGAGAAAATATCGTGCCAAAATCCCATAATCAAAAACCTCCTTATTATGTTTTATTTTGTTGGCGTTATAAAAGCATCATCAGATAACGGCATAAATCCTTCTTCATACACCGTTCCTTCTGATAATAAAGATGTGAATAAAGCTGTCTTTATATAATTCTTTAAACCATCTTCAAAGAAATCACAAAGTTTTGGGTTAACAATTTTGGTTTCATTTTTATCAATTTTCTTTTTATCTATTAATGATAAATCTTTAGAAAGTTTTACATTTTTTGTTTCCATTTTCTTTTTTGGATTATATGTATAACTAGCCTTACCATTACTCACAGTATAACTAATACTATCTTTATTAAAATTAATTTTCATTCCATTCGGAAGTTTAATAGTTTTTCTTTTCACATTAATAAATGCCATTATTTAATCTCCTTAATTAAATTAGATAATAATTGATTATAATTTTTATTATTTTTAGAAATAATAGTTCTAATATTAGCAACTCTGAAATAGAAATTTTCATGTCCAATCCTTTCAGTTTCTAAATATTTTAAAAAGTCATTAAAGTCATTTTCATTATTAGTTGTAAAAATATTATCAACCCAAATTCCTTCTTCTGGTGTTTGATATAAAATTATATATGTATACGTATTATCTTTTCCATTCCATCTATCTTCATTTTCCATATTAAATCTCCATCGATTGAGGTACTACATTATTAAGCATCATATATTCTATCATCTTATTATGACATTCTATAATATCATCATCTTTAGAAAGTTTAGAAACAAAAATAGGATTTTCATTTCTATCGCTTCCACCCAAATTAAATATTTTTATTATTTTTTGTTTCTTATCACTTATTACTTCAAACTCTTTATCTTCAAGTTCACAAGTTGTTTTAATTTCAAGTTCGGTCTCTATAGTATTCTTCATAATGACCTCCTAAATATAGTTTTATATATTCTTTTTCTATTTCGTTTTTTAATTCTTGTAATTTTGTCATAAGCATCAACTGTCTTAATTGATTACTTGGTTTTGTTATATACATATCATCAGACATTAATTTTAAGAATTTTTCTATAAATTCTTTTTTTGTTTTTTCATATTCCGTTACAATTACATAATCTTTTAATAATTTACTTTTTCTTTTAAATAATTTCATGCTTTACCTCCATCAAGCAAATATATATAATCTTTATGCCATATACATATTGAATCACAATCCCATGAACTAAAAATACAATGTACTAATTGATAATCGAAATGATAAATTTCCATCCCATCAAATTCATTATAAATTTTTTCATAATCTACTTTTAATTCTGAAAATTCTTCTGTAAGAGCAAAATCTAATTCTATTTTACTAATATTATATTTTGCGATTCGTTTATAATTACTATATTCAGTTTTTAATATTTTAAATAAACTTTCTGAAATCTCTGTATATTTTTCAAAGAATTCAATTATACTTTCCCATGAATCTATTTTTAATATTTTTGCATCATGAATAACTTTAAATTTTTGATAATATTCTAATAAATTTTCATCTAGATTTCTTCTAAATTTTTTATCTTTACACCATTCTTTCCACGTATAATATTTTTTATCTTTATTATTTACAACATTAGGAGATCCCCATAATGCACTTATACATTTTGGTTTTAAATATCCTTTATTGTAAATAGTAAACTGACGTCTTACATTTTCTGAATTTTTAAAAGGTTCGTCTCGATTACATAATCTTTCCTCAAATAATTTTTTATCAAAAGGATAAGCTCCATACCAAATATATTCCAAAAATTAACCTCCCTAAAAATTAATTTAAGTGGAGATTTATTCTCCACTTAAATATTATTATTTTTCTTCGTTATAAATATTGATTAATATCTTTGGAATTATATTACTCAATACACGCTGAACTGCAGAGTATATTGGTCTAACACCATTAAATATATAATCTTTTGGTAAATCTTCAATCACTAATTTATAAATTTCATCTTTATCAAATTTAATTTTATCGGTTTCATATTCCCGGTTCAGACGATTTTCTGTATATTCAATCTCATTCATAATGATTTTATCATATACATCTTTATTCAAAATAGGATATTCGATATATGTATTACCGAATCGTGAAACCTGTTCAGGTCTAAACAATGTATTTACATATTCACGAATATCAGTTTTAATTTCTTTTGTATTTTCATCATACATTTCTTTTTCTGTATTTCCACAAATGAAAATAAGAAGTTTATTATAAACGTATCTCATATTTTCTTTTCTTAATTCTGCAGCATCAAGTTCATTAAATCGATCAATTAATTTCTTTTTCTTTTCTTTAAGCCATTCAAGAATAATCTTATTTGAACAAGTTGAAATATATTTCTTTTTTCGTTCAAGTAAATCAGAATTATTACTTGATTTAAAGAAAATTTCATTTACAAGGAAATTATCCCATCCTTGATAAATTAATTTATATTTTCTCAAAATATCAATATCATCTTCATCTACATTAATTACATAAACGAGATTATTTAAATCAATATTTTTTGCAGATCCTTTTAAGAAATTGTCATATTCGCTTGCTGCTAAATTTTCACGTCCATATCCATATGGAATATAACCAAGTTTCTTAATCATTGCATCCTTTTCTTTCTTTTCTTTTTCAAGCTGTTCCTTACTGATTGTCGAATTTCCGAATAAAATATTTATTTTATCTTCAAGTTTTTCCGCTTGATTTGTAGAATTAAGTCGGATATTATCATACATAGTTTCAATATCTGCAATTACACTATTAATTACAGTAATACCTAATGTAGAATCAATTAATGAACCATCACTAAGTAATTTCCAAAGATCGCCATATCTATTTCTTGTAATAATCTTTTTCTTTTCATCGATCGTTCTATATCGATGAATTTCATCCAGCAATAAAATTGCATGAGATGACGGTAAAATTTCCGATTGATTTAATAAATCAAATATACTTTTTGATTCCTGTCTTACATAATTATTTGTAGCCATTTCTTCAAATGAATTAGAATTATTATCCATTTCTGTAGATGCATACTTATCAATTTTCAAATATGTACGAATTTTCTGTACTAAATCTGTTTTTCCTACTCCTGTAAGACCCCACAAATTTATTATGCATGGTCTAGTCATGAATTCCGGATAAATGTACCAAGTTTCTATCGATTTAAAAACTTTTTCAATTACATCATTAATTCCGTAAAATTCATTTTTAATTCGCCTTTTAGCTTCATTAAAAATTTCATATCGAGATTTTATAATCTCTTTCGAAATTTTTTCTTTTTGCATATATTTATAACCTCCAAAAAGTTTTTATTATTTATACTCAAAATAATATATATTTTTTACACCTATTTAATTTTCGTAAAAAATTCCTGCTGTAGCGGAATTTTTCTTCCCTTTGGTATAATTTTTTATATTTTTATTTTTTCTTCAAAATTTTCATTTTTTAAAAAGGTGATATAAATAAGTACGCTATCAATTATATAATTTCTATAATATAATATATTATATATTTGCTGTAGCTACTCTATGTACTTATATTTTCGACGGTTCCTCCTCTGCTCGGAACCGTCAGGTTCTTTGAATGTGTGTGTAGATTTATAGGCGTGCACCTATAAATCTACATATACATTCAATAACGTCTCCGTTAACCCCCTCCCCCGTACATAAAAATGTACCTATGATTTTAAAAAAATATATATTAAAAATTAAATTATATATTATTATATGATATAATTGGAGATAACATAATATGATTACGATATATTCAAAAGAAGAACTTAGACATTTTATAATGACCCATTCTATGATTAATAGCGATTATAGTCCGCCATTAGAACGAAAAGGTGGAATATATCTAATATTCGAAAAAGGTGATAGGATAATTTATGATAATGAAAATTATTTATATTTAGGTAAAATATTTAAAGATACTAAATTACCTAAAGATTTAAATTATTTCTATAAATTAAATGATATGATTTTTAGACATAAAAGTACTATAAATAATTTTATACATTACTATAATTCATATCAAGAAAGATTAAGAAAAAAATTAAAAGAAAATAATGAATTTGTTTCTGTTAAAACAAAAGAGAAACTTAAAAGTAAATGTGAAAATGAATATAAAAAGAAAAAAGATAAACGCAGAAAAGATGAAATAACTAAAAAAGGAATAGAAATGCTTGGCGGAAAATGTTGTAAATGCGGTACTAAGTATTTCTTAACTTTTGTACATAGAAATAAAGATGAAAAATTTATGAGTGTATCTAAAATGATTAGAGAACACTATCCATTAGAAATGATATATACTGAGATGCTCAAATGTGATTTATATTGCGGTAAGTGTAGGGATGAATTGTTTAAGAAATTTTATACATAAAAAATAATGGAGAGAAAATCTCCATTATTTTTTTTAAAAACTTTATTATATAAGTATATAAGGAGTTAATTATATGAGCAAACAAGAATTAACTTTTAGTATAGAAAATTTAAAAACTTTTAAAAATTTCGAAGACAAACTCGTAGAAGAAAATTATGATAAACAGTATTACCTAATGGGTAATGAATCGTTTTCTGAGGGTCTTGAAGAATTTAAACTGAGAAACAATCTTTTTGATTCTTTCGAAAGAGTTTTTGAAAAATTCTTAGCTAAAGCTAGTAAAGATAAACCTCATAAAAGTTTAGTAAAATATAATGGTATTTTACACGGTAATAGGACCACAGGAATTGTAAGCGCTACTCGTGGTAATGATATTTCTGTAAATAGAGATATTTATGATTATTTGGAAGAAGAAATCGGTGATATTACTGATAAAAATATTCCTAATATAAGAAAATTTATTGGAACTTATATCGGTAATCATATGACAGAAATGAGTTATCGTGGACCTGGTAAAAAATTGATTTGGGTTGAAACTGATGAATATTTTAAAGTAAGCGGTGTGAGTAGAAAACTTGTAGAGGAAGCAATTAAAAAATCAGAATATATTAATCCTAAATGGGAAATTGCAAATAATCCATTAAATATGCTTATGACATATCAAATTTTTCATTGTTGGAATAATATTACAGCAGCTGAAAGGAAAGCACTTAATGGATCAAATAAAGAATATAGAACTAGTACTGTGTATTTATTAACTTTGATTTTTGTTATTAGATTTTATTCATCACTTAATATTAAATATTTTGCTCATGAAGCAGATGAAGAATTAATGAATAAAACGATTGAAAATCTTTCTGATAGATATACGCTTAATAAATATAATCTTAAAAATATTTTTGATTTATTGGAATTTTTTGCTTACAGTAATATTAATAATACAATTGAATTGATGGAAACACCAACAGACTTTAATATGGTTTATTATATGGATAATCTTAATAACCGTATTAATAATACTATAAGAAGTGTTGCTAATGCTTATTATGATAATTATGAAAATGGTCTTAAAGTACAAACTGAAAAAATGCAAGGTACATCAGAAGATGGGGATACCTATTTAAATGTGTCAGATAGTGTATCTGCAAATATTGAAATTATTGTAAGAAAATTAGCAATTAAACTTTCTAGTGATTCTACAGTTATTGATAGAATTCTCGATATAGCTTGTAGAGAAACTAAAATTGGAAAAAATAAAATGAAAATTACTATTCAAAATATGATTACTAATGATAAAGAATATGTAATTGATCTTATGAGAAAGATAATTATCTATTATATTGGTTATCTTAAAAAAGATAAAAAGACAATTCATAGTATTAATTTTATTTCTATTATGAAACGAACTTACAATGTATCTAATACAAAAGATCAAGGACTTATTGATATTAAAAATGCATTACATGAATTAATGAAACGAAATAGTGCTGAATACTTAAAAACAGAACGTGTTGCTACATTAAGTAATATGAAAGCTTGCTGTTTTTATTATTGGTTGCTTTATGTAAATGAAAAGGTAGAATAAAAAATAAAATTGACCACCTCGTTAAGAGGCGGTCTTATTTTATTTCTTAAACATTAAGATCTGGTTTAAGATCTCAATTGGTTCAGTAACACCATCCATTTCAATGTGAACGATATTACCTATGTCATCAGACGCATCAAAGAATTGTTTACGAGCAACCATTTTAACGTCACCATGGCGTGGAACCACCAACATCTGCGAACTAATGTCTGTTATTTCATGACATGGAAATCCACGTTGCACAGATACAAATATGAAATAATTTTTCTTATTTTCATATTTGTATAAGAGATTGAATCTAGGAGCAAGATGATCTTCGATTCCTTCGATATCGTGCTCCATAATAGATCTAAACCCATTTCTTTCATACGCACCAAGAACTTTATCGCGTTCAGTACGGTTTAATTCTTCAACAGTAGATCTAGACATAGTTGTCTCCTTAAATATAGATAGGTTAAAGTTTATTCTTCATACGAAGAATTTTATTTTTATTTTTATTATCTATATTCGAATAATAATATGTCGGCGATATTAGAGTTTATTACGTTTTTATAGGTATGATAACGAATTATTATAAATAAAGAAAAAGTAATAATTTTTGGAGGAATCATGTTTTTAATTACTTTTTTAAAAAATCTTTTTAAGAAAAATAAGTGCATTAAAAATGCTAAAAAAATCAAAGTACCTAAAATAAATAATAATAATGAAAATCCATATAAAAATAAATCTGAAGCTGAAATAATGCTTGCAAAAACCATGAGAAATACTACAGTTGATGATAATCGAATTATCGATAAGATTACTGTTAGAAAATTAAAAACTCATGAAGATGAATATTTAAAGAAAAAGATAGATGAATTTAATATTAAAAAAATTAATAAATCAGATTATAAAAATTATTGTTTTGGTAATAGAAAATATCAAAATAAAGTTTTTTCTATTCTTTCTTTGTATAGAATTACAAAAGGAAAACGGTCTGATTTCAAATATATAATAGTGATGCTTCATAGTAAGAACACTAACCCAAAAGCTAAATTAAAAATGCTATATACTTTATATATAGATTTCAATGGAGAACCATATTATGGAAATTATTATAGACTTTTTAAAAAGGAAGAGTTTATAAATAAGATATGGAAAAAAATTGAAAAACTATATGATAGTGATATGTATGAAAAACAAAATAAAAAGAGGAGAAACTAAAAAAATGGGAAAAAAGAAAAAGACTTCAAAATTTTATATAGAATATGGAAAATCGAAGAATTGTAGTGAATGTAAATATAATTCATGTGATTACTATAAAGAATCATGGAATTTCCCTGGTTGTTTTAGAAGATTAAGACATTTAATTTATTGTATAAAGTGTTCTTTTTCTTCAAATAAAAACGGATTTGAACATATTTCAAGATTTT
>Ga0247609_10000934_pt1 | contig 37096 bp, 34 predicted proteins | sample 172DNAGHGlowgp2_FD_193487 | JGI IMG/M metagenome (GOLD analysis project Ga0247609, IMG submission 193487) | Sheep rumen microbial communities from Palmerston North, Manawatu-Wanganui, New Zealand - 1728 DNA GHGlow gp2 | ecosystem: Host-associated > Mammals > Digestive system > Stomach > Rumen ... | reverse complement strand
GAATGAATTTCTTAAACCGCCGTTTCTCATTTGGAAAATTGTAATGGAAATATTTATAATCTTCAACTTTCTCAATATGCTTTCTATGTAGAATATATTCTAAATATACCTTGTGCTGGATTATGGCTTTGTCATATAGATAGAGATTTTATTTTAAATCAATATGGTATGCCTCGTAGATTTCCTGATGGTCTTTATCATGTTAAACAAAATCCTGAACCTAAGACTACTTTTTACAAAATGAAATATCTTCGTGATGAAATTTGTGCGATTCTTAAGGACCGTTATCTTGAAGTTCAAGCTGGAGCTCCTGTTAAAAGTTTATTTAATGAAGAAGATTAGTATTATATTATTAGCATTTTGCCTATTAAGTTCTTGTAAATTTGCTAACCCCCGTAAAGAGAATATTGCACCTATTGGTTATGATGTTCTCTATTATGAGGCAAGAGATAGCATCATTTCCCTTACGGGGGATATGGAAGAGCTTCGTGATTCTATTATTCGTCTTAATATTGATAAAACTGATTTAGAAAACAATGTATATTTTCTTAAACAAGAAAATAATGCTTTAAAAGATAGTGTTAATATTTATAAAGAAGATGCACTTGTTTATAAATATAAAATAGAAAGAATTAAAGCTTATGATAAAATAGTTAGAAATAATAGTTCTCAATCTAAGTTTTTTCTTGGTTGGGTTCGTAGAGTTTTAGAAGATTAAACAATAAAAACATTTATTATGGGTATGACTTTTGGTAATGCATTTGAAGAATGTACAAAGAATAGAAAGATTATTTGTAGAAAAACTAATATTAAATATGTAATTTTCTGCCAAATACCAGCAATTATAAATGAAGATGTTATACCTAAGATGACATCTCTTAGTTATGCTGCAAAAGATATTATTCTTGCTACTTGTAAAAGAATTAGTTATCACAATCAAATGCTTAAAATAAATCTTAATACAGGAGAAGCTGAACAATATATGCCTACTGCTGATGATTTATTTGCTAATGATTGGGAAATTGTTGAAGGAAATATTTTAGAAGAAATTAAAACCCGATTTAAAAAATAAATTATGGCTAACTTTGACATAGCTTTCAGACGCACTATTAGTGCTGAAGGAGGTTATGTGAACGACCCAGATGATAAAGGTGGTGAAACCTATATGGGTATAAGTCGTAAAGCACATCCTACTTCAAGTATTTGGTATTATATAGACAAAGTTGATAAAAAAGGAAAGTCTAATAAACAAATTACAGCTATATTAAAAAATAATAATTGGCTTACTCACGAGATTAAAAAGATATATAAGAAAGATTATTGGGATAAATTTGAACTTGATGAATGTAATTCCCAAAAATTTTCAAATGAAATATTTGATGACGCTGTAAATCGTGGTGTAGGTATGGCCGCCTATATAGCTTATATTGTATTAGATATGCCTCCTCGAAAACAAGTTACTAAAGATTTATTATGGAGATTAAAAAATCTATATTAATAGTAACAATACTTTATTTATTAAGTATTATTGCTATAAGCATTGTATATAAAGTAAAATATAAAAAACTTAATAATGATTATAGCAAAGTTATAACTGAACTTGAATATTATCATAATATTGATACTAATGCTATTAATAAAATTGATTCTATAGAATATAATATAAGACAAAAAGATAGTATTATATATAACATTAAAACAGAATTTATAAATGAAATCGAAATTATTAAAGCTAATAATGATATTGACGCTCTTGCTCAGTTCAAAGAGCTTGTGGAGTCAGAATAAAGAAAGTGCTGATAGTCTTGTTGTAGTTCCTTTAGAACTTATACAACAAGCAAATATTAAACTTGCAGAAGGAAAATACTATAAAGAAATATCTGAAAAACAATATGAATTGATATTTGATTTAGAAGAACTAAACTATACTAAAACTGAACAAATAAAAAGTCTTGCTAATGATAATTATACTCTTGTTACTAAAAATAAGAAATACGAAGAAATTAATAAATCTTTAGAAAAAAGTTTAGCAAGACAAAAGACTTATAATTATATTCTTTGTGGAATATCAACAGCAACAGTTGTAGCTTTAGTAGTTAAATTTGTAGTAAAATGACAACCGGTTATCCATTTCTTGATTATATTCTTGAAGATAAATCGAGATATAAGAAAGCTTCAGAAGCTGGTTATGTTGACCCTTATGATTTATTTTTAATTGGAGATAGTGGTGGTTTTCTTATGAATATTAATCCTCAAATTAAGTTTGTAAATACACATTTATTTACTGAAATGGCGGATTATTATCGTGAGAATAACGAATACACAAGTTTTAAACCTAATAGTATTGCTCATACTAAACTTCGTAAAAGAGAGCAATATCGTAGGAAACACGGATTTGATGCACCTTGTCTTTTGTATCCTGATGGTACAATTCATATGTGTCATATAACAGGTTCTCATTATAATTTCTTGAATTATACAAGAATGGAACGACTTGATGAGAGTTCTATTATTCAAGGTAATAAGAATGTTGCAACTAAACATTTTGATTTTCCTAAGTTTATAGATGCTCAATATTGGACATTTCATGTAATGGAATTTGTTAAGAATAACGGTTTCCATCTTATAATAGATAAAACCCGTCGTGGTGGTTTCTCTTATATTATGGCTTCCGATTCTGCAAATACTGTTAATTGTAATTCAAGAAAAGTTGTTATTCATGTAGCTGCTGATAGCAAATATCTTACAGACCGTGGTGGTCTTACTGACTTTGCTATTTCTGATATTCGTTTTTATGAAGAAAAATCACCATTTGTTCGTGGTATTCTTTCTACAACTAAAGAAGATTTCAGATTAGGTTATAAACTTCGTAATGGAGTTGAAGCTGATAATTCTTGGAAATCAGCATTACTTTCTGTTTCTGCTCATAATAATCCGGATTGTGCCATCGGTAAAGATGCAGTTGTTGTTAAAGTTGAAGAGCTTTCCACTATGGAAAACTTTGATGACTTTATGAATGTTACTGAACCTGCAATGAGAACTGGTTCCTTTGTTACTGGTACTCTTATGGCTTGGGGAACTGCTACTTCTGGTAATATGCAAGTATTTGAGCAAAACTTTTATAATCCTCTTGCATTTCACTTTATGCCTTTTGAAAATGTTTGGGATAGGGATGCTCGTTCAGAAGTTTGTGGATTCTTTAAACCTTATTGTTGGGGACTTGAAGGTTTATATCAGGGTGTTCCTGGTATGGACAAAGACGGTAATAGTAATTTAAGTGTTGGATTACAAATTGCAAAACAAGAAAGATTAGATAAGAAATCAAGTTCTAAATCTTATGCTGATTATATTAATTATCTTGGTCAATATGCTTTAATGCCGTCTGAGTCTTTTAGTAGTGCTTCTGAAAATATTTTCAGTTCTGAAGAATTAACTGCTTGGGAAGATAGACTTCGTATTGATTCTGATTTAAGATTTTATACTGATGGAATGTTTGACGAATCTAAGGGTAAACTTGAGTTTATTTCTAATGCTCGTTTAGCTGCTGAAGGAAAGACTGTTTACGATTGGATACAAGGTGTTCCCCGTAGAGGAAATGAAGACCCTCACGGTTGTGTTCGTATTTGGTTTTTTCCTGAATATATAGAAAGGATTGCACCAGATGGTAAAGTTAAAGAAATACCTGAAGGTCTTTATAGTATAACTTATGACCCTGTTGGTGTAGATAAAGAAAAGAATGAAATCACGAATAAGCACTCTCATAACAGTATATCTGTTTGGATGAATCCTCATGCAATCAATGGATTTAAATCTAAAAAAGTTGCAGCTTATTATGGTCGTCCGGATAGACTTGAAGAAGCCGATATGATTTGCTATCAACTTGCAAGGTTCTATAATTGTAAAGGAACTACAAATGTTGAAATAAACCGAGGTGAAACTGTTAGTAACTTTAAAAAATGGGGTGCTACAAGTTATCTTGCATTTGAACCTGTTTTTGTATGGGATGCAAGTATTCAAGAAGCATATTCAAAAACATATGGATATAGCATTGGTGACAATGCTAAGAAATTAAATGCTATTCGACTTTTAAAAGAGTATCTTTATGAAGAGGTAGGTAAAGATGAAGAAGGAAATCCTGTTAGGAATTTTCATCTTATTTATGACTATCAAGCGATTTTAGAACTCAAGAAATGGAATAGTAAAGGTAACTTTGATAGAGTGTCTGAAATGTTACTTCGCGGTATTGAATGGAAAGCTGCTGAGCTTAAAGGTTTACACGATTTGGAAAATAGACAACCTCTTACTGCTGAAAACATTGAAGAAAACGATATATTAAATAGAGATTGGTTTTAAAATATGGATATTGCTTATAATGGCGTTTATGACTTTCCTAAACAGAGAGTCCCAAATTCAGAGAAAAGAAAACCTGAATGGTATGCTAATTGTTGCGATTGGATTATAGGTAAAGCTATAGGTTTAAGAGATAATAAAGAATTATACCAAAGGTATGAAATTATGCATGATAGGATGCCTGGTGAGTTCTATAAGAAAATTCTTAATCCTTATAATGCTACTAATGAGAAATATACTCGTTTTCCTGCTGAAATGCGTAACTACGATTTAATAAAAGGTATTGTTCGTAGATATATTTCAGAATATAATAAAAATGAGCATATATTTATAGTTGGTGCTAATAATCCAGAAGTTGTATTTGCTAAAGATGCAAGACTTCGTGAAGAAGTTTCAATTCTTTTACAAAATGCTATTGCTGCTGAAATTCAAAGAAGTTTTCAAGAATATATTAATCAAGGTGGTGACCCTCAGCAATTTAATCCTCAAGAACAAGTAAACATTGAAGAATTTGTTGAAAAGTTTAATGAAGATTATATTGATGATATTTCTAAACAAGGTCAAGATATTCTTGATGTTATTAGAGATATAACTGATGATACATTATTTTATACTAAACTTTATAATGATTTTATTTGTTTTGGTGAAGCATATACTTATGCTGATGTTGTAGGAACAAAGCTTGTAAAGAGAACTGTTAATCCTATAGATGCTTTTCCTATTCCTAATAGTGAACAATTTGTTGAAGATTATGATATGTTTTGCGAAAGACGCAAACTTTCACTTCAACAAATACTTGATGAATTTGATGAATATCTTACAGATAAAGATAGAGAATTTCTTGAAACCTATTATGGTCAAGGAAATGCTAATGGACCAGTTGAATTAACATTTGGGAAATTCTGTGAATATTATGGTGATGTTTGTAATAAATTCACTCATATGGAACGGAATTTCTTTAATAGTGACCCTATACTTAAAAGAGACTATAACGGTGGTCTTTTTGATGTGTATCATGTAACTTGGCGTGGAATGGAAAGACAAGCCATAGTTACATATGTTAGTCAAGCTGGTCTTATATCTACTCGTGTAGAAGATGATGATTATGTTCTCAATTCCTCTACGGGGGATATATCAATTGAATATGTTTATGTTCCTCAAGTTTATGAGTCTGTTCGTATAGGAACTCGTAATGATTCTATTTATCCTTATAAAGCTCGTGCTATTGCTTATAATCGTAATGGAAAACTTCCTTACAACGGATTAATGGAATTGTTACCTGGTTATGGCAGATTTAGTGTTATTGATATAGTTACTCCTTATCAAGTTTTCTATAATATAGTTTCTTATGCTCGTGAAATGGCTATAGCTAAACTTAAACTTAGTATTCTTCTTTTACCTAAGTCTTTGCTTGGTAAAAACGCTGAAGATACTATTTATAAGATGTTAGCTGATGGTGTTCTCTATGTAGAAGATAAAGATGACCAGGGTATGCTTAGAGCACAACAAGTTCGTATGCTTAATACAACTCTTGGTGATTATATTAAACAATTAACTGACCTTTTGACTGAAGTTAAAGATACAGCAAATCTTGCAGCTGATATGACTCCTCAACGTTATGGTGAGATTGCGACTTCTGCTGGTAAGGGTACTACTCAAGAAGCTATTGCTCGTGGTTCGATGGGTACAGTTATTGTTGAATATATGATGGATTGTATTCGTGAACGAGATTATGCTCGAGATATGGATTATTCCAAGCTTGCTTGGATTGATGGTCTTAATACTTCTTTCAGAGATTCTAATAATAAACTCAAGTATATAAGTCTTGATGTTAAATCTCATATATATGCAGATTATGTAATTAAGGCTAAAAATTCTATTGTTGAAAAAGAGAAACTTGATAATCTTCGTCAATTAGCTTTCAATGCTTCTCAAAATGGTGATATTCGTTCTGCAGTTGCTGCAATTGAAGGTGATAATATTGCTGAAGTTCGTAAACTTATTGATAAGTTCCAAACTGCCAAAGAGCAATATGAACTTCAAGCTAAACAAATGGACCAACAACTTGAGCAAATGCGTGAAGAGTTTGAACTTCAAAAGATTGAAGCTAAAGGTAATGAAGACCGTAAGACTCTTGAACTTGATGGTTATATTAAACAACAAATTGAACTTATTCGTGCTGATGCAAATATGATTTCTTATGACAATGGTGTTACAGAAGAAGCTAAACAAGCTGGTATGGAACGCCTTGAAGATAAGAGAAATGCTGTTGCTCGTCAGAAGAATGATTTAGAGAAACAAAAAGCAATTCTTGATACTTATAATAAAGAGCGTGATAGAGAAGTTAAGATGCATGATATTGATACTAAACTTAAAATAGCTAAAGAAAATAAGAATAGATATGATAAATAGATAGATAAAAATAGTTGGATGTGGTTGCGTTTCGTTCAGTAATGGGCGAAACGCATTTTTTATTTCCTTGCTATGCCACCTGGTTTGCCCTACAATCAATTATAATTCTGTTTGTGAGGTATTCTCTATCTTTCAAAATTGAAGCGATTGTGGGCAAAATATGGGGCTTATAAGAATTTTCAAAATTAGTAGCAGTAATAAATAATAGTGGTAACAACTAATGGTTTATAACTGATAATGATTTTGTAGTTTGAAATAAAATCACTAATATTGCAATACGAAAAGTTATGTATAACTACTAAAGTAAATAAAGTTATGGCTGAGATTGCATTTGAAACTGGACTTACCTCTAATGAGCCGGTTTCTCCCGAAGATGACAACAAACCCACTAATGAACCTACTACTCATTTAGGAGATGATGACACAAATCCTGCTGATTTGAATAATCCTCCTGATGATGATAAAGATAAAAATAAACAACCTGACACTCCCGATGATAAGAATAAACAACCCAATGATAATAATGAAGAGAATGATTTGTTAAAACAAGCCGTTCCTGGTGCTGAATTTGAAATAGATAATACTAAATATATCGTCGATAACGAGGGTAATCTCGTAGACGAACAAGGAAATATCTTCAAAAAGAAAGATGAGCTTAAAGATTATTTTGATGGTTTAAATCAGTCTGATGAAGATGATAAAAATCAAATGAGTCTTGCTAATGTTATTGAAGCCGTGGGTGTTGACATCCTCGATGACAATGACAAACCTGTTCAATTTGAAGATACTCCTGAAGGACTTGCACAGTATGTTGATGCTGTTATTAAAACCTCACAGCAAGAAATTGCTGAAACCGCTATTAATAGTCTTTATAATCGTTATCCTATTCTGAAAGATGTTCTTGACTATTATCTTGCTAATGGAAACAGTCTTGACGGTTTTACTGGTCGTGAAGATAGAAGTTCTATTACAATAGATGAAAACAATCAAGCTCAACAAGAAGAAATTATTCGTCTTGCTTGGAAAGAACGCGGACAGAATATAGATGATGCTTATATTGCCTATTTAAAATCTTCCGGTCTTTTACTTCAAACTGCTGAACAAGAACTTGAAAATATTCAAAATGCAGATAAAGCTGAGAGGCAACGATTAGCTGATGAAGCAAGAGCTGCTGAACAGAAAGCTATTGAAGAAAGTCAAGCTTATTGGAATGGAGTTAAACAAGTTATTGACGGAAGAAAAGTTGCTGGCTATGAAATTCCTCAGACAATTCTAATTCAGAAAGAAGGTAAACAAATAGCTGTAACTCCAAATGACTTCTTTAATTATCTCTATCAAACTGATAAAGAAGGATATACTCGTTATCAAAGAGATATTATGAAGCAAACTCCTGAAAGCCGTAGAGATGATGAAATTCTTCGTGCTTTTCTAACATTCACAGGTGGAAGTTATGCTAATCTTGTAGATATGGCAATTAAAGAAAAAGAAGCTATTAAGCTTCGTAGTAAAGCTAAAGAAGCTGCGGCCCATAGAACTACTGTTAAGGTTTCTACTCCACAAAGTAAACAAGAAATTAAGTTTGGTAATTAATCTTTAACTTTTATGGGTTATTTCAAAATGCGTGAAATTGCTCGTGGTAAGTATGAAGATAGAGGTTATAGCAATGAGGAATCTATTGCTTATCTCCAACTTCAAAAACCTGAGCAAATTAATGGTTTCCTTACCTATAACTTTGGTATGGATGATGACCGTTTTCCTCTTTCCTTTATGACCGAAGGTCAAGGTGCTCGTGGTACTACTGATATTGGTACTGTTCAATGGACTTGGCCTGTGATGGGGCGTATGAAGTTTACTGATATGCTCACTCACGCTGACATTGTTACTGGAAAAACTGGTGTTAACGGTGCTGAATTTATTGTTCATTTCCAAACCCATTGGTTTATTGAGCAATATGGTCTTACTCTTCCTGATGGTATGACTCAGGTTCGTATTCAGAAAGACCTTGGTGAATCTGCTTATGGCTATGCTTATCTTGTTAAGCTTACCACTCCTAATCCTGAGGCTTTCGTTCCTGATGAGTTACTTGCTGAAGGTCTTTATTGGTCTATGCAAGCTCCTACCATTTCTGAATCTTATTCCAAAGGTAACCGTAGTAATACTATGGGTCCTGGTAAGATGACCTCTCAGCTTGAGTTCCATCGTTATTCTAAAGAGATTGCTGGTAATCTTGCCAACACTATTTGTGAATACGAGTTCAAGCAAGAGAATGGTGGTACTACCAAGCTTTGGATTAATGAAGAGATGCGTCAATTTAACCTTAATATGCGTGTTATGAATGAGGAACGCCTGTGGCTTGCCGAATATAACCGTAATGTTAATGGTGAAGTTGTTCTCAAAGACCGTGATAATGGTAAACCTATTCCTCATACTGCTGGTATGCTCGAGATTTGCCGTGAGTCCAACTATGATACTTATGGTGAGTTCCTTACTTTAAGTAAGATTAAGAGGACTGTTGGTGATGTTCTTTCTCGTGATACCGATACTGGCAAAATGGATATTGTCCTTATGGGCGGTAAAGGTTTCCTTGAGGACTTTGACGAGGCTATGAAGATGGATGCTAAGGAGAATGGTTTCCTTACTCCTCTCGGTGAAAAAGAGATTACTGGTAACGGTTATGGTCTTGAGTACGGTGCTTATTTCCGTAAGTATAAGACTGTTGATGGTCACACTATTACTGCTAAGCATTGTTCCTTCTTCGATAAGGGTACTGTTGCTGAAGCTCAGAAACAGAATGGTATGATTCATCCTCGTTCTGGTTATCCTATTTATTCCCACCAGGCTTGCTTTATTGACTTTTCTTCTTACGAGGGTTCTCAGAATGTTCGTATGGTTCGTCAGAAAGGTCAGATTTATAAAGCTAAAGTTCTTAAGGGTCTTACTGATGTTCCTGCATCTTGGGGTGTTCCTGATAGCAACTTTATCTCTACGGAAATTGATATGTCCCGTTTCGAGATTAAGAACAGCTTTGGTCTGCAAGTGAACAACTCCAATAAGATGTTCATGTTAAAGTGCGTTCTCTAATAGTTAATAATAAATTTTGAATTATGGCTGATTCTGCTCCTAAATTCGGTTTCGGAAATGCAGAAACTGAAAAAGTAAAGTCTGGTGTTGAAGAACAAAATCCTATTTCCCCCGTAAAGGAAAATGATGCTGAACTTGATAAACCTTACTATGATGAACGAAGCGTTACTATTAGTCTTGTTCGTAATTATAGTTTGTTTAGAAAAGTTAATGACAAAGTAATGCCGATGAAAACAGATATGATTGGTTCTTCAATCAATTCTTCTCGGATACTTTGTGCTAATAAAGCTGAAATGGATGCTTACATGCCTAATGTTCTTGGTATTTCTTCTAATGACCCTGATTTTGTTAGGCGTGTTAAAATGTATTTCAACAATATTCAAATTAAAGTTAATAATTTAGGAAAGAAATTTGACACTGGCTTTCACTATTATAAGAAGTCCGATTATTATTCTTTCAAAAAGCGTGAGGATGCTATTAATGAAGAGTATGACGCTGTTCCTCGTCAGAACTTTTCTAAGATGAAAGAAGCTATTAAAGAAAAAATTAATAAGCTTAATGCTCTTGAGTCTGAGAAATATAGGTATGGTTATCCTAACAATGTCGAAGATTACTTAATGTATCGTCATTGTCTTCTTTATTCTGATGTGGCAAAGGATATGGCTTTTATTAATGCTGACCCTAATATTCGTTTTTATTTTAAAGATGATAAAAAGGAAAGCGAAAGAATGTCCAAAGAACGCGAGCAAATTAATAAAGCTAAATCTAACTATCTGTCTTGTCTTAATGATGATGAACTCTTCAATGCAGTATATATTCAATATTGTGTTGCTGCTGGTTTACCTGTCATTACTTCTCTTAATCTTGATAGGGTTGAGAAAGAAAATAGACTTGATAAGTTTAGTACAGAAGAAGCTCGTAAGTTTAATAGGTTCTTTGCTGATAAGGATATAAAACTTAAGGGTACTATTGAGATTTTAATTGCTCGTGGAGAGCTTAATAGACTTCCGAACAATCAAAATATAGTTTCCTCTACGGGGGATTTCATCGGTGCTAATATTGGTGAAGCTGTTGCTTGGTTTAAGAACCCTGATAATGCTAATGCAGTTAATGTTCTGAACAACAAACTTAAACAGTTATAATAATGGATATACTTGCGATGCACGAGATGTTTCGTGTATTAGGACAACAAATGGGTTTAGAAAGGGTTCGTGGTATTCTTGAAGAATCCATTGATGTTTACCTTAATGCTGCAATAAAAGAAACTGTTGCAAATGTTGTTAAAAGCAATGTTCAAACCATTTATAAAGATAAGATTACAGTCCAGGATAATCCTATTTCTCCAATAAATGGTGTTTCTACTCTTTATAAAGAAAATACTTTTAATGTTAACACTACTTCAGATTCTCTTGTAGATATAACCTTAAAAGATGTTCAATATATTTTCGGTTTTAGTATTTCTTATCCTGGCGAAACAAATTACAAACAATGTAGATTTATAGAACCGGACAGAGTTGATATTACTTTAGACGACTATTGTTCTCGTGCATCAAAAAGGTATCCTGTTATAACTTTTGTAAGTGCTGATGAAAATACGAATTCTTATAAGTTTAGGATTTATACTGGAAAAACTGATATAAACACTCTTAGAGTTAAATATATAAAGCTTCCTGATGAAGTAAGTCTTGGACAAAATATTAATTGTGATTTACCTGAGCATTTACATAAAGATGTTGTTGAACTTGCTGTTCAAAAGTATTTTAATTCTGTTGGTTCTACAAGCCAAAATGTTAGATAAAATAACTTAATATAATATGCGACAATTACTTTTTGTTAAAAGTTTAGTTACGAGTGGAGCTGTTTCTTCCGTTACTACTGAGGGTGCTTTTGGTATGGCTGCGATTGACCCTTCTACTGGAAAAATGATTTTTATTAATACTCCTATTCTTAACGCTTCTAGTATTCCTTATTTTGACCAAAACGGTGTTCAACATATAAATCTTGTTCTTGTCCGTTCTGCTGCTAATGGTGGTAATGTTGTTCTTCCTCTTTATTCGAATCATTATGATGTTGCTAAGGGTCAATATCAGGCAGCTACTACTTTTGTTGCTACTCTGACTGTTCCTACACCGGATTCTGAGTATTATGACTATACCATTATTGCTGTTAAGAAAGGTAAGAAATTTAATGAGCGTAATAAGTGGACTGCTTCTGTTCGTGTTAAATCCACTGATACAGCTGCTGTTCTTGCTCAAAAACTTGCTGATTATTTTAATGCCAATAAAGACGGTCTTGGTTTAGAGGTTACTATTAGTGGTGATGATTCTAATGTATTAACCTTTACTGCTATTAAGGCTGGTGAAGATTACGAGATTGTTCCTGCTGATGACCTTACTGGATTAAGTGTTACTTATACTACTCGTGGTAAAGAGGCTTTTGGCGATGCCAAATATGTTAAAGACCTTGCTGATAAAGCTGCTGCTGATGTTGGTTATGAGTATACTTATCAGGATGATTTAGATGTTCTTTATCCTGATTATCATTTTAATCCTCTTGCACAAGGTGATTCTGCTGATTCTGGATTTAACATTTATACTCTTCGTTTTGCTGAACCTCGTATGGTTAAAACTCGTGATGAAGTTGTTCATCAAATAGTTCAAATTGTTTGTCCTACTAATGTAAACTTAGATTCTGTTTTAGGTGTCATCGGAGGTAGCGCCCAACATTAATATATAATTTAATAAAAGAGTGATACTATTGATATTATTATTGATAGTATCACTCTTTTTTCTTTAAAGTATGGAATATATTTTTAGAAGTCTTGAATATGGTATTGTTCCTACTTTAATTGTCCTTGCTTATCTTTTAGTTACTCGATATTTCGATAATAAGAAAGAGCTTAAAAAGCTTGAAAAAGAAGAAGAAGAAGCTAAAAGAACAGTTAAAATAAATGCTGAAATTCTTGATGCATTTAATGAATTAAATACCTATCTTAAACATATAACGAAAGACATAGTTAAAATAGAAAATGATAAATGTGTTGCTGCTATTAAAAGTTCTTTTCGTTCTATGAATTTTGGTTTAACTCGTTTTGCTACTTTTACAATAATTAATAATAATATTGATGTTAATTCTGAAACAATAAAAGATAATATTCTTTCAACAATTGAAGCTGAATATATCACAGTTTATAACGAATTACTTCTTTATAGAGATGATGATAAGTTTGTTGCTGATTATATGAAAGGTGAATGGAAAGAACAACTTGCAAAAGATATGATTAATATAATTTTTAATAGAGAACTAACTAAAGAGCAACGAATATATAATATAACCAATAAGCTTGGTATCAATATAGCAAAATATTCAAACTATATAAATAATAAATACATTGAAAAATGATAAACCTTACTAAAGAAAATATAGATAAGGCTATCGTTAATAAAGGATTAAATATCGTCAATTTATATCAAAAAGGTTTTATTTTTACAAATGAAACAATTTGTACATTTAATTCTCTTTTGATATTTAGAAGCTTATTTAATAATAGATGTAAGATGCTAAATTCTGCATTTGAAAAGCTTTATTATATTGCAGATAGTCTTATTCCTTGTATACCAGATGCTGATTATAATCCTGATGAAGGAGGTGGAGGTGGAGGTCAAGATGCTACAAAATATTACTCTGTTACAGTTATTCCTACACCCTCTAATGCTAATATTACAATAAATGGTATTTCTACTAAAAACGCTTCTTTCCCTGCTAATACTCGTGTTAATATAACTGCAAAACTTCAAGGTTATTATGATAAAAATGTTACAATTAGTGCTCTAACAAAAGATGAAACTGTTCAAATAGTGTTCACTGATGCAGATAAGATTCCTACTCCTACAACTTATACTGTTACTATTGGAGTTCCTTATCCTGCAAATGCAAAAGTTTATGTTAATAATACTTTATATCCTGTTGGTTCTACTTTAACTGTCAATCCTGGAACTGTAATTGATGTTAAAGCAACAGCTGATGGATATAATGATTATCATAACGAATTTACTATTAATAGTGATATAACAATATCTCCTGTCTTAACTCAGGGTACTACATATTATACTGTGACCATTGGAACTCCTACTCCGTCAAATGCTGTTATAAAAGTTAATGGTAATATTAAGAATCCTGGTGATACTATAGTTGTTGCATCTGGAGAAGTTCTTGTTGTAACAGCTGAAGCAACTGGATATCGTTTATATCAGGAAAATATTACAGTTAATCGTAATATGACAGTTGCTCCTGTGTTAGAAGCTATTCCTGCTACAACTTATGTTTATAAAGTTATTGTTAGAGTTGAAGGAACTCCTATTAATGACGCTACTATTGTTTTAACAAATCAAAGCAATAATCAAAGTGTCGTGGGTGACCAAATAAGTGTTCCTGCTAATACATCTGTTGGAGTAGTAATAAGTAAAACAGGCTATCAAACTAAGAGTTTTAGTCGTGTTATAACAGGTACTTATACTGAGGAAGTAGATTTACTTGCTGAAGATAACAATGTTTATATTCAGATTGATGGCTCTAAGCAAACAAATGTTGATGCTGATGTTAAAAAGGTTAAAGTTTATGTTCGAAGTGCACTTGATGCTAATTGGACAGAAATACCTAATAATACACCATATCAAATTACTCCAAACAATTGGTATGATTTTTGTGTAATTCCTGTTGATGGAAATGGTGACCCTGATTTAGTAAATCATAAGATTAATTCTTATTACTATAGTGCTGCTCAAACTCGAAATCTTACAGGTACTACAATTAAAGAAATTGTATGTCCTCAAAAGGGTAATGATTGGATGTTAATTGTAAGACCTGCAGAAGATGAGAACGGCAATCCTGTAAATGATGTTATATATTGGGATGGAACAAACGATTCAAGTTTCCCTACTCCTGATAATTATTGCCCTCTTGGATTCTATTATGAATATTATGATAATACTACAAATTTTGGTAGGCATGTAGGTGTTACAGCTTCTGGTTATGAAGGTGCTGATTATGATATGTACAATCCTACTCATCAGGATTTAGATATTACACCTGTTTTAACAGAAAATGCTGGTTCATATTTAATTGTAAGTCCTGCACATCAATTCCCTTATGGTAATCAACTTCTTTATCAAAATGTTACACCTTCTAATCCTAAGGATGTTGATTTCACTTTATATCCTAAAATTGGTGGATATGATACTGTAAGTAATAATCCTATTATAAGAGCTTATTTGTTTATAGATAGTGATTTGGATGATGATAAGGGTAACAAGAATATTAATGATATAGGAACTACTGGTTCTATTCCTACTGGAAGTAGTACAAATGGTCCTACTACTCCTGTATCTATAGTTTTTGATAATCCTATAGCAAGAGTTGTTGGAACAGACTTTAGAGGAAACGATGAATGGTGTGGTCCTCATTACTTCGATATATCTTTTGATGTAACTGAAGAAAACTATCAAGCAGGATTAGAAATTGTTGCTACAATTGACGATGGTGTTTCTTCGAGAGAAGTTACTTTCGTTATGCCTACTGTTCCAAGATTTGAAAATGAATAATAGTTTATGATTAATTATGATAGCAATTATATCTACTTAACAGTCCCAACTGAGTATAAATGTGTTTATTATAATATTCTTGATGTTTTAGGGAATTTAGGTAGAGACCTTTTAAGTGCTTGTACAGCTACTTGTAAAGGTAGAGCTATAAATGGAATTGCTTGTTATAATATGTTTAATGCAGCTTGTGCAGCATATTATCTTGGACAAGTTAAATTAGCTCGTACACTTATATCTTATATTAAAGCTCAGTTAGAAATTTCTTGTGATAATCTTGTAGTATTTCAAGATTCTTCTTTAGATGAATTTGTATATTTGAAAGTTCCTGTAATTTACCAAACAGTTTTTGAAAATCTTCTTTCTAAAATGGCTGTTTGGGGACAAGAACTTCTTGATGATTGCACTGCAAGTTGTTCTGGAAATAATAAAAATATTCTTAATGCTTGGAATTTATTTCAAGCCGCTGCTACAGCTTATGAATATGGAAATAAAGTCCAATCTGATAAAATAGTTGATTTTATAGCTAACAGTCTTGGCATAAATTCTGATACTCAACCTGATGTTCAATATTATACAATAAGCGTTAACGCTACACCTACTGATTCTCTTGTAACAATAAATGGTTCTGAAACTAAAACTCTTACTGTAGAAAAGAATAGTCATGTAAATATTGTTGTTTCTAAAGCAGGTTACACAACTTATACAGAGTCGTTTACTGTTACTGAAAATAGAACTTTAAATGTAAGTCTTGTTAGAGAACAAATCCCTGACGATGATGATGTAATAAGAAATGTTACAATAGAAGTTTCTACTATTCCTTCTGATGCTATAGTTACTATTAACGGAAATAACGGAAATACATTATCTGTTCCTAAGGGTACTCCTGTTAATATAACTGTTAGAAAAACTGGTTATATAACAAGAACAATTCCTCAGTTTGTAGCTACAACAGATTTCCGTACTACAGTTGAATTAACTGAAGAAGCTCCTGTAGTTACAACAGCTATAATTGCTGTTATTGCTACTCCTTCTGATGCTCTTATTAAAATTAATGGAGAAACGAGAAATACTATTGAGTTACCAATTGGTGCCAGTTGTACTATGCAAGTTTCTAAACCTGGTTATAAAACTCAAACTAAAACTATTACTGTTGAAGGTACTTATAACTGGGTGGTAGCGTTACAACAAACTAATTTTGGTGTTACTCCTACTGATGTGAATCTTTCTTATACTGGTGGTAGAGTTCAGTTCTTTGCCCATGAAAACCTTCAAGATGGTCAACTTCTTATGATTAACAATAATGCTAATCCTACTGAGTTGAAATATTATAATGCAAATACTGATGAAGAAATACAACAAGATTCTCTTCGTGGTATAGATGTTCCTTATTTCTATACTAATGTACCTCAAAATAATACTAATCAAACACAGACATATAGGATTACTGCTAAAAATGTTAAACCTGGAGAAAACAATAATGAAACTATTGATATAACAATAGTTGTTGCTGCTAATCCTAACGCAAGTGGTAGAAGTATGATTGTAGTGAATGTTGCAAGAGACCAAGGTAATAATGTGATACCTAATTGCAACTATTATCTTGATGGAAAAGAGATTCCTATGGTAAATCCTCCTACACAGCAACAATCTTATATTATTGAATTTGATTCTGACCCTAATTCTAAAGAAGGACATACTATTCTTATTAAGAAAGAGGGTTATGCTCCTCTTGCATTAAATATAGATTTTAAGAATGGTTATCAAGAAATTAATCCTGTGTTGGAATTAGAAGAAAATACTCCTTATTTGTATCTCAATCCTATAAAATATGTTTTATTCTCTGCTGAAGAATTATATGAAGAGGGAAATAATAACTTTGTTCTAAATCCTTATGAAGATGTTGGTGAACAAGAGATGCGAGTTGCATTTGTTGTTGATTGTTATCAAATAAATAGTACTGATGAAGTTACTGCAAGAGTCGTTACAAGACATCAAAATGATGGTGGTATCGAAATATTTAACCAAACAAGTCAAGGAAATGGACAAATTATTGTTGTCATAAATCCTTATACTTGGAGTAGTGAAGATATAGAACTCATAGTTGAAAACAATAACAATAGTGAAAGTTATACTCTTAAAGTTCCTGTAATGATATAATACTATGTATACTGAACAATTATTCCAATATGTTGTTACAAGTTTTAATTTTGGTTTTGTTATTTCTATAAATATAATAGCTTATTTGATTATAACTCTTATAGGCTATTTAACTAAGAAAGAAGTTCCAAAGATATTTAAGATTTTAACAACAATAATAGTGTCAATAGGGTTATATTTCCTTTACGGGGCATTAACAACTATCGACAAGGAAATTCTACTTAATAGTTCTATTCTTGCACCCGTTGCTTGGGATTGGGTTATTAAACCTCTTTGTAAATGGATTAAGATTGATTATAAACAAGAAGAAAGTTCTTAATATAATTCTTATAGCCGCAGTTCAAATCGAGCTGCGGCTTTTCTTTATAATAAAACACTTCAAATTTAGTAGCAGTAATAATAATATAATATACGACTAATAAATTATTTTTGTTATTTTATTTCAATATATTATATTTGTTATTGTAGAATCTTTGATAATAATATTAACGATACTAATAATAAAGATAGTGATACTAATGTTCAAAGCGCGCATCATTCTTAAGATTGAACTATTAGTAGAGCTATTTAAATTAATGTTTAACTATTCACATTCAACAACTTTATGACTACTGGTGAAAACACTGAAAATGCTGCCCAAATGGGTGGCAACTTCGCATCTCGCGGAACTGCTGGAACGGCCCTTGGGCTCGGTATTGCTGGAACTGCTCTTGGCCTTGGTGCTATGGGTTTGTTCGGTGCTCGTCCTGCTGGTGGGCGACCTGGTCCTGGTGGACCTGATAGCCCTTTTGTAAGTGTCCGTGAGTTTTATCAATATGCTTTAGGTGAAGCCGATAAGCGTTTTGCTGACTATAAGGACATTCGTAACATGAACGATGTTCTTAATCAGAAAATCAACGATGTTAATACCAAAGTTGATGTTCTTGGTGCTACCACTCCGCTTCTTATACAAAATGAAGCTGTCCAGCGTAAAGCCGCTGATGGTATTATTGTTACCTATGTTAATGGTACTTTTATGCCGTTAGAGATTGCTGATGTTACTATAGGTACTACTGCTCATCAGCCTACTCCTTATAATCCGCTTTCTCCTTCTTTTTAGTTCATAAATGATTTGGGTTGGCGTGTAGTAGATGTGATATTTACTACACGCTTTTTATTTATTAAAAAGAAAATTATATTATGGCTGGATTACAACAAGGGGCAGTTAATATGAGAGATTATCTCTCCAATATTAATGAGCAAATTAATTATTTTACTAAATTGAAACAACAATATGAAAATGCTGTTAATAATCAATTTAATGAAGTACCTGTAAATAAAACTGAATCTCTTTGGACAAAAATTGATGTTGAAGTAGCAAATATTGATAAATATACAAGCGAAGCTTTATCAACCGATGAAAACTATAAAACAATAAATACTCAATTACAAAGTATAGTACAACAAGAGCTTCTGTTTTTAGTTAGAGATAAAGTTGAACAACGAGAAGATGGTAAACAACTTCTTGAAAAACAACTTCAAATCATTAAGCAAATTAAATCTAATGTTTCAGATAAAAGAAATAAAGATATAGATTTGTTTAATAGATTTAAAGAATATTCCAGGATACATCCTGAAACAACTTATGAACAATTTTTAACTAAAACATTATAGCCATGAATGTTGTTAAAGTTAGCGAAGGAATCAAAAGCTATATTAATACTCTTGTTGATGATTTAGCTGTAAATGATTTTCTGATTGGTGCTATACGACCTATGCTTCGTATGGCTATTGAAAACAATTTTTATAAAGTTAATAATATTCTTAAAGTTCTTGCTGATAAAAACGGTGATATTGATTTTAACAAACTTGTTGATGAAACTATGACTTCAATGCTAAATAGCAAACAAGCAACCTATCCAATTGGTAATTTTGCTATTGCTGAATTTGGAAACAATGCATTGAAAGTAACAATACCAATGATAAATAAATTCTTCAAGTTTGAATCGCAAGACTTTATTAAGATGAAAAACTTTATAATACAAAATTACAGTTAATTATGAGTATTTATAAACATATAATCGAACACGAAGATATTTTAACAAAAGATAATCTTCTTAATATAATTCATGTTCTTAGTAATAAAGTTTCTGACCATTTAGATAAAGAAGAAAAACATTGTCTTAAAAGAAAAATATGGTGTATAATTTCTGATGGTCATTATAATGAGAAATATGCTGAAGAAGATGTTGCTAAAATGTATATACCAACAAAGAATGGAAATCTTTATGCTCCTTTTTATACACTTGAGAAAACTACTCAAATTTATAATAGTCTTAAAAAATCCAATGATATTCTAAATAATTATAATGAATATGATTTTTATGTAGTTATGAATATGATTAAAAGTGATAATTACAATCTTTATAAAAAACGCTTTCCTGGTTATAACGATGATATGCTTGATGAATTATTTGTAGAAGATGCTTTAAATTGGCTTGATGATATGGATAATCCTTATGGCACAAGTAAAATTTGGAAATATTTAAATTCATAATGTTCAAAAAGATAAAACAATATTTCACAGAAAAAGACAAATTACAACATTGGTTATTAGCATCATATATAACTAATGTATGTATAATCTTACTATTATTCTTTCTTCCTTTATGGGCGAACATCTTGTTATCAACGGCATTTGTAGCTATAATTTGTGGAGTGAAAGAATATATAGATTCTAAGCCTACTAATACCCATGTTGCTAATGTTAATGATTTTTATGCTGGATTTATAGGTATTGTAATAATTGATTTACAATGGCTAATATTTTTTGTACTTTACAAATTTTTACCTATATTTGTATATTATAAGTAATAATAATAAATAAACCTCTAATAAGATGGCTTCTATAAACCAACTTGTTTCAGAGATTGCTCATAGTATTCAGCAAGCGAATAGTGTCCCTGTTAGGAACGCTATTCGCCTTGCTGTTATTCATAATAGGAATAAATTAATTAGGCAATCTTTTGAAAAACACAATTATATTGATAAGGTAATTCAACAAAGATTTCGTATTACTCTTGTGAATGTCCCAGATGGTGATATTCCAAATACAGCTGATTTTGATTTACCTATTATAAAGAGAAGTGCTCAAAGAGTTCCAAGACCTACTCGTCTTGATAACAATCTTCCTTTTCTTTCTGTTAGAACTGTTGGAGTTGAAAATCCTATTGAAATAGCTTTTGTAAAAGAAGCTTCATCTAAATTTTATAAACATCTTCCTGGTTTTTGTCGTAATGTTACTTATGATTATATTAATCAATATATCTATGTTAATACAATAGAAGAAGATGAATTTAGAAATTTAGGTTCTATAATAGTTGAATCTCCATTTGAATATCCTATTGAAATAAATGAAGAACATATAGATGGTAACTATGAATTTTCTGATGATGATGAATTTATGATTTCTGAGGATATGATTTATGATTTAAAGAAATTAGTTCTTGATGAAATGAATCCTCAAATTGTTCGTCAAACAAATGAAGTTCCTACTCCTAATCTAATTAAGTAATGAAAAGTCTTACTGCTGACATAACTCCTAAAACTATTTATTTAAAGTTTAGGAATAAAGCTATTATAGAATATGAGCGTCTTGTCAGAAAAGCAGACCGAATTTCTAATGCTAAAGAAACTTGTTATAACTATCTTTCCGCCCGTAAAGGAAATATTGCAATCAACTACAATTTAATACTTGATGATTATCCAATTGAATTTGTTAATCAAGCATATAATCCTTTACTTGAATTAGAAAAGAATGTTATAAAACTTTTAAAGAAAGATACAAAAGGTGAAAGACAAGATATTATAGAACTTGCTAAATGGTGTTCTATTCTTAAAAATGAGCATAAAACTTTTAAAGAGTTGAAGTTATGCAAAAAGAAGTCTGAATTAACCTTTGACGAATATAAAACTTATCTATTTGATTATTATTGTCAAGTACATAAAATTATTCTTGAAGGAAATACCTATAAATTTGGACATGGTATTGGTACTATAAGATTTAGAAAGTTTATATTTAATGAAAACTATCGTTCAATAGATTATAATGCTACACGAAAAAGAAAACAAGAACTTATAGATTCTGGTAAAAAAGTATATAACAAATTAGAAGCAATTAATGCTAAAGCACAAGGAAAAGAATATGATGGTATTCCTTATGTAGTTTATAAGACAACTAACTATGGTTATTCATTAAAAGTGGAAAATTCTATTATAATTAGAGATAGACTTCCATATGATTTTAAACCGGTCAGTTATATTAATGCTAAATATAGAGGATATAATTATAATCAAATAATAGAAAAGTTTTGTAAGACAGAAGATGATATTAATTATCTTCAATTAGATTTAAGAACAAAACTTGCTTTACTTCTTATTATGAATCCAGGAGTTAGTCTTAGATTTAAAACTAAATAACTTATGATTGATGATAATATTATAAATAAACCTTTAGAAGAATTATTAAATGATATTAATTATAAAAGATATTTAGAAACTATTTTTCCTAATAGTTTAATAAAAGATATATTATATCATGGAACTTATTATGAGTTTGAAGAATTTGATAATAAATTTCTAACTAAAGGTTGTAAATATTTTTGTTTTACTGATGATATAAATTATGCTAAACAATTTGGTAATATAAAATATATTAAATTGAATATAATTAATCCTCTAAGAACAAGAATAAAAGTTGGTAAAAGTAATATAGATACTTTAGTTGATACCTATATGAAAGACAACTTTGATTCTATAATATCAAAGGATATATATTTTGATGGTATTACTATGTTTAAAGGTGGAAATGTTATTCACATAAAACAACAACATGGTATTACTATTATACCTTTTAATGTAAATCAAATATATATTCTTGGAACAAATAAAGATAGAATAAACTTTAAGAATTATTTAGAAAATGACACCTTATATCAAAAAGATTGTGGAACTTCATAAAATCCATAAAGCTATTGAAGATAAAGATTGTAATGGTGGGGGGAATACTCCTTCTGGTGATATAACAATAGATGATGTTGTTAAATTTATACATGATAATGTTCATGATGAAACAGTATTTCCTTATACTACTTGGGATGATATACCCTATCTTCTTGATGCAAATGCTACTGAACTTTGTAAAGGTTATAATATGCCCCCAGTTGGATTTGATGCAATTATTTTAAATGATACTTTGCATATTATTGGTACAAAAGCAATAAACAATTCTGACACCTCACCTAATCCCAAGTAATTATCCTAAACCTGATTTATTTTTATATCAAGAAGATGAAACCAATCATATTGATGTTACTAATTATAAAATAGATGATTTAATTAATATTCTTGGTGAAGAATCAGATAGTATATTTATTAAGTGTGCATATAAAAGTTCTAATTTAAGTGTTCCTATAATTTCTAATGTATCACTTTCTGTGAGAACTGGTACGTTAAGACTTAGTTGCATCATTGAGACAGATGAAGTATAATCTAAAGATATTACTTATAATAATGAAAATTATTATTATACGACACCTCTTGGATAATAAATAAACTTTTAAAATATAATAACAATGAAATTCACAAATATAAAGAAATTATTAATAAAGTTCATGGGAGGGGGATTAATTAATTTCCCTACTCGTTTCCTTAGATGGGTTAAGATTGATGCTGATACTGGATGTGATGATGGTGGTGAAGATGGTGGTGATTCTACTCCAACAGAGGTTTATATTAAGTTTAGAGCTGAGAATTTTGGTTTAAGAGATAGCGATACTGTCCCTGACACAGTAGATAGAAATAAGGGATATACTCTTGATGAAATATTTGATATGTCTGGTAATGTGCTTGAAGGATTTATAAAAGCTCAAGAAAATGCTCGCGACGAACTTATTTTAGATGAATATGACGGGTATATAATTGGAACAATAATGGGTCGTTATAATGCTTACCATGGCCTTGAAGATAGTTTATTTAATTATTGTTCTTATGAATCTGGAAATATTGGTTCTACAGACGGCCAATATCCAGTAATATCTCTTGGATTTATGGAAGATTATGGTAGTGGAGGATATGGTGCAAAAACAATTATGAAAATTGAAGCTTCAAATCTTTTCGGTGATTCAGGGACTCTACCAAGAATTTTCTTTGGAAAAAATGATGAAGATGGAAAATGGTATATAGTAGATGCTAATTAAATTATATACACAAGATAACATTGTAACTCCAGAGTGTTGTTATATTAAAGATTGGAATATAAATCTTTCTTGTAAAGATAAAAATATAATTTCTATTTCTTATTATAACAACACTCTATATGCTGTTTTTGATAATATACATAATTATATTCATAGAAAAAATTCTAATTTACCAGATTATCTTGAATTAAGATTATGGACTGATAAAAAAATTATTTGTATTTGGACTTATAATATAAATAATATTGCAGATATTTTATATAATATTCAAGAAAAATTAGAAACTGCTGATTATATATCTGATGAAAATCATACTCCTATTAAAATAGATTTATCAGAATATGATATTATACTCACAGTTAAAGAAGATGATGAAATAAAAATAATTAAGTGTAGTTTAGAAGAATTTTATAATTATCCTACATTTAATATATTAGATAATATTTATCAAAGACAATATCATATTCTTACTCCTGAACAAAAAGAAATAATGAAAAAAAGTAGAAGATTTAAGCAATTACATAAAGGATACTATGATGAAGCTAATAAAAAATGGAGTGATAAAATAGGAGATATGGATGTAGCTCAATATCATATGTTAATTTATGGTGAATAAATAATGCAAACTACAACTGTTGAAAGAATAATCGCAAAGATTGACAATGATTTCAATCCTAATAATAGTGATTGGATTCCTCGTGTTGGTCCTTGGTGTATAGATGTTCTTCAGCAACTCGATGTTCTTTTAACAGATAAAGTTAGAAAAGAACTTAAAGTAAAAGATAGGGTTGCTCGAAGTAACTGTGATTTAGATAACCTTGATATTAAGGTTTATGATAAAAATGGTTGTTTAATACCAAATGCTAATGATAAAAGGTCGTGTTGTGTCAATGCTTCCTCTACGGGGGTTCAAGAAGAAACTCCTGGTTGTCATATAATGCGTACTCCACAAACTGTTGAGTACGAAGGTTGTACAGGTAAACCCAAAATGATTGGTAGTCATGCTGTTCAAATAAATACTTGCAGTTATCCAGCAAGATATAATGTTGTTGAAAGGTATGACCATTGTGGGGACAATCAAAATCATAATTGGGTTTTATCTAATTGCCGTAATATAGACCTTAACTTTGATACTGATAAAATATTCATTGAATATGATACTGTAAGAACTACTACTGGTTCTGATGGTTGCAGTTATCCTGCAATTCCTAATAATGGTATACTTATAGAATGTATAGTATACTATTGTATGTACAAAATGTTATGTCGTGGTTATAAGCATCCTATATTTAATCTTCAAGCTTCTCAATATGGTACTAATCCATATTACATTTATAATCAACTTAAAGATGAAGCTGAAAGAAGTATTCTTAACGATGGAATAAATCAAGATGTAAGCAAGTTATTCCGTTCTTCCTTATTTATACAAACCTATTATCCTCGTGGATAGTCCTGCTATGCCCTACGATTGATTTTAGATTACAAGATGATAGATTGTTCATCAGTAATATAAAGTCGATTGTAGGGCTTTATTTCAATAATTTTTGATAATAATTTTCAATTATGCCTAATATAGTTAAAGAATTAAGTCTTAATAAACATCCAAAAGATTGTAAAGATTTAAGTCTTATTAACGCGAGGAATATAATGGTTAGTAATGATTTTAGTTGTTTACAAAATGAATTAAACATTACTGAACATCCTACATTACAAGATTATTTAGAAGATAAAATTCTTGTTGGATATATTCCTTGTAATACAGAAGTTGTTCTATTCACAGTTTCTGACGATGATTATGATAGTTTAAAATCTAATAAAACAGCTATCAATTCCACTATAACAAGATATGACGAAGAAAGTGATGATTATATAGAATGTTTAAGTAATTTCAAATATCATGGTGGAAAAATAGTTGGTACTTTTACCTATAATGTCCAAAACAATCTTATAATTGCTGTTGCTGAGTCTGATTCTATTACAGGAGATAAAGTTCCTTTAAGGAGTATAAATCTTGGAAAATTTGATGAAGAAACAAAGGGTACAGATAGAGAATTAAATGCTGGTTTACATGCAGTTTCTCCTGAACTTATCCTTCCTAAAATAAGTGATTTTAATTATATACCTGGAACAACTTATAAAGGTTGGTATTATTTCTTTATTAGATATAAAATTAATAATGTAGATTATACTCATTGGTTTCCTATTGGTTATCCTATATTTATTTGTGATATTGAGAAACAGTCTATATTTAAATATGGATTTAAACGATATGGAATGGATTCATATTCTATAACAGGTGCTATTGATTATTTCTCTTCTAAAACTGGTATTGCTAATGAAACTATAAATCTGAATTTAAATAATTTTGACGAAAGATACAATTATTACCAAATAGGATATATTTGTGTTACTAAAGATTCTTCTAAAGCTTTTAGAAGTAATGATATAAATATTGGTAATACAAATTTTCTTCTTTCAATAGCAGAATCAAATAGTTATAGTGTTGAAGAATTAATTCTTGATAATTTTAATTATTATGATGTTCATAATGTTATAAATTATCAAAATAGATTATATATAGCAAATTATAAAGAATTTGGTGATGGTATAATTAATGAATCTGAATTATCTAAGATTAAAATTAAATACGAAAAAGAAACTGTTAATATAGATGATTACTCATATCAAAATATATATGCTGAAACTCAACAAGATGATGAATTAACAAATATTATATCTTCTGAAACATCAAATACTGAACAAAGTGAAGATTATGATACTATAAAGGCGTATCCTTATTATAAAGGTACTCAAATATCTTCTATAAAAATAGGTGATGATATAGTTTTGCCTAATAATGGAGCTAATTGGCAAAATGAAATTGGTAATATAATTACAGCAAATGGTAATAGTGTACCTGCTAATTTAGTTTTTATAAAAAGTAATAGAGGACAAGTTATAGAAATTGAAATTAAATCTATAATCCAAGGAAAAGAATATAAGGCACATTATAAAATGTCTGTATTCAGTGTTTATAGATTTAAAATAGATTATAACGATTTTGATACTGATATTTTAATTTCAACTTCTGATATTAATCAAGGTTCTGCAATATTTATAAATACTAATAATAGTTTTAAAAAGCGTAAAAAAGATTCTACTCTTATACCTGGAGAAATATATAGCTTCTATATTCATTTTGTTAATAAATACGGAGAAGCAACAAATGGTTATAGAATACCTAATAAAATAGGTGCAAATACAATAAGTAAGGTTTATCTTCAAATATATGAAGACCCTCATTCTTCTTCAAATGGTGCTTTTATAGGTTTTCCTTTTGCTCAAAATGTTTTCGATGATGACGGAAATGTGTATTTTAGTGGAAATGAAGATTATGTAGGTTGGGAATATTTTATTGGAGCTGGAGGACCAGATTATGAGCAAATGCGACAAAATGCAATAGCAATATTGGAAAACCTTAAAGGAACAAGTGATTTAAAATGGTTTCAAGTTCCAAATATAAAAATTATAAATGGAGATGATTGTTTTATACCATTTTTAAATGATAATGGTGATATTTTATATAAAGTTCCTTTTACAGATTTTGACTTTGATGGTTCTACTGCTACTTATTATAATTACAAATTTAAATTTGATTTAAATGGTTTTACTCTTCCTGAAGGTTATATAGGATATTATTTTAGTTATGAAAAATTTGAACCTACTATTAAGTTTAGAGGAATATTAACTAAAAAAGATATATCTAATCAAGAAGAAATAAAAGCATCTAATGAAAATGAAGTAGATTATAATGATTATAATAAAACAAGTATAGATAATATAGATGTAGTACATTTTTATTCCTCTAATTTAGATATAAATGATTCTCTTGAATTAGATTTTAATACTATACATATAGTTAAACAATTAGGTTTATATGATGGTATACCTGCTTACCAAGATAATGAAAAGATAGAATTTGCTAATGCAAGATTTCCTGCTAATTTAAATAAACCTGAATATGGAGGTACATTTATAAATGAACTTATATCAATAGATAAATATGCTATTTCAATAGCTGGTGATAGTTTAAAAGATAAAAAGAATCTTGGAACATCTTTAGAAATAAAAATTAATGATGGTATAAAATCTATTTTCCAAAGTGATGAAATATATAAAGTTAATTTATTAAAAATTAATGATAATATTTATACTAATGAAAATAAAATACTTATAAAATTTACTGATATATATTATAATGTTACTCAAGGTGTTGTAAATAGAGGATTAAATGGTCATATAACATATAACAATTTTGTAGTTTATGATTTTAATAAATTTGTTTTCAATAGTTCTAATAATTTAGTATTGAATGAAAAATATGGAATGTATTATAAAACTGATGTGTTTAATTTTGATTCTAATAATGATGGAGATTATACAGATAATGGTGATTATATAGCTAAATATATAAATGAATATCGTGCTCCATTATATTATGCACAAATACTTACATACGATTCTATATTTAATGAAGCTAAATCATTTAAAAATGAACCGCAAATATATTATCTTCAATTAGAAAAAACTAAAGAAGATGTTGCTAATCAAATAAAACAATTTGCTCAGAATATAATTCTTCTTCCTGAAAACACTGTTGATTTATTTGAAAACAAATATACAAGTCAAGATAATCTTAATCCTAAAACTTTTGTTGACCATAACAATAATATTTCTTATATAGAAGAATATAACAAACGAGTTCGTCGTAGCAATGTTATAGCTGATGAATCTAATGAAAATTCTTGGAGAGTGTTTCCTTTAGAGGGATACAAAGATATAACCGAAAATAAAGGTATTATAACGAATATAATTGGTGTTGGAACCACCTTTCTTGTGCATACTGAGCATTCTCTATTTATGTTTGATAGAAACAATACTCTTCAAACCGCTGATAAAGAAGTTCAACTTGCTATGCCGGATATCTTTGATGTTGATTATAAAGAAGTATTTACTTCTGACCTTGGGATTTGTGGTTTACAAGACAGAGATGCTCATATTGTTGACCAATTTGGTTATATTTTTTATGATAACGATGCTCATCGTATTTATAAGTTTGGTCAAGGAAAAATAGAAAATATAGATTTAGATATAGTTCAATTCTTAAATAAATATAAACCTTATCGTATTCGTTTTGCTAATGACAAAGAAGCAAGTAGACTTCTTGTTAATATGTATTTTCATTCTGCAATAGAGGCTATTCCTCAAGAAGAAACTTTAAGTTTTAATTATGTAATAAATAAATGGATAAGTTTTCACGATTATGTATTTGATGCTGCTTTCAATACTAAACAAATGCTATATTATTTGATAAATAGAAAAGATGATAATGTTAATGTTTATACTCATATGTATATTATTAATGATTTATTTAACTATAAAGACCCTCATAATAGCATACAAAATATATATTATAACAAATTTGAAAATATTCGTGAAAACAGAGAAGTTAATGCTTCTGTAAATTCTGTTATTGATATAATTTGTAATCCATCTTACGAACATATTAAATATTTAGAATATATTGCTTATAAGCTTTATAAGATAAATATTGATTCAAATATTTATTCGCCAACCCCCGTAGAGGAATTGAAGCAACCATATAGCGGTGATACTTTAAGAGTATTTAATACTGAGGTTGATACTGGTTTACTTAATATTCTTGTAGATGATGAATCTCCTAATACAAAGAAGAACAAGTCTATAATGAATTATAAGAAACCTTGGTGGGAATTAGGGAATTGGAACTTTAATTATCTTAGAGATAAAAAACAAGGAAATGTTAGATTTCCTTCAAGACTTTATGGCAATTATTTTGTTATAAGATTTATTCTCAAAGATGATTATCGTAGAATAGAATTTGAATCTCTTGAATATCAAATAACTAAAGATAAACCTTAATATATGAAATGTAAAAGACGCAAAGCAATGTTTGGCATTGACGATGCTATAATTGCTGCTTTGATAAGTGGAGTTGCTACTGCTGGAACTGGTATTTATAATTCTTATCAAAATAAGAAAAGACTTCAAGAGCAACAACGTGCTACTAATATGGCTAATATAGACCAACAAAATCTTACTTTACAACAAAATCTTGGTACTTTAGCAAACAATCGTGATTACATTGATGATAGACAAAATCAAATAGTTCTTAAAACCCGTAATGATAATCAACTCAAAATGGGTGGTAAATATCATAAACGCAAAAGATGTTAATATGAAAAGAAAGGTTAGACCTAATGTAGTTTCAGGAGGTACTGCCATAAATTTAGGTAATAACCTATACTATATGAGAGGTAAAACTCATAAACAAGGTGGTATTGATATTGGCAGTAATCCTAAAACAGGTATTGAAGTTGAAAATGGAGAAGTTGTTCAAACAAGTCCAAGAGGTCTTAGAGTTTTCTCTGCTCAACCAATACTTAATGGTATAAGTCCGGCTAATGCTTTATTAATGGGTGGAAACCCTAACAATATATTTAATGCTCAAGAAGCTTGGAAACAAGTCAATCATTATAATGATGATGGCACTAAATTTAAAGATGGAGGTTATACTCCAAGTAAAGAAATAATTGATTATATAAAGAAAACTGAGGGTTTTCGTGATAAATGGTATAAAGATGGTAATGGTATTGATACAATAGGATATGGGTTTACAGGTAGTAGAATTAAAAAACTTTATCCCAACGGTATAACTCGTGAACAAGCTGATAAAGAATTTGCAGATAGTCTTGCAAAAAGAGCTTTAATTCTTGCAAAGGATACTCCTAATTGGAATAAACTTTCACAAAATCAAAGAGATGCTTTATTAAGTTATCATTATAATGTTGGTGAAGGTTCTTATCGTAATAAACATAAAAAGTTACAGCAAGCTCTTGCAGATAGTGATTGGGAAAATGTTGTTCTTAATATGGATGCTGGATATAATGATAAAAAGAATCCTGGTCTTAGAACTCGTAGAGATTATGAAAGAGAGTTATTCAGAAGTGGTATGGTTGCTTCCCTTACGGGGGATGAAGAAAAAGCTTTTAGAGATTGGTATGATAGATATTCTCGTTCTCAAAACTTAGACCCTAATCCTGATGCTAAAGAACATTATTATGATTATCGCACATATTGGAAAAATAGGACTGAACAACAAAAGAATGATGAATGGAAATTAGGTAATCATCTTCCTGATACTTATAAAATGCCTGGTCATCCTACTTTTAGTACTGAAAGTATTTATTCTACAAGAAAAACTCCAGGTGGTACTTGGAAAAAAGTTGGTCTTGGTCCTGTTTATGATGAGCAATTTGTTGATTCTAAATATACTAAGAATTTAAGAAAATATCAAAATGTTTCGTTTAAATATGGAGGTATTCATATAAAACCTTCTAAACGAGGCACATTTACTGCTGCTGCTAAAAGACACAATATGAGTGTTCAAGAATTTGCAAGAACTGTTCTTAATAATAGAGCAAGATATTCTGCTGCTATGGTTAAGAAAGCTAATTTTGCAAGAAATGCAAGTAAATGGCACAAAAAAGAATTTGGTGGTGATATGACTAAACAATATTATATAACAAGAGATAATATATATTCTTTAGGTGGAAATATTCGACCTAAAGCAGAATTAGGTACTATTAGACCTCAAAGATATTATGATAATGGTACTGTTTATTACAAGCTTGGGGATAAAACTTTTACAAAAGAAGAATTTGCTAATATATACGGATTAAATGTAAATGATGTTGATACTAAATTTGACTTTGATGATTTAACTTATATTCCAAAATATACTCGAAATTCATATGTTCCTAATGCTATTACTTCTCCAAAAGATGCTTCTTTAACAAAACCTGATTTTAATTCTACAATGCTTTCAGCTTTTCCTAATCCTGATTTTAATGGAACTATTGGTACTATTAAAGAAAAATCTTCAACAGGAGTTGTTCCAAGAAATCCTTATTATTCTCGGATTAATGTTGGATTACATAAAACTGGAAATTATATAAAAAGTAATTCTGATTTACTTGGATTAGGTATTAATCTTACTGGTAATCTTGCTTCTTCTTTAATTAATCGTTCTGCAATTAAAGGAATGAGATATGTAGATGCACCTATTCCTATTTCTGCTCAAAAACTTCCTACTGAAGTTAATATTGAACCTCAAGTTTCTTCTATTAAAGAAAATGTTGCTGGGCAAGAAAGATTAATTGCAGATAACACAGCTGATTCTCGTGTGGCTCTCGCCCGTAGACAAAGAGTTCGTAATCAAGGTGCTCAACAATATCAAACATTATTTGGTAATAAATTAAATACTGAATTACAACTTCTTACTGCTGATAGACTTAATCGTCAAGGAGTTGATACTCAAAATGTTACTCAATATAATCAATGGCGTAGAGGTCTTTACGATTTTGAAAATCGTAGACGAGAAATGCTTGCTGAAAATGCTGTTGCTGGAATTAATAATGCTGCTGAAGCTATAGCTGGTGAAAGAGGCTATCTTGCTCGTAGAGAGGCAAGAAAACAAGATGCAAGAAATAGAGCATTAATAGCTTTAACTTCTCCTAATGCTCAAAAAGTATTTGATGCTAATCCAGGACTTTATGAAGAATTGATTCGTAAAATGAGTAAATACGGTGGTAATTTTAATTTACTTACTAAAAGACTTAAAAAATAATATATGAAATACTATCAGAATGTTGAAAGACCAATTCTTCCTCCTGTTGATTTGAGCATTATGCAAAAAACTTATGATACTCTTGAACAAGGGCATCTTAAAGGAGTTGAATTGGCCTCTAAACTTAGAAGTGCAATAGCTCAACTTCCTCTTAATGAAAGTGAGCAAGCATATAAAGACGAACTTGCTTCTGGTATAGAACAAGTTATAACAGAAAATAGTTTTGCTGGTAATGCATATTATGCTATTCCTGATTTAATAAAGACACAAGGTGATATTGATAGTAATCCTGTGTTAATAAATAAAATAAATGCTCAAGCTGATTATAAAGCTTTTAGAGATAGTGTAGATGCTAATAATGAATTAACTTCTGATATGAAAGAATATTATAAGGAATTAAATCCTTATCGTTCTGGTCAAAAAGAAGATGGTACTTATGATACTACTTTTAAATGGACTCCAAATGCTACACCTAAAGCTGTTGTAGATTTAAGTAAAATGGTTACTCAAGGCATAGCAAGAGCTGCAAGAGAATCTGGTAGTGGAACTGTTACTCGTTGGCTTGATGAAAATGGTAATATTACTACAGACCCAAATAAAGCTTATGATGGAGAAGTATTTAATTCTACTACTGGTACTTGGGAAAGATTAACTCGTGAAAAAATTCTTGCAGGTATTCAATCTGTTATACTTGAAACTCCTGGTGCTCAAGAGAGTTTGAAGCAAGATTACGATGTTGCTTTATGGAAACTTTCTAAACAACCTACAACTGATGCTCAAGGAAATTCTATTGTTCCTGTTTCAGATGTTACTGATTCTAATGGTATTCCTTTAACTGAAACGGAATATTTAATGAAAAGAATAGCACCTGCTGTTGAAGCTGCTCAATATTATAATAATTCTACAAAAACAACTTATGGACAAGGATTAGCTACTTATAAAGCTCCAAAAGTTCAAGCTGCTGCTTCTGCTTTAGGCGGTTTAAATGGTGGAGGTTTAGGTTTAGATGACCTTAGTTCAGTTGGTAGAGGAATTATATTATCTGTTCCTACTAACCCTGGTGGTGATGCAGTAAACGATATGAATACTGTTAAGAATGAAGTTGTAAAGACTTATAAAAATTTAACAGGCAAAGATATAAATCCTCAAAATTATGAAGAATTAAGTAATGCTGTTAGTGAATTAAGTGCTGGTTTGAATCCTACTCAACAAGTTCAATTAGGCAATATGCTTAGAATGTATAAGTCTGCTGAAGATACTTTACAATCTTATACAAAAGATATGAGTGAGAATGATAAAAAAGAGTGGGATTGGGCAAATAGAATGTTAAATGGTGGACAACTCATAAATGGTGCTACTAAACACGATGATAAAATATTAAATAGAATAAAAGATAATTTTGATTCTAATGGCAATTTTGTAATAAATGTTCCTAAAGATGTATTAGACAGATTTAGAGATATTGTTACAAATCCTTCAGATTTTGGTATAACAATAGGTAACAATAGACTTACTATAAATAAAGATAACATAAATTATATACCTCAAATTCTTTCTCAATTAGACGAAGTTTATGGTTCTTCTCCTGTTTCAGCTTTTACTACAGGTAGACAAAATTTTGGAGATTCAAGAACAATAAGACAAGTTGCTAAAGAATTTAATAAAGCTCAAGATATACTCGATAAATATAATAAAAGATATATTGTTGACCCTCAAAATATTGATGTTGATGTTACAATGCTTGAAGGTCAAACATGGAATTCTAATTATATAGAAAATCAATATCAACTTGGTTTACTCGATAGAACTACTGCAAATGATGAAATTAAAAAACACAATGATAATATAGCAAGAATTATTGCAAGTGGTGATATAAATCAATATCAAATATTTAGACAAGAAGAAGATAAAAAAGGACACATTGTTCAAAGTCCTCAAGAAAAAGTTAATATAAGTAATGAAATAAATTCTGCATATAAAGATAATAGAATTGAATATACTCCTGCTTTTGCCCCTGCTGCTGTTGACCCTCTTAAAAATGAACTTGGTGGTTATTACATAACCATATATGATGATGAATCAAAGAAAAATGTTCAAGCTAAATATTATATTCCTGGTCTTGGAGGTGAAACAGGTAGAACATTAGTTATGAATAATCCAGAAGTAATTGCTGCTAATAAACTTTCTATAATTGCTCAAACTGGAAGTGCTGAATATCTTTCTGTTGCAGAGCAAAATCCTATTTTAAATAATGTTAAAGTTACAACTTTAAATAATACTCCTGGATTAGAAGTATACAATGTTGCTATATGGGGTGAAGATATTCCAATGACTAAAGCTAATGCTACAAAGTTTGCAGTTGCTATAGAGCAATATCAGCAAATAAAGAATTATCATAAAGCTGGTGGTCAAACAAATGAAAGAATGGAAAATGCTTTAGTAAAGATTTGTAAAGATATTGCAGAAACTACTGGATATTCTATTGAAGCTGTTGCTACTCAATTAGGCAACGATATAGAGGAATAATTATGGATATTATAAAGTTTATAGAAGAAGGAGCAACTGTTCCTAATCCTAATTATAAGAAAGGAGCTAAGAAAGGTCTTAGCTCCATTCCTCGTTTACATAGTGATAATATTGAAGATGTAAAAGACCCAACTGATGCAACTGCAAGAATTATTTCTGAACAAACTTATGGTCTTACTAATCTTCGTGACGAGGCTAATAACTTTTCTAAAAATAAAGCTTATATAAATCCTATTAGTAGTCAAGAAGAACTTGAATATGAAAGAGCTAAGAATCAACCTCTTATGACTCAATTTGGTCATATGCTTGGTCAAGCTCTTGGAAACGAAATTGTTCTTGGAACCGTAAAAGGATTTAGTGATTTATTTGATGCTGCTGTAAATGCTTTTTCTGATGAAAACGATTATACAAATCCTGTTTCTCGTACAATAGAAGATTGGCAATCTTATGTAAGAGATGAACTTCTTCCTATTTATCAAAAACAAAATGATGAAGGATTTCATATTAATGATTTTGGTTGGTGGATGAATGGATTAACTTCTGCTGCTACAACTGTTTCATTAATGGTTCCTGGTATGGCTGTTGGTAAAGGTGCAAGTTTGATTGGTAAAATAGGAAATATTGGTGGTAAAGCTGGTAAGCTTGCCCGTAGAGGAGTTCGTGTTTTATCTGGTGGAAAGAATACAGGAAGAATATATCATACTTTAAAAGGTGGTGCTGAAATAGGTACAATGGCTTTTGTTAGTCGTACTGCTGAAAACTATCAAGAAGCTCGTGAAGTTTATAAAAATGTTTATGATAAATCTCTTTCTGAACTTGCATCTATGAGTTCAGAAGAAAGAAATGATTTATATTCTCGTAATCCAGAATTTCAAGGATTATCTGATAATGAAATTGCTGAGCAAATTGCTTCTGTTTCTTCAGGTCATACTTTTGCTAATGACTATTGGATGCTTTTAATGGATATTCCTCAATTTAAAGCTCTCTCATCTATTTGGAAAGGTGCAGGTGTTGCTTCAAAAGCAAGTACTCGTGCATTAAGAAAAGCTAATAGAGAACAAATTGCTAAGCTTACTGGAAAAAGTGCTGCTGAAGTTGCTGCAGAAGAAACAGCAAAAAGAACCGCAAAAGGTAGTATTCTTGAAAGAATAGGTACAGGTGCTAAAGATATTTGGACAGGTACTGAAGGGCTTATGCTTGGTGAAGGTGTTGAAGAAGGTTTCCAAGGTATTCAAACTCAAAAGGGAGAAGAAATTGGTAATCTTTATTTTAATCCTGAATTAAGTAAAAAGCAACTTGGAGATTATCTTACAGACGAATCTATTTGGGAACAAGCCTTTTGGGGCGTTATGGGTGGTTTACTTTTCCAAGGTGCTGCAAGTGGTGTTCGTAGAATAGGTGATAAAGCCAGAGCAAAAATGAATTCTGATAAACTTACCGATGAACAAATGAAAGCTCTTGCTATGGGAGAAAATAAAGCTCGTGGTGAAGAGATATATGGTAGGTTTAAAATAATGGATGATTTTAATGATAAAATGGATTTAATCAATAATGGTTATAATCCTTTTAGAGCTAAACTTGATGAAAGAGGACAATATGCTCTTGATGAAACTGGTAAAATACAATATGAACAAATACAAGATGTAGATGAAGCTGAAAGATTAAAATCTGTTGCATTAGATGATTTTCTTACAGAATTTACATTAAATGCTGTTGATAATGGTAACTATGAATTATTAAAAGATTTTGTTTCTAATCCCGAATTTAGTAAATATTTTGAGGAACACGGAGTTCAAACTGATAAACTTCTTGAATCTCAAGTTCTTGCTAAAATGGATGAAATAAAAACTCAATATGAAAATAGTTATTATGATATAATAGATAATACTGATGCTTATAATGATTATATAACTCGTTTAGCTGCTCGTAAACTTACTCGTAAGAAACTTGAAATAGAATCTCTTGATGAAAGAATAGACGGATTAGATAATGAAATAGCAAATTCT